>Ga0307469_10000661_pt1 | contig 12562 bp, 9 predicted proteins | sample atmos_gasesAM2C__FD_203084 | JGI IMG/M metagenome (GOLD analysis project Ga0307469, IMG submission 203084) | Hardwood forest soil microbial communities from Morgan-Monroe State Forest, Indiana, United States - atmos_gasesAM2C_515 | ecosystem: Environmental > Terrestrial > Soil > Temperate forest...
GGCGGCAAAGCGCTCGGCCAGGGCGAGCCCGATGCCGCTCGCCGCTCCCGTCACCACGGCCACGCGATCTCTCAGCTCTTTCACGTGCTCTCCTCCCTCTGAGGCCGATCCTTCACCTTGCATCCAGGTGATCGTCTCAATCCCCCATCGGCTCGTTTCACTATTGGGCAGAAATACTAGCTCATCCGGACAGTTGAGGTGTGAACGGCGGGCCCGCTCTCAGGCCCGCCACCCTGCACCCTTCTTTTGACAGTGTCCATCGATCGGCAGAGTCCACCAGCTCGACATTCAACACTTCTAGCATTCGCACTAGCTTTCCCGTGCTACTAGGCTCACGCCAGCGCGCGAACCAGCCATGCCGTCACATTTACGTAGGCGACGCGTCGTCAAGGTGGCAATTTCACTGAGCAGAGGCGATTACATTTGCATCCTCTAGGTGACGGTGCGGGAAACGAAAAAGGGGCTAGCCGAGTCGGCTAACCCCTTGATCTTTTGGTTGCGGGGGCCCGCAACCACTTGCCGGCGAACAGGTCGCTGGGCTTCTGCTTCGAGATCCCGATCTAAATCCGTGTTTCAGTCACGACCACGTGTTCACTCAATGTCTCAGAGCCTGTGCGGTCGACGCCAGCTCCTAAAACATACGCCGCCGACGTTCCCTGCGCACTGCCTCGGCTACCCCAGAAGCTCGATGTACTCTGGAGGCGGGGAGGACCATCCAGCTCCGGCCAGACGCCAAGGCCACACAGACCACCGCCCTCCCCGGGTCACACCCACGCGATCGCCGCGCGCGAGGCCGCCCTCCCCAACGTTCCGGAACGTGGCTCGGGGGCGAGGCGGACACCGTCCTGCTGGCGCCGCGAGGTGGCATTCGTCCTGATTCGGCCGGTCCACCGGTCGATTGACGGCGGCGGTCTGTCGAGCCTAGCAAGATTCAAATTAAGCAAATCAAACGGACAACTCCAATGTGAGTATTGTCTTCGACGGCAAGGTCGTTGAAGGAACGGCAACGGGGCAGCGTGTCGATTAGCGACCGTGGCTCCTACCCATTTGGGATCACCAAGAACGTTACGACGATTGCTGCCCCCGGTGGAGGTCAGGCTCAAGCCCATATGGAAAAGCAGACAGCGGAACTCAAGGCCATGCTCGAGACTGCGAAAAAATCGCCGTTGGTGGAGGAACCGCTGAGAGTTAGGCCGCCACAGGCGGGGTGGGAAATGGGAATGGTGTCGTGGGTCACGTCGGACAAGAACGGGCTCATCTACCTACTGCAACGCGGCGACAAGGCCGATCCCGTCATTGTCGTGAACAAGGACGGAAGGGTGTTGCGCTCCTGGGGCAAGGGCATGTACACGATGCCCCACGCCCTCCGCATCGATCCCCAGGGAAACGTTTGGACGACGGACGCCGCAAGTTCAATGGTGTATAAGTTCACGCCGGACGGAAAGATACTGATGGAGATTCGGGTTGGCGGCCAACCAACTCCGTGCCGGCACAACTTCTGCGGCACGACGGACATCGCGTTCGCGCCAAATGGTCGCTTGTTCATATCCGACGGCTACGCCAACGCGCGGATTCTCGAATACACGGCCGACGGAAACAAGATCCGCGAATGGGGCGAGCCGGGCACCGGCCCCGGACAGTTCCGGCTGCCACACTCAATCCAGATCGACGAGAACGGGATCATCTACGTTGCCGATCGCGAGAACGGCCGCATCCAACGCTTCGACATGCAAGGCAAGTTTCTCAGCGAGTGGGATGAATACGGCAAAACGTTCGGATTGAAGTTGGACCAGAACGGTATCTGGTTGGCGACGCAACCCCGCAATTTACCTAACGGGTCGCCGGGTTGGTTGATCAAGCTGGATCGCAAGACGGGTAAAGTCCTTATGTACGCCGAGTCTTCGAACATTCACGGAATGGACGTAATGGCTAATGGCGATCTGCTGAACGCGCCGGGTCCGAACCAGCTACCACAAATCTATCGTAAGGTACCCGGCCGCTAATGCCGGACGGCGTTCAATTTCAAAACTTTGGCATGACAACGGATGTTGTGGTCGAACCAACTACGGGCGGAAACAGAAAGCGGTCCGCCATCATTTCTTGAAGCGGCAATCGTAGTTCTGCGAGAGCGGATGCCACGATAGCTTCTCGCTGTGGCATCGGCTCCTGCGGCGTTCCGCGTCGGAGTCTGGGCGGTTATGCCACCGACGCTCTCAGCTCCATACATCTATTTGGATAGGCGCCCGGATGGCGTCGGGCACCCCGCGCTGCTGGTCTCCCAAGTGAGAGCCGCTCTACTGACTACAAACCTGTATGGGGGGTAGTTGACCTCACCCATCTTGACGTAACCAAGCGTATCTCTGAGCCACGGTCATGAGCAGACCGGCTCATACCCGATCGCGGCACTCGGTCAAACAGGACCGAACCAGAACCACTTCACCGTCGTCAGAGTCGGTAGGCTCGTGCGACGTTTTCGCCCAGGATTCCCCGGCGTCCTGACTCGGTCATCGACGCCACCATCCCGCGCAGCTCTTCCAAGTACGCGCCGGGATGGTCAGGATGCGGGTAGTCGCTCGCCCAGAAGAACTTGTCCTCGCCGACGTGCGGCATCAAAGCGGCGATGGTGCGCTCGTCCGGGTCCGCCGAGATAAAGCACTGCCGCTTGAAGTAGTACGACGGCTTCTCCTTCAGGCGCACCGTGGCACCGAGCGGGGTTCCGGTGAAGGTCGCGTCGGCGCGGTCGAGGAAGTAGCCGATCCAGCCTGCCTGAGACTCGAGCACGACGACGCGCAGGCGCGGGAAGCGCTCGAAGACACCGAACTGGAAGAAGGTGGCAAACGCCTGCTGGACACCCTGGCCTGCGAAGAGATTGAAGTACCAGACGGCCCATCCGAACTTGTCGAAGCGATGGTGGACGTTGAACGCGAGCGGCTCGAACGTGGGATGCACCGCCAGCGGCACGTCGAGGTCCTGGGCCGCCGCGAAGACGGCATCGTGCCGCGGATCGCCGTGGGGCAGGCGGGTGATGGTGAACGGACAGACGAAGGCGCCGCGGCAACCGTCCTTCACCGCGCGCTCGAGCTCGCGCACGGCCTCCGCCGGATCGCCGAGCGAGAGATGCGCGATGGGGATCAGACGCCCGCCGGAGTCGCGGCAGAAGTCGGCGATCCAACGGTTGTACGCGCGGCAATACGCGCTCGAGAGCTCGGGGTCGAACAACTCGGCCTCCCACAGGAGGCCCAGTGTGGGATAGAGCACAGCCTTGGCCATGCCCTCGCGGTCAAGGAGCTGCACGCGCTCCTTCATGTCCATGGTGCCGAACGCCGCCCCCCGAAGGTATGTCTGCTCCGACGAGGGGCGGATCCCGCGGACTTCCTGGGGCGCAACCTCCCCGCGCATCGCGCGCTCGCGGAGCTCCCGCGCCTCGTCGACGCGTTTGCCCATCCCCCCGAGGGTGCCGAGCTGGCCCTGGCGAGCGATCGTTGAGCGCTGGCCGTCGATCTCTAGATATTCGAAGCCGTCGTCGCCCACCCGGATGCGCAGCGCCCGGGCGCGATAGGCGGGCTCCAAGTACGTCTCCCACAGATCCGGCGGTTCGAGGATGTGCCCGTCGCAATCGATCACAAGCGCCTCGGTCGTCATCACGTCCTCCTCCGCCCTGTGACCAGAGCCCATCCTCCGCACGTCGACCGAGGTGAATCATAACCGAGCCTGTAGTGCCTTACCAGCGCGCCTGCTGGCAGCCCGCCGTTGGGGAGCGAACATTACATAAAACTCGTCAAACCGGAACCGCGAGGCAGGGGCGAGAGTGTGCCCGTATGATGCCCGGTCAAAAACGTCACTCAGGAGGCCCGCGGCAGACTGCGCTTTTAGAGACGCCGGCCGCCCCAGGGGTCCGATGCACAGCATTTCTGGACGCGGGTGGTCGGGATCCTGATCGGAGACGGACGGCTACCGCACCCCGGCCTCGAGCAGATCTTCGAGGCCTACAACCGCGCCCGTGGTCCGGTGTCGGTGCGGCCGTAGGTCGAGGAGACCCCGTGAGCTGGCCCGCGCGGAGGCTAGCCCGCGCGGTCCGTTGATTCCAGTGGCCCATCCTCGTCAGGCTGAGGGCCAGAATTCGGCGGGTCCTGAGCCCCACAAACGCACAAAGCCCTGTCAAATTGGGCGAAGGACGCTTGGAACACATTTTGCGGTTCCTTCATGTCGGCATTGGCTTGGCTTGCCGGAGGTGATCTCACCGGACGAAGAAGGGAGGCAGTTGTTGTGGCAAGAATATCGACGGCCGCACGGGCGCGCGGTCTAGCACTCGGCCTTCTGACGGCAGTGTTCCCGGAGGGCTGTGTGGGCAACGTTGATTCGAGCACTTGGGACCGCACCTACTCGAAACCGAACACGGCCGCCCAGCAGATGCAGAACGATGCCCTCGACTGCGTGCCGGTCAAGGCGAAACTCTTCAACGCCTGAGTCTCCGACTTCGGGCCAAAGGATCACCAGATGTGCATGAAGGAAAAAGGCTACACGGTCACAACACAGGACTCCAAATGAGGCAGCTGGTTCTCTTCGGGCTGACGCTGATCGTCGAGGCCACCTGGCTGCCAGAGCACGGCGACCCGACTCAACCCCAGGACGGCCTGCATGACGTACTCCAACCTCTTGCCGACGAGTTCGGCGTTGACGTTGGACAACCCCGTAACATTGCCGCCTGGATGCGCCAGGCTGGTCACGACCCCGCTGGAAACGGCGATGAAGATAATGGGTACGGTCTTGGTTGCCTGTTTGGCGGCGAGGGCGGCGAGTGTGCCTCCAGCCGTCACGACGACATCAAGCTTGAGAGCGACTAGTTCGGCTGCGTGAGCAGGTAACCGCTGGGACTTCCCTTCAGCATCTCGGTATTCGATCACGACGTTGCGACCCTCTACTGTAACCTTGGTCACACCGTCCTTTCAGTCCCCTGCCAGGGAGCCGGGGTGGGGCAAGCGAGGCAAGCGGAAGGAGGCAAGCGGAAGAAGGAGGAGGCTGCCACCCAATCCCGTTAGCACACCTCTCCCAAAAGACCCAGATCCACTTGACGATCATGTCCACGCGTGCGTCGTTATTTTTTCGCGCCTTCCCTGGCCCGTTTGAACGAAATAATCTTCTCGATTGTATCGAGATCGCGTGCCACGGAGGCGATATCGCGTGCCTTCTGGACCCGCGCGAGGAATGGTCGGGCGAGCTCGAACTTCTGCGCGTCGAAGTAGAGATAGCCGATCTCGTAGTCGGCCCACCAGTTCTCCGGCTCGAGCGCTCGCGCCTTCTCAAGGAAGACCAAGGCTTCCGGCGCGCGCTTCATGCATGCCAGTGCATGGCCAACGTACACGTAGAATTCGTAGTCCGTGCGTCGAGGGATGAATGGTTCGAGGACCCTGTACATCTCCGGGCAGTGACCGGCCATGCCAAGCCCCTTCGCGATCGTTTCCGGCCAATCGTAGTCCGCAGGATACAGGCGGGCGTACTCAACCGTGGCGTCCGTGCCTTCCGCGATCTTGTTTCGCAGCGCATAGCCCTTAATGAGAAGCTTCCAGCCCTCCGCCGAAGTTGGATTGCGCTCGAGAATGGCCCGGCCCTGTCTGACGTCATCGAGCGAGATCCGGGCAACCCAGGGCAGGCCGAAGAAGCCGGAACGCACGTCGAGGAGAACAGGCTCACCCGCCCATAGGGACGGGTCGACGGGCGATAGAAGCACGCGCTCCACCCGGCCGGGATCCTCGACTGGCCGGAGTGCGACCCACCGGAACGGAATGTGACCGAGATCGAGGCTATCGCCTGCGATTTCGACCACGTCAGCCTCGCGGGGCTCGGCGGTCGTCCGATCGAGGGCGGCGTTGGCAAAAAGCAGGAGACTGTAGAGGACGAAGACTCTCACGCAGACGCCACTGACCTGCTCCGCGACCCTGAAGACCGTGCGCGCCGGATCGTCCTCGCGAACCCCGCGCAGCAGGTGGTTGACCAGTAGCACTACGCTGAGAAACACCAAGGCCCCACTCACATAAGGTATGAGAATAAACAAGAAGCGGCTGGGGACACGGAACATCGCCTGCGTGTAGAGGGCCAGGAGGCACGCCGCCACAGCGATGCTGTGCTTCACCCCTCCACGGGCCCAAGGACCCCGGAACAGATGCACCCACCGCGTCGTCATCGGATCGGCAGGGGCAGGCCCCGCGTTCGCATGGCTTCTGGAACCGAGGGCAGCCCGATGATCCCGCCCGTGTACCGGGAGAGAAGCTCGGGCACGCACGCGTCATATTCTCGAAGGGCCCTGAGCTCGTAGTACGCGGAGCAGAGCAGCACGTAGATATTGGCGTCTTGATGCCCGAGGCGAATTGCTCCCGTGACCACCTTGACAACCTCTTGGTATCGCCGCTGCCGCCCATAGAGGTTAGCGAGGGGCAGATAGGATCCGGCCTCGAATGGCGCCAAGGCTATGGAGACCCGGTATTCCTTGATCGCTTCATCGTATCTCCGCTGCTGCAGCAGCGCCCATCCGAGGGCGTAGTGCGCCCTCACCATTCCCCCATCGCTCGCCAACGCCTCCCGGAGATAGCGCTCCGCCACCGCATACTCGCCGAGCAGCATGTAGGCCTCGCCGAGCCGCTCGGTAGCGACAGCGTTCTGCGGCTGGAGGGTGCGGATTGTCTCGGCGACTGTGAGCGCCTCGTGAAAGTCGCCGGCGCGGACAATCAGGAGGTCGAGCAGCGGCTCCGCATAGAAGACGTCGTTCGGGGCGGCGGCAAGAGCCCCGGCACGCATGCGCCGTTCATTCAGAAGATCGCCGCGCTCCTGGTAGATGTTGCCCGCGGCATGGAGTGCCCCCGCGTGGTGAGGATTGAGCTCGATGGCGTGGAGTAAGGCCCCTAAGGACGCGTGCGGCTTCTCCTGACGGCGATAGACCATGGCGATTGTGAACCAGCAGTCGTCGGCATGATCCTTGACCGCGATGGCCGCCTCGGCATAGCGGATGGCGCTGGCTGCCTGCGTGTGGTCGAAGATCCGGAGATAGCGATGGTAATGCGCGAGCAGGCAGAGCGGCCGCGTTCCCCCCGGAAGCTGGGCCAGCTCCCCTGTCGTCTCTAACACCGTGAGGAACGTGGGGATGCGCGTCTCGGTGCGCCATTGACGGAGCGCCCGATTGAGGGTCTGAATGGCCTCGCCGTATCGCCCACGCTTGCTCTCGATGACCGCGGTCAGCAGGAGGGCATCGTATTGGTCCGTCTCCAGGGCGAGCACTCGCGCGTAGATCTCCCCCGCGGCGTGGAGGTCGTTGCGGGCAAGCGTGGCCTCGCCTTCGGTCAACAACCCTTGGACGTCTCCGGGCTTGGCGCTGGATTTCTTGTCCGCGAGGGATGGGACCGACCGGAGGCCCAGCAGCGGCTCGTATCCGGTCGCGTAGTGCGCCCGATAGGCACGCGCCGCGCCGGCGTAATCGCCGACGGTGTAGCGGACGAGAGCCTCCGCACCGGGCAGCGACGCACGGAAGAAGCGCTCGTCCATGCCTGCCAGATAGTGGCGTGCGAGCAGGCCGAGAACGAGCACGGCAAGGGCGACGGCGAGCCGCGATCTCCATCCGAGCTCCGCGATCAGGCGCAGGCGCAGTCTCCCGGCTGAGCCGCTATCGACACCGGGACCGCCTCGCCGGCGCGCCTGAAATCTGAATCAAAGGCACCACGGTCGGGCCGAGCGAGTACTGAGGCGGTCCCGAGCGGTTTAGGGAGGAGAAGGCTGCGGCTGCCGCTTGATCTCGTTTGCACACCTCTTGACAGAACCCTGGCCAGGACTGGTGCTCGGGTTGCCTATGGGCACGGTCGATGCTTTTCACTCCCTTCATGGCACCGCCACCGTGGAGATGGTGAGCGTGTGGGTCCCCGGCACCGCGCCGGCGAAGGAGAAGTTGCCGCTCGCATCGGTGGTCGTCTGGCGGACGACGTCGGTCTCCCGATTCTTGAGTTTCAGGTTCGTCCCAACGGAGGGCGCTCCTTTCACGGTCAGGTTGCCTGAGACCGTGGTCGGCGCACCCACCACGAAGGGCCCAATAGTGAGGTTGTAGCTTCCAGAGGCCACGGGGTCGAACTGATAGATCCCGGCGGCATCGGTAGTGGTGTCCCGATTTTTGAGCTTCACCTGGATGCCGACCACCGGGGCGCCGCCGACGGCCAGGCTCCCCTGCAGGTCGGCGGCCTTGAGCTTGGCGACGAAGGCGTCGTAGTTGCCGCCCTTGAAGGTGACGTCCGGACCGACGGTGACCGGGAAGCTCGCCGGGTCGGAAGACGTATACCCCGTCACGTAGGCGTTGCCGGCGCTGTCCACAGCGATGCCGGTGGCCTGGTCATTCCCGCTGCCGCCGATGTAGCCGGCGTAGACGAGCGCAGTACCGGCGGCATTCACCTTGGCGACGAAGGCGTCCCAGGTGCCGCCGTTGAAGGTGAGATCCGGACCGCCGAGGACCGGGAAGGTCGCCTCGGTGGAAAAGGTAATCCCGGTCACATAGGCGTTGCCGACGCTGTCCACGGCGATGCCGGTGCCCAGGTCATCCTGGTTGCCGCCGATGTAGCCGGCGTAGACGAGCGCTGTACCTGCGGCATTCACCTTGGCGACGAAGGCATCGAACCTGCCGTTGAAGGTGAGATCCGGGCCACCGAGGACCGGGAAGGTCGCCTCAGTGGAATTGGTATACCCGGTCACATAGGCATTGCCGACGCTGTCCACGGCGATGCCGTAGGCCACGTCCTCTTGGCTGCCGCCGATATAGCCGGCGTAGACCAACGCCGTGCCGGCGGGATTCACCTTGGCGACGAAGGCGTCGAAGTCGCCCTTGTGAGTGAGGTTCGGGCCGACGGTGACTGGGAAGCTCGTCTGGTCAGAAGACGTATACCCGGTCACGTAGGCGTTGCCGACGCTGTCCACGGCGATGCCCCTGCCCACGTCCTCTCTGCTGCCACCGATATAGCCGGCGTAGACCAACGCCGTGCCGGCGGGATTCACCTTGGCGACGAAGGCGTCGTAGACGCCGCCGTTGTAGGTGAGATCCGGGCCGACGGTGACCGGGAAGCTCGCTTCGGTGGAGTCGGTATACCCGGTCACATAGGCGTTGCCGGCGCTGTCCACGGCGATGCCGGTCCCCGCGTCAAACCCGCTGCCGCCGATATAGCCGCAGTAGACCAGCGCCGTGCCGGCGGCATTCACCTTGGCGACGAAGGCGTCGTAGTAGCCGTTGTGGGTGAGGTAGGGGCCGACAGTAACCGGGAAGGTGGCCTCAGCGGAAGTCGTAAACCCGGTCACATAGGCATTGCCGGCGCTGTCCACGGCGATGGCCCATCCCTGATCATTTCCGTTGCCGCCGATGTAACCGGCGTAGACGAGCGCCGTGCCGGCAGGATTCACCTTGGCGACGAAGACGTCGGCGCCGCCGCCGTTGTGGGTAAGGTCCGGGCCGACCTTGACCGGGAAGGTCGCCTCGAGGGATTCGGCATACCCGGTCACGTAGGCGTTGCCGGCGCTGTCCACGGCGATGCCGAGGCCCACGTCTACCCCGCTGCCGCCGATATAGCCGGCGTAGGCCAGGGTCGGGTCGATGACGAGAGCATGGTCGGGGTCGTAGCGGCCGACCCCGAAGGCAACGGTCACCTCATCGAGCAGGATGAAACGGCCCTCGACGGGAATGCGGCTGCCCTCGATCTCTTGGTAGAGGACGGGCGCGGTTTCCGTGATCTCGCCAAGGGAGGTCGTGTAGACGAGGTTGCCGCGCTCGTCGATCCTGAGGGTGGCTTGGCCGGAGTAGCGCAGCTTGATCTGTGCGGGATCGGCGTGCGGGGCGACGGTGTAGATGGATTCGAGTTTGCCGCCATGGCCATCGTAAGCCAGATCGATCCCCGGCCAGGGCCGGACGTAGCCGATCCTGGCATGGGTGGGGACGGCAGTCTTCCAGTGTTCCTTGGGGCCCTTGAAGTAGCTCACGATGCCGGGGGCGCGCTCCAGGCTCTCGATGCGCTCGACGTCGGCGCCCACCAGCTCGACTTTGATCGTGTGGGCTTTGGCGTCTTCGCCCTTGCCCTGGGTGAGGCGCACGGCATGGCCGTCTTTCGTGAAGTACACGCTGCGGCCGGGAGACTGAATATAGTAGGCGATGCGATCGTCGGCCTGGCCTTGGTTCTCCGTGAAGGACAGCGGCAGGCGGCCGTAGCTCTCAAGGACCTTGCGGGCCTGTTCGGAGCCAGGCTCCTGCGTTCGGGGATCGGTGGCCTCCGTCGCGAGCGATGCAGAGCTCGCACCCGGCCGGGGAGCCACGGAGACGAGGGCTTGAGCAGCGGGGTCTACGGCGCGATCCGAGCGTGCCGAGCGTGGAGCCTGCTTCGAATCTTGCGGGGCGGCCTGCGATCCGGCATCGGTCCAGATTGTTACGCTGAACAGAGCAGCCATCGCCAGCGTGAAACCCATCGTCTTGACGTTCATTGAAACCTCTTTCTCGCAGGATTGTCCCTGGTTGATGTGTCCCGTATATTCGCCAACCCGCCCTTACTGTCGAATAGGGCATGCGCGAATGATCCGCCTCTTGGTGGGTGTTCCCCCGCTAATTTAATTAGTTGAGTGACGAAGCGGCGCCCCCGCCGCCCCGACACTCATCTTTCCTGGGGCGTGGCCTATCGTTGCGCTCTTGCTCTGATTCCTTGATTCGCAAATGCCAGCGACCAAGTAGACGTCTAGCGAGCTAATCCGACCGGAAACCCGGCAGCGCAGATGGGAGCGATCTTCTCGAAGGCGTGTGTCGCGCATCGTTTTCTACTGCCATTCCACTGTTGCACAGACCGGGACAATTCCGGATGAAGAGTCGGCAGGAGGAGAAAGGGGCCACGGTGGGAGCCCGGGCTCTTGAAGGGTCAGCGCTCTCCAACTCGTTGAGTACCCAACCGAAAATACAGTCGTTACTGAAAGGCGGTTCACACCGTAACGTCGAACCGGAACGCTAGTGACTTGTTTTGCCTGCAACCAGTCGCGGGCCTCCGATTTGAATCAGCGGTGCCGACCCACGCCCGCGCTCGGTGCAGAGGACTGAAAGTCGCGTTTCAGTACCAGATCTCGACATTCACAGGTGCGCCGCTAAGAGAATCAAACGCGACTTTCAGTCCCCTGCACCGCCCGCCGGAGTGGGGCCGGTGCCCGTGGTTCATATCACGGGCCCACAACCACCGATATCAAAGATGCTTACCTTCGAGGTCGATTTGATTTAGACGCGTTGCGAGGGCCCGCAACCAAAAACGCTCTTCAGATACTGTCGCGAGAAAGTCCATCCGACAGACTCTCAAACCGTCGGCGCGCGACGAGCTTCGGAAGCTCGCTGGCCAGCGCGGGCACGAGCTTGAGGCTCTGGTCGCGCTCCACCTCGACGCCGGCCATTTCGTCCTCGACGAAAACGCGGCGCAGACCTCCTGCGAGATCAAGGCCGAGTTTGCCGGTTACAACCTCACCTCCCCCAGCCCGTTGCGCCGCCAGAGGGCCGGCCGACCTCTCCCAAGAGAAGTGGCGCACGCGACACGATTCGAACGTGCGGCCTGCGGAGTAATTCGTGATTAGCCCTTGGGATCACTAGCCTGGTGAGGTTCGCACCTAGGCCGTAGCCGATGGCCCGCCTCTGGCTCGATAGCGCTTAACCTTGGCCCGGTTGCCGCACCCGTCGGATGAACACCATCGTCGATTGGCCGGCTTGGAGCGGTCGAAGAAGATCCAGCGGCAATCGTCCGAGGCGCACATTTTGAGCCGATCCAGGTCGCCGAGTACGAACAACCGAAATAGCTCGGAAATGACCTTCCCGACGGCGTGGCGCGGCCGAAGCTCGAGCATCGGGGGCGACGGGCCAGCTCCCAGGGTCAATCGGAACGACGCCGCGGCAGCTTCCAGCCGCCGTAGCGCGCCGGAGGCCGCACTGCGCATAGCTGGGTCGATCGCCACAAAGTCCCGCAAGGCGGTGCGTAGCGCCAACGTGCGCTGAAAATCTTCCTCGTCCAGCGATTGTTCCGACGACCATAGGCCGTGAGTTCTCAGCCAGTTGGTCGCCTGTGACGGTGATACCAGCGCGTCGAAAGCTTCGTGCTGGCCACCTCGATCGCGATAGCGGCGCAGGTCCAGCGAATTCACAAAGTCGTAGAGCGCCGCCAGCTCGCTCGGGATCAAGAATGTTTCTGACCATCTCATGACACGAGCATAACCCATTTGCTAGTTGACTTCAGTGACACCATCAAATACATTTAGACGGTGTCATCTCAATACCTCAAAGGAGGCCCGTCATGGCCCAACTTCAAAAGCTGCAGCATCCGCCGATCTCCACCGAGGACGCCTGCTATCGCAAGCGCGTGCGCGTGCTCGGAACGGATATGGCCTATGTGGATGTCGGGGACGGCGACCCCATCGTCTTCCTCCACGGCAACCCGACGCCGTCCTATCTCTGGCGAAACATCATCCCCCACCTGTTGCCCTTTGGGCGGTGCCTAGCGCCCGACTTCGTCGGCATGGGGAATTCCGGGTCGGCTCC
>Ga0307469_10000662_pt1 | contig 12547 bp, 13 predicted proteins | sample atmos_gasesAM2C__FD_203084 | JGI IMG/M metagenome (GOLD analysis project Ga0307469, IMG submission 203084) | Hardwood forest soil microbial communities from Morgan-Monroe State Forest, Indiana, United States - atmos_gasesAM2C_515 | ecosystem: Environmental > Terrestrial > Soil > Temperate...
CCGGTGGCGGAGCTGGCGCGGCGCGCACACGCTGCCGGCGCGCGTTTTCATTGCGATGCCGTCCAGGCCGCCGGCAAGCTCGCAATCGACGTCGACGAGGCCGGCGTGGACCTGCTGTCGATCGCGGGGCACAAGTTCCACGGCCCGCCCGGAGCCGGCGCGCTGTGGGTGCGTCGCGGCTTGAAACTGGTGCCGCTGGTGCATGGTGGCCTTCAGGAGCGCGGCCGGCGCGCCGGAACCGAGAACCTGCCGGCGCTCGTCGGCCTGGGTGCGGCCGCCGAACGCGCCGCGCGTCTGCTGGCCGCGGGCGAAGCCATGCGAGTTGCGGCGCTGGGCGAGACGCTGCTGACGCGGCTGATCGCCGCGCTGCCGGGCGCGGCGCTGAACGGCGATCGAATGAAGCGCCTGGGCTCGATCGTAAACCTGCGTCTGCCGGGCGTGGACGGCGAAGCTGCGTTGCACGAACTGGACGGCGAAGGCATCTTGGTGTCGACCGGTTCGGCCTGCAGCGCCGCTTCGCCGGGGCCCTCGCACGTGCTGCTGGCGCTGGGCCTGGGCGCGGAGGATGCCCACGCCAGCGTGCGTTTTTCACTGGGCGAGGACAATCGCGAAGCGGATGTGGATACGATTGTGAACGTCATGCCCCGGATCGTCGAACGCCTGCGTTCGCTGGCGGGCGGCGGGGCGGCCCAACAGCGCTGAGCGAGCGCGGAGAGGAGCGATCCATGAGTCAGCAGGAACAATTCCGCCTCAAGGTGGGATTGGCGGAAATGCTGAAGGGCGGTGTCATCATGGACGTCATGGACGACCACCAGGCGCGCATCGCCGAGGAGTCTGGCGCGGCCGCGGTGATGGCGCTGGAGCGCATTCCGGCGCTGATCCGGCGCGAAGGCGGCGTGGCTCGCATGAGCGATCCCGCGATGATCAAGCGCATCCAGGCGGCGGTGGACATTCCGGTGATGGCGAAGTGCCGCATCGGGCACCTGGCCGAGGCGCAGATCCTGGAGGCGCTCGAAATTGATTTCATCGACGAATCGGAAGTGCTGACCCCGGCCGACGAGGAGCACCACGTCGACAAGCACGCCTTCAAGGTGCCATTCGTGTGCGGCTGTCGCGACCTGGGTGAGGCGCTGCGGCGCATCGCCGAGGGCGCCGCCATGATCCGCACCAAGGGCGAAGCGGGTACCGGCAACATCGTCGAGGCGGTGCGTCACATGCGCTCGGTGATGCGGAGCATTCGCCGGCTGACCACGCTGCGCGACGACGAGCTGATGGCCGAGGCCAAGACGCTGGGCGCTCCGTTCGAGCTGGTGAAGCAGGTGGCGCGCACCGGCAAGCTGCCGGTGCCGAACTTCGCCGCCGGCGGCGTGGCGACGCCGGCCGATGCCGCGCTCATGATGCAGCTCGGCGCCGAAGCGGTGTTCGTGGGCTCGGGGATTTTCATGGCCGGCGAAGGGCTGCCGGATGCGCGGCGCCGCGAAGAGCAGAAACGCCGCGCGGCGGCGATCGTTCAGGCGGTGACGAATTACAACCGCCCGGACATCCTGCTCAAGGTGAGCGAGGGCCTGGGCGAGGCCATGAAGGGCCTGGAACTCGAGGCGATTCCCGAGGAACAGGTGTTCGCGAAGCGGGGCTGGTGAGGTGAGTGCGCGCGAACGCGTCGGCGTGCTGGGGCTCCAGGGCGACTTCGAGCGTCACACGCGCTCGATCGAGGCACTGGGGCTCGAGACCGTGCGCGTGTCGCTACCCGAGCACCTGGAAGGACTGGGCGCGCTGCTGATGCCGGGGGGCGAGTCCAGCACCATGCTGAATCTGCTCGAGACCACCGGACTGCGCGCGCCGCTCGAGCGCTTCGTGCGGGAGCGCGCCGTGATGGCCACCTGCGCCGGGTTGATTCTGCTGGCGACTGAGGCCGACCGGCTGACGCGCCCAACCTTTGGCGTGCTGGATGTGACGGTGTCGCGCAATGCCTATGGCCGGCAGGTGCACTCCTTCACCCAGCGCGTGGACATGGCGCCGCTCTCCGGTGTGTTCCCGGGCGTGTTCATACGCGCACCCCGCATCGTCCGCGTGGGCGCCGGCGTCGAGGTGGTGGCGACACGCCTGCTCCCGGGCGGCGCCGAGCGCGAGGTGGTGGGGGTGCGGTGCGGACGCGTGGTGGGGCTCTGCTTCCATCCCGAGCTGACGGGCGACCTGCGCGTGCATCGCTGGTTCCTGAGCGAGGTGGCCGCCCTGCCGGTCCCCGCGGCCGCGAGTGGAGCGGGCGCAAGATCGCCGGAGGCGGCGTGAGTGGCGCCAGCCCCGCGCGCCGCGCGCTGGTGGACTGGATCGCGCGGCATCAGAAGTTTCTGCTCACCACGCACATCAATCCCGACGGCGACGGTATCGGCAGCGAGGTGGCGTTCGCGCGCTGGCTCCGCTCGATGGGCAAGTCGGCTCGCATCCTCAACGATTCCATCACGCCGAACGCCTTTCTGTTCCTGATCGACGAGGACGCGATCGAGTCGTTCGAGCCCGAACTGGCGGAGCAGCGGTTCGCCGAGGCCGACGCCCTGGTGGTGCTGGACACCAGCAATCGGCAGCGCATCGGGCGCCTGGCGCCGCTCATCGACCGCCACGCCATCGCGGTGGCCGTCATCGATCATCACGTCTCGCACGCCGCCGGCTTCGGCCAGGTCAACGTCATCGAGCCCGAGGTCGCGGCGACCGGCGAGCTGGTCTACGAGATGATTCTCGAGAGCGGGGGCACGCTCGATCGGCGTAGCGCCGAGGCGCTCTACGTGGCACTGATGACCGACACCGGCGGCTTCCGCTACTCCAATACCGACAGCGGCGCACACAAGATGGCGGCTGCGCTGCTGGCGCTCGGGCTCGATCCGCAGCAGCTGCACGCGCGCGTCCACTCCAGCGCATCGGCCGGTCGCCTGCGCTTCTTCGGCGAGGCGCTGGCGGCGCTCGAGATGCGGGCCGACGGGCGACTGTGCGTGCTCGAGGCCTCGCCCGAGCAGTTCCAGCGGCACGGCCTGGTGGGCGCCGACACCGAGGGGCTGGTGGACATGCCGCGCATCATCGCCGGCGTCGAAGTGGTGGCGCTGTTCTCGGAACTCGAACCCGGCAAGGTCAAGGTCAGCCTGCGCTCGACCGGGCGGGTCAGCATCGACCACGTGTGCTCGAAGCTGGGTGGCGGCGGACACCCGCACGCGGCCGGCGTGCTGCTGCGCGGAACGCGGGCACAGGCGCGCGAGCGCGTGCTGCCCGAGCTCGAGGCACTGGTCGCGGGGCTCGAGCCGAGCGCGAGCGGCGGGCGTCCGTGAGTGCCGGCCATGCGCCGCTGGCCGCCGTGGAGCGCTCGGCGCGCGGGGTGTCGATCGAGGCGAAGGGGCTCGCGCATCGATACGGCACGCGCCTCGCTCTCGAACCGCAGACCTTCGAGCTCTCCGGCGGCATCGCCGCCGTCACCGGCCCCAACGGCTCGGGCAAGAGCACGCTGTTGCGCATCCTGGCGGGCCTCCTGAGACCGAGCGAGGGCCAGGTGCGCATGGTGGTGGACGGACGGGAGCGCGGCGCGGCGCAGCGGCGCACCGTGGTCGGGCTCGCCACCCCCGAGCTCTCGTTCTACGAGGAGATGAGTGCGTTCGAGAATCTCGAATTCGCCGCCGAGGCACGCGGGCTCGAGGCCCCGGCCGCCGCGGCGCGCGAGGCGCTCGAGCGCATCGGCCTTGCCGGCCGGGCGATGGATCGCATGAGTGCGCTGTCTTCCGGCATGCGGCAGCGCGTGCGGCTGGCGTTCGCCTCGCTCGGTGCGCCGCCGATTCTGCTGCTGGATGAGCCTGGCAGTCATCTCGACGATGAGGGGCGTGCGACGCTCGAGCGCTGGATCGCGCTGGTCGCGCCCAGCACGCTCGTGGTGCTGGCCACCAACGATGAAAGGGAGTGGCGCCTTGCGGGACGACGCATCCAGCTCCGCGGCCGCGATCTGGGCCATCCTGCGTAAGGAGTGCCGCAGCGAGTGGCGCACGCGGTACGGCATCAGCGCGGCGCTGCTGTTCTCCGTCACCACGCTGACCTCGGTGAGTTTCGCAGTCGGCCGGCTCGGCGATCGCGGCGACATCCTGGCGGCGCTGCTGTGGATCGTGCTGCTGTTCGCCTCGCTCGCGGCGCTCAGCCACTCGTTCGTGCGCGAAGTGGAGGGCCACACACTCACTCTGCTTCGCATGGTGGCTTCGCCCACCTCGATCGCGCTCGGCAAGCTGCTGTTCAACCTGCTGTTTCTGGGCGTGCTCGAGCTGGTCACCGTGCCGCTGTTCCTGGTGCTGATGGGCGCGCCGCCGCCCCACTGGGGCGCCTTTCTCGCCCTGTTGGGACTCGGCAGCGCGGCGTTGGCGGCTTCGTCGACCCTGGTCGGGGCGCTGATCGCGCAGACCCGCAGCCGCGGTTCGCTGTTCGCCGCGGTCTCGCTACCGCTGCTCCTGCCGGTGCTTGCAGCCGCGGTCGCCGGCACGCGGGCGCAATGGTCCGATGGGTCCATCGCCGCTCCGGCCCGGATGCTGGCCGCGTATGCGTTGGCGGTGCTGGCAATGAGCCTGTTACTCTACGATCATCTGTGGGAGGAGTAAGGATGATCCTTCGGGCGACGCTGTTCCTGTGGGTGGCCGCCACGATGGTGGCCGCGTTCGTGTGGGCGCCCGAGGTGCCGGTGCTGGGGCCCACCACGCGCGTGCTGTATTTCCACATTCCGAGCGCGTGGATCACGGTCCTGGCGCTGGGATGGTCCATGGTCCACAGCGCGCTCTACCTGCGCACGCGCGACCTGGCGCACGACGATCACGCCGCCGCCTCCGCCGAGCTCGGGCTCCTGTTCTGCATCGCCGCCACCATCACCGGTTCATTGTGGGCGCGCGCCATGTGGGGTTCATATTGGAACTGGGATCCACGGGAGACCTCGATCTTCTTTCTGATGCTCATTTATGGCGCCTATCTGGCGCTGCGCGGCAGCCTCGACGACCCGGTGCGCCGGGCACGCCTGGCGGCCATTTACTCGTGTGTGGCGTTCGTAGCCGTGCCGTTCCTGATGTTCGTCGTGCCGCGCATCTACTTCTCGCTCCATCCTGATCCGATCATCAACGCGCGCGGCAAGGTCGATATGGACCCGCGCATCCGCTGGATGTTCCTGTCCATGCTGCTGGCCTTTACCGCTTTGTTCTTCTGGATGTTGTCACTGCGTGTCCGGCTCGGGCGTTTCGAGCGCAAGCGCGAAGCTCGGGCAGTCGCTCACGCAAACTGAAGCGGCCGTGAGGGCCGCGTCGGCCTGCAAGGCCGCGTCGGCCCTGAGGGCCGCGTAGGCCGATCACTATGATAAGGCCGCGGGAGGCTGCATCTGACCGGCAACGGGGTAGTGCTGGGAGTCGCCCTGCTGGTATGGGGGCTGTTGTTCGTCTATCTGGTGCGGCTGGATCGGCGCATCAGTGAATTGGAGAAGCGATGAATCTCAAGATCCTGTTCGCCATCGTGCTGCTGGCGGTGGCTGGCGCATTTGGCATCACCAGTTTCAAGAAATCGGTCACGCCCTACATCTCCTTTGCCGAGGCCAAACACTCGTCGGGGTTGGTACAGGTGAATGGCGTTCTGGCTGATAAGAACTATGTGATGCGCCCGGCGGAACAATTCCTCGAGTTCCGTCTCAAGGACGCCCACAATGAAGTGCTGCCGGTGCGCTACCGCGGCGTCATCCCCGGCAACTTCGATCAGGCGGTCTCGGTGGTGGCGATCGGACGCTACGCCGGCGATCATTTCGAAGCGGAGCAGCTGCTGGTGAAGTGCCCCTCCAAGTACCAGGCCGAAGCCGAGCGAGGGGCGAAGACCTCGTGAACGCCACGCGCTCGATGAGCGCACTCTGGCTGGTGACCGGGATCGTGATCATCCCGGCCTTCCTGATGTTCGGCGGAACGCTCAACCCCGGCCAGGCGCTCAACTGGATTTCCTTCCTGGCCGCGCTCACGGCGGGGCTGCTGTTCCTGGCTGCCTCCGGCGGGCGCGAATCCGCCTGGGGTCCGGCCAAGCTCGCCTACCGGCTGCAGTGGCTCTCGTACCTGGCGGCCGCGGTGTGGCTGTGGCACATCCTCTTCACCCACCAGTTCAAGTATCAGTACGTCGCCAGCTATTCCTCGCTGTCGATGCCGCCCCAGTACATCTACGCGGCGTTCTGGGGCGGCCAGGAAGGCACGTTCATGCTGTGGGCCTTCCTGACCTGCACGCTCGGCCTGGTGCTGATGCGCGTCAAGCACGACCTGATCAAGCCCGCCATGATGTTCCTGAACCTGCCGCTGATCCTGCTCGGGCTGGTGACGGTGATGCGCGGCCCGTTCCTGATGTTCGCGGCCGGGCACGTGCCGCCCGACGGCAACGGCCTGAATCCGCTGCTTCAGGATCCCTGGATGACGATCCATCCGCCCACGCTCTTCACCGGATTCTCGTCGCTGGCGGTGCCGTTCGCGATCGCCATGGCAGCGCTGGTGCGGCGCAACTACGACGGCTGGATCAAGGTGGCGCTGCCGTGGGTGGTGCTCTCGACCGCGGTGCTGGCCATGGGCTTCATCATGGGCGGCGTGTGGGCTTACAAGGTGCTGGGCTGGGGCGGCTACTGGGGCTGGGATCCGGTCGAGAACGGCTCGCTGATCCCGTGGCTGTGCAACACCGCCCTGCTGCACGGCCTGCTGGTCCAGCGCGTCAACGGCAGCCTGCGTCGCACCAATCTGCTGCTGGCGGTCACCTCGTACGTTCTGGTGCTGTACGCCTCGTTCCTGACGCGCAGCGGGGTACTGGCCGACTTCTCGGTGCACTCATTCGTCAACCTGGGGCTCAACGGCTTCCTGCTGTCGTTCCTGGGCTGCACCGCGCTGCTGGGTTACGGCTTCGTGTTCTTCCGCCTGGCCGACATCCCGGGTCCCAAGGCGCAGCTCGGCAATCTGTCGCGCGAGTCCATGATGTGGCTCGGACAGCTGGTGCTGCTGCTGATGTGCGCGCTCACCGCGGTCGGCATGAGCGCGCCCCTCATCACGCGGTTGTTTGGACCGCCTTCGAACGTCCAGACCTCGTACTACAACCTGGTCAATGCGCCACTGGCGGTCGCGCTCGGGCTGCTCATGGGCCTGGGACCACTGATGCGCTGGCGTGAGCAGGACGGCCGCGCCTTCGCGCGTGCCGCGTTGCCGTCGGTGGCGGCGGCGCTGTTGGTGACACTGGGCGCGATGCTGGCGGGCGTGCGAGGCATCCTGCCGACGCTGGTGGTCTTCGGCGCCGGATTCGCGCTGGCGGCCAACGTCATCGTAACCACGCGCGGCTTCAAGGCCGGCTGGAAGCATGGCATCGCGTATCTCGGTCACACCGGCGTGGCGGTGCTGCTGGTGGGCGTGGTGGCCTCCTCGGGCTACGGACGCTCGGCGCAGATGCAGTTGCCGCAGGGCCAGGAGCGCTCGGCGCTCGGCTATCACCTCACCTATCAGGGGGTGATGCACGAGAAGGACGGGCACGATCGCGTGATGATCGCCGTCAACGCGCCCGAGGGCCGCTTCCAGGCGGCGCCGCGGCTCTACTGGAGCGAATTCAACCAGGGCTACATGAAGAAGCCGCACATCGAGCGATTCCTCACCCACGACGTCTACATCTCGCCACTCGAGATGGTGGGCGAGGATCAGCAGCAGACCGGCACCTGGTTCGCGAAGGGCGAGCGCAAGCAGGTCGGGCAGGTCTATTACACGTTCAAGGGTTTCGACCTTCAGAACATGGGCACACCGCAGATGAGCATCGCGGCGCAGGTCGAGGTCGAGATCGGCGGGCGAACGGTGCACGCGCGTCCCAAGATCGAGATGGCGAGCGGCGGCCTGAGCCACATGCCGGACTACCTGCCGGGCGGGGGCTCGATCGAGTTGGCGGCGGCCGACCCCAATACCGGCAAGGCCTCGCTGGTCCTACCGGGTGGCGCGGGCGCGGCAAGGTCCGACGAACATGTGCTGGCAGTCGAGGTGAGCACCAAGCCGCTCATCAACCTGGTGTGGCTGGGAGCGATCCTCATGGTCGGCAGTGTGTTCATGAGCGTGGCGCGCAGGGCGGCGGATCTGAGGCGGCCCTGATCGCGTGAGGGATCCCACCGGTAAAGCCGGTTGGCCGGGGCTCGCAGCCCGGCCGATTTTTTTGCGTTGCCTACTGCACACATGTGCAGTAACCTGGATCAGGTGCCGATTTCTCCATGTTCCAGTCGCTGAGCGATCCCGTGGACGTGCTGAGTGCGTGCGTCTCCGGTCAGGTGCAGCCGTTGCGGTTTCGCTGGAAGGGACGCGTGATCCGAGTGCGAAAGGTGACGGGGCGCTGGCAGCGGCGCGAAGGTCAGGCGCGCCTTCAATATTTCTCGATCGAGGACGCCGCCAGGAGCAGTTACGAACTTTGCTACGACCCGCGCGGACCCAAGTGGATCCTGAGTCGCGCCTGGGTGGAGGACTCCCGATGAGGCGGACTCGCGATCGGCGAACCGAGGCTGAGCGGCCATGATCCTGCTGATCGACATGGACGCGTTCTTCGCGTCGGTGGAGCAAGCGCATCATCCGCAGCTTCGCGGCGTGCCGGTGATCGTGTGCGGCGATCCGGCGCGCCGCGGCGTGGTGACGGCTGCGTCTTACGAGGCGCGCCCGTTTGGCGTTCGCGCCGGCATGCCGCTCGGCGAAGCGCGCCGCCTGTGTCCTCAGGCGCACTACGTCGAGGGCAACCCCGACAAGTACGTGGCCCTTTCGGTCAAGCTGCTCGATCTCTATCTCACCGTGTCCCCCGACGTCGAGCCATTCAGCGTTGACGAGGCGTTCCTTCAAATCGCTCGTCGCGGCTCGCGACCGCCGGATGAGCGCGCTGCTCTCGACGAGGCGGTGGTCGTTGCGCGTCGGCTTCAGGGCGAAATCGAACGCCGCTTCTCGCTCGGGGCATCGATCGGCATCGGACCCAGCAAACTGGTGGCCAAAATGGCCTCGGGGGTGCAGAAGCCGCGCGGTCTCACGGCGCTGGATATCCCGGCATTCCAGCGCCACTTCTGGCCGCTCGACGTGCAGGAACTGTGGGGCGTGGGACCCAAGCTTGCCGCGCGCATGCGGTCACTCGGGATCACGACCGTTGGTGAGCTGGCCCACGCCTCCGCAGATTTACTCAAGGGTCATTTCGGGATCATCGGGCCCCAGTTACGCGAGGCCGCCTCGGGTCATGACGAGACGCCGCTGATTCCCTGCCATCGAACGGTCGAGCCCAAGTCCATGGGACACGAGGTCACGCTGCCCGAAGATTCCGGCTCGATTCCATTTCTCGAAGGCACTTTGCTCAGGCTCTCGGACCAGGTTGCGCGGCGCTTGCGTTCGGATCGCATGGCGGGGAGAGTGGTGGCCGTCAAGCTCCGCAATCACCGCTTCGAGACCGTGCTGCGCCAGCGGGCGTTGTCCGAGCACACTCGGGAGTCGCGCCGAGTGTTCGAGGTGGCGCGAACGCTGTGGCGCGAAAACTGGGACGGTGGCCCGTTGCGCCTGCTCGGGGTCACGGTCTCGGACTTGAAATCGCTGGACGGGGGAGACCAGACCGAATTGTTCGCAGCCGACCATCGTTCACGAAAGCTCACCGAAGCCCTCGATCGCGTTCGTGACCGTCTGGGCGAGGCCAGTATCGTTCCCGCCGGTTCGATCGCGCACCTCGGCGGTCCAGCGAGCCACGTTCCCTTCGGCACCGTCCCCGCGGCCAGCGCTCCCGAGGACCGGCCGGAAAAGCTGCGCTCGAAGCCCACCCGCAGGCGCCCATGACCGCCGCTTCCCATCACGAGGTGCTGGTCGGAACCTCCGGTTACTCGTTCCCGGACTGGGTCGGACCGTTCTACCCGGCCGGCATGAAGTCGGGAGAGTTTCTCTCGTTTTACGCGCGCCACTTCGATGTGGTGGAGGTCAATTCCACCTACTACCGGATTCCCCAGCCGCGCGTTCTGGAGCTGATGGAGAAGAAGACGCCGGACCACTTTCATTTCGTGGTCAAGCTGCACCAGTCCATGACGCACGAGGCCTCGCTCGATGCGGCCACCTACCGCGAGTTCCTGGCCGCGCTCGAGCCGCTCAAGGCGGCCGGCAAGTACGATGGCCTGCTGGCGCAGTTCCCATGGGCGTTTCGCTTCAGTCAGCGCTCGCTCGATCATCTGCGCGCGCTGCGCGAACGCCTGGGCGATGAGCCGCTGTTCGTCGAATTTCGGCATGCCTCGTGGACCGAGAGCTCGGTACCGGCGCGGCTGCGCGAGCAGCACCTCGGGTTCTGCGCGGTGGACGAGCCCGATCTGCCGGGACTGATGCCGCCGGTCACCCACGTCACGGCCGAAGACGCCTACGTGCGCCTACACGGGCGCAATGCGCAGCACTGGTGGGCGCGGCCGGGTGCCGACCGAAAAGGTGCCGATCGCTACGATTACGAGTACAGTCCTGCCGAGCTGGGCGAGTGGGTCAAGAAGATCGCGGATCTCGCCTCGCAAGCGCGGCGCACCTATGTATTCTTCAACAACTGCCACGCCGGGCAGGCGGCGCGCAACGCCGCGCTCATGAAGGAGCTGCTCCGCGAGCAGCAGCTCATCACCGAGGGGGGAGGACGCACGTGACCACCAACGACGGCGCACCGAGCGGCTCCGCCACGCCCCGGAACACCGGGGCGGCGCGCGCGCTGCTGTTCGTGTGCACGCACAATTCCGCGCGCAGCCAGATCGCCGAGGGCCTGGCGCGCGCCATGGCCCCGCCCGGCTCACGCATTTGGAGCGCCGGCACCAGTCCCACGCAGGTGCACCCGATGGCGATCGAGGTGATGAAGGAGATCGGATTGGATCTCACCACGCATCGTTCGCGCGGCCTTCAGGAAGTGCCGTGGAATGAGGCCGACACGGTGATCACACTGTGCGGTGACGCGGACGAATCGTGCCCGGCGGTGAGCGGCCGTGTCCGACGCCTGCACTGGCCACTGCCCGATCCGGCCGCGGCGTCCGAGGCGAGTCGGCTCCAGGCATTTCGTGAGACGCGCGACGAGCTCAAGTGGCGGGTCTCGGCGCTGCTTCCCCGCGGCGACTAGGCGCAGCCCCGACCGCCGCTCGAAAGGTGGCCCGCGCGCCCCGACTCAGTGCGAGCGGCGCTCCGCGGTGATGGCCGGATTGCGGCCCTGCACGAAGGTTTCGCACTCGCGCACGTCCTGGGGGCTGCCGAGAAACAAGGGCGTCCGCTCGTGCAGGCTGGCGGGCACCAGCTCGAGGATGCGCCGCTCGCCGTTGCTCGACATTCCTCCGGCTTCCTCGACGATGAACGACAGCGGCGCCGCCTCGTAGAGCACGCGCAGTTTGCCACGCGGATTCTTGCGATCCCCGGGGTAGAGAAAGATCCCCCCGTAGAGCAGATTGCGGTGGAAGTCCGCCACCAGCGATCCGACGTAGCGCGAGCTGTATGGGCGGCCGGTCGTCCGGTCGTCCATCTTCAAGTAGTCGACATAGCGTTTCACGCCGTCGGTCCACTGGGTGTAGTTGCCCTCGTTGACACTGTAGATGCGCCCGCGCTCGGGGATGCGGATGTTCTGGTGTGAGAGCAGGTACTCGCCCACGCTCGGCTCATAGGTGAAGCCGTGCACGCCGTGGCCCGCGGTGTAGATCAGCATGGTGCTCGAGCCGTACATGACGTAGCCGGCGCACATCTGGCGCACGCCGGGCTGCAGACAATCCTCGAGCGTGCCGCCGCCGCGTCGCGTGACGCGCGGCAGCACCGAGAAGATGGTGCCGATATTCACGTTGGCATTGATATTGGAAGAGCCATCGAGCGGGTCGAAGTTGACCACGTACTTGCCGACCGGCTGGCCGTCCGGGACCGGTATGATGTTCTCATCCTCTTCCGATGCCAGCACGGCGAGCTGGCCGGTGGCGCCCAGTACGCGCGTGATGGTCTGGTGCGCGAACAGGTCGAGCTTCTGCACCTTCTCGCCATGCACGTTCTCGACGCCGGCGTAGCCGAGCACGTCCACCAGGCCGGCGCGAATCACCTCCCGATTGATCATCTTGGAGGCCAGCGCGATGTCCATCAGCACCGAGGTGAACTCTCCGGTGGCCTCCGGGTAGCGGCGCTCGTCCTCGAGGAGAAACTGCGCCAGCGTGATCGCGCGGCTGTACATGGTCGCTCGCTAGTCCGAGAGCCCGCTCACGTCTTCCGGCCCGCCGCTCGCCGGCACCGGCGCGCCGGCGGCCGGGAAGGAGCCCGGCACGAACGGCGCGTGGTGCTCGGCCAGGGGTCGCGTACCCGCGACCGCCAGGCGTTCGAGCAGGAAACGGAACTTCTTTTCGAGCGCCTCACCGATCGCGCCGCGCACGTCGGCCGGCAGGCCCCACAATTCGCGCTTCCAGGCGCCGAGCGCCTTCTTGCGCGTCTTGTAGAAGAACTGCTCGTCGCTGTCGTTCGTCTTGCGCTCGCCAGCCTCGGTGTCGCGCAGCCGGGCGTAGATGTCGCGCTTGAGGGCGGCGGGA
>Ga0307469_10000663_pt1 | contig 12543 bp, 9 predicted proteins | sample atmos_gasesAM2C__FD_203084 | JGI IMG/M metagenome (GOLD analysis project Ga0307469, IMG submission 203084) | Hardwood forest soil microbial communities from Morgan-Monroe State Forest, Indiana, United States - atmos_gasesAM2C_515 | ecosystem: Environmental > Terrestrial > Soil > Temperate forest...
CGTCCCCTCGTAGGTGTACACCGACTCGAGATTCGCGAGGTGCCGCATCGCCTGATACTCTGCCAGGATGCCGTTTGCTCCGAGCAGGCGCCGCGCTTCGCGCGCCACATCGGTCGCGATGCTCACGTTGTTCCGCTTGGCCAGCGAGACCTGCTGCGGCGTCGCCTTCCCCTGATCCTTGAGCCGGCCGAGCTGCAGGCACAGGAGCTGCGCCTTGGTGATCTCCGTCAACATCTCGGCGAGCCGCGCCTGCTGCAGCTGGAACCCGCCGATCGGCTTGCCGAACATCACGCGATTCTTGGCGTAGCCCGCCGCCTCGTCGAAGCACGCCATCGCCGAGCCCACCGCGCCCCACGCGATGCCGTAGCGCGCCTGCGTCAGACACATGAGCGGTGACTTGAGCCCGCCGGACTTGGGGAGCAGCGCCTCCTTCGGCACGCAGACGTCCTGCAGGACGAGCTCGCTCGTGTCGCTGGCCCGCAGGCTGAGCTTGCCCTTTTGGTCCTTGGCCGAGAAACCCTTCGTGTCGGTCGGGACAATGAAGCCGCGAATCGACTCGACGTCGTCGACCTTGCCCGTCTTGGCCCATACGATGGCGAGCTGGGCGGTCGACCCATTCGTGATCCACATCTTGGCACCGTTCACCACCCAGCCGTCCTTGATCTCCTTCGCGACGGTGATCATGCCGGCGGGGTTCGAGCCGTAGTCCGGCTCGGTCAGCCCGAAGCAGCCGATGATCTCGCCGGACGCCATCCGGGGGAGCCACCGGCGCTTCTGCTCGTCGGATCCGAAGGCGTAGATCGGGTACATCGCGAGGGCGCCCTGCACCGAGGCGAACGACCGCACGCCCGAGTCTCCGCGCTCGAGCTCCTGCATGATGAGCCCGTAGGCGACGTTGTTCAGCCCCGCACACCCGTATTCCTCGGGAAGGTTGGCGCCGAAGAGGCCGAGCTCCGCCATCTGGGGCACGAGCTGCTTGGGAAATCGCCCCTCGACGTAGTGCTCCCCGATGACGGGGATGAGATTGTCGTCCACCCAGGCGCGCACCGTGTCCCGCACCGCGCGCTCTTCTTCGGACAACAGTCCGTCGACGTCGTAGAAATCGACGCCCTGGAACTTTCCCATAAGGGCCTCAGTGATCAGAGTTCAGTCGGGTCGTCACCAGTGCAGTCGCCAGACGCGAAGTTTCAAGCGGCTCATAGTGACAAGTTCGCAGGTTCGCCACCACTTGCAACTTGTCGCTGGCAACCGCTTGCGACTTCGCGTCTGGAAACTTAACTGGCGACTGGCACCTGCTGTGGTGACGGCTGGCGTCCCGGCCTGGCAAAAGCGACCGTATCCGACGCATTGAAGCGGCGATGCTCCGCGGCCCACCGGAAGAACGTGATGTGGACGGCGGTCGGCTCGATGGTCACGAAGTTGAAGCTGGACGGGCGCCCGCCGCGGGTGCGGCGACACAGCGTGCCCGCCGTCGAGACCACCACCCGGCCCTCGAGTAGGTCCGCGCCCTCCTGGTGATCGTGCCCGCACAGCACGACCTCTGCGCCCGACGCCGCGATGCGGCGCTGCGCCTGGCGCCAGCGAGCGAGACCCATGCGCCGCGACAGCTCACCCCGCAGCACGTTGTGGTGGACGACGAGCACGCGCGCCTGCTCGGGCGACGCGGCGGCGAACGCGGCGCGCGCCCGCTCGACCTCCCGCTTGGGGAGATGACCCTTGACCGCCAGATCGCGGAGCCGCAGGGTCAGCGAGCCCCACGCCACGCCGTACGAGGTGAGCGCGCCCACGATGAGCGCGCCGGGCAGGGCGACCGTCGGGGCCACCTCGGTCCCGAAATAACGCGAGTACTTCGCGTACAGCGGGGCCCGGTCGAACGGGACCAAGGGACGGGTCCACCAGCAGACGTCGTGGTTCCCGGGCATGACGTGCACCGGCGCCGTTCGCGCCGCCGCCTGCACGAGCGCCCGCGCCCGCTGGAACTCGCCGTGCCGCGCGCGCTGCGACAGGTCGCCCGAGATCACCACGGCGTCGGGTCGCAGATCGGGGATGATCTGCTCGAGGGCTTCGACCTGCTCGAGATCGGCAAGGCCGCCGAAGTGGAGGTCGGAGACGTGCAGCAGTTGAACGGTCACGACTCGGCCTGTACGGTGTAGGTGAGCGTCGCGTCGCCCCCGGCCGGTACCGTGAGCCGGAAACGCACCTCGGTGGCGGACAGCTTCTCGGCCGGCACGCTGCTGTCGGTCACGCGCCAGACGCCGAACCGGGCCTCGCGCACGTCGACCGTTACCGGGGTCGACTTCGCATTCGAGATGGTCACCCGGTACGACGCCGTGACCCGCTGGCGCGTGGGAAGCCCGCGCTTCGCCGGCGGAATCGGCTCCTGATTGTAATCCGTCTGCACGCGATCCGCCGTGATGTCGAACGCGTCGCCCGACTGGACGCGCAGGTCGCGCCCCGGCGCGGTGTGCTCGCTCCGCGCCTCGCCCGTGAGCTGCAGCCGGCCCGCCGAATCGGCCTGATACAGCTCGACCGTCCCGCCGGGGAGCGGCCGGTCGCCGAACGCCGTGCCGCGGCCGCGCTTGAGCGTGTACCACACCTGCACGGGCACCCGGTCCGGCTCGCCGGGCGATTGGCCAAGGAAGCCGCGGTACGGCAGCACGCCCGGGACGATGTACTCCTGTGTGTAGGCGGCGCCCGAGCGCGGGAAGAGCGCCGTGGTGACGGGAGTTCCGGGCTCGAGCGAGACGCGAGCGGGGAGCAGGTACACATGCGTTTCCCCCACCGCTTCCTCACTCGCCGCGGCGGGGGCCTCTTCGGCGGCGACCTTCATCGCACCCGCCCGAACATAGAACTGGGGGCGGGGCCCCGTCCGCGCACGATTGATCGACCCGGCGACGAGTTGAACTTCCGCGCTGTCGGCGCGCAGCGTCTGCGACGTGATCGTCGCCGCCCCCGACACCTGACATCCGGCACCCAGCAACACCACCTGATATACCGCCTCCCAGTGCGCCGCATCCGTTACGACGTACGCCAGATCCGTGCGCGGACGCGGGCGCGTCGTCTCGAGCGTCACCGCCACTTCGGACGCCGTGCGAATCAGGTCGGCCGGAAACAGCGGCTCCCCTGGCTGGGAAAGGAGAAATCGTCCATCGGGGAGCCGATACTGGGGTGGGTCCGCGCGGACCACAGTCGCGCGCACCGTATCCGATCCACCACCCGGGCGCATCCGTACGAACGCGAGCGTCTGTCCCACCGCGCGTGCCAGCGCGGTGCCCGGGTCGGTTGCGGGACGCAACACGGCGGACACGAGCGCGACCGCAGTATCCGGAGAGAAGAGCGTCGCCGGATCGAGAGCGTCGAGCTTCAGGCTGAGCGTGTTGCGGCCCTTGTCGAGTGGCTGGGGGAGACTGCGCCGCACCACCACCCGACCGTCGGTATAGACGGAGAGAGACGTTTGCCCCGCGAGTGGGATGACCACCGCCGCCAGGGCCAGGGCTACGCACGCCGCGACTTGAGCCATTCGAACGCGATCCTCTGCACGATGCGAAACGTCAGGAGGTACCACGCCACCGCCGATACGGCGCCCATGGTGCGGGCCGTGGCCTGCGACCCCGGCGGCGCGGACCTGAGGGTGAGCGTCAGATACCCCGCCAAGAGCAGGGTGGTCACGATCGCCACGACTCGACCGATCCGCGATGCCCGCGTCGAGAGCGCCCTGGTGCACGAGGCGCACATGTCTCCCGGTGCGAGCCCCGCGGTCTGCTCCCCACAGCGCGCGCACGGATTGCTAGAGGCGTCGGGCCACAGCCCGGGCGAATTCAGTGGTCGAAGCACTTCCCCCGAGATCCTTGGTGCGGACGTTGTCGTTGACGATCGCCGTCTCGAGCGCGCGACGGAGCCGGCCCGCCGCCTCGAGCTCACCCACGTGGTCCAGCATCATCGCCGCCGCGAGCATCTGGGCCGCTGGGTTCGCGATCCCCTGCCCTGCGATATCCGGCGCGGACCCGTGCACGGCCTCGAATATCGCCGCCCGCTCGCCGATGTTCGCGCCCGGCGCGAGACCGAGCCCGCCCACCAGTCCCGAGGCCTCGTCCGAGAGAATATCGCCGAACATGTTCGTTGTGACGATCACGTCGAATTGCGCCGGATTGATCACGAGCTGCATCGCGGCGTTGTCCACGATCTTATCGTCTGAGGCAATTTGCCCCTCGTACTCGCGGGCGATCATCTTCGCAGTCTCGAGAAAAAGCCCGGAGGTGGCTTTCAGGATATTGGCCTTGTGCACCACCGTCACCTTCTTGCGTCCGTGCCGCCTCGCGTACTCGAAGGCGTAGCACACGATGCGCCGGCACCCGTCGCGCGTCATGACCGACGTCGCCTGGGCGAGCGCCTTCGGGTCGTTGCCGACTTTGAAGGTGCGATCGTAGCCGGTGTACATCCCCTCGGTGTTCTCGCGGATGATCACCAGGTCCACGTTGGGGTATCGACCGCCCGGCACGATCGACTTCACGGGGCGCACGTTGGCGTACAGGTCGAATTCCTGACGCAGGGCGACGTTGACCGATCGATAGCCGCCGACGACCGGCGTGGTGAGCGGGCCCTTGAGCGCGAGCCCGGTGCGCCGGATTGAATCCACGGTGGCATCCGGGAGCGGCGTACCGGCCTTCTCGACCGCGCTCATCCCGCCGTATTGCTCGTCCCATTCGAACGCGACGCCCAGTGCGTCGAGCACGTGCAGCGTCGCGTGCGTGATCTCGGGGCCGATGCCGTCACCCGCGATGAGCGTCGCCTCGCGGCTCTTCCCGCTCACGGGAGTCCGGGGGTGAGACTCTTTACCGCACGGGTGAGCGCGGTCCAGGGGTCCGCACCCTCCCCTCGCGCCACGGTGCGGAACCCCACCCGGCCCGTGCGCACGTCCACGAGCACGACGGTGAGCTCTGCAGTCCCGATGCCGGGGGCGAGAACGGCGGGCGGCGTCGGCCGTCGGAACACGAGGCCCGCCGGCACCAACGCGTAGCGCCCGCCCCCGCCTCCCGCGAGCGCGGCGAGGGTCCGCAGCTCGCTGCGGAGCGGGTCCGGCACCATTTCCGGATTCTGTTTGGTGCGGTGGAGCAGGATCGCGGACCCCATCTGATCCGGATCGGGGGCGATGCCCGGCGCCCGGCGCGCCGCCCGCCGGAGTGCGTCGGGCAGGATCCAGGTGACTTCCGGCGCCCGCGCCTGGAGCAGCGTGCCGAGGATGCTGTCGCCCTTGGCGACGGCCACTTTTCGCTCGCCGAGGGACGGCCCCCAGTGCAACGAGTCTTCCGCGGCAACCAGCGTGAGGGGCAGCACAGCTACCTGCTGGGCCGCGATGCCGGCGGTAGGGAGTGGGACCGTGGGCTCAGGCGTGGGTGTCTGGGACTTGTGGCCGCACCCGACCAGGACTACGCACCACGCACCACGCACTAAGCTTTTGATTTTCAATGGATTAGTCACGGCGCGCAATATCGTCGCCACACCCCGGATTTTCAAGAAGCGAGCGTCAGCCCGCCGTCCACAATGATCACCTGTCCCGTGATGTGACGCGCGGCCTCGCTGCACAGGAACGCGATCACGCGCGCGACATCCTCGGGCTCCGCCACCCGCCCGAGGACCGACTCATGCTCGGCGCGCTCGAGCACTTCGCGCGGCAACGTCGAGAGGAGATCCGTTTTCACGAATCCGGGGGCGATCGCATTCACGTTGATGTTGGACGGCCCGAGATCCACCGCGGCCGACTTGGTGAGACCGATCAACGCGGCCTTGCTCGCCGCGTAGTTGGCGATGCCGAAGCCCGGACGGAACGCCTGATGGCTCGCGATGTTCACGATCTTGCCGAAACGCTGAGCGCGCATCGGGCCCGCGACGGCCTGAATGCAGTTGAAGGCGCCGGTGACGTTGGTGTCGAGCACCTCGCGCCAGGCCTCGGTGGTCAGCCGCCACAGGGCGCCGTCGTGCGTCACGCCCGCGTTGTTCACGAGATAGTGGATGCCGCCGAGGCGCTCGCGGACCGTGGTCACGAACTTCTCCACCTCGTCCCGGCTGCGGACGTCGCAGCGCGCGCAATAGACGGGGACGCCGTGCGCCCGGATCGCGGTCTCGGTCAAGAGCGCCTGCGCCGCGACATCGCGGTCGGGGAGGTCGACGTAGTTGATGGCGACGGCGACGCCGCCCTGGGCGAACTCGAGCGCCGTTGCGCGCCCCAACCCCGTAGCACCGCCGGTGACGATCGCGACCCGGCCGTGGACCGTCTCGGCCAGGCGCTGAGGATCGGGGCGCGTCTCGGTGGCCGGCGCGCCGACGGGCGTCACCGCGCGCGGAGCCATGAGCCAGGAGGCCGTGGGAGGTGTCAAGATTTCGAACCTATGTTCGAAATTGATCATCGGCAAGGCGCGGCGTAACTTACGCCCCATGAAACGGCTCGCCTCGGTGCTCCTGTGGGGCGGGGTCTCCGTCCTCGGGGCGGCCGCCTTCGGCGTGCTCGCCCTGTCGCGGGGCGAGACGGTCAACGCCGCCTGGCTCCTCACGGCCGCCGTGTGCACCTACGCCGTCGGCTATCGGTTCTACAGCCGGCTTCTCGCCTCGCGTGTCTTCGGCCTCGACGACCGGCGGGCGACCCCCGCCGAGCGATACAACAATGGCCGCGACTTCGTCCCGACCAACAAATGGGTGCTGTACGGTCACCACTTCGCCGCCATCGCCGGCGCCGGCCCTCTGGTCGGTCCGGTGCTCGCGGCGCAGTTCGGGTTCCTCCCGGGCACCCTGTGGCTCGTGATCGGCGTCGTGCTGGGCGGCGCGGTGCAGGACTTCACGATCCTGTTCTGCTCGCTGCGCCGGAACGGCAAGTCCCTGGGGCAGATGGCCAAGGAAGAGGTGAACCCGGCCGCGGGCGCGACCGCGATGCTCGCCGTCCTGTTCATCATGATCATTCTGCTGGCCGTGCTGGCGCTCATCGTGGTGAATGCCCTCAAGGCGTCGCCCTGGGGGCTGTTCACGATCGCCTGCACCATTCCGATCGCGCTCCTGATGGGGTGGTGGATGAAGGCCTGGCGTCCGGGACGCGTTGGTGAGGCATCGCTGGTCGGGGCGGTTCTGCTGATCGCGGCGCTCGTGGGCGGCGGCGTAGTCGCCGGGCATCCCACCCTGGCCGCCACGTTCACCCACACCGGGCCCGCGATCACCTGGATGATGATCGCATACGGCTTCGTGGCGTCCGTCCTGCCCGTGTGGATGCTGCTCGCTCCCCGCGATTATCTCTCCACCTTCCTCAAGATCACGACGATTCTCGTGCTGGCGGTGGCGATCCTCGTGATCCTCCCGCCGCTCCGGATGCCGGCCCTCACGCCCTTCGCCTCGGGAGGCGAGGGGCCCGTGTTCGCCGGAAAGCTCTTCCCATTTGCGTTCATCACCATCGCGTGTGGGGCCATTTCGGGGTTCCACGCGCTCGTGTCGTCGGGAACGACGCCCAAGATGATCGCGCGCGAATCGGACGCCCGGTTCATCGGGTACGGCGGGATGCTGATGGAGTCGTTCGTGGGTGTCATGGCGATGATCGCCGCCTGCACGCTCGACCCGGGGGTCTACTTCGCGATGAACACCACGCCGGCGGCGCTGGCGCAGGCGTCGCAGGCGCTGTCCCAGGCCGGCTTCGTGGTGACTCCGGACGCGATGCATGCCCTCGCCGCCCGGATGGGGGAGACGACGCTCGTGGCCCGCTCGGGCGGCGCCCCGTCGCTCGCGGTCGGGATGGCTCAGATCTTCGCGGGCGCGACCGGCGTCCTCGGGGGCAAGAGGCTCGATGCGCTGTGGTATCACTTCGCGATCATGTTCGAGGCGCTGTTCATCCTGACGACGATCGACGCCGGGACGCGCGTAGGCCGTTTCATGCTGCAGGAGATCGTCGGGCACGTGTGGCCGCGCTTCGCCGAGACGTCGTGGTACCCGAGCGTCATCGCGTCGAGCGCCGCCATCGTGGCGGGATGGGGATACTTCCTCTATCAGGGCGTGGTGGACCCGCTGGGCGGGATCAACTCCCTCTGGCCGCTCTTCGGGATCTCGAACCAGCTCCTGGCCGCCGTGGCCCTGTGCGTCGGCACCACGATCCTGATCAAGATGGGGCGGGCACGATTCGCGTGGGTCACGGCGGCGCCGCTTGCGTGGCTCGTCATCGTGACGATGACGGCAGGCTGGCAAAAGGTGTTCTCCGCCGATCCGCGGCTCGGCTTTCTGGCGCACGCCGCGTCGCTCGCGGGATCGCCGAACCCCGATGTGGGCCGGCTGATCTTCAACGACCGGCTGAACACGTTCATAGCGCTGCTGTTCATGGCGGTCGTGACGGTGCTCGTCGTCACGTCGTTGCGCGAGTGGTGGCTGGTGCTCTCGCGGCGCAAGGTGGCGGTGGTGCACGAGGCACCGTACGTCGAGAGTGGATATGCCGCGGGAGACTGACGGCCGTCATGTGGCCAGGCGGTCGGGCGGTCGGTGGTCGCGGATCGCCCGGGTCCTCCGTCGCATTCTCGGCGCTCCGGACTACCAGGCCTATCTCGACCACTGTCAGCACGCCGGGCACCCCCCGGGGCTCACCGAACGGGAATACATCGACCGATTTTTCGAGTCGAAGGGAAAGGGCGTCCGCTGTTGTTAGCGGCGGTCCAGCGTCCGCGCGGCCTCGCCGCCCGGCTCGACGCGCCGGGGCGGCAGATGCTCGCGTTCTGGGCGCTGCTCGCGGTCACGGTCGGCGGGAGCGCGGCCATCACGTACTTTGGCTTCGAGACGCTGTCGGCCGTGCGCGCGTACGTGGGCGGCGAGGGGCTCTGGTCCAAGGCGCAGAAGGATGCCACGTACCGGCTGGTCCGCTACGCCCGGTCCGGTGACACCGTCGAGTACCGGCAGTTCCACCAGCTGCTCGACGTGCAGCTGGGCGACCGCCAGGCGCGGACCGAGCTCGACCGCCCGCGCCCCGACTACCGGCTCGTGGAGGAAGGATTCCTCCGCGGGCGCATCCACCCCAAGGACGTAGACGGCCTCGCGTGGTTCTTCCGCCGGTTCCGGCACGTCAGCTATGTGTCGGACGCGATCGACATCTGGGCGGCGGGCGACAGCGGCATCGCGGAGCTCGCGGCCCTGGGCGACTCGATCCACACGGAGGCGACGCGCCCGCAACCCGACCGTGCCCGAATCGACGGTTTGCTCGTACAGGTCGATCGAGTCGATAATCGGCTGGCGGCGCTGGAGGACCGGTTCTCCGCCACCTTGGGCGCCGGCGCGCGCTGGGCCCGGCGCGTCCTGTGGAGCGTCATCGTCCTGACGGCGACGCTGCTCGTCGCGGTAGGCGCCACGCTGTCGTGGCGCCTCGCCCGTCACGCCCGGGCCGCCGAGGCCAACCGGCGCGCACTCGAGGGACAGCTCCGGCAGGCGCAGAAGATGGAGGCCATCGGGCAGCTCACCGGAGGCATCGCCCACGACTTCAACAACCTCCTCACGATCATCCTGTCCAACGTCGAGCTGGTGAAGAGCGATCTCCCGCCCGGGGAAGAAGGCGCCCCGGACTTGGCCGAGATCGAAGCGGCGGCCCGGAAGGGCGCGGCCATGGTGAGGAAGCTCCTGGCCTTCAGCCGCACGGGACAGCTCGAGCTCGGGCCGGTCGAGCTCACCCGCCTCGTGCGTGACCTCTCGGAGATGCTGCGGCGACTCCTCCCCGAAACGATCGCGGTTCGCGTGACGGCGGCGCCGGATGCCCCGCCCGTGCTCGCGGACCCCGGAGCGGTCGAGCAGATCCTGCTCAACCTCGCGACCAATGCCCGCGACGCCATGCCGCATGGTGGGGTGCTGGACATCGTCGTGGAGTCGCGGTTGCTGGACGAGCAGTTCCGGGACGCGATGGGAGAGAGCCGGGCGGGCCCCTACGTCTGCCTCGCCGTGGCCGACAGCGGCGCGGGAATGGAGCCCGCCGTCCTCGAGCGACTGTTCGAGCCCTTCTTCACGACCAAGCCGCCCGGTGTCGGGACGGGGCTCGGCATGGCGATGGTGTACGGCCTCGTGCGCCAGCACGGCGGCCTCGTGGACGTGGAAACGGCGCCCGGGCGTGGGACCGCCGTCCGGGTGTATTTCCCAGCCGCCGCGCAGGGCGAGGCACCCGCTCGACCGCTGGCGTCACCGCCGCCCGGCCTGGGTGGCTCGGAGACGATCCTCCTCGTGGAGGACGAAGCCGGCATCCGTCGCGTGGCGCAACGCGCGCTCGAGCGCGCCGGCTATCGCGTTCTGACCGCAGAGGACGGCATCGAGGCGCTCGACGTGGTGCGGGCCCACGCCCGGGACATTCGTCTCGTGGTCTCGGACGTCGTCATGCCCCGGTGTGGGGGACCCGAGCTACGCGAGGCGGTCCTGAATGCGGGCCACTCCATGCCGTTTCTCTTCATGAGCGGCTACGCCGCGCGAGACGCCGGCGCCGCCGAGAAGCTCGACCCCGACCAGCCGGTGCTGCATAAGCCGTGGTCCGTGGCGGACCTGCTCGGCCGGGTGCGCCAGATGCTCGACGCCAAGCGAGGAATCTCGGCTGCGTGATGGACGGCTACGGGGTCGCGTGGCTGGCGCTCTGCGCGGCGTTCGCGATCCACGGAGCCGACGAGGCGCTCACCGACTTTCTGTCAGTGTACAACCCCGCCGTCCGAGCGATTCGGGCGCGATTCCCCTTTCTGCCCATACCCACTTTTACGTTCCGTGTGTGGCTCACCGTGCTGGTCGTCGCCGTGGTCGCGCTCGTGAGCCTGACCCCGCTCGCGTTCCGCGGGGCGCCGGGCTTGCGGCCGGTGGCCTACGTGTTCGGGATCGTGATGGCGGGGAATGGACTGTTGCATCTCGGGGGATCGGTGTACAGGCGGAAGCTGATACCCGGGACGTACTCAGCGCCGCTCATTCTGGCGGCCGCCATCTATCTACTGGCCGTGGCACGCTAACAGCTGGTCGTGATCGAAGTGGAACAGTTGGGCATGTGTACCCAATGTGAGCACATGAGCCCCGAGGCCGACGGTGGCATTCTCGGTGAGCTCGAGAGCGGTCTGTCGGAACAGGGCTGGACAGGTCTGGCTCGTGCCGGCCACCAGTCTTCGAGGAGGTATTCGCCCGCGGGCTGCGTGAGAACCTCCCAACGGTGTCCATTCAGGGTGTTGGTAACGCGAACGGTCGCGCCCGCGACCGGCGTCGCGATGTCACTGACGACCGTGCCTTGAAGCGCCGCCGTTGTGATGCCCTGTGCGGACAGCAGTTGGGGCACGAATGTGAGGGCCAGCAGCCGGAGCGGCCGCCTCATTGCAACGAGAGGAGCGTCTGAAAGCGCGGGTGGCTCCGTAGCGGATCCCAGGTGGGATCCATGCGGAGCCATGGGACGGTCAAGTGTCCAGGAAGGGAGAGGAGGTGCTCGATCTCGGCGATGGCCTCGTCGTATTCCCCCACCATCGTATAGATCCGGGCCAAATCCCACGCGCGATAGTATCCTCGGTACGCCTCCTTGCCGACCGGCATGAGCTCGGTCGCCCGGCGGCCTTCCTGAATCGCCTCTTGTCTCCGGCCGAGGCCGGCATAGGCGATTCCCAAGGCGCTGTGCAAACGGGGATCGTCGGGCCGTTCCTGAGCCTTCCTCGAGACAAAGGCTCGCGCCGAGTCGTAGTAGGTGCGCTCCATGTCGTGACGACGCGTCAGCCCATAGAGCTGTGCGCAAAGCTGGGCTCTCGGGATAAACCGGAACTGGTCCTGCATGACCTCCGGATTCCCCCGCGCGAGTTCTCCAAGCGCGGCGTCGTACTCGTGGTCGAAGATATCGACCAGCACTCGTTCGAAGACGATGAGCGGACTGTCGCCGACGCCGACGGACTGCGACTCATCGAGCACGGCACGGGCCCGCCGCGTAGCGCCGTCCCATCGCAGGTACATTCCCGCCTTCCAGAAGTAGGGATAGAACCAATCCGGCGAGAGGGCGATCGCGCGGTCGTAGAGGGGTTCGGCGCGCGCAAACTCGCGCAGCCGGTCGTAATCCTGCGCATAGCTATTGGCGACGATGGGGGACCCGGGATCGAGTTGTAGCGCTCTCTCGTACTCTACGAGCCCCAGGCGGGGATTCCCCTGCCGGTTCCAGACCGCGCCTTTGCCGATGTAGATCCGGCTGTCGCTGGGCCGACCGGCCGCCGCGGCATCGAATTCTCGTAAGGCGTCGTCGTACTCCATCGTGCCAAGGAAGTAGAAGCCCATCACCTCGTGCGCTTCCGGGAGCCCCGGGTCCAGCTCGAATGCTTTGTCTGCGGCCCGCTTCGCCTTCGCCCGGCGTGCCTCCGAGTGGTCGTAGTAGAACCAGTACAGCCGGGTATGCGCCTGGGAGAGCTCGGCGTAGGCCAGCGCGAAGCCTGGATCGAGCTCCACGGCCTTCTCGTACATCCGGAGCGCGGTTCGCGCGAAGCGTTCCTCGGTGCCGCGATGCATGTAATCTTTTCCGCGGAGGTAATAGTCGTAGGCCTGGAGGTTGCCAGTCGG
>Ga0307469_10000664_pt1 | contig 12537 bp, 12 predicted proteins | sample atmos_gasesAM2C__FD_203084 | JGI IMG/M metagenome (GOLD analysis project Ga0307469, IMG submission 203084) | Hardwood forest soil microbial communities from Morgan-Monroe State Forest, Indiana, United States - atmos_gasesAM2C_515 | ecosystem: Environmental > Terrestrial > Soil > Temperate...
GGATCAATACCATCTTGCCTCACCCGGCGGCCGGGTCTTGAAGCGCTTGTGCGTCCAGAAGTATTGCTCGGGCATTTCGCGCACGCGCTCCTCGATGAAGGCATTCATGCGGCGCGCGTCGGCCGCGTCGTCGTTGCCCGGGAAATCCTCCCAGGCCGGATAGCAACGCAGCTCGTATCCGGCGCCGCCCGGCAGCATTCGCGTGACGCAGGGCAGCACGCGGGCGCCGGTGAGCCGCGTCATGCGCGAAAGCCCGGTGATCGTGGCAGCGGAGGCGGCGAAGAACGGGACGAAAATCGCATCGCGGGGCCCATAGTCCTGATCGGGGAGATAGTAGAACGGGATCCCCTCCTTCAGCGCGGCAAGCGCGGGGCGCACGCCTTCCTGGCGGGATATCGCGAGCTGGCGCCCGAAGCGCGTTCTCCCCGAGAGCAGCAGCGCGTCGAAGAAAGGGTCCTTCTGCCTCGAGTAGATGCCCGCCAAGTCGATTTCGCAGGTCAAGCGCGTGCAGCCCGCATCCAGGCCGACGAAGTGCGGAGCGAGCAGGATGAGGGGCTTTCCCTTGAGCGCCTGGATCCGCTCGAGTCCGACGATTTTCACCAGCCGCATCACGCGCTTGCGCGGCGCCCACCACAGAATCGAGCGTTCGAGTACGCTTCGGCCGAAGACGCGGAAGTGCGCTTTGGCGAGTGCGACACGCTCTTTTTGCGTCATCTCCGGCAGGCAGCGGGAAAGATTGGTGAGACAGACCGTGCGCCGCTCTCGTCCTAGGATGTACAGGAGCGAACCGAGAGCAGAGCCGATCGGCGCGAGCGCGGCAAGCGGCAAGCGATGCAGTATCCAAGCGACGGCGACGGCGATTCGGGTCAGCAAGGCGCGCACGCTCTATCGGGTGTCCGGCGGCAGCACCCCCGCCGGCACCTTGTAGCGGTTATAGCCCCACAGGTACTGCTCCGGATGGCGGCGAATCAGCCGCTCCAGCGAGCGGTTGAGGGCCCGCACCGCGGATTCGGGCGGCCGCGGCGCGAGCATCGGTTCCGCGGAGAAACGATAACCGCGCCCCCGAGGCAGACGCTCGGCGCAACACAGCAACACCGCAGCCCCGGTCTGCTCGGCGATCCGCCCGACGAGCGTCATGGTGTACGCGGGCCTGCCGAAAAACTCGACCCATTCGCCCTCACCGATGCCGGGCACCTGATCGGGCAGCAGCCCGACCGCTTCTCCGCGTTTGAGCGCCTTGAACATCGCGCGCACCCCCCGCAGATCGGCGGGAATGCTTTTCATCGCAGGGCCGCGGCTGCGGCCGATCTGCATGAGCGCCTCGAGCCCCCGGATCTTGGGCGTGCGGTACATCACGGTGATCGGCATGCGGCTCGCGACATACTGCCCGACCATTTCCCAGCAGCCGATGTGGGGCGTCACGATGATGATGCCCTTTCCCCCCTTCGCGCCCGCGTCCATGTGTTCCCATCCATACACCTCGACCACGAGGCCGGCCACCCGCCCGAGCGGACGCAGCCAGACCGCCGGCACTTCCACGGCGCTCTTGCCCGCCTCCGCTACGGCGGCGCAGCGCAGGCGAAACCCGCTCAGCCCGGCGGTGGCGAGGTTAGCTTTGAAGTCCCTCCGATAACGCGGCGAGCCGAGATACACCATCCAGCCCAGGACCGCGCCCAGAGCGTGTACCAGCGGCAAGGGGAGGCGCGCCACCAGCCGCAACAGGAATAGCATGTAAATGGGACGAAAGTGGGAGCGGAGTGGGTTGGGTGGGCTCGAATCGCTGTGCTAGACTGGCGAACCTTTTTCGCAGGGAAAACCGCCAGCATGAGCAGCTATCTATTCACGTCCGAATCGGTGTCCGAAGGACACCCGGACAAAGTCGCCGACCAGATTTCCGATGCCGTTCTCGACGCCATTCTAGCGCAGGACAAAACCTCCCGAGTCGCCGCCGAGACCCTGGTCAAGGACAATATGGTGGTGCTCGCCGGCGAAATCACCACCGGCGCGCGGGTCAATTTCTCCGAAGTGGTGCGCAAAACCGTCAAGCGCATCGGCTACAACGATCCGACCATCGGCTTCGATACCCACACCTGCACGGTGATCGTCGCCTACGGCGAGCAGTCGCAAAACATCGCCCAAGGCGTGGACGAAGGCAAGGGCCTGGACCTCGAGCAAGGTGCAGGAGACCAAGGCCTCATGTTCGGCTATGCCTGCGACGAGACGCCGCAGCTTATGCCGCTTCCCATCTATCTGGCCCATCGGCTCGTGGAGCGCCAGTCCGAAGTGCGCCGCGACGGGCGGCTGCCGTGGCTGCGCCCCGACGCGAAATCACAAGTCACGATCAAGTACGTCGACGGCAAACCCGACTCCGTCGAAACGGTCGTCCTCTCGACCCAGCACGCGCCGGGAATGAAGCACGAGCAGATCAAGGAGGCGGTGATCGAGCAGATCATCAAGCCGGTGCTGCCGAAAAACCTCGTCAAGGGCCAGATCAAGTACCTCGTCAACCCGACCGGCAGCTTCGAGATCGGCGGACCCAAGGGCGACTGCGGACTCACCGGCCGCAAGATCATCGTGGACACCTACGGGGGCTCGGCCCCCCACGGAGGCGGCGCATTCTCCGGCAAGGACCCCTCCAAGGTCGACCGCTCGGCGGCTTACGCCGCGCGTTACGTCGCGAAGAACATCGTCGCCGCGGGACTCGCCTCGAAGTGCCTGGTTCAGGTTTCCTACGCCATCGGCGTAGCGCGGCCCACGAGCGTGATGGTTACCACACACGGTACCGGCAAGCTCTCGGACGAGAAACTCTCAGAGCTGGTGCAGAGGCACTTCGATCTGCGCCCGAAGGGCATCATCCAGATGCTCGACCTGCTGCGCCCGATCTACGAAAAGACCGCCGCCTACGGGCACTTCGGGCGCGACGAGCCCGAGTTCACCTGGGAAGCGACCGACAAGGCGCGCGCGCTCGCAGCCGATTCAGGGATCAAGCAGCCGGCGATGGCCTGAGCCGGGCCTGAGGTATAATTCCGCTCCTCCGAGGAGCGTTGCAACGAACCGCCCGGTTCGCCAGGCTCGGGGGTCACAGTGCAACGGCGCTCGCAAACTCTTTGAACAAAGGAGGGCGCGAGATGAGCGCCGTACTCAAATCCAAGCAGGACTTTCACGTAGCCGATCTTGCGCTCGCCGACTGGGGTCGCAGGGAGATCGCCATCGCCGAGACCGAGATGCCGGGCCTGATGGCGATCCGCGAGGAATTCGCCGCGACCCAGCCCCTGAGAGGCGCGCGCATCTCGGGCTCGCTGCACATGACCATCCAGACCGCGGTGTTGATCGAGACGCTGCAGGCGCTGGGCGCGCAGGTGCGCTGGGCCTCGTGCAATATCTTCTCCACTCAGGACCACGCCGCCGCGGCGATAGCTGTCAAGGGCACTGCGGTGTTCGCCTACAAGGGCGAGTCGCTGGAGGAATACTGGAACTACACCCACCGCATTTTCGAGTGGCCCGACAATGCCCACTCCAGCATGATCCTGGACGACGGCGGCGATGCGACGCTCCTTCTGCACTTGGGCGCCCGCGCCGAGAAGGACGCCTCGCTCATCGCCAAGCCCGGCAGCGAAGAAGAGAAATTCCTGTTCGCCGCGATCAAGGCGAGGCTCGCCCGCGATCCGAAGTGGTACTCGACGCGCCTCGCGCAGGTGAAAGGCGTGACCGAGGAGACCACCACCGGCGTGCACAGGCTCTACCAGATGCACAAGGAGGGCAGGCTCGCGTTCCCGGCGATCAACGTCAACGACTCGGTCACGAAGAGCAAGTTCGACAACCTCTACGGCTGCCGCGAGTCGTTGGTGGACGGCATCAAGCGCGCCACCGATGTGATGATCGCGGGCAAGGTCGCGGTGGTATGCGGCTACGGCGACGTGGGCAAGGGCAGTACCCAGGCGCTGCGCGCGCTCTCGGCGCAGGTATGGGTGACCGAGATCGACCCGATCAACGCGCTGCAGGCGGCGATGGAGGGCTATCGCGTCGTGACCATGGACTACGCCTGCGACAAGGCCGACATCTTCGTGACCGCTACCGGCAACCTCCACGTGATCACGCACGATCACATGAAGAAGATGAAGAACCAGGCGATCGTGTGCAACATCGGTCACTTCGACAACGAGATCGACATCGCCTCCATCGAGAAGTACAAATGGGAGGAGATCAAGCCGCAGGTAGACCACGTCATCTTCCCCGACGGTAAGAGGATCATCCTTCTCGCCAAGGGGCGGCTGGTGAACCTGGGGTGCGGCACCGGGCATCCCTCGTACGTGATGAGCTCGTCCTTCGCCAATCAGACCATCGCGCAGATCGAGCTGTGGACCGAATCACAGAAAGGCTCCGGCAAGTATCCGGTCGGCGTCTATGTGCTGCCCAAGCACCTGGACGAGAAAGTGGCCCGGCTGCAGTTGAAGAAGCTCAACGCCCAGCTCACCGAGCTCACCGACGCCCAGGCGCGTTACATCGGGGTACCCAAGGCCGGCCCCTATAAGTCCGACCACTACCGCTATTGAGCACCTCCTCGGATCATGGAGATGAACTCGATCTGGAACGATACCTACGCCGCGATCGCGCTGCACCTGGTCATCGCACTCGCCGCGGGTGGAATCATCGGCCTGGAGCGCAGCTATCACGGCCGGCCCGCCGGCTTTCGCACGCATGCGCTCGTGTGTCTGTCTTCCTGCATGTTGATGGTTCTCACCGTCTACCAGGACACCTGGTTCTCGGCGTTGGCCCTGGACCAGGTCAGCGTCGACCCGACCCGCATGGCGCAGGGGATCATGACCGGCATCGGTTTCCTCGGTGCCGGGGTGATCATGAAAGAAGGCTTGACGATCCGCGGCCTCACCACCGCTGCCTCGATCTGGATCACTGCCGCAATCGGTATCATGATCGGCGTCGGATTCTACTTCCCCGCCGGCATCGGGACGGCGTTGACGCTCGTCGTGCTTTCGGGCTTTCGCTGGATCGAGCGGCGGATGCCGATCGAGTTCTACGCGAACCTTACGGTGGCGTTTCTTCGCAACGCCGCGATGCCCGAATCGGAGTTGCGCGCCATGGTGGAACGGCAAGGCTTCGTCGTCGCCAATATGAATTACAGCGTCACCGGCGACGGGAAGACCTTCGAATACCAGATGGTGGTCCATTCACCCGATCGCAGCAACACCCGCCTGCTCTCCGAGGCCCTCAACGCGCTGCCCTCGGTCACCGCGTTCCGCATTGCCCCGACCGGCGACTGAGCGGTCTACATCGAGAGTCCAAAACCTCGTTCCGACTCATAACTCGTAGGTTTCGGCCTTGCCCGCCAAGGTCGTCTCGATCAGCTTTCGCGATAGCCGCGGCGAGAACAGCTCGATGAAGGTGTAGGCATAGCCACGCAGCGCTGCTCCGCGGCGCACCGCCACGCGGGTGGTCATGGTGCCGAACAGGTGTCCGGCCTCCAACGCGCGCAGCTGCCGGTCGCGCTTCTCGTCGAAGGCCATCGCAGCGATGATGCCGATCCCCAGACCGAGCTCCACATAGGTCTTGATGACATCGGAGTCGACCGCGGAGAGCACGATGTTGGGCACGAGCTTTTGCGCCCGGAACGCTTCGTCGATGCGGCTCCTGCCGGCGAACGCGGGGTCGTAAGTCACGACCGGGTAGCGCGCGAGCATCTCAAGCGTCAGCCGCTGCTCTTTCGCGAGCGGGTGCTTCGCGGGCACCACCACGCAATGGCGCCATTCGTAACCCGGCAGCGCGAGAAGCTTGGGATAGCTGTCCAGCGCCTCGGTAGCGATCGCAATGTCGGCCTCGCGCGCAATCACCATCTCCGCGAGCTGGGGAGGATTGCCCTGCTTGATCGTGAGATGCACCTTCGGATAACGCCGCTTGAACGCGCCGACCACCTTGGGAAGCGAGTAGCGCGCCTGGGTATGGGTCGTCGCGATGGTCAGCGTGCCTGCGGCCTGGTCCTTGAATTCGCGACCTACCTGCTTCAGGTTCTCGGCTTCCTGCAACAGGCGCTCGATCACCTCCACGACCGCTTTTCCGGGTTCGGTCACCGCGACGATGCGTTTGCCGTGACGCACGAAGATCTCCACGCCCAGCTCGTTCTCGAGCTCGCGGATCTGCTTGGATACCCCGGGCTGGGAGGTAAAGAGCTTCTTCGCGGCTTCCGTGAGGTTCAGGCCTTGCCTCACAGTCTCGCGAACGTACCTTAATTGCTGGAAATTCATGATCTTACATCATATGTTTGACGGTTATTAAATTCTAACACGAAAGTCTTTTGAGGTATTAAGTGCGGACGCTAGCATGCTTTCCTTCAACGAAGCTTGAACATGGACTGGCTCTATTCACTCTCTGGGTTTCTGGTCGGGTTAGTGGTCGGCGTTACAGGTGTCGGCGGGGGCTCGCTCATGACGCCGCTGCTCGTGCTCGTGTTCGGCGTCGCGCCCGTCACCGCAGTCGGAACGGATCTCCTTTTTGCCGCATTGACCAAAACCGGCGGCGCATGGGCTCACGCGCGTCGCGGCAACGTCGCTTGGAACATCGTCGGCTGGCTCGCCGCAGGCAGCGTGCCGGCTTCCGCCGTCACTCTGGCGTTGTTGCACCTGTTCGTGCCTGATCCCGGCAAACTCTCGGCGATCGTGAGCGTAGCGCTCGGCTTTGCTCTCATTCTCACCGCCGGGGCGCTACTGTTCAGAGAAAAGCTCCACGCCTGGGCGGCGCGTCGCGCCGCGTCCGGCCCGCGTTCGGCAACCGGCTCGCCGCAACGCACCGTTGCGCTCGGCGCGGTACTCGGGGTCTTGGTCACGGTTTCATCGGTAGGGGCTGGCGCGCTGGGTGTGACGGTCCTGTTTCTCCTTTACCCCGGCCTTGCCGTTGCGCGCATCGTCGGTACCGACATCGCTCATGCCGTACCGCTCACTTTGGTCGCCGGGCTGGGGCATGCCGCGGCCGGGGCAGTGGACTGGAAACTGCTTGTGGCTCTCCTCATTGGCTCGTTGCCAGGCATCTGGCTCGGCAGCGCGCTCAGCCAGAAGATTCCGGAACGGCTGCTGCGCGGTGCGCTCGCTGCGATGCTGATCCTCATCGGCGGCAAGCTGGCGCTGTAGAACCCATGTACCTTTACGACGAAATCGACCAGAAGCTCGTCGACGAGCGCGTCGCCCAGTTCCGCGACCAGACCCGGCGCTTTCTCGCCGGCAGGCTGTCGGACGACGAGTTTCGTGCGCTGCGTCTGCGCAACGGCCTCTACATCCAGCGCTACGCGCCGATGCTGCGCATCGCCATTCCCTACGGCCTCTTGTCGACGAAGCAGCTGCGAAAACTCGCGCAGATCGCGCGCAAGTATGACCGCGGCTACGGCCACTTCAGCACGCGCCAGAACCTGCAGTTGAACTGGCCGAAGCTCGAGCGCGCACCCGACATCCTCGCGGAGCTGGCGACGGTGCAGATGCACGCGATCCAGACCTCGGGCAACTCCTTCCGCAATGTAACGACCGATCATTTCGCCGGCGTCGCAAGAGACGAGATCGTCGACTCGTTCGTCTGGTGCGAAATCATCCGCCAATGGTCCACGTTCCATCCCGAGTTCTCGTATCTCCCGCGCAAGTTCAAGTTCGCGGTGAACGGCGCCCAGTCCGATCGCGCCGCAGTCGCGGTGCACGACATCGGCTTGCATGCAGTCAGGGACGAGCAGGGCGAGGTGGGGTTCCGCGTGCTCGTCGGCGGAGGCCTGGGCCGCACGCCGGCGATCGGGTTCGTCATCCGCGAATTCCTGCCCTGGCGTCACTTGCTTACGTATATCGAGGCCATACTGCGCGTGTACAACCGCTACGGGCGGCGCGACAACATCCACAAGGCGCGCATCAAGATCCTGGTGAAGGAGCGCGGCCCGGAGAAATTCCGCGAGGAAGTCGATGCCGAATGGGCGCACCTGAAGGACGGCCCCGCGACGCTCATCCCCGAGGAGATCGCCCGCATCGAAAGCCGGTTCACGCGGCCGAGTTACCTGCAGCTGCCTGCGACCGACGCAGGACTCGAAGCCGCGCTTGCGTCCGAGCGGGCGTTCGCGAACTGGCACCAGCGCAACGTCCATCCGCACAAGAAAGCGGGTTATGCCGCCGTCACGCTGTCCCTCAAGAAGACCGGTGTGCCGCCGGGCGACGTCACCGCCGAGCAGATGGAGAGAATCGCCGACCTCGCCGACCGCTATTCGTTCGGCGAGCTGCGCGTGTCCCACGAGCAGAACCTCATCTTCGCCGACGTGCAGCTGTCCGATCTGCACGCACTGTGGCAAGAGGTAAGGGAATTGGGGTTCGCGACACCCAATGTCGGTCTGCTCACCAACATCATTTGCTGCCCCGGCGGAGATTTCTGCTCCCTCGCCAACGCCAAGTCGATCCCGGTGGCGGAGGCGATTCAGCAGCGCTTCGACGACCTCGACTATTTGCACGATATCGGCGAGATCGATCTCAATATTTCCGGATGCATGAACGCCTGCGGCCACCACCATGTCGGCCATATCGGCATCCTCGGTGTCGACAAGAACGGCGAGGAGTGGTACCAGATCGAGATCGGCGGGAACCAGGGTGAAATCCGGCCCGGCCGCGGTGCGTCCCTCGGCAAGGTTATCGGCCCTTCTTTTGCGCGCGCCGAAGTCCCGGACGTGATCGAAAAGCTGATCGAGTGCTATCTCGCGCGCCGCGACAGCGAGGCCGAGCGCTTCATTGACGTCGTGCATCGCGTCGGGGCAGAACCCTTCAAGGAATCAGTCTATGGCAACGCTGATCAGAGAGCGGCGCATCGTCGCGGACAGCTGGCATCGGCTTGAGCGCGGACCCAAGGGCGAATTGCCCGAGGTTCCGGCACGCGGCGATGTCATCGTTCCGCTGGCGTTGTGGCTGCAGCGCCGCGAAGAACTCCTCGCTCGCGCGGAGACGGGAACGCTGGGCGCATGGATCGATGCGAACGAAGGGCCGGAGGCGCTCGCCGCTGACGTGCAGCGCTTCCCGCTTATCGCCGTGAACTTCCCCAAGTTCGGCGACGGCCGCGGCTACTCGATTGCGCGGCTTCTGCGCGAGCGCTACGGCTTCAAGGGCGAGCTGCGCGCAATCGGCGACGTTTTGCAAGATCATCTCTTTTTCATGTCCCAGTGCGGATTCGACGCCTTCGCGCTGCGCGAGGACCAGGACCCGCAGGAAGCGCTCTCCGTATTCGGCACCTTCAGCGACGGCTACCAGACTTCCGTGCTGCGCCCTGTACCCCTTTTCCGCCGCCGCTTGGCCGCGGGCAAATCGTGACCGATACCCTGAGCGGCAAGACCTCGGAGCTCGAGCGCCTGCTGGTGCGAGTCGCGCTCGAGCACGCGCCCGCCGCCCTCGCCTCGAGCCTGTCTGCCGAAGACATGGTGATCACCGACGTCATCCTGCGGCACAAGCTCGGCATCGAGATCTTCACGCTCGACACGCAGAGGCTGCACGCCGATACGCTCAACGTGATCGCGGCGATCCGCGCGCGCTACGGCTACGAGGTGCGCGTGTTCCATCCCGACCCCGTGTCCGTCTCCGAGTACGTCGCGAGCTTCGGCCGCGATGCGTTCTATGAAAGCCAGGAGCTGCGCAAGCGTTGCTGCCACATCCGCAAAGTCGAACCGCTCAATCGCGCGCTCCGGGGCAAGGAAGCCTGGATCACCGGCCAGCGCCGCGAGCAGGCCGTCACGCGCGCCGATCTGAAACTCCAGGAATTCGACGCCGAGCACGGCATCGTCAAGTTCAATCCGCTCGCCGACTGGAGCGAGCACGAGGTGTGGCTATACGTCCGCACCTTCGAAGTGCCCTACAACGCCCTCCACGACCAGGGCTACCGCTCCATCGGCTGCGCGCCCTGCACCCGGCCGACCGTCGCGGGAGAGGATGTGCGCGCCGGGCGCTGGTGGTGGGAGATCCGGGAAGCGCGCGAATGCGGAATGCACGTGGCGCCCGACGGGCGGCTGGCGCGCTCCACCGCCGAGAGCGAGGCATGAGCGCGGTGCTCGAAAGGCCGCGCTCGGAACGCGGCGCGCTGCCGACTCGCAGCCACCTCGACTGGCTCGAGTCGGAAGCGATTTTCATCCTGCGCGAGGTCGCCGGCGAATGCGCCAACCCGGTGCTGTTCTTCTCCGGCGGCAAGGATTCGATCGTGCTGCTGCGCCTCGCCGAGAAGGCTTTCCGTCCGGCGAAGTTTCCGTTTCCCCTCATGCACGTCGACACCGGGCACAATTTCCCGGAGGTGATCGCGTTTCGAGACGCCCGCGCTGCCGAGCTCCGTGAGCGGCTTATCGTGCGCTCGGTCGAGGAATCGATGCGCCGCGGAACGGTCAAGCTACGCCGCGCCGACGAGAGCAGAAATGCCGCGCAGTCGGTTACGCTGCTGGAAGCCATCGCGGAATTCGCTTTCGACGCCGCCATCGGCGGAGCACGGCGCGACGAGGAAAAGGCGCGCGCCAAGGAACGCGTGTTCTCGTTCCGCGACGAGTTCGGCCAGTGGGACCCGAAGAACCAGCGGCCCGAGCTGTGGAGCCTGTACAACACGCGCGTGGCGAAGGGCGAGCACATGCGCGTGTTCCCGATCAGCAACTGGACCGAGCTCGACGTCTGGCAATACATCGAGCGCGAGCGGCTCGACGTGCCCACCATCTACTACGCCCACCGCCGGCCGGTGGTACGCCGCAACAGCCTGCTCGTTCCGGTGACGCAGATCACGCCACCGCGCTCCGGCGAAGCGGTCGAAGAACTGTCGGTGCGCTTCCGAACCGTGGGGGACATCAGTTGCACCTGCCCGGTGGAGTCCACCGCCGGGACGGCGGCTGAGATCATCGCCGAGACAGCGCTGACCACGATTACCGAACGCGGGGCGACGCGCATGGACGACCAGACCTCGGAAGCCTCGATGGAGCGGCGCAAGAGGGAAGGATACTTCTGAAATGACTTTGCTCGGCGAAATCGAGCGCAATCCGCACGCCGTTGAAGATCGCGGGGTGTTGCGGTTCATCACCGCGGGCAGCGTGGACGACGGCAAGAGCACGCTGATCGGGCGGCTGCTGCACGATACGCGCGCAATCTTCGAAGACCAGCTCGCCGCGGTCGCGCGCGCCTCCAGCAAGCGCGGACAGGACGACCTCGACTTGTCGCTGCTCACCGACGGGCTCGAGGCCGAGCGCGAGCAGGGTATCACCATAGATGTCGCGTACCGTTATTTCACCACGCCGCGGCGAAAGTTCATCATCGCCGACACTCCCGGCCACGAGCAGTACACCCGCAACATGGTCACCGGCGCCTCCACCGCGGACGCAGCCGTGATTCTGGTGGACGCGCGCAAGGGCGTGCTGCCGCAAACTCGTCGCCACGCTTACATCGCTCATCTGCTCGGCGTGCGCCACATCGTCGTGGCGGTGAACAAAATGGATCTGGTCGGCTTCGACGAAACGGTTTTCGAGCGCATCCGCAAGGATTTCCTCTCTTTCGGTTCGTCGCTCGACATCGCCGACCTGCGCTTCATCCCGATCTCGGCGCTGCGCGGAGATCTCGTCGTGGACCGCGGCGAAAGCATGGGCTGGTACCGGGGCCCCACGCTGCTTGCGGCGCTCGAGGAAATCGACGTGGCCGACGAGGCCGACGCGCTGCCGTTCCGTTTTCCGGTGCAGCTCGTCGTGCGCCCGGGTGCAGGCAAGGATTTCCGCGGCTATGCCGGCCGGGTCGAGTCCGGAACTCTCCTCCCGGGAACCGAACTGGTCGCCCTACCCTCGGGCCAGCGCACCGTCGTCCGCGACATCGTCTCGCTGGACAAGTCCCTGCCTATCGCCGTTGCAGGGGATTCGGTGACCGTGGTTCTCGCCGATGACATAGACGTGTCGCGCGGCGACATGCTCGCCGACCCTGCTCACCGTCCCCATGCGTTGAAAAGCGTCCGGGCGCGAATCTGCTGGTTGTCCTCCGATCTGCTCCACGCACGAACAGCATCCGCCGCACGCCTTCTCCTGAAGCACACGACGCGCAGCGTTAAGGCAAAGCTGCTCTCGCTCAACTACCGGGTGGACATCAACACGCTCGAGCAGCAGGCTGCGCCAACAGGGCTTGCGATGAACGACATTGCCCATGTCTCACTCTCGCTCGCCCAGCCGCTCTTCGTCGATTCCTATGAGTTGAACCGCGCCACGGGCTCATTTATCCTCATCGACGAAGCCACCAACCAGACTTTGGCAGCGGGAATGATCGATGGGTAAGGTCTATCTGGTCGGAGCCGGCCCTGGTGCGCCCGACCTGCTCACTCTGCGCGCGGCGGAAATTCTCAAGCGTGCAGAATTGGTCTTTCACGATGCGCTGGTGCATCCGAAAACGCTCGCGCTCGCCGCGCACGCCCGGAAGATTCTCGTCGGCAAGCGCAGCGGCCGTCATTCGACCGCCCAAAGCTTCATAAACAAGCGGCTGGTGGACGCCGCCCGCAAGCACGCAGTCGTGGTGCGACTGAAGGGAG
>Ga0307469_10000665_pt1 | contig 12532 bp, 9 predicted proteins | sample atmos_gasesAM2C__FD_203084 | JGI IMG/M metagenome (GOLD analysis project Ga0307469, IMG submission 203084) | Hardwood forest soil microbial communities from Morgan-Monroe State Forest, Indiana, United States - atmos_gasesAM2C_515 | ecosystem: Environmental > Terrestrial > Soil > Temperate forest...
CGATGGAGGATAATTCAGGGGGAGCGATGATCCGGAGAATTCCCGTGGAAGGCAAGGACCTTCGCAAAGCCGGCCTGAAGGTGACGCTGCCTCGCCTGAAGATCCTCGAGATCCTCGAAGGCAGCATCACGCGGCATCTCTCGGCCGAAGACATTTACCGCATCCTGCTCGAATCGCACGAGGACATCGGGCTCGCCACCGTGTACCGGGTGCTGACGCAGTTCGAGGCCGCGGGGCTCGTGACGCGCCACCATTTCGAGGACGGCATGGCGGTGTTCGAGCTCAACCAGGGCACGCACCACGATCACATCGTCTGCCTCGACTGCGGGCGCGTCGAGGAGTTCGTCGACTCGGGGATCGAGGCGCGCCAGACCGCAGTCGCCCACAAGCTCAGCTTCACGATCAGCGATCACTCGCTGATTCTCTACGGGCACTGCCAGCGCCCGGACTGTCCGCACCGCAAGCACAAGGCGAGCTGACCGCCCGATGTGCTACCGCCGCCGCGCCGGCGGCGGGCGGGCAATCTTCACGGTCTCGCCGGAAGCATCCGGCCCCCGGGCGGGCGCGGCGGTGCCGCGTTCGGCGGCGTTCAGCATGTCGCGCGCGTGCTCGCGCGCCTTGTCGGTGACCTCGATGCCGCCGAGCATGCGAGCGAGCTCCTCGACCCGCTCTGCCGGGGTGAGCTCGTTCAGCGCGGTGCGGGTCGTACGCCCGTCGGTGAGCTTGTTCACCCGCAGATGGTGCCGTGCCTGGCAGGCCACCTGCGGCAGATGCGTCACGCACAGCACCTGGCCGCGCTCGCCGAGCTTGCGCAGCTCCCGCCCGACGATCTCCGCGACCGCGCCGCCGATGCCGGCGTCGACCTCGTCGAACACCATGCAGCGCTTCTCCTCGGCCGCGCAGGACACCTGCACCGCGAGCGAGAGGCGCGCGAGCTCGCCGCCCGAGGCCACCTTGGCGAGCGCCCGCGGCGGCTGGCCCGGGTTGGCGCTCACGCGGAACTCGATCTGATCGATGCCGTGCTGGGCGGGCTCGGCGTTGCCCTCCTGCGTGACGTCGGCCTCGAAGCGTCCGCCCGCCATGCCGAGCGTCTGCATGCGGGCGGTGATGTCCTTGGCCAGCGCCCGCGCCGCCTTCTGGCGCCTGGCGGAGAGATCGAGCGCCTGGGTGCGGTAGCCCTCGAGGGCGGCGGCGAGGTCCTTGCGCAGCTGCGCGAGGTCGAGCTCCGCGTGCTCGAGCTGCTCGAATTCCGCGCGCAGCTGGGCGGTGCGCTCCGGGAGCTGTGCCGGCGCGACGCGGTGCTTGCGCGAGAGCTCCTCGATCGCCGCGAGGCGCCGCTCGACCTCGTCCTGGCGCGCCGCATCCACATCGAGAGTCTCGCCGTAGCGCTCGAGCTCGCGGGCCGCCTCGCGGATCTGCACCGAGGCCTCCTCCAGCAGCGGCAGCAGCTGGTCGAGCTTGGTATCGAGTGCCGCCAGCGGACGCAGCGCCGTGAGCGCCCGGCTCACGCCGGCATGCGCGCTCGCCGCGTCGTTATCGTAGAGCTCGCCGAGCGCCACCTGGGCGCCGGTCGCCAGGCGCCCGCGATTCGCGAGCCGGGCGCTTTCCTCGCTCAGGCTGGCGAGCTCGCCATCCCTCAGCTGCAGGCCTTCGAGCTCCTGCAGCTGGTAACGCAGCAGGTCGAGCCTGGCGTCGCGGTCGCGCGCCCTGCTCTCGAGGTCGAGCGTCCGGTTCAGGAGCTCCAGCCACACGCGGTGCGCGATCCCGACCTGGCTGGTGACCGTGGTCAGCGAGCCGTAACCGTCGAGCAGCTCGCGCTGCGCGGCGCTGCGCGTCAGGGACTGAAACTCGTGCTGGCCGTGGATATCGATGAGGATGTTGCCGGCGTCGCGCAGCGACTGCACCGGAACCGACTGGCCGTTGAGATAGGCGCGCGAGCGGCCGTCGCCCCCGACCACGCGGCGCATGACGAGCTCGGGGCCGGCGCCCACCGACTGTTCCTCGAGCCACTGCTTGAGCTCGCGCGGCGCCTGCGTGATATCGAAGGTGCCGGAGACCTCGGCGCGCTCGGCGCCGTGGCGCACCACTTCCGCGCCGGCGCGCCCGCCGGCCAGCAGCTGCAGTGCATCCACGACGATCGACTTGCCGGCGCCGGTTTCGCCGGTGAGCATCGTGAGACCGGCGCGCAGCTCGAGCTCCACCGCGTCGATGATGGCGAAGTCGCGGATCTGCAGGTGAGTGAGCATCTGCGGAGCCTTCAGCGCTCGAAGCTGCCGCGGCCCCAGTGGAGTTTGGAGCGCAACAGCTTGTAGTAGTCGTGGCCCGGCGGATGCAGCAGCGTCACCCGCTCGCGCGCCGCGCGCACCTCGAGCCGGTCGCCCGGCTGGAGCGCTCCGAGCCGCATGCCGTCGCAGGACACGTTCGCCTGGGTATCGGGACGCTCGAGCAGCACGATCTCGATGACCGAGCGCGACGACACGACGATCGGACGGTCCGAGAGCGTGTGCGCGCAGATCGGCGCGATCACCAGCGCCTCGAGGTGCGGCTCGATGATCGGGCCGCCGCAGGAGAGCGCGTAGGCGGTCGAGCCGGTGGCGCTCGCCACGATGATGCCGTCGCCGTCGTGCGTATTGACGAATCGCTGGTCGATGCGGGTCTCGAAATCGAGAGTGCGGCCGGTGTCGTGCTTCTGCATGACGACGTCGTTGAGCGAGAGCGACTGCGCCAGGCTCCCGTCGGCTCCGTGCAGCTGCGCGGCGAGCATCGGGCGCTCGTCCGACTCGAGCTCACCGCGCAGCGCCGCATCGACCGAGGGCGCCAGGTCCTTCGGGCTGATGTCGGTGAGGAAGCCGAGGCGGCCGCGGTTCACCCCGAGGAGCGGCACGCCGTGGCGGGCCACGAGGCGCGCCGCGTAGAGGAGCGTCCCGTCGCCCCCGACGGCGATCACGAGGTCGGCGCGCTCGCCGATCGCCGTTTCCGCCACGCGCGTGACGCCGGCGGCGTCGATTCCCGGCGCCGCGTCGCTCACCAGCACCTGCACGCCGCGGCTCTTCAGGTGCGGCAGCAGGGCGTTGACGGTCTCGGCCACGCGTGCATCGGTGAATCTGCCGACCAGCGCGCAGCTGCGAACGGGGAAGGCCATCGGCTCACGCCTTGACGTAACGCCTCGCCAGCGCCGCGAGGCCCGACCTTTGTAGCATGGTGCCTGTGCATGATGTAAGGTCCGACGCACACCCATATGGCGCACGAAGCTCGGGACGAGGCCTTAGGCGAGCGGGCACAGCACCTGCTGCGGATCCTGATCGAGACCTACATCCGCGACGGCCAGCCGGTCGGCTCGCGGGCCCTGTCGCGCGAGTCGGGCCTGCTGCTGTCCTCGGCCACGGTGCGCAACGTGATGGCGGATCTCGAGGAACTCGGTTTCGTCGCCTCGCCCCACACCTCCGCCGGGCGCGTGCCCACCGACAAGGGCTACCGGTTCTTCGTCGACACCCTGCTGCACCTGCGTCCGCTCGATGAGGCGGCGACCGCCGAGATCCGCCGCCAGGTCGAGGCGAATCGCGACAGCTCCACGGACCTGATCGCCGCGGTGTCGCAGCTGCTCTCGAGCGCCACGCAGCTCGCCGGCGTCGTCACCCTGCCGCGCACCCGCTCGGCCTCGGTCACCCAGATCGAGTTCGTGGGGCTCTCCGAGAACCGCGTGCTGGTCGTGCTGGTGTTCAACGACCGCGAGGTGCAGAACCGCATCATCCAGCTCGAACGGCGTTATTCGCCCGACGAGCTCAAGCGCGCCTCGAACTTCCTCAACGAGCAGTTCCGCGCCCGCACGCTCCGCGAGGTGCGCCAGGAGATCCTGCGTCAGCTCTCCGAGGCGCACGAGCACATGAATCAGATCATGCTGGAGGCAATCTCCGTCGCGCAGCAGGTGTTCGAGAGCGGCGAGGAGCGCCTCGAGTACGTCATCAAGGGCGAGACCAACCTCATGGGCGTCGCCGAGCTCACCAGCGTCGAGAAGCTGCGGCGGCTGTTCGAGGCCTTCAACGAAAAGCGCGACTTCCTCCACCTGCTCGACCACAGCCTCAAGGCCGAAGGGGTGCAGATCTTCATCGGCCACGAGTCGGGCTATCAGATCCTCGATGACGTGAGTGTGGTCACCGCTCCGTACGCGGCCGGGGAGTCCGTGTTCGGCGTGCTCGGCGTGATCGGACCAACCCGAATGGCCTACGAGCGCGTGATCCCCATCGTCGATATGACCGCTAAACTACTCGGCGCCGCCTTGAATTCGCGGCGCTGAGCCCCACGCTGGCCGCGTGGATTTTCGCAGGAGACCCAATCTGATGACCGCGAACGAGTCCCGACGGGACGGCCCGGGAGGCCCCGCCGCCGAGCCGACTGCCGTGCTGCCCGAAACGGCGGCCCAGCTCGTGGAGCTCGAGAGACTGAGCCAGGCGCTCGCCGAGTCCGAGGAGCGCGCCCGCAGCCACTGGGATCAGTACCTGCGCGCCGTGGCCGAGCTCGAGAACGTCCGCAAGCGAGCCACACGCGACGTCGAGGCGGCCAACCGCTACGGGCTCGAGAAGTTCGTCGAGGAGCTGCTGCCGGTGCGTGAGAGCCTGGAGCTCGCGGTGCAGAATGCCGCCCGGGCCGACGCCACGAGCCTCGCCCAGGGCCAGGAGGCGACGCTCAAGCTCCTCAACAAGGCGCTCGAGAAGCTCGGCGTGACCCAAATCGACCCGCTGGGCGAGCCCTTCGACCCGGCCCGCCACGAGGCCATGATGATGCAGGAGTCGGCCACGGCGGAGCCCAACTCGGTGCTCAAGGTCGTGCAGCCGGGCTTCGAGCTCAACGGGCGCCTCCTGCGGCCGGCCCGGGTCGTCGTCGCCCGCGCGCCGGGTTGACCCCGGGGCGCGAGGAAGGCCCTTGACACCTTGAAACGGGAGCCGGCCACCCCTAAGAAGTGGCCCTAGACTATCCCTCTTTCTTCAGAGATTTCGGCTCGGAGTGACCCCATGGCAAAGGTAATCGGCATCGACCTCGGCACCACCAATTCGTGCGTGGCCATCATGGAGGGCGGCAAGCCCCGGGTGATCGAGAACAGCGAGGGCGACCGTACCACCCCCTCGATCGTGGCCTTCACCAAGGACAACGAGGTGATCGTCGGCCAACCCGCCAAGCGCCAGGCCGTCACGAATCCGCAGAACACCCTGTTCGCGATCAAGCGCCTCATCGGACGGAAGTTCGAGGACGAGGTAGTGCAGCGCGACATCAAGATGGTGCCGTACAAGATCGTCAAGGCCGAGAACGGCGACGCCTGGGTCGAGGTACAGGGCAAGAAGATGGCCCCGCCCGAGATCTCGGCGCGCGTGCTCATGAAGATGAAGAAGACCGCCGAGGACTATCTCGGCGAGCCGGTGACCGAGGCGGTCATCACAGTGCCCGCCTACTTCAACGATTCCCAGCGCCAGGCCACCAAGGACGCGGGCCGCATCGCCGGCCTCGAGGTGAAGCGCATCATCAACGAGCCGACCGCGGGCGCGCTCGCCTACGGGCTCGACAAGCAGGGGGGCGACCGCAAGATCGCCGTCTATGACCTGGGCGGCGGCACCTTCGACATCTCGATCATCGAGATCGCCGAGGTCGATGGCGAGCGCCAGTTCGAGGTGCTCTCGACCAACGGCGACACCTTCCTCGGGGGTGAGGACTTCGACCTGCGCATCATCACCTTCCTCGCCGAGCAGTTCCAGAAGGAGTCCGGCGTCGACGTGCGCAAGGACCCGCTCGCCATGCAGCGCCTGAAGGAGGCGGCCGAGAAGGGCAAGATCGAGCTGTCCTCGACACAGCAGACCGACATCAACCTGCCGTACATCACGGCGGATGCCTCGGGCCCGAAGCACCTCAACATCAAGCTGACACGCGCCAAGCTCGAGTCGCTGGTGGAGGACCTGGTGCAGAAGACCGTCGGCCCGTGCAAGACCGCCCTCAAGGACGCCGGTGTCTCCACTTCCGACGTCGCCGAGGTGATCCTCGTCGGCGGCCAGACGCGCATGCCGCTGGTGCAGAAGTACGTCAAGGACCTGTTCGGCAAGGAGCCGCGCAAGGACGTCAACCCCGATGAGGCGGTGGCGGTCGGAGCCGCGATCCAGGCGGGCGTGCTCTCCGGCGAGGTGAAGGACGTTCTGCTCCTCGATGTGACGCCGCTGTCGCTCGGCATCGAGACACTCGGCGGCGTCATGACCAAGCTGATCGAGAAGAACACCACGATCCCGACCAAGGCATCGAACACCTTCTCGACGGCCGACGACAACCAGACGGCCGTGACCATTCACGTGCTGCAGGGCGAGCGCGACCGCGCGGGCGACAACAAGTCGCTCGGCAAGTTCGACCTGTCGGAAATTCCGCCGGCGCCGCGCGGCATGCCCCAGGTCGAGGTGTCTTTCGACATCGACGCCAACGGCATCCTCAACGTGTCGGCCAAGGACAAGGCGACCGGCAAGGAGCAGAAGATCGTCATCAAGGCCTCGAGCGGCCTCAATGAGGATGAGATCAAGCGCATGGTGCGCGACGCCGAGGCGCACGCCGAGGAGGACAAGCGCTTCCGCGAGCTGGTCGACACGCGCAACAAGGCGGATGGCCTGATCCACGCGGTGGAGAAGTCGCTCCAGACGCTCGGCGACAAGGCCGATGCCGCCGAGCGCGCCAAGGTGGAGTCGGCGGTGTCGGATCTGCGCACCGCGCTCAAGGGCGATGATCGTAGTGTCATCGAGAAGAAGACCGAGGCGCTCGCTCAGGCGTCAAGCGCGATCGCGCAGCGCGCCTATGCGCAGCAGCAGGGCGGGGCGGCCGGACCCGAAGCCGCGGCGGGAGCCGCAGGTGCGGGCGGCGGGAGCGGCGGTGGCGGCGCAGGCAAGGACGACGTCGTCGATGCGGAGTTCGAGGAGGTCAAGGACAAGGGACGCAAGGCAAGCTAGTCAATGGGCCGGAATCGCCTGTGGCGATTCCGGCGGACGTGACTCCGTCGGCCGCCGGCAAGGAGCGGGGCTCGATGCGCACCAGGTGCTGCGGTTCGCGAGGGATTCGATAACAAATAAATGTCCAAGCGCGATTACTACAAGGTACTGGACGTACCGCGCACCGCCACCGAGGCGCAGGTCAAGCAGGCGTACCGGCGCCTGGCGATGAAATACCACCCGGACCGCAACCCGAGCGACCGGGACGCCGAGGAGCGCTTCAAGGAGGCCAAGGAGGCTTACGAAGTGCTGACCGACGCGCCCAAGCGCGCGCTCTACGATCAGCATGGCCACGCCGGCATCGAGGCGGCCGCGCGCGGCGGCGGCCGCGGACCCTTCGGCGCCGGGGATGCGTTCAGCGACATCTTCGGCGATGTCTTCGGCGATATTTTCGGCAGCGCGCGCCGCGGCGGGCGCTCCCAGGTATTCCGCGGCGCGGATCTGCGCTACGAGCTCGAGCTCGACCTCAGTGAGGCGGTGTTCGGCACGACCGCCGAGATCGAGGTGGCGAAGCTCGCCGAGTGCGACACCTGCCACGGCTCGGGCGCCGCCAAGGGCAGCCAGCCCGCCACCTGCGAGAGCTGCGGCGGCGCGGGCCAGGTGCGCATCAGCCAGGGGTTCTTTCAGCTGCAGCAGACCTGTCCACGCTGCCGCGGCTCCGGCACGGTCATCAGAAATCCCTGCGACACCTGCCTCGGCCAGGGGCGCGTGCGCCGCACCCGCAAGCTCTCGGTGAAAGTCCCGGCCGGCGTCGACAACGAGGATCGCGTGCGCCTCTCCGGCGAAGGCGAGGCCGGCCGCAACGGCGGCCCGCCCGGCGATCTCTACGTCGAGGTGCACGTGCGCGAGCACCCGATCTTCGAGCGCGACGGCGAGCATCTTTCGTGCGAGGTGCCGCTGAGCTTTGCGACTGCAGCGCTCGGCGGATCGGTCACGGTGCCGACGCTCGACGGGGACGTGGTGCTGAAGATTCCGGCGGAGACGCAGTCGGGACGCGTCTTTCGCCTGCGCGACAAGGGCGTGAAACCGGTGCGCGGCGGCGCTCGCGGCGACCTCTTCTGCCGCGTGGTCGTCGAGACCCCGGTGCACCTGTCTTCGGAGCAGCGCGACCTGATCCGCTCGCTCGAGAAGTCACTGCAGGCGCAGCCCGACAAGCATGCGCCGCGCGAGAGAGGCTTTCTCGAGGGCGTGAAGCGCTTCTTCGGATCCGACCGCGACGAGACCTGAAGGGGACAGTATGGCCTCCGATCCACGCAAGGCGCCTCTCGCCCGCATCGTGGTGATCGGCGTCACCGGCCGCATGGGGCAGGCGCTGCTCAGGGCCGCCCCCGCTTTCCCGCAGCTCCTCATCACCGGCGCGGTCGCCTCGAGCGCGAGCCTCGCGCTCGGGCGCGACGCCGGGGAAGTCGCGGGCCTGTCACCCACGAACCTCGTAGTCACGAGCGATCTCACGCGCGCCCTCGCCGATGCGGATGTGGCGGTCGACTTCAGTCAGGCCGGCGCGACGGCTGCCAACGTTGCCGCCTGCCGTGCGGCGCACAAGCCGCTCCTCATCGGCACGACCGGGCTCGACGCGGCGCTCGAGCCGGCGATCCAGGCCGCCGCCGGCGAGATCGCCCTCATGGTGGCCGCAAACACCAGCGTCGCCGTCGCGCTGCTCACCGAGCTCGTGCGCCAGAGCGCGGCCACGCTCCCCGCCACGTTCGACATCGACGTGCTCGAAATCCACCACCGGGGCAAGCGCGATGCCCCATCGGGCACCGCGCTCGCGCTCGGACGGGCCGCCGCCGGCGCGCGGGGGCTCCGCTCCGGCATCGCGCCGCCTGCGGCCGGCAGCGCTTCTCAGGGGCGGCCCGAGGGGCAGATCGGGGTAACGAGCCTGCGCGCGGGGGACATCGTGGGCGAGCACACCGTGCTCTTCTCGGGCCCTGGGGAGCAGCTCCTCCTGACCCATCGGGCGAGCGACCGGGAGATCTTTGCCCGCGGCGCCCTGGCGGCAGCGCTCTGGCTCAGGTCTCAGCCACCGGGGCGCTATCACATGAGAGATTGTATTGGATATAAAACATAAGCTTAGGATTCAATTCGCGACGTGACTTTAAATCGGCGGGCGCGGTGCGAAAGGGAAGTTTCCGTGGACACACGCGGGGCCAAACCCGTAAAATTTCTGCCTAATCCGTGTACGGGTTAGTCCATGCAAGGCGGGAGGATGTTCGATGAGAACTCCTCCCGCTTTGTATATGTGCGTCAAGGGGAAGTGAGAGCGTGAGCATACCTGCGGTGCTCGCACTGGCCGACGGAACGATCTTCCGCGGACAGTCGATCGGAGCCAAAGGCAACACCACAGGCGAAGTCGTTTTCAACACCGCCCTCACGGGTTATCAGGAAATTCTCACCGACCCGTCCTACGCGCGACAGATCGTCACGCTGACCTGTCCCCACATCGGCAACACCGGCACGACGCCCGAGGATCTCGAAGCGTCGCAGATCTATCCCGCGGGTCTCATCATCCGCGATCTGCCGCGGGTCGCGAGCAACTGGCGCTCGAACGAATCGCTGCCGGAGTTTCTCGAGCGCGGCCGCCTGGTCGCGATCGCCGGCCTCGACACGCGCAGGCTCACGCGCCTGCTGCGCGAGAAAGGCGCGCAGGCCGGCTGCATCATGACGGGTGAGAAGGCCGATGAGGCGGCCGCCATCAAGCTCGCGCGCAAGTTCCCGGGCTTGAAGGGCATGGATCTCGCCAAGGTGGTGAGCACCAAGCGCGCCTTTCAGTGGAACGACGGCACCGTCTGGCCCGACCCCGCTCGCCCGCCGATTCGCTCGCAGCAGCGGCTGCACGTGGTCGCTTACGACTTCGGCATCAAGCGCAACATTCTGCGGCTCCTCGGCGACTTCGGCTGCCGCATGACGGTAGTGCCGGCGCAGACCAAGGCCGAGGAAGTGCTCGCGCTCGAGCCCGACGGCATATTCCTCTCCAACGGTCCCGGCGACCCCGAGCCATGCACCTACGCGATCGCGGCGACCCGCAAGTTCCTCGAGACCGACATGCCGGTGTTCGGCATCTGCCTCGGACACCAGATCCTCGGCCTCGCCGGCGGCGCGCGCACGGTGAAGATGAAGTTCGGCCATCACGGCGCGAATCATCCGGTGCAGGATCTGGACTCGGGCCGGGTGTTCATCACCAGCCAGAATCACGGCTTCGCGGTCGATGAGTCGACGCTGCCGGCGACGGTGAAGGCGACGCATCGCTCGCTCTTCGACGGTTCGCTCCAGGGTCTCACCTTCACCGACCGACCGGCCTTCGGTTTCCAGGGCCACCCCGAGGCGAGCCCGGGACCGCACGACATGCGCGCGCTCTTCGAGCGCTTCAATCACCTCATGCTGCGGCGTCTGCAGGCGCAGCTGAAGCTCGCCGAGGACACCCTGCGCCGCCAGCAGGCGGGCGGCCGGTAAGCCCGTGCCGAAACGCACCGACATCCAGAGCATCCTGATCATCGGCGCCGGTCCGATCATCATCGGCCAGGCGTGCGAGTTCGATTATTCCGGCGCCCAGGCCTGCAAGGCGCTGCGCGAGGAGGGTTATCGGGTCATCCTGGTGAACTCCAACCCCGCGACCATCATGACCGACCCGGAGATGGCGGACGCCATCTACATCGAGCCGGTCAACGCCCGCACCGTGGCGCGCATCATCGAGAAGGAGCGCCCGGATGCGCTCCTGCCCACCATGGGCGGGCAGACCGCGCTCAACACCGCGCTCGATCTGGTGCGCGAGGGGGTGCTCGAGAAGTACGAGGTCGAGCTGATCGCAGCCTCGCGCGCCGCCATCGACATGGCCGAGGACCGCGAGCTGTTTCGCAACGCGATGCGCGAGATCGGCCTCGAGACGCCGCGCTCGCAGATCGCCCGCAGCCTCGATGAGGCGCTCGCCATCGCCGGCGAGATCGGCTACCCGGTGGTGGTGCGCCCGTCCTTCACCCTCGGCGGCTCGGGCGGCGGCATCGGTTACAACCGCGAGGAGCTCGAGGACATCGTGGCGCGCGGGCTGGACGCTTCCCCGACCGGCGAGGTGCTGCTCGAGGAGTCGGTGATCGGCTGGAAAGAATTCGAGATGGAGGTGGTGCGCGACCACCGTGACAACTGCATCATCATCTGCTCGATCGAGAACTTCGATCCGATGGGCGTGCACACCGGCGACTCGATCACGGTCGCCCCGGCGCTGACGCTCACCGACAAGGAATACCAGCGCATGCGCGACGCCTCGGTCGCGGTGCTGCGCAAGATCGGCGTCGACACGGGCGGCTCTAACGTCCAGTTCGCCGTCAGCCCGCAGGACGGACGGCTGCTCATCATCGAGATGAATCCGCGCGTGTCGCGCTCCTCGGCGCTCGCTTCCAAGGCGACCGGCTTTCCGATCGCCAAGATCGCGGCCAAGCTCGCGGTCGGCTACACGCTCGACGAGCTGAAGAACGACATCACCGGCGGGGCCACTCCGGCCTCCTTCGAGCCGAGCATCGACTATGTGGTGGTGAAGATCCCGCGCTTCACTTTCGAGAAATTCCCGGCCGTCAACGATCGCCTCACGACCCAGATGAAGTCCGTGGGCGAGGTGATGGCGATCGGTCGCACCTTCCAGGAGTCGCTGCAGAAGGCGCTGCGGGGACTCGAGACCGGGCTCGATGGCCTCACGCCGCAGCTCGCGTTGCCGCTCACCGACGAGACCCAGGCGAAACTCACGCACGAGCTGCGCGCCCCCGGCGCCAACCGGCTGCTGTACGTCGCCGACGCCTTCCGCGCCGGCTGGACGCTCGATCGGGTCGCCGAGCTCACCCACATCGACCCGTGGTTCCTCGCGCAGATCGAGGAGCTGGTGCGCGAGGAGGCCGAGGTGTCCACCCACGGTCTCGGCGCCCTGACCGCCGAGCGGCTGCGTTCGCTCAAGCGCAGCGGCTTCTCCGACAGCCGCCTGGCGCGGCTCGTCGACATGCCGGAGAAGGCGATCCGCGACAAGCGCCACGAGCTCAAGGTCGCCCCGGTGTACAAGCGCGTCGACACCTGCGCGGCCGAGTTCGCCACTTCCACCGCCTACCTCTATTCGACCTACGAGGAGGAGTGCGAGGCGCAACCCACCGATCGCCGCAAGATCATGATCCTCGGCGGCGGCCCGAATCGCATCGGCCAGGGGATCGAGTTCGACTACTGCTGCGTGCACGCGGCGCTGCAGCTGCGCGAGGACGGCTTCGAGACCATCATGGTCAACTGCAATCCGGAGACCGTCTCGACCGACTACGACACCTCCGACCGGCTCTACTTCGAGCCCCTGACGCTCGAGGACGTGCTCGAGATCCTGGCGGTGGAGAAACCCGAAGGCGTCATCGTACAGTTCGGCGGGCAGACGCCGCTGAAGCTCTCGCGGGCGCTCGAGGCGGCGGGCGCGCCGATCATCGGCACCTCGCCCGATTCGATCGACATCGCCGAGGACCGCGAGCGCTTCCAGGCGCTGGTGAGGAAGCTGGGACTCAAGCAGCCGG
>Ga0307469_10000666_pt1 | contig 12504 bp, 9 predicted proteins | sample atmos_gasesAM2C__FD_203084 | JGI IMG/M metagenome (GOLD analysis project Ga0307469, IMG submission 203084) | Hardwood forest soil microbial communities from Morgan-Monroe State Forest, Indiana, United States - atmos_gasesAM2C_515 | ecosystem: Environmental > Terrestrial > Soil > Temperate forest...
AGACGTCACCCACCATCGAGAACGCGAGTCCCGCCACCACGAGCGTGGAGTAGTGGCCCTCGAGCGACGGGCCCTGCCACACCATCACGGCGAACATCGCGATGGGGAGCGGCTTCAGCAGGCCGGCGAGCCGCGGCAGGCCAACGTGGCGCGCGACGATGTGTCCTGCGCCGAGCGCGCCGGCGACCGGCATCGCGAAGGTCCCCATGCGGCGCGTCACTCAATCCATCTGAGCGAGCAACGTCAATGGCCGCGCCGGCGGCGCGCGCAACGCGAAGTGTCCATGCAGGGGATTGACCGTACCGTCCTCAAGCGGCAACAGGGAGTTTCGCCCGACGCCACGGCACGACGTGCGCAGCAGTGTGTGGTGCCATGGCCCGCATAATGATCGCCCCCGACACGAACGTGCTGGACGAACACGTCCAGGCCGGTTCCATCCTCGTCATCGCGAGCAGCCCGGCCGATCCAGACGTCGCGCGGACGGTGGACGTCCTCCGCTCCCTGGCCGAGACGACCCTCACCGGCGCCGACGCAGCGATGGATCTCCTCGCCCGGGTCGACGCGGACCTGATCATCGCCGACGAATCCCTCGGTGCGCAGAGCGGTTGCGACTTCCTGGCCGAGGCGATCGCGCTCCGCCCCTCCGCGGTCCCCCTCCTCCTCGCCCGATCCGGTCCCCGCCCCGTGGTCCGGAACGGCAACGGGCTGGCCGTGCTCCGGAAGCCGGTCGACGAGCACGCTCTGCGGACGATCGCCAGCCTCGCACTCCGGACGGCCATCCTGCAGCGTGCCGTGCTGGAGCTCGAGGACGAGAATCTCCGCCTCCGCCCGTTCGACCAGCTGGCCATGCGGGATGGTCTCATCGAGCCGGAGGATCTCGAGACCTACGAAGGGATCCGGACCCGGAGCCCCGGCATGCGCGCCGTGCTGCGCATGCTCGCCGAGATCGAAGAGAGCGACGTCACCGTGCTGATCCACGGTGAGACCGGAACCGGCAAGGAGCTCGTCGCGCGGGCCATCCATGCACGGAGCCGCCGGCATCACGGCCCCTTCGTCGCCGTCAACCTGGGAAGCCTCTCGGACCAGCTGAAGGAGAGCGAGCTCTTCGGGCACGTCCGGGGGGCCTACACGGGGGCGAGCGAGAGTCGGGGCGGGCTCTTCGTCGAGGCCAACCACGGCACGATCTTCCTCGACGAGATGGCGGAGGCGAGCCCGGCCCTGCAGGTGGCCCTCCTCCGGGTGCTCGAGGAAGGCATGATCACGCCGGTCGGGGCGGATCGACCACGACCCGTGGACGTGCGCATCGTCTCCGCCACCAACCGTGATCTCGAGGCCCTCGTCCGCGAGGGCCGTTTCCGGCGTGACCTCTACTACCGCCTCAACGTCTTCCCGATCTCGCTGCCGCCGCTGCGGGACCGTCTGGAGGACATCTTCCCGCTCGCCAACCATTTCCTGGCGGTCGCCTCGCGCGACCTCGCCCGCAAGCCCTCCGGCATCTCGCGCGAGGCCCGCATCGTCCTCGAGGCCTATCGCTGGGAGGGGAACGTCCGCGAGCTCCGGAACGCGATGGAGCGGGCCGCGATTCTCTGCCGCGGCGGCCTCATCGTCGCGGCCGATCTCCCCATCGCCTGGGGCGCCGGCGGCGGCGCGGACAACGGACCAGCGATCGCCATCCCCCCGGGCGGCGCCACCCTGCGCGATCTCGAGCGGGAGATCTTCGTCAAGACGCTGGCGCTCGCCGACGGAAACCAGAGCCGCGCCGCCCGGATCCTCGGTCTCCACGAGAGCACGTTCCGGTTCCGTCTCCGCAAGCTCGGTCTCGCGACGCGCGCTCCGATCTCGTAGCTGGCTACGAAACGCGTAGCAGGCTACGGCGAGCGACGCCCTCCGTCGATTCGCCCGTCCTCGCTGCGTCACCGGCCGTCGTGCGCGCCTGACGGCGCCGCCCGGTCGTAGCCGGTTGTCGGCGCTGCGCTGACGCCGTGCGGTCTGCCTCGCTTTTTGCGTTGGCATCCGCGCTGCATGGCGCCCCAGCCTCGCGAGCACCGGCGCGTGCGATGGAGAAACTCCCCAGATGACGCAGGAGACGGTCGAGCGAATTCTCGGGCGCATCCTCACCGACGCCCGCTTCCGCCGGCGTTTCTTCGCGCGCCCGGAGGAGCACCTGCGCGAGTTCGAGCTCGTCGATCACGAACGCGACAGCCTCTTCAAGCTCGACCCGGCCGAGGTGGAGCTGCTCCTCGAGCTGCTCGCCGAACGCCTGGATCCCCGCATCGTGCGCGGCTAGGAGGACCGTCATGAAGACCACTCACCTCACTCTCGGGACGCAACGCGTGACCGCGCTCCTCCTGCTCGGAGCGCTGGCTGGCTGCGCACCGCGACCAGCGCTGACCCCCGGGCTCGGCGCCAGCGGCGGCCACGTCGCGAACCTGCCCGAGACGCCTGCCGAGAACCTGGCGCGCCTCGAGCAGCTGAGCACCGAGCGACGCGCCAAGCAGAGCCCGACCGACTACATCCTCGGCGAGGGCGACCTGCTCTCCGTGCGTGCGGTCGGCCTCGACGACCTCACCCAGCGGGTGCGCGTCGAGGGAGATGGGACCATCACCCTGCCACTCGTGAACGCCGTGTCTGTCGGAGGCAAGACGGTCACCGAAGCCCAGCGCGAGCTCACTCGCCGGGTCGGGGAGTTCATGTACGACCCGCACGTCACGCTCTTCGTCGAGGAGTACCGGAGCCGGCAGGTGGGCGTGGTCGGGGCGGTGCAGCACCCCGGTCTGGTGAGCCTCACGGAGCAGCACTCGACCCTCCTGGATGCCCTCTCGGCGGCCGGCGGCATGCTGCCCGAGGCGACCGGGCGCGTGTATCTCATCCCCGCGGAGAGCCGCCCCCGGACGGCGGCCGAGCCTGTCCAGGTGGCGATGCAGCAAGGGACCGGACTCGGTGCCGTCCCGAGCAGCGACGGCCACGCCCCGATCATGCTCGACATGAAGGAGCTCGGGCAGGCGGCGGAGAGCACCTTCTTCAGCCTGCCCGTCCGTGCAGGCGACGTCGTCATGGTGCCGGGTGCCGGCGAGTTCATCGTCGGCGGATGGGTGGAGAAGCCGGGCAACTATCCGCTCAAGACCACCCTCACCCTGCGCGGAGCGATCGCCACCGGGGGCGGCCTCTCCTTTCCGGCCGACACGAAGCGGATCCAGATCCACCGTCTCACCGCGAACGGGAGCACCGAGAACCACGAGGTCGACTACGCCGCCATCGATGCGCAGCGGATCTCTGACGTCTTCATCCACGACGGTGACGTCGTGGACGTGAAGGCCTCGACGCTCAAGCTCATCCCCTACTCCATCTACAAGGTGTTCGCAGACCTGATCCGGTTCGGGGCCGGCATCAGGGTGGCTCCATGAGAAAGCGAGGCGGCCGATGACGCCCATTAGCAGTTATCCGGTCCCGACGTCCCCGACGGCGAACGCGTTGGGCAGAGTGCGTCCCGTGGAGCTGCCACCACCCCTCGAGGGCGGGCTGGTGCGCGACATGCTCGCCATCCTCCGCCGCCAGTGGAAGGTGATGGCGCTCACGGTCCTCGTCGTCGCGGGTGCAACCGCTGCGTACTGCGAGTTCGCCACTCCCTGGTACACGGCGACGGCCACCGTGCTGATCGACTCCCGTTCTCCCCAGCTGCTGAACGGGCAGCAGATCGAGCAGGACCCGGACGCGCTCAACAGCGCGAAGTACGACTACTACCAGACGCAGTTCACCCTCCTCGTGAGCCCGACCCTGAGCGCGCGCGTCATCGACCAGCTCGGGCTCGCCCACGATCCGCGTTTCGTGCCTCCGGGACCACCCTCGACCCCCCTGCCCCCCGGAGCCGATCCCACCGTGCTGCTCGTGCAGCAGTATCTCCGGCTGCTCACCGTCCTGCCCGTGCGGGGCACCCGGCTGGTGACGGTCTCGTTCACGAGTCGCGATCCCCAGCTCGCCACGCAGGTGGCGAACACCCACGTGAGCCTCTTCCTCCGTCGCGGGGTCGAGCGGGTCGACCAGTCGATGGAGCAGATCCGGACCTTTCTCCAGACGAAGCTCAGGGACCTGCAGGACCGTCTGCAGGGCGCCGAGACGAAGCTGATCAAGTACCAGAGCGCCCACAAGCTCCTGCCCGTCGACCTGACCCAGGGCGTTGCCAACGAGCGTTTCACCGACCTGAGCCGCCGCCTGACGGCCGCCGAGGCCGACAAGATCACCCTCGACGCGCAGTACCAGCTCATCCTGCGCCACGACTACGACGGCCTGCCTGCCGTCCTCGCCAGCCCGCTCATCCAGAAGCTGCGCGAGGACATGAACAAGCTCGAGGTCGACTACGCCCTGATGGCGAAGAAGTTCCGGCCCACCTATCCCCCGCTCGCCCAGCTGGCCGGGCAGCTCGAGACCGCGCGCGCGCTGCTCCGGCACGAGACCGAGAAGGTGGTGGCCGGCGTCGAGGCAAATCACCTCGCCGCCGCACAGACCGTGCGCGACCTCCGCCGGACGCTCTCAGCGGAGCGTCGCGTCCTCCTCGAGCACAAGGACACCGAGGGCGAACTGCTGCGCCTGACGCGCGACGTGGAGACCACCCGCGCGCTCCACGACAACGTGCTCGCCCGCGTGAAGGAGCTCGACGTCGCGGGGGGGGCCGATTCCTCCAACATGAGCGTGGCCGAGGCAGCGGTTGCGCCCGTGTGGCCGAGCTCGCCCGCCACCAAGCTCGCCCTGTTGCTCGGTCTTGCCACCGGGCTGGTGCTGGGCACGGGCATCGCGTTCCTGCGCGACTCCTGGCAGCGCACCGTACGCGACGTGCAGGACGTGCGTCTCGTGACCGGGCTCGAGACCCTGGCGATCATTCCCGACTTCAAGGCGGTCTCCTCAGCGCCGGTCCACGAGCGGCTCCGCTGGCGGGCGGCGCAGGCCCGCACCGCCGCGCGGAAGAGCCTGCGGCGCCTGCGCGCGGTCACCCCGGAGAACGGCCACGCGTCCGCCGTCGTGCCCGTCCTGCCGATCCGGACCTCGCCCTCTGCCGAGGCGTACCAGACCCTCCGCACCGCGCTGCTCCTCTCGCGGGGAAGCGCCCACCCGCGAGTGATCCTCGTGACCAGCGCCGCCGCACGGGAGGGAAAGACGACCACCGCGGTGAACGCGGCGCTCGCGCTCGCCAGCTGCGGGGCGACCGTCCTCCTGATGGACGGAGACCTGCGGCTTCCCCGCTGTCACGAAGCCCTGCGCGTGGCGGACCACCCCGGGCTCACCGAGTACCTCTCGGGCAGCATGGTGGCCCATCCGATCCAGCCCACGTCCAATGCGAACCTGTCGTTCATCGCGGCCGGCGGAGCCGCGGCCAACCCGACCGAGCTGCTCACCTCCTGGCGCCTCAGCGCGCTCCTCCGCGCCGTGCGCAAGCGCTTCGACTACGTGGTGATCGACTCCCCGCCCGTGCTCGCCGTGAGCGACGGCCTCCTGCTCGCGAACGCCGTCGACGGGGTGCTGCTGGTCGCCGAGAGCCAGCGGACAGCGGCTGATCGAATGCAGCTCGCGGTCCTCAGGCTCCACCAGGCCGGGGCCCGCCTGCTCGGCGCGGTGCTGAACCGCGGCGAGGTGGAGCGGGAGTACTACCGCTACCAGTACCAGCGCCCGCAGAACGGCGCGGGCGCGAGCGCCGTGGCAGCGCCGGGTGCGGCGCTGGAGCCGGAGCTCGCCTGACGGGACACGCATGACGGGCGGCATCCGCATCCTCGACATCGTCAACACGGACCACGCTGCGTTGAACTTCCTCGTCTACCGCGTGGAGTGGATAAACCGGCGGACGGAGTTCCAGAACGACGTCGTCTGCAGCACGGGTCCCCATCTCGAGCACCTCGACCTGCGGGGGGCCTGCCTGACACCGCTCAACATTCCCCGTGGACTGTCGCCGGTCGGCGTACCCCGCCTGCTCCTCCAGCTGCTGCGCATTCTGCGCACCGAGCGTTACACCATCGTGCACACGCACAATTCGATCACCGGGGCCGTCGGCCGCATCGCTGCCCGCCTCGCACGCGTCCCCGTCACCGTCCACACAACGCACGGATTCCACTTCCACGAGCACATGCCGGCCGCGCGGCGGCTGCCGTACGTGGCCGCGGAACGCTGGCTCACCCGCTGGTGCGATGTGCTCCTCGTCCAGAACCGCGAGGAGCTGGAGGAAGTCCGGCGCCTGGGCCTCCGGCCGCGGCAGGGCGTCCACCACGTCGGCAACGGCATCGACCTGCATCGCTTCCGGCCGCGGCTGCTCCAGCCCCGCAACCCCCGTCCCGTCATCCTCTGCGTCGGACGCCTCGAGCCGGTGAAGAACCACGGCCTGCTGCTGCGCGCGCTGAAGCGCCTGCCCCGCTCGCAGAGCCCGGTGGTGTGGCTGGTCGGCGACGGCCCCTACCGCCAGCGCTACGCGGCGCAGGTCCAGCGCGACGGTCTCGCCGACACCGTCCACTTCCTGGGCTACCGGTACGACATCCCCGAGCTCACCGCGGCCGCGGACGTCGCGGTCCTCCCCTCCATCAAGGAGGGGCTGCCGCGCGCGCTCATGCAGGCAATGGCGGTCGGCGTCCCGGTGGTCGCGACCGACGTGAAGGGCAACCGCGAGGTCGTCCGGCACGGACGGACGGGCTTCCTCGTCCCCCTCGACGACCCCGACGCCCTAGCGCACTGCCTCGCCCGGCTGCTCGAGTCACCCAGCCTGCGTCGCGACATGGGGGCTCATGCCGCGCAGCATGCCCGCCGTCACTTCGGCGAGGATCGCGTGGTCGAGCGGCTCGTCCGCATCTACCGCAAGACGCTCACGGCACGCGGCCTCGACCCCGCCGGATCCCGACGGCAGCCCCGGGACGCCCGGGAGCGCGCGGGAGCGCAACCGTGAGCCCGACCCCCAGCCGACCCACCGCCCTGCTCATCCTGGGCACGATGCTCGTCCTCCTCCCCATCGTGGCGATCTCCGGGCCGGGCCACACCGCGCCGGTCGATTTCATCAACGTCCTCTTCATCGCGGCTTACTGGTGCCTCCTCGTCGTGCGCCGCGAGTCACCCGCCTTCCCCTTCCTCTGGCCGCTCTGGCTCATCCTGCTCGGCAGCTGCATCGGCCTCTACTGCGCGCCCAGCCCCTCCACGGGCGTGCTGACGATCATCCAGGAGGTCTACCTCTACGTCTGGTTCGTGACGATGGCGCACTTCCTCTCCCGGTCGTGCCGCCTGACGTCCGTCATCGCCATCTGGGCCGCGGTCGCCGGCACCCTCGGGCTCCTCGCCTTCGGCGACGTCCACTTCGGGCTGCTGCACGGGCTGATGCTGGAAGGGGCGAACCGCGCGCAGGGCACCTTCGAGAACCCGAACATGTTCGGGAACTATCTCGTGATCTCGTTCTTCCTCACCTGGGCCGCGGCACGGGCGCGGCAGCGGTTCCTCTACCTGGCCCTCCCCGCCCTGGTCGCGGGCGTCCAGGCCACCGCCTCAAACGGCGCCCTCCTCGGCCTCGTGAGTGGCTGGTGTGGCGCCGTGGCCGTCGACCGTCGCTACCGCTCGCCCCAGGCGGTCGGCGCGCTCCTCATCGTCGTCGCTGTGGGGATGGTCGTGGTGAGCATCTGGCGCGATCAGGTGCAGGCCATGGCGATGGGGGTGATCAGCGCCGAGCGAGGCGAGATCGCGGGGGCGGCGCTCAAGGGCTACGACGAGCGAACCGAGCTCTGGTCGGAGGCGGCGGACATCATCCAGCGGGTGCCGACCGGCGTGGGCCCCGGCAATTTCCAGATCCTCTCCGGCTCGGTCTCCGGCGACTACAACTCCGCCCACAACGACTACCTCGGCATGCTCGTCGAGCGCGGACCGCTCGGCCTGCTCGGATGGCTCGCCTTTCTCGCCGCCATCGGGTTCCTGCTCCTTCGCCTCTCACCCCTTGCCGATGCTTCACCGCTCGCTCTCGAACCGCTCTGCGGCCTCTTCGTGGTGATCGTCGCTCACGCGGGCGTGGTCGAGCTCTCCCACTTCCGACACGTCTGGCTGGCGCTCGCCCTGATGGTGGCCGCGCTCACCCAGGCGATGGGCCGCCGGATGCCGTCTTCCGCCACGCTCGTGGTCGTCCCGCACGAGCCGCTGCTGGAGGGCGCGTGATCACCACCTTCATCCCCGGCGGCATCGCCTTCCTCGTGAGCCTGGCGGCGACGCCCCTCGTGCGCCGCCTCGCGCTGCGGCTCGGTGCCACCGACCAGCCCGGTGCGCGACGGGTGAACGCCCGGCCGATCCCGCGCGCCGGGGGGATCGCCGTGGCGCTCGCGGCGACCGTCGCCTGGGCCGTGAGCAGCGCGGGCGATCTGGTCCCCGGTGTCGCCGCGGGTTTCGCGCTCATCGTCCTCATCGGATTGCTCGACGACCTGTTCACGCTCCGCCCCCGCATCAAGCTGCTGGGACAGATCACCGCCGCGGTCCTCGCGACGGCCAGCGGGCTCCGGCTGGGCCTCCTCGCGGGCGGAGGAGCGTACGGCACGCTCGATCTGCTGCTCACCACGCTCTGGATCGTGCTGATCACCAACGCGCTCAACCTGACCGATGGACTGGACGGGCTGGCAGCTGGCATCGGCACCATCGCGCTCGGCTGGCTCGTCTATGCCACCCTCCACACCGGGAACCTCCCGGCAGCGACGCATGCGCTCATGCTGGTCGGCGCGCTCCTCGGCTTCCTGCCCTACAACTTCAATCCCGCCACGATCTTCCTCGGCGACTCGGGAAGCCTCCTCGTCGGCTATGCCGTCGCCGTCCTCCCCCTGACCGGAGCGGGCGGAGGCGGCCTCAGCCCGCTCGCGGTCTTCCTCCTCGTCGCGGTGCCCGTGACCGACACCGTGATCGCCATCGCCCGCCGCTTCTGCTCGCGTTGCCTCCGGCTCTGGGGAGAAGGCTACTTCTGGGGTGGCATCGCCCAGGGAATCCGCAACACGGTCAATCCGGATCGGCGTCACATCCACCATCGCCTGCTCGATCTGGGCTTCAGCCAGCGGCGGGCGGTGCTGACGCTCTACGTCGCGGCCGCCACCACGGGTGGACTCGCCTACCTGCTCGCCCAGTCCCCTGCCTCGCCGGTCGACCTGTTCGCGATGGCGATGGGCCTGGGCGTCATCACGCTGGTCCGGACCCTCGGCATCGATGAGCTCCGCCCGGCACGCTCCGGCGTCCTGCAGCCGATCCTCAGCCGCGTGGGACGGCACCGCCGGATCGTCGCCTTCATCGATCTCTGCCTGGTGACGATCACCTTCGCCGGGGCGCGCCTGCTGACCATCCACCGCAGTGCGGGCCTGCCGGCGGAAGGCAGCGCGATCGCCGTGATGGCCACCGTCCAGCTCACGGCCTTCGTTCTGCTCGGCATCTATCGCACCGCCTGGGAGGCGACCGGCATCGCCGACCTGGGGCTCCTCCTCCGGGCCGCCGCCGCCGGCGCGCTGGGTGGATACGCCGCCCTGCGGGTGCTGCAGCTGCCCGCCGCCGGCACGACGGCGGTCGTCTACTTCGCGCTCCTCCTGCCCGCCCTCATCCTGATGCGGTTCTCGTACCTCCTGGTGGCGAACGCGATGCGCGCGATGACCGAGCCCGAGCGGGCGCTCATCTGCGGGACGGCCAGCGAGGCCCGCCACGTGCTCGGCCGTCTGCGCCGCAACGAGACCCCCCGCCTCGAACCCATCGGCTTCGTCGAGCTGCGCCCGCGCTGGCAGGGGAACCAGGTCGCCCGCCTGCCGGTGCTCGGCACGCTCGACACCCTGGCCGAGATCGTCCGCCAGCACGAGGTGCATCACCTGGTGATTGCCGACCCCCACCTGCAGGGGCAGTCGCTCAACTGGGTCCGTGCCGTCTGCCGGCAGCTCGACGTCCACGTACATCACTACGTCGAGCGACTGATGTCCGACGCCGAGCTCGCCGGCGTTCCCGCCCTCGCGCCCGAGCTGCGAACGCAACTTGCACGCCGCGATGCCGCCGACGCGCGGACCGGTGGTCGACAGCCCGCGGCGGGGCACGCCGGCGGCCGCACACGGTGAGTCCAATCATGGCGATCGAACTGACCCTCGACGAAGTCAAACGGGCATCCAAGCGGGAGGCCTTTCGCGCGGGCGTCCAGATGCGGCTCCTCATGCCGCGCCTGTCGGTCCACGTGACCCGCTGGATCGTGGCCCGCACGCGCCTCATGCCGAACACGATCACGCTGGCGAGCTTCGCCATCGGGCTCGCCGCGGCCCTGGCCTTCGCGGCGACCACCCCCCTGGTCGTCACCGCCGGACTGCTCGCCTACCACGCGCACGTCCTGCTCGACTACGTCGACGGCGAGGTCGCGCGCTGCCGGAAGGCGACCAGCGTGCGGGGGGCCTATCTCGACCTCATCACCGATCGGATCACCTTCCCCCTCCTCATCTTCTGCGCCGGCCTGGGCGTCTACCGCCAGCTCGGCGATGCGAACGCGCTCGTCCTCGCCTTCGTCGCGACCTTCGGCCTGCTCCTCGACAAGGAAGCCTGCGATTGCTGGTACCGGGCGAACGCGGGCATGCCCGAGCTGGAGGATCGCTACGTCGCGGCGCCGACGCGCGACGGGTGGCAGCGCTGGCGCGGGCGGCTGGTCCTCCTCGTGGTCATGAGCCGGGGGCTCACGGCCTTCCTCACCTACACCGCGGTCGCCGCGTGGATCGACGCGACGACCCTCGTGCCCGCGGTGCTGGCCGGAAGCTACCGCGCGCTCGTGCTCTGGATCTTCGCCCCGCTCATGCCCCTCGGGGCCCTGACCCGCTTTCTCTACGTCTACCGTCGCGGTGCCATCCCGCGGCGCCAGCAGCTGCTGTGAAGAGAGGTCACCCATGAGCGTGAGCGCCATCGTCCTCGCAGGCGGCAAGGGCAGCCGGTTCACCGGCAGTCTCGTCCCGAAGCAATTCGTCCAGGTCCGGGGCAAGGCGATCCTCGCCTATGTGCTCGAGACGTACCAGAACCTGGCGCTGATCGACGACATCACGCTGGTCATCAACCCGCAGTACGAGCAGCTCTACTACGACATCGTCGACACCTACCGCTTCTTCAAGGTTCGCCGCGTGGTCGCCGGCGGCGCGACGCGCCAGGCGTCGGCCGCCGCCGGGCTCGCCGGGCTCGCCCCCTGCGATGTCGTCGTCATGCAGGACGGGGTGCGGCCGTTCACCAGCCCCCGCGTCATCGTGGAGGCGGTGGAGGTCGCGCGGCGCGTGGGGGCCGCCAACGTGGTCGTGCGGACGCTCGATACGATCGTCGAGACCCGCGACGGATTCATCGTGCACGTCCCCGATCGCACCAACCTCCACAACGGCCAGGCCCCGCAGGCGTTCCAGTACGACGTCCTGGTCGAGGCGCACCGCCGGGCAGCCGCCGACGGCGTGAACGAGGCGAGCGACGACGCGCAGCTCGTGCTGCGGATCGGGGGCCGCGTCGGCGTGGTCGAGGGCTCGTACACGAACTTCAAGATCACGACCTACGAGGACTTCCTGCTCGCGACCAGCGTGGTCGAGCACGAGCGCGGTTCGGGCGGAGAACGTTGGTGACGATCGCCTGGAACACGACCCAGGTCTACCGCCTGACACAGCCGTTCCGCATCGAAGCCGTCGAGCGGGAGGTGAGGCGGGAGCGGCCCGACGACCTCGTGCTGCGGCCCCGCCTGACCGGCGTCTGCGCCTCGGATCTGAAGCTCTATGCGGGGACGCGCGAACGACAGTCGCTGTCGCGAAAGCTGCCGCTGGCGCTCCTCCACGAGGGGATCGCCGAGGTGGTGGAAGCGGGCACCGGCGCGGTGAACCTGCGCCCCGGGACGCGGGTCGTGGTGGTGCCGAACATCCCCTGCTACGTCGCGCATCCCGCGCGGTACCCGTCCAAGACGGAGGGCTGCCTCGCCTGCCGGCCCGGCGGGGCGGGCGAGAACTACTGTCTCGACAACCTCTATCTCTCGAGCAACACCGACGGCCTCGCGCAGACGTTCTTCCGGCACCCCGCCTCCCTGGTGGTGCCGGTGCCACGCGACATCCGTGACCGGCACGCCGTTCTGACCGAGCCGCTCACCGCCGTGGTCGCCGGCTGCCAGGAGGCCCCCATCCGTCCCGGTGCGCGCTACCTGATCCTGGGCGACGGACCGCTCGCCCAGCTGGTGGCGATCTGGCTCGCCGTCTTCTACCGGGTCGAGCCCGCCGCCATCGCGATGACCACCCACCAGCGCGAGCACCCGGAGAGCGTGAAGCGGCTGGTCGGCAGCCTCATCGACGTGAGTCAGCCGAACGACCTGGCATCGCTCGCGGACTCCATCGACGTGGTCTTCGAGTGCGTGGGCGGCACGGCCATCCAGGACACGCTCGAGCAGGCGATCACGTGCCTGCGACCCGGGGGCACGACGGTCCTCTTCGGACCGTCGGAGCACGCCGTGCCCTTCAATACGCGCGAGGTCATCGCCAAGGGGCTGGTCTTCCGGGGCTG
>Ga0307469_10000667_pt1 | contig 12487 bp, 10 predicted proteins | sample atmos_gasesAM2C__FD_203084 | JGI IMG/M metagenome (GOLD analysis project Ga0307469, IMG submission 203084) | Hardwood forest soil microbial communities from Morgan-Monroe State Forest, Indiana, United States - atmos_gasesAM2C_515 | ecosystem: Environmental > Terrestrial > Soil > Temperate...
CAATCGCGCAAGCTTCTCGATTGGCTGCCGCGAACCAACAGCAAGCCGACCTGCAATTCCGCGGCAGCTTTATGCTGCCTTATGACATCGAGTGCTCAGGCAAGACGCTTCCTGCGGGCGAGTACTCCGTGGAGCTCGGTTCGGGAGCGGCCTTGCGGCTCGTGACCCTGCGGCATGATGGAAAAACGATTAACCTACGGGCGCGCGTCCTCTCCCCGTATTCTGCGCCGGGCCAGAGCGCGTTGCTGGTGAGCCGAAGTGAACGAGGCCACACACTTGAAGCAATCTATGTGCAGAAGTCGAACGTAATTCTATTTTTCCGCGCGGACGGCTTGAGGTACGTCGCTGTCAACGCGATCCGCGCTGAGCGCGTCCCGATTTCCTAAACTGCTTGATTGCGCCCCGTCAGCCCCGCCCGCGGCGACCGCCAGCCGCCGCACCCCGCTGACGGGGCGTTTCCTTTTCCACTCACGTCCAACACCCGGGAAGATTGTTACGCAGCTTCTGCGATACCTCAGCAACTCCAGCTCGCGGGTGCACTCCGAGCCGAGTGCCGCTTGCGGTCATGGCGGCGATTGACAGGCCCGTGCACCGGCATCAAAATATATGCGGGTGAGGTAGCGGGCGGGCAGTCTCCTGCTTGGGGTGAAATCCGAAAAGCGATAAATTTGTGAAAATACTTCCCGTGTGCGCGGAGAGTGAATTCTGGCGTGCGGCTGGCGCTCGGGGAAATTCAAAGCGAGGGATGAAGATGCGGTTTATGCGATGCATGCTTGTCACAGTCGTGCTGCTGGGAATTTCGGTGGGGGCGGCCGCGCAAACGGGGGATTCCGCACGCGGTGACGCGTCATTTGCGCCGTCGCTTGCAGCGTGTGGAGGATTCGCGGGAGGCGCGGACCAGGGCGGCCACGGATTCGATCTTGCGAATCTGGACCGCTCCGTTTTGCCGTGCGATGACTTTTTCCATTTTGCTGCGGGCGGGTGGATTAAGAACAATCCGATTCCGCCGGCGTATTCGCGATGGGGGTCGTTCACCATTCTTCACAATAACAATGAGGATGTGCTGCACACCATTCTGGAAGAAGCGTCGAAGGACAAGAACGCCACGGCCGGCTCGAACTGGCAAAAAGTGGGCGATTTCTATGCGAGCTGCGTGGATGAGAGCCAGGTCGAATCTGCAGGGCTGAAGCCACTCAATGCAGAATTCAAGCGCATCGCTGATGTAAAGGACATCGTGACGTTGCAAGCGGAGATTGCGCGTTTGCAGCGCACCGGTGTGAACGCGGTGTTCGGCTTTGGCTCAGAGCCGGATTTTAAGAATAGCGCGCAGATGATTGCAGCGGTGGGGCAGGGCGGCCTCGGCCTGCCGGATCGCGACTACTACACGCGCGAGGAAGAAAAAGACAAGAAGCTGCGCGACGCTTATCTCCAGCACGTGGCCAATATGTTCAAGCTGCTTGGCGACGACAGCGCGACTGCCGCCGCGGAAGCGAAAACGGTGATGAGCATCGAAACATTGCTCGCAAACGCTTCCATGCACCGAGTGGACCTGCGCGATCCGGACAAGGTTTATCACAAGATGCCGGTGGCAAAGCTCCACGAGATCGCGCCGAATGTCTCGTGGGACAGCTTTTTCAAGGAAGTGGGCGCGCCTACGGTCACTGAAATCAACGTGGGGCAGCCAGATTTCTTCAGCGCGGTGAATGCGGCACTTACTTCCGTTCCGCTGGCTGATTGGAAGACTTACATGCGCTGGCACCTGATTCATTCGGTTGCGCCGGCGCTGCCCGCAAAATTTGTCGAAGAGAATTTCAATTTCTACGGGGCGACGCTCGAAGGGCAGAAGGAAATGCTTCCTCGTTGGCGGCGTTGCGTGGAGGCGACAGATCGCCAGTTGGGCGAGGCGCTCGGCCAGGTGTACGTGCAGCGAGCGTTTCCGCCGGAGGCGAAGGCGCGGGCGCTGGCCATGGTCAAGAATCTCATGGCAGCGCTGCATGATGATCTCTCCACGCTCGATTGGATGGGCCAGGCAACGCGCGAGCAGGCTCTGAAGAAACTTGCCGCCATCCAGCTCAAGATCGGCTATCCCGATAAGTGGCGCGACTACTCGGGCTTCCGTGTGGACCGCGGCCCTTACGTGGAAAATGTGCGGCGCGGACATGATTTCGAAAATGCGTACGATGTAGGGAAAATCGGCAGGCCGATGGACAGGGGCGAGTGGGATATGACGCCGCCAACCGTCAACGCCTATTACAATCCGCTGCGAAACGAGATTGTGTTTCCTGCCGGGATTCTCCAGCCGCCCTTCTATGATTCGAATCGCGACGACGCCATGAATTACGGGGCAATGGGTGCGGTGATCGGCCACGAGCTGACGCACGGCTTCGATGATCAGGGAAGCAAGTTTGACGCGCAGGGAAATCTGAAGAACTGGTGGACGGACGAGGATTTGAAGAATTTCCAGGCGCGGGGCGATTGCATCGTGAAGCAATTCGACGGATATGTGGTGGAGCCCGGGCTGAACGAAAACGGCAAGCTGGTGGAAGGGGAGAGTATTGCTGATTTGGGCGGTCTGACGATTTCGTACAACGCGCTTCAAAAAACGCTTGAAGGCAAACCGGCTCCAGCGGCGATTGATGGGTTCACGCCGGAGCAGCGATTTTTTCTTGGCTGGGCGCAGGTTTGGGAGGGGAGCACGCGTCCGGAGCGCATGCGCGTAATCGTGAACACGGACCCTCATCCGGTTGACTGGTTCCGCGTGAATGGCCCGATGTCGAATATTCCAGCATTTGCTAAGGCATTTGGGTGCAGCACGAATTCAGCGATGGTGAGGCCCGAGGCGCAGCGCTGCCGCATTTGGTGACAGCAGGGCGCGCAACCCGCCGCCCAAGAAGGTTTTAGATCAGACAGGTTGCAGTTCTGAGGGCGCTTGCTCAACAGGTGAAGGCGGGACCAACGGCGCAGGCACCAGCAGCTCGGGCAGACGCTCTCGATACCACAGCGCTTCGCTAGCCCGCTGCCACAACCGAATCGCCAACCAGAATACGATCATCGCCTGACTCACCAGGAACGCTCTGCCAATAGCTTCCGGCTGAAGGTGTTCCATCCACATGCGCAGGCCGAGCCAAAAGCCAACCCATCCGAGCAAACTGATTCGCAGGTAGAGCCAAAAGAGCGAGCCGAAATTGTGTCGAAGCAGACGTGCGGAGCTCTTGAGCGCGCGGCGCATTTTTGTCTCGCCTTCCGCCACGGCAATCACTTGCGCCATATCGAACCACAACCGCAGACACATCATCAGCACCAGAATGATTACGGCGGCGACTTCGACGGTGTGTACCGCAGGGAAGGGGGAAATGGATTGCTGGTTTACTCTGCGAGCCAGGGCAGCAGCTAGCGCCGCCAAGATACCAACCGGGATCAGTGCAACTGCGAACCACATCATTTGTCGCAAAAAGCGCCAGAAATAGTCACCGCAAGCTTGAAAGAAGTTGCCCGCAGTCAGACGCCGATCTTCAAAAAATGACGTCAGTATGCCGCCGGTTGCAAACAGCATGAACAAGGCAAACAGGATTGCGGTACAGAGCATCATCGGGCGTGACGCGCTGAAGGGCAAGCTGGGGTGAAACCACAATTCCATGTATGCGCCCAGACTGAACCCGTGCACTAGGCGCTCTGTTGCGAGACTGTGATTGAGGATCGCACCGGTGCGGGCGACGGCGCCGCGTGTGCCGACTGTTGCGAGGAGCAGGTTGATGAAGTATACGAGCCAAAGAATTCGCTGATGCCGCCAGACAATTGCCGCGCCGGCAAGCAAAGTCTTTGGGCCTGTACCCGCCATTGCACTCACCTCTTTTCGCCCGATGCGACGAGCCTGCTGTTTGCCTGCGCTGCGTTCATGTGAGCCACGCCAGCAATTGCGCAAGCCACTCACCTACGAACATCCAAATATTGGACAGCTTGCGGATCGCTCGCTGATCTTGCTGGACACGATAGCTGTTGTTGTAGAGATTCAAATCGAGCTGGACTTTATGCTCGGGGTCAATCTCGGCGGAGACAAGCTGTGCTGCGCGGTCGTACTGGTAGCGCATCCAGCGGTCGCGGCCGTCCCAATGCTCGATGAGCGACTTTCCATCGTCAAATTTGATTTCAACGTCCACGGGGAAAATGAAATCACCTTTGCGGTGGACGACGACCGTGGTGCGATAAACGTCGGGACGCGAATGCGAGCCGGCATTCTTCGCGTCATCAGGATTCAGCGGTTCCGATTGCGCGTCCAGGATTTCGTAGTCGAGGATGTTTGTCCCATAGACGGCTTGATTGAAATACCAGCGCAGATCTTTTCCTGAAACTTCCTCGATGGTCTTCAGGAAATCTTCACCGGTGGGATGCGTGAAGCGGTAGCGCAGGAAATATGTGTGGAGCGCACTGCGCAGCGTCTCCTCGCCTATGACTTTCTCAAGGGTTCTTAGCAGGAGCGATGTCTTGGAGTAGGTGACGGCACCATATGCCGAGTCGTCGTAAAAGCGCCAACCGGGGCGCGTGATCGGGTCAGTATCGGGCCATCTCAAGTAACCGGGCACCATAATTCCGGCGCGTTGGTCTTCGAGCTCTCCCAGAGTCACGAAACGAGAGCGAATCACGGACGTATTCTTGCCATACAGCACATCCATAATCTTCGCTTCCATGTACGTGTTGATGCCTTCGTCGAGCCAGGCTTCCTCGAATTCGTTTGTGGCCACCATCCCGTACCAATATTGATGGCCGAATTCATGCACAACAACATTCTCTGGGAGCAGCACGCTTTTTGGCATGTACCAGGTAGTGTCCGCCGTGAAAAGAGTCGGATACTCCATTCCACCCGCATTAAATCCGCCATGCGGCGGATCCACTATGGTGATCCGGCCATAAGGGTATGGGCCGATCCATTCGTCGAAGAGCTTCAACGCGCCTTTCTGCGCTTCTAAATAACGCGGCGCGGACGGCATGTTGCCGGGAGACATCAGCAGGTGAATTCTCACCGGCCCGGCGCTCCCCGTCCACGAATCCTCGATCACCCTGAAGTTGGGGCTCGCAGCCCATGAAAAATCGTGCACATCTTCGGAATGGAAGAGGAGCGTCTTCGTGCCGTCAGGATTGTTCACGCTCGAGATCAGGTCGCCTGCTGCTCCGACGATTTCATTTTGCGGCAGCGTGATCTGCACGTCGAAGGTCCCGAAATCGGCGAAGAATTCCGTGCTGGCGTGGAACTGATGGCAATTCCACGCGCCTTTCCACCACACGCCGACCTTCGGAAACCACTGGCCAACCATAAAGAAATCGCGGAGGTAGCCAGTGCGCGCGACGACTTCCGGCAGCTTGTCAGTAAACGTCATGGTGAATTGAACGTCTGCGCCCGGCGGGACCGGCTTGGGAAGCGTCACCTGCATCACGGTGCGGTCTTCGGCGTTGTCGTCATCGGGATGGACGAATTGCATTTTGCTGGTCAGGTCGCCCATGCCTGTGACCGTGAGGCGATCGACAGTGATCGAGCCGTATTGTTCGGGCTTCCATTCGTGGCCGGCATGGTCGCGCTCGTCCTCGGCCACCCAGGTGGACTTCGGCTGAAAGGCATTCAGATAGAGATGGAAGGGAAAAGTCTGCTGAGGCTGGCCGGTGAGATTGTGGTAGGTGAGAGTTTCGGTCGCGGTGATGGTGTGATTCGCCGGGTCGAGCCTGGGCTCGATTTTGTAGGACACAACACGGATTGAAAGTGCGTCCTGCGTGGCAGCAAGCTTCGGCCTAGCTTGCGGAGGTGGCAATGCGATTTCGGGGCGCGCTGAGAGCGAGATCGCGGCGATGACGATTAAGGCTGCCGGCCGAGTCCGACACATTCTAAGTCTCATCTCACTTTCTGGCGCGTTGTGGAGCGGCCTCACGATCCGAATTGCGTGAGGTGGCGCACAGCATATGGCACCTCGCAAAACTGCGCAAGGTTCGACCGCGGACTTCATTGCGCCCTGTTTCGTGCGGCGCGTGCTTTCCGAGCATCTAAGATGCGAGGGTCAAGTTGACGCTTCGCGCTGCGCCGATTAAACTGTAATCATGGCAGTTGTTCTCCTCCGCGCAGAAGGGGCGGCGCTGGGGAAGGTCCAGTGAAGAGATGAGTCCCACAGTTCTACAGCAGAAGCGGCACCAGCAAATTCTGAGCGATCTGGTCCGCGTGTACATTGAAACGGGCGAGCCCGTGTCCTCGCGGAGTATTGCGCGCCGCCATATTGAGCCACTTAGCCCTGCGACGGTGCGTAATGTGATGGCCGATTTAGAAGAGGAGGGCTACCTGTTCCAGCCCCACACATCCGCGGGGCGGGTCCCGACCGCGTCGGCGTACCGGTTTTTTGTCGAGCAGGTGGCAGCGCAGGCCACCGCCAGCCCTGAAGATCGCCAGTGGATCCGTCGTGAACTCGCCGCGGCGGAGACACCCGAAGCGGTGATGGAGCGGGCCAGCCATGTGCTGGCAGCGGTGTCTCGCGGGCTGGGAATCTTCATTTCGCCGCCGCTCGCACAGAGCGTTGTCGAGCACTTGCGGTTTCTATTGTTGCCTGACACCCGGGTTTTGATCGTGCTGGTGACGGCGGGAGGGCTGACGCGCGACAAATTCATTCGTCCGGAACGGCCATTCCGCCAGGAAGACCTCGATCGTATTGCGGCGTACCTCAACAGCCACTATGTTGGCTGGACGCTGGAGGCCATGCGCGCCGATCTCCGGCTGCAGCTCGAGCGCGACCGCGAGCGGTACGGCAAGCTGGCTGGCGACGCGCTGCTGCTCTGCGATCCGATTGTTCTGGGCGACAGCGCGGATCGCAAGGTGTACGTGGAGGGCGCGGCACAATTTGCCTCCTCGCCCGAATTTACGAATCAGGAACAGCTGCGAGAATTGCTCGAAGCAATTGATGAGAAGGACCGGCTGATCGCGCTCTTAAGCGGATGCATAGAGGCGCCAGAACCGGTCCACGTAGAGCTGGGGCTCGACAAGATGACCAATGCAGGAAAAAATCTTGCGCTGGTCTCGGCGTCCTACACATCTAAAGATCAAGCGCAGGGCACGCTCGGAATCCTTGCGCCGATGCGCATGCACTACGAGCGTGTGATTACGGCCGTGGCTTTTATGGCGCAGTTTTTCTCCGAGAATCAAGAGGGGAGCTGACCTACTTGTCGTCGCAAAAACATTCAGACAAAGAGAACGCTTCCTCCGGATTTGCCGCTGGCAGCGCGCCTGCCGCCGCAGACAGGGAATCGCAGCAGGCGCCCGGGTGCGATCCCGCGACCGCCGACCAACTAGAGAAGCTGCGCGCTGAGAAGCAGGAGTTGATGGACACGCTGGTGCGGCGCCAGGCGGATTTCGAAAATTACCGCAAGCGAGTGGAGAAGGAACGCCAACAAGAGCACCACCGGGGAGTTGAAGGGCTGATCGAAAGCCTGCTGCCTGTTTTGGACGCGTTCGAACGCGCGCTCGCCGTGCAAGACGACCCAGGCTACGCCGAATACCGCAAGGGTTTCGAGTTGATATACCGGCAACTGTGGGAAGCGCTGGCGAAGCGGGGCCTGGAGCGCATCGAATCCACCGGCAAGGAATTCAATCCGCATTTCCATCACGCCATTGAGCGCGTCGAAACGACTGAGCATGCCGACGGCATCGTGGTCGGCGAACTGCAACCGGGCTATGTGTTTCACGGGCGCGTGCTTCGGCCAGCGATGGTACGGGTGGCCTCGCATGCGGCTCCGGCAGGAAAAAGAGAAGACTGAGGCGAAAGGGACCTATGGCAACGAGTACCAAACGGGATTACTACGAGATTCTGGGCATCGCGCGCAATTGTTCCGCCGATGAGATCAAGTCTGCTTATCGCAAGGCGGCGCTGAAATGGCATCCTGATCGCAATCCGGAAAAGAAAGACGAAGCCGAGCATCATTTTCGTGAGGCTACAGAAGCTTACAGCGTACTCTCCGATGCTCAGAAGCGGCCGATATATGACCGACTGGGGCACGCAGGACTGGGCAGCCGCGGCTTCGATCCGAGCGCGGGCTTCAACGCTACTATCTTTGAAGAATTTCAGGATATTTTCGGCGACCTGTTCGGGTTCGAAGACATTTTCGGAGGCGGGCGGCGGCGCGGGCGAGGCCAACGCGGGCAGCGAGGCGCCGATCTGCGGTACGACATGTCGCTGAGTTTCGAGGAAGCTGCCGCGGGAGTGAACACGAAAATCCACGTCTCGCGGATGGAATCGTGCGAGAGCTGCAATGGCACCGGGGCAAAACCTGGCACAGGAATGTCCACGTGCAAGACGTGCGGCGGTCGCGGACAGATGTCGTACACGCAGGGATTTTTCTCGATCACGCGCACTTGTCCGGCTTGCGCGGGCGTCGGCCAAGTGATCCGCGAAGCCTGCGCGCAATGCCGTGGACAGGGGCGTATCGGCCGCGAGCGCACGCTGGAAGTCGGCGTTCCGGCAGGCGTAGATTCCGGCACGCGACTGCGCATGGCTGGCCATGGCGAGCCCGGCACAAACGGCGGTCCCGCCGGCGACCTCTTCATTTTCCTCGAAGTGAAAGAGCACGCGGTGTTCGAACGCCGCGGAGCTGACCTTTTCTGCACGATTCCCATAAGCATCGCGCAGGCAGCGCTCGGTGCGACGATTAAAGTTCCAACGCTTGCGGGCGACGAAGAGCTCGATATTCCCGAAGGTACGCAGTCCGGGCAGATCTTTCGCAGGAAGTCGAAGGGGCTACCCAATCCCCACGGCGGCCGCGGCGATCTCTACGTGAACATCCGCGTGGTGATTCCGTCGAAGCTGAGCAAGGAACACCGGCGCCTGCTCGAGCAACTTGGCCAAACGATGAAGGTGGAAAACAAGCCGGAAGAGCGCTCCTCCAGCTTCTTCGACAAGGTGAAAGACATTTTCGGCTAATCTGGATCTCAAACCTGCCATCTCGCAGGATTTATGGCCTCTCGATTCACGCGTTTCGTTCCGACTTCATCTGCGAACCTCGATGGTTGCATTCATCCGCTTAAGCTAAAATCACCGGATGCGTCGCCGATTCTTCGTTGATCGTTTTGACGCCGACTCCGCCACACTCAGCGGCAATGCTGCCGAGCATCTCGGACGCGTGTTGCGGGCCGAGCCGGGCCAGCTCTGCGAGCTGAGCGATGGCAACAGCGTGTGGCTCGCCCGCATCGAGCGCGTCGCACTTTCGAAGCGCGGCGGTAATCGCGTCGAATTCTCTCTCGTGGAGCACGTCCCCGCGCGCGAACCCTGGCTGCACCTCCATCTGTTGATGGCCATCGTGAAATTCGATCGGTTTGAGTGGTGCCTCGAGAAAGCGACTGAGCTGGGCGTCACCGAAATCGTCCCGCTGGGTGCGGCTCGCACGGATAAGCCGCTGGTCGCAGCTGCGGGGAAGCGGCGCGCCCGGTGGGAGAAGATCGTCTTCGAATCTGCTCAGCAATCGCGCCGACTCCGGCCGCCTGTTTTGGGCGGCGGGCGCGGCGCCGTTCGCCCTGCGTCCGCGTTTGCAGAATCCGCGGCCACGCTGAAGATTCTGTTCTCCGAGCGGCGCGAGGCGAAGCCGTTGCATGACGTGCTTCGCGGTGGGAAAGGGTCTTCGGTGGGGCTCGCGATCGGCCCGGAGGGCGGCTGGACCGACGACGAAATCTCGAGCGCCCGCGCTTCCGGGTTCATCGAAACTTCGCTCGGCGAGAATATTCTTCGCACCGAGACCGCAGTCCTCGCCGCGCTGGCAATCCTTCGCTTTGCGCTCGGCTCTGAAAAGTAGTCCAGGCCGGCAGTTGAAGCTTTGGATGGTGAGTGCATATCAGCGTTAATCCGTGTTCATTCGTGCTAAAGCTTCGTGGTTCCCTCCGCAGCTTGGCGCGGCTCGCCCCGGCATGATATAAATATTGTGGGACCGCATGCTTGACATCTCCAATCCTGGCCCTTCGCCCTCGCCTGAAAACGCGCCGCTGCCGCAATTCCGGCGTGAATTGCGCAGTTGGACGCGAGATCTTGCCGTGGCGCTCGGCCTCGCGCTGGTCATCATTATTTTCCTCTATCAGCCGGTGAAGGTGGAAGGCACCAGCATGGCTCCGCTCCTGAGCGATCAGGAGCGCATCTTCATCAACAAATTTGTGTACCGCTTTGAGCCTATCGAGCGCGGGGACGTGGTGGTCTTCTGGTATCCGCTGGACCGGTCGAAATCTTTTATCAAGCGAGTGGTGGCGCTGCCGGGCGAGACAGTTGAGCTGCGCGCAGGGCGTCTGTACGTCAGCGGTAAAGAGCTGACAGAGCCTTACGTCCCGTCAAGCTACCTCGACGGCGCGAATTATCCTCCGCTGACGATTCCGGCGGACAGCTTTTTCGTGATGGGCGACCACCGTGACAGCTCGAATGATTCGCGCGTGTTCGGCCCGGTGGCGCGGCAATTTATCTATGGCAAGGCCGTCTTTGCCTACTGGCCCGTGGATCATTTCGGCTCGCTCACTTCCACTTCGACGGTTAACGCGGCATCGCGATGAACTCCTCAGGAGGACACACTGAACGAGGCCCCCGCAGTTCGCGCGATACTCGCGCTCGAGGACGGGCGAGTCTTTAACGGTCGCGCGGCGGGAGCTCGCACCCGCCGTGGCGGCGAAGTCGTTTTTAATACCTCCCTCACTGGTTACCAGGAAGTGTTCACCGATCCAAGCTACGCGGGGCAGATCGTGTGCCTCACCTATCCGCACATCGGCAACGTGGGCGCAAATCACGACGACGAGGAGTCCGGCAAGCCTTATATCGAAGGGCTTGTGGTACGGGAATTTTCAGCGCTGGCATCGAATTGGCGCTCAACCGAATCCGCGCAGCAGTACCTGGAGCGGCATGGCGTACCGGTGATCTGGGATCTGGATACGCGCGCATTGGTGCGGCATTTGCGCGAGGTGGGGGCGCTGCGCGGCGTCGTGGCTACCGACGGAACTCTTGCCGAAAAACTGGTGGCCGAAGCGCGCGCGCTTCCTTCGATGGCGGGTCTGGAACTGGCGAGCCGCGTCACTTGCGAGAAAAAATACGATTGGGCGCGAGGCTCGATAGATCTTGCCGCGCCGATACTCGAAAAGCGTTCGGGGCGTGAGGGTGTGACGCGCTACCGTGTGGTGGCCTACGATTTCGGGATCAAGCAAAATATCCTGCGGCTTCTCGTTGACCACGGCTGCGAAGTGCTGGTGGTCCCTGCGCAAACTTCCGCAGAAGATGTGATGGCGCTCAAGCCGAATGGCGTCTTTCTTTCGAATGGCCCGGGTGATCCTGAGCCGATCGGGTATGCGATTCAAAATATTCGGAAACTGCTCGGGCGCGTTCCGATTTTTGGGATTTGCCTGGGGCATCAGCTCTGCGGGCTGGCGCTGGGCGGCCGAACGTTCAAGCTGAAATTTGGTCACCATGGCTCGAATCACCCGGTGAAAAACCTACTCACGGAGAAAGTGGAGATCACCGCGCAGAATCACGGTTTCTGTGTGGACCCGGATTCGCTGCCCTCGTCGGATGTTGAGATCACACACGTGAATTTGAATGACCACACAAACGAGGGAATGCGGCACCGCTCGCTGCCGCTTTTCAGCGTGCAGTATCATCCGGAGGCTTCACCCGGGCCCCACGACGCTCGCTATCTCTTCAACAATTTCATCGAGATGATAGAGGCGTCGAACGAATGATGCGCGCGGCGAGGATCGGCTTGGTCTTTGGAGCAATACTGGCAGTGACACTTCCAGGCGAATATGTGCGCGCCTGCAGCATCGTACTTCCGCGTTACAAGGTTCGTTCGAATTTCGATTTAATCGTGAAAGTCCCCGACGGCCAGACGCATGATGGGATTCGTGTCGCGATCCACAATTTTGACGAGCAGCCCCGGCCATCCGATACAACGATCGCCGTGTCGTTCACGGACAACGATGGCCGCGCGACTTTTCGCGGGCTCAAACCCGGCCACTATTTCGTGCTTGTTAAATGCGGCGAGATTACAGGCGACGACGCTGAGTTGGACGTCGTCGAATCAAACGGTTTGACAACCCTTCAACTGAAATGGCCTGACGACAAGATTTTTGCCACCGAACGGATTGAAGGAACTTTGCTCAGAGCTGGCATTCCGGGCGTTCCGAATATGGATAAGGATAAGACCTTTGCAAATGTGGATCTGACCCCGACTGAAGTATCCTCAGGGCGAAAGGTGGGCAGGGCGTCAACCGATGGTCAAGGGAATTTCGCCTTCACAGAGGTGGTTCCTGGGCTTTACGCAATGCACATGAAGTGGCATGGGATCGAAGGGTACGTTCTTCTTAAAGTAGACATCAAGACGAAGGACGCAGAACCGTCAATATACTCCATAAACCCGACCGATTGTGGGCTTGGGCTGGCAAAGCGCGGTGGGTGAACTCTGCGTATTGAAGTCTGCGTGGGGATTGCTCGTACACTGCATAAGACAA
>Ga0307469_10000668_pt1 | contig 12470 bp, 12 predicted proteins | sample atmos_gasesAM2C__FD_203084 | JGI IMG/M metagenome (GOLD analysis project Ga0307469, IMG submission 203084) | Hardwood forest soil microbial communities from Morgan-Monroe State Forest, Indiana, United States - atmos_gasesAM2C_515 | ecosystem: Environmental > Terrestrial > Soil > Temperate...
TCATTCGGGTCAGCAGTTTCAGTACTATTGTACTGTCGTACTAACGTAGTAGTACAATAGCGCAATTGTTTCGGGAAGTCAACGCTATATTGTCCCCTTATGTGGGATTCTTGTCGCGAGGGCGCTCAGGTTTGCGCTCCCGAACTCGCCAGCCGTGTCCGCGCCTTCCTCCATCCGTGTGCTCGACGACGCGACGATCGCCCAGATCGCCGCCGGCGAAGTCATCGAGCGGCCGGTCTCCGTCGTGAAAGAACTCGTCGAGAACAGTCTCGACGCCGGTGCGACGTCGATCGTCGTCGACTGCGGCGACGGAGGACGCACGTCGATATCGGTGACGGACGACGGCGACGGCATCGCGCCCGACGAGCTGAAGCTCGCCTTCGAACGGCACGCGACGAGCAAGCTCACGAGCGCCGACGATCTTTTTTCGATCTCGAGCCTCGGCTTCCGCGGTGAAGGTCTCGCGAGCATCGCCGCGGCCGGTCGCGTCGAGCTCATCTCGCGACGGCGCGACGCGGACTTCGGCGCGCGCGTCGAAGCGCGCGGTGTCACGATCGGTGATCCGGCACAGATAGCGGCGCCGCTCGGCACAAGAGTCGTCGTCCGCGATCTTTTCGCTTTGACGCCCGCGCGGCGAGAGTTCTTGAAAAGCGGCCGCGCCGAGTTCGCGCGCATCGCCTCGCTGCTCGGTCAGCTGTCGCTCGGCCACCCGCGGGTCGCGTTCGCCCTCAAGAGCGACGGGCGCGACGTCTGGACGCTGCAAACCGTCGATGATCCGGTCGACCGCCTCGAGGTCGTCTTCGGCCGCGGAGCACGCGGTGCGCTCGTCGCTATAGAAGAAGACGGCGCGCACAGCATCGAGCTCGTAAGCGGCCACATCTCCGCGCCGGGCCGGGACCGTTCGAATCGCAACGGCCAAGTGTTCTTCGTCAACGGCCGTCTCGTGCGGAGCGCGGCGCTCTCATCGGCGTGGCTCGCCGGCTACGGTTCGTTCGGCATGACCGGGCGCTACCCGTACGGTGCGCTCGGGGTGCGGCTGCCGCCGGGGGACGTCGACGTCAACGTCCATCCGACGAAGATCGAAGTGCGCTTCGCGAACCAGTCGGCGGTGTTCGACGCCGTGCGGCGTGCGGTCGCACGAACATTGCGCGCGACCGAAACTGTGCGGTCGTTCGCGGTGAGCTCCATGCCGCTGGACAGCGCTGAAAACGGCGTCGACGATGGATTGAAAAAAGTACTAGGCCGAGCGAAGCTCGGCGATGCCGTCGACGCTGCCGATGCGCAGCTCTCGTTCGCGCCGTCGCGCGCGGGGAACAGCATCCGGATGCTCGGTCAGATCGAGCGCACGTTCATCGTCGCCGCGAGCGACGGTGAGATGATCGTCATCGACCAGCACGCGGCGCACGAACGCATCGCGTACGAAGCGATCGTCGACGCCGCTGGCGCGACGGACACGGCGGCGCCGCTGCTCTTCCCATCGGTCATCGAACTGACGCCCGCGCGCGCGGCGGTGCTCCACGATGCCGAGGAAGAACTTGCGGCGGCAGGCGTCGTCGTCGAGCCGTTCGGCGACGGCGCATATCGGATCGCGTCGCTGCCCGCCGGCTACGAGAAGCGGCGCTTCGATCTCGACGGGTTGCTCGACGACCTCGGAGACGACGATGCACCGCGCGAAGGCGTTGCGCATCGCAATCGCGTCCTCGCGACGATCGCGTGTCACTCGGTCGTGAGGGCCGGCGAAGCGCTCTCGCCGCAGGAACAAGCGTCGCTCTACGAGCGGCTCGTGCGGTGCCGCGAGCCGCACAGTTGCCCGCACGGCCGGCCGACGATGCTGCGGCTCGATCGCCTCGCGCTCGCCAAAGCGTTCAAGCGCGTGTGAGCGCGCCTTCACGGCCGCGCGCCCTCGCCATCTGCGGACCGACCGCGGTCGGCAAGTCCGCGATCGCCTTGGACGTGGCGAGCGCGCTCGACGGCGAGATCGTCAATGCGGATTCGCGCCAGATCTATCGCGACCTGACCGTCGGCACCGGCGTGCCGTCTCCCCAGGCCCTCGCGTCGATGCCGCACCATCTCTTCCAATTCGTCGATCCGTGCGAACGGTACAGCGCGGGGGCGTACGTGAGAGACGCGGCGGCCGTCATGGACGCGATCGATTCGCGCTCGCGACGACCGATCGTCGTGGGCGGCACGGGGCTTTACATCGAGGCGCTCGGCGGAACGATGCCGATGGATCGCCGCGCGGCCGACGACGACGTCCGTACGCGCGTTCGAGTCGAAGCGGCGGTGCATGCGCACGAAACGCTGCACGAGTGGCTCGGCGTGATGGCACCGGGCGAAGCGAAGCGAGTGCCCTCGAACGATCGCTATCGCACGCTGCGCGCGCTCGAGAGCGTCCTTTCGGGTCGCGCTCGCGACGGGTCTCCCGAGCCCTCCGTACCGCTCGTCACGCGCCCGCTCGTTATCGTCGCGCTCGACCTCGATAGTGCAGTGCTCGCGGAACGCATCGCCGCTCGTGCGCGAGCGATGTTCGAAGACGGGATCGTCGACGAGGCGCTCGCGGTGTCGCGGCGCTGTCCGGATGCGCCGGCGCTCACCGGGCTCGGGTACGCGGAGGCGCTCGCTTGGTCACGAGGCGAGATGACGCGCGCGGAAGCGATCGCGTCGACCATCCAACGCACGCTTCGCTTCGCGAAGCGGCAGCGTACGTGGTTCCGTCGCATGGATACGGCGCTGCGTGTGGACGCTTCGGACGCGCGCGCTGCGACCGACGCCATCGTTAGTATGGCAAGGGAAAGCAACTCGCGTGCGTGAAGCCACGGCACCGAGCGCCGGAGCGCGCGACATAGAGAGAATATCGGAGTCAATAAGGCGTGAAGAACAATCTGCCGCTGCAAGACGCGTATTTGCAGGCGATGAAGAGAGAGAACGCGCCGGTGACGATCTACCTTCGCAACGGTTACCAGTTGCGGGGTCACGTCCGCGGGTTCGACAGCTTCACGATCATCCTCGAATACGATAACAAGCCGCACCTCGTGTACAAGCACGCAGTATCGACGGTGTCGCCGCAGACGCCGGTGCAGTTCTCGGGTAACGATATTTCGGCGTCGCGCCCGGCGCCGGTGGCGGCGACCAGCAACGATCAAGCGGCGCCTGCCGCAGAAGGAATCGCGCGCACGTCCGCTTCCTAGCGCGCTTTTCGCATGGCCCGGCTCTCGATCACCAAGTGCCAAGGCACAGGCAATGATTTCGTGCTGCTCGACCGCAGGGCCGGCAGCGAGCTTCCCTATTCCGACCTCGCGCAGACGCTCTGCGATCGCCACATCGGCGTCGGCGCCGACGGTTTGCTCGTCCTCGAGCGAGCGTCGAATATGGGCGCGGACGTCGCGATGCGGATCTTCAACGCCGACGGCTCGCAGGCCGAGATGTGCGGCAACGGCGTGCGCTGCGTCGCACGCTACATGCACGACCGGACACCCACTGCCCCCCGTCATCTCAAGATAGAAACCGTGTCGGGCACCGTGCAAACCGAGATCGCCGGCAGCTCGCCGTTCTCGGTGCGCGTCGACATGGGCGTTCCGGGCGAGATCAGGGAGTACGGCAAAGCGAAGACCGTCGGCGTTTCCGGCGATCGTGTCGACGTCTCGATGGGCAATCCTCACTGCGTCATCTTCGTCGACGTCGACTTGATGCCGGTCGACCTCGCGTCGGCGGCGGATGGGATCGCCGGCGACGGCACGTATCCTGACGGCGTCAACGTCGAGATCGCGCGCATCTTCTCCGGCGGTCCTGTCGCGATGCGCGTCTACGAACGCGGTGTCGGCGAGACGCAGGCGTGCGGCACGGGCGCGTGCGCCGTCGCGATCGCGGCGATCGAACTCGGGCGCGCTGAGTCGCCCGTTCGCGTGACGATGCTCGGCGGCGACGTGACGGTCGAGTGGGCGGGCGCGGGTGAAAACGCGTTCCTCACAGGCGGCGCCGAGCTCGTCTTCGACGCGACGATCGACGTCGCCGACGAAGTCGCGGCGGTCTCGCAGTAAGATAATGCAGTAGGCCGAGCGAAGCTCGGCTAGATTCATGAACCCGCTTTTCGCACGCGCTGACGGCACCGTACTCGATCTGCCCGCACTACGCGCAGGCGGCGATGACGGCATTGTCGCGCCCGCGCTTCGGAGCGATTTCATTCCCTTGCCTAAAGGATCGCTGCTCCTGACCCTGCCGGGCAGATCCCTCGTCGCGTTCGAGGGTGCGACTCGAAGCATCGTCGGCAAAGTCGACGGATACGAAGTCGATGCGGTCGCGGCCGCGCTTCCGTTAGGATATACGCGGACGCTGCTGCCGGCCTATGTCGAAAGGGCCGGCGCGCCGCCCCTTCCTTTATATGGGTACGCCGCGGTCGCGTGGGATGGCGACCGGATCTGCGTCGGGGCTGCGCGCACGGACGAACTCGAGACGTGGAGCCCGAGCGCCCACGCGCCGAAGGCGGTACGTTCAGGCATCGACGCGCGTCTGCAAGAGTTCCCCTCGAGCGGCTTGATACGTCAACTCGCGCTCTGCGCGACCGAATACGGCTGCTTCACCGCGCAGAACGTGTTTTTGCGATTCGGCGAAGCAGCGATTCCCGTTTCTCCGGCATGCAACGCCAAGTGCATCGGCTGCATCTCGGAGCAAGAACCCGAGAGCGGTGTCCAGAGCGCACAAACGCGCGTGCGGCTCACGCCGACGGTCGATGAGATCGTGGCGGTCGCGGTCGCACATTTGAACGCCGCTCCCGACGGTATCGTGTCGTTCGGACAAGGCTGTGAAGGCGAGCCTTTGCTCGCGGCACCGCTCATCGCTCGCGCGATCAGAGGGATACGGCAGGCCACGACCGCCGGAACGATCCATATCAACACGAACGCGAGCCGGCCACGAGCGCTCGCGCAGCTGCTTGACGCCGGCCTCACTTCGGTCCGCGTCAGCCTTAACAGCGCACGCGCCGACGCGTACGCAGCCTACTACCGCCCGCACGGGTACTCGTTGACCGATCTCGTCGAGAGCATCCGAATCGCGGGCGAGCGCGGCGCTTCGATCTCGCTCAACTTGCTCACGCATCCCGGGGTCACCGATGACCCCGATGAGATGGAAGCGTTCGCCGCGCTGCTTCGCGGCTACCCGATCTCCATGGTGCAGACGCGCACGTTGAACGTCGATCCGGCTGTGTACTTCGCGGCGATCGGCCGCCCGACGAGCAAACCGATCGGAATGCGTGCTTGGCTCGCGCGGATCGCGCGCGAATTCCCGAAGGTCCGCATCGGCAACTTCACGCGCGGCTTCGGCTGAGCAACAAGGGTGTCGGCGTTACCACATTCATAAGAAGGCAAGGTCGCGGCGGTCGAGCTAAAGCTCGACCGCTACATTCTTTATCGAGCCGAGCTTCGCTCGGCATACCACGTTCTAGCGGGAACCGGCGCCGACGAGTTGGGTCTTCAGTTCGGGCGTGGCGCCCGGCTCGGTGATGATGAGCATGACGTCGCCGGACTCGACGGTCGTGTCGCCGCCGGGGACGGTCACTTCGCCGGCGCGCTCGAGCGCGACGATGACGCAGTGACGCGGCAGCTTGAGATCCGACAGACGTTTGCGGTTCGCCGGCGAGCCCTCGGGCACCGATAGCCGCACGAGCTCGAGGTTTCCGCCCTTGAACGCCATGAGCGGCGCGACCTCGCGCACGTTGACCTCTTGCTGGATCATCTTCATGACGACTTCGGTGCTGCTGATGACCGAGTCGATGCCGAGCTCCTCGAAGATGCGCTTGTTCTTCGGATTGTTGACGCGCGCGATCGTGCGCGGCTTCGGGAATTTCTTCTTCGTGACGAGGCAGATGACGAGGTTGTCTTCGTCGTCGCCGGTGTCGGCCACGACGACGTCGGCACGCGCGACGCCGGCATCTTCGAGCACGAGCGGATCGCAGCCGTCGCCGACCTGCGTGATCTCGCAATCGAGCGCTTGGCACAGCCGCTCCGCTTTGCGCTCGTCTTTCTCGACGACGATGACCTCGTGGTGCTCCTCGAGGAGCGTCTTCGCGAGATACGTGCCGAGCTTTCCGCCGCCGACGACAACGATGAACACTTAGCCCGCCTTTGCGAGGTTCGTATCGACGAGCTTGCGGTACTCGTCGAGGTAGTCGGGCGCGACGACGGTGACGACGCGGTCGCCCGTCTCGAGCCGCAAGTCCGCTTTCGGCACGACGCTCGAGTCGCGGCGGACGACGACGCACACTTGCGTCTTGCCCTCGATCGTCACGTCCTTCACCATCTTGCCGTTGAGCGACGCGGTGACGACGAACTCGATGACTTCGATATCCTTGCGCTCGAACGGAAGGACGCGATACGTCTGCTCGATGAGCGCGTTCGCCATTAGCTTCGCCCCGACGGTCGTCGGGCAGATCGTCGAGATGCCGAACTCGCGGTACATCTGCGACCGTTCCGGGTCGTAGATGCGTGCGACGACCTTTTTGATCTTGAAATGCTCTTGCGCGATGAGCGCGGCCATGATATTGCGGTTGTCGCCTTGCGTGACGGCGGCGAAACCGTCGGCGTTCGCCGCGCCGGCGCGCGTCAGAACGTCCACGTCTATCCCAGTGCCGAGGACTTGCTGGCCGTTGAAGTTGCGGCCGAGACGCCGGAACGCCGCCGGGTTCTCGTCGACGACCGAGATCTCGTGACCGGCGCGCATAAGGCGTCTCGCCAGCGTCGATCCGACGCGGCCGCAGCCGACGATGAGGTAGCGCATGATGGAAGACTCCGGTCTTTTCGCGCGTTGCAAGCCCAGCGCGATACGGCCTGTTCGTGGCGCCCAATGGCGACTCCCCTGCGCGAGCGGGCACGGCAAGGAGGGCATATGATAGCGGCAGAATCAAAGTGAGTCAGTCAGTTCCATGTTCTTGATCGGGGCGTAGCTCAGCTTGGTAGAGCGCTCGGTTCGGGACCGAGAGGTTCGCAGGTTCAAGTCCTGTCGCCCCGAGATGTCCAGCGACGGCGGCCGGCGGGCCGCCGTTTCGACGATGCAAGGCAGATGATGTTCTCGCGCTTCGATCCGGCGGCCCGAGCGGTCGTCACGCTCGCCGAACAAGAGTGCCGCAACGCGAGCCACTACTACCTCGGCACCGAACATCTGCTGCTGTCCATGGCGATCATGACGCCGCCGGACGTCGCCGAACGCTTTCGCCGCGACGGCGTCGAGCCGTGGCAAGTGAAATGGGCGTGCCGCGCGAGCATGGAGCCCGCCTCCGATCATCCGTGGGAGGGCGTCATCGTCACACCGCGCGTGAAGCGCGTCTTCGAGCTCGCGATGGCGAAGAAAGCTGACGGCTTCGTCACGCCGATAGATCTGCTCGACGCGATCGTCGAAGACGGCGGCGGAGTCGGCGCTCGCGTCCTCGCATCGCTATCGTCCATCTCCTCGCCCGCGGAAGCGGAGCGGGCGAGAACGGCGTCCTGATGCTGCACGACGTCACCATGTGGGTCGTCAACCTCATCGCGAAGCTCGGCTACGCCGGCATCTTCGGCGGCATGGGTTTGCAGGCGACGGGCTTCGTGCCGCTGCCGAGCGAGGTCATGATGTCGTTCGGCGGCTACCTCGCGCAAGCACGATCGCTCGAGCTTTGGGCCGTCATCGCCGCGGGCACGCTCGGCGACATCGCGGGCGCGCTCGTCGCATACGCGATCGGCTATTACGGCGGGAGACCGCTCCTCGAACGCTTCGGCAAACTCGTATTCGTGCGCCCCGCCGACCTCGAACGCACCGAGCGCTGGTCCAACAAGTTCGGCTCGCGAGCGGTCCTCATCTGTCGCTTGCTGCCCGGCATCCGGGCGTTCGCCTCACTGCCGGCGGGCGTCACGCGGATGCACGTCGCCGTCTTCGCGGGATTCACGGCGGCCGGATCGCTCATCTGGTGCACGGCGTTCGCCTCGCTCGGCTTTGCGCTCGGCAAGAATTGGGCGGAGCTCGATCCGTTCATCCGCCGATTCTCCGTGCTGCTCCTCATCCTCGTCGTCATCGCGATCGGCATCTGGATCTGGTCGCACTTCCGCGCGGAGAAGCAGGCCGCAAAAGCGTAAGGATCTCCGATGGACGGCGAGCCTGCCAAGTCGCGCCTCAAAGAGACGCTCGATCATCTCCCCACCGAGCCCGGCATCTATCAGATGCTCGATGCTGGCGGCCACGTTCTCTACGTCGGCAAGGCGATCGACCTGCGCTCGCGCGTCCGATCGTATTTCCAACCCGGCCGGGTGTCGCAGGCGCTCACCGACGCGATGGTCGAGCGCGTCGCCGACGTCCGCACGATCACCGTCCGCAACGAAGCAGAAGCGCTGCTCCTCGAATGCAATCTCATCAAGCAGCATCAGCCGTACTACAACATCCGGCTCAAGGACGACAAGAAATATCCGTTCCTCAAAGTGACGTTCAACGAGCCGTTTCCGCGCGTCATCTTCACGCGTAAGATCGTCGAGGACGGCGGCCGCTACTTCGGTCCGTATACGAACGCGGCGCGGCTGCGCGACATGATCGACGTCATCCGCCGCGTCTTCCCGCTTCGCACGTGCAAGTATCCCGACATAGGCGAGAAGTACCATCGCCCGTGCCTGCAATACCACATCAAACGCTGCCTCGCGCCATGCGCGTTCTTCCAGACGAAGGAAGAATACGACGCGATCGTCGCCGACGTCGTCCTCTTCCTCTCGGGCAAACAAGGCGTGCTCGTCGACCGTCTCGAGCGCGAGATGGCGGACGCCGCCGAGCACTTCGCGTTCGAACAAGCCGGCCGGCTGCGCGACCGCATCGCCGATCTGCGGCGCGTCCTCGAGAAGCAAGAGGTCGTCTGGGGCAGCAAGATCGACATGGATCTTATATCGGGCGCCCACGGTCAAGGGTTGTCGTGCCTCGAAGTCTTCATCGTCCGCGACGGCAAGCTCGTTGGCCAAGACGATTTCATCGTCGAGGGGACGGAACGCCGTCGGCCCGACGAGATCGCCTCGGAATTCGTCAAGCAGTTCTACGCGCGCGCCCCGATGGTCGCGAAAGAGATCATGCTCGACGTCCGTATCGAAGATCGCGAAGAGGTGGAGCGCGCGCTGTCGGCGATACGCGGCAATCGCGTCCGCATTCTCTGCCCCGAGCGCGGCCGCCGCGCCGATTACATGAAGAAAGTGCGGCGCAACGCCGAGCAGCATCTCGCGAACCACCTCGCGACGACGGCCGTTGCCGCCGAACGGGCGACGGTCGCGCTCGACGAGCTGGCCGGCGCGCTCGATCTGCCCGGCTTGCCGCAGCGCATCGAGTGCTACGACATCTCGCACATCCAAGGGAAGGACGTCGTCGGATCGATGGTCGTCTTCGAAGACGGCAAGCCGCGCAAGTCGGAGTACCGGCGCTTCAAGATCCAAGGCAGCGAGAAGAACGACGACTTCGCGAACATGGCTCAGATGCTCCGCCGTCGCTTGCGCTATCTGCGGCCCGGCGTCGACGACGACGCGACGCTCGGCAAGGACAAGAAGTTCGCGCGCCGTCCGCATCTGTTGCTCATCGACGGTGGACGCGGTCAGCTCTCGGCGGTGCTCGAGGTGCTGAGGGAACTCGACCTCGTCGCGGTGCCGGTCGCGGCGCTCGCGAAGCAGTTCGAGGAGATCTATCTGCCGGACGAGCCGGTCCCCGTGCTCTTGCCGCGCAACTCTCCAGCGCTCCATCTCGTCCAGCGGATACGCGACGAAGCGCACCGGTTCGCGGTCACGTACCACCGGCGCGTCCGCGGCAAGCGTCAGGTGACGTCAGCGCTCGATGGGCTTGCGGGCGTCGGACCGGCTCGCAAGAAAGCGCTCATCGAACGCTTCGGTTCGGCGGCCGCGGTCCGCCGAGCGTCGGTCGAGGAACTGCAGGCGGTTCCAGGCATCACGGAATCGCTCGCGCGTTCGATTGCCGCTTCGCTCGCCGACGAGGAGGAGCGCTCGGCACGGGGCTGAACGTCCGCGCCATGAAGTTCATCATCCGCCTTCTGATCAATGCCGTTGCGCTCGCAGTGATCTCGTATCTGCATGTCGCCGGCGTCCATGCCGGCGACATCCAGTCGCTGCTCATCGGGGCGGTCGTGCTTGGCATCGTCAACGCGATCATCAAGCCGATCCTCATCGTGATCAGCTGCCCGCTGGAAGTGCTCACGCTCGGCCTGTTCACCCTTGTGATCAACGCGCTGATATTCTATTTCGGGCTGAAGCTCGTGCCCGGCTGGGTGATCCCCAGCTTCTGGTCGGCGTTCTTAGCCTCGATAGTCATGACGATCATCTCGTGGATACTCTCGCTCATCCTCGGAGAGGATCGCAAGGACGCGGCGCGGCCGCGGGGAGGACAATCGTGAGGAGAAAATACGCGCTCGCGCTCGCCGCGATAGCGGCGTCGCTCGCGACCATCGCCGTCGGCGCGCGTGCCGACGATTCGATGATGACCAGCGCCATGAAGCCTGTGATATTCACGCCGTCGACCGTCAAGTGGGGACCCGGGACCGGCGAGTTCAAGGGCTTGACCGTCGCGTGGATGTCGGGCGATCCGACCAAGACCGGGCCGTGGACCGTGCGCCTCAAGGCGCCCGCGGGGGCGAAATTCCCGGTCCACTACCACAACGACACAGAGGTGGTGACCGTGATTTCGGGCACGTTCGCTGCGGCGATCGGCGACAAATTCGATGCGAGCAAACTCATGGATCTGCCGGCGGGTTCGTACGTCGTCATCCCGGCTGGCATGAAGCACTACGCGATGGCGAAGACCGACTGTATCGTCCAGCTCTCGGGCACGAAGCCGTTCGCGATGGTGATGGTCAAGGGCTCGATGTAGGCAGCGGGTGGAGAGCCGGGCGACGCCCGGCACATCGAGCGGTCGGCCTGAACCAGGCCGGCCGCTCTTTTTAATCTTCGACCCGCAGGCTTTGTGAGGATGCGTTCCGCGGCGTGCCGAATCACCGGGCATGGCTCGCACTACGTGCGTGGTAGTTTTGGTTTCCGCGCTCGCGCTCTCGCTCTCGTTCGTGCTTGGCGCTGCGGCGAGCGCGGGCGACGTTTCGCCGACGCCGTCTCCCGTAGCTGTCGCATCGCCGACCGTGACACCCGATTCGACGTCGGGCGCGGATGCGGCGATCGCCGTGGCGAACTCTTCGACGCCCGACCCGAGCGATCAGGCGCCGTCAGGGATCACGCCGACCAAAGTGTCGCTCGCCCAAGTCTTGCGCGCGTATAAGACGAGCGAGGGTAAACCGGCTAAACCGGTGTCGACGGTGCGCGAGGTCGACGCGATATCTGCGTATGGAGAGACCGGAACCGAGACGTACGCGCGCTCAGGCGACGACTACGTCGACACGACACAGCTCGGGCCGACGACGACGTCGAACGGAAGCAACCACGGCAAACGCTGGGAACAGAACGAAAACGGCTACACGAATGCGCTGACGGGCATGCACCCGGAAGAGGAGCTCAGTTCGGGCGCGCTCTCGAAGGCCGAGCACGGCGAGAACATCGATACGGTGCATCTGCTCGGCACTGTGACGACGCCGGTGAACGCGTACGTCGTCGAGGTCGCTCCGAAGGGCGGCCGACACGAGTGGCTGTTCTTCGACACGACGTCGGGACGTCTCGTGCGGCGCGAAGCATCCCGAACCGGGCATCGGCTCATTTGGACGTACGACGATTTCCGGACGACCGACGGCACGACCGAGTCCTGGCACGAGCATTTCTCAGATGGTTTCGTCGGCAACGACGTCGACACGACGACGACGACGCTCCAGTTAGGCGCCGCTGTGTCGCCGGCGGACGTCGCGATGCCGCAGTCACGCTCGCCGCTCCATTTCCCGGCGGGCGTCACCGATGTCCGGTTGCCCGCGCGCATCGAGTACGGCGTCATCATCGTCAGACTGACGATCAACGGGCGCGGGCTCGACTTCCAGCTCGATTCGGGCGCGAGCAACATCGTCATCGACGCGGATGTCGCGCGCCAGCTCGGGCTCCAGACGTTCGGCCAGCGGACGCAGGCGGTCGCCGGCGATTTCCAAGCATCGGACGCGATCGTACCTCAGATCCAGATCGGACAGCTGACGATGTCGAACGTCAGCGTGCACTGCCTGCCGTTCGCATCGAGCTGGGACGACCACACGAAGATCGTCGGGCTGCTCGGCTACGATTTCCTCGCAGGCGCGGTCGTCAAGGTCGACTACCTCAACCAAACCGTCGACGCGTACGACTACTCCGCGTTCAAAACTCCGCCCGGCCAAACGTTCCAGGTGCCCATCCGGCTCGACGACGACGTTCCCGTCGCGACGGCACAAGTCGGCAGCGGCTCGACGGGGCAGTTCATCATCGATACCGGGTCGTTCGCGGTGCTCGTGTTCCCGTCGTTCGTCACTGCGAACGAGCACGATCTGCTCGATTTCGGATACTCGGAGGGCAGCCGGACGT
>Ga0307469_10000669_pt1 | contig 12459 bp, 7 predicted proteins | sample atmos_gasesAM2C__FD_203084 | JGI IMG/M metagenome (GOLD analysis project Ga0307469, IMG submission 203084) | Hardwood forest soil microbial communities from Morgan-Monroe State Forest, Indiana, United States - atmos_gasesAM2C_515 | ecosystem: Environmental > Terrestrial > Soil > Temperate forest...
CTCAATCATCGCGTGGATGTCTTCGGCGGCGTGCTCATGGACGACTGCGCGCGCCTCCTGCAGGAGTTTTTCGTGCAACGGCGCGAGTGAGCCGGTGCGCGAGCGCCGCGCTGCCGGGCGCGCGCGTGCAGGAAAGCCTCAGGCTCCGGGAGTCGCGGGGCTGGAGGTGTCCGGGGCCGGCACGCCCGGCGCGCTGGGTGCGTGGGTGACCGTCGCGCCCTGGGACACCGCTTCGCCGGGCTGCCACTCCAGCAGCGTGAGATAGCGCTGGATGCGATCGACGAACTGCACCGGTTCCCAGCCGCGGGCGTAACCGCGCCTGGCGTGCGCGTACCAGCGCTCCTGCGCGAGCAGCGGCAGGCGTGCCCGGACCTCTGTCCAGGAGTCGGGGTTCTTGCCGAATGCCTGGGTGATGATGCGCGCATCCTCCAGGTGCCCGAAGCCCACGTTGTAGGCGGCGACCGTGAGCCAGGTGCGGTCGGGCTCGGGAATGCGGTCCGGAATCATGGCGCGCACCTGGGCGAGATAGCGCGCGCCGGCGAAAATGCTCTGCTGGGGGTTGCTGCGGTCCTTGATGCCCATGGCGTGTGCCGTGTCGGCGGTGAGCATCATCACCCCGAGCGCTCCGTCGCCGGATTCGGCGCGCGCCTCCCATTTCGACTCCTGGTAGCCGATCGCGGCCAGCAGTCGCCAGTCGGTCCCGGACTGCGCGGCCGCCTGCTGGAACCACGCACGGTAAGCGGGAAGCCGGTCACCGACGTGGCTCTGGAACTCGCGCGATTCCTCGTAGGCAAAGCGGCGCGTGTCGCCGGAGGACTGCTGCACCAGCCGCGCCAGTGCGCCCGAGGCCTGCAGGTCGTGAAAGAAACTGTTGACGCTCGCGAGCAGATCCGGCGCGCCGTGCCGCACCAGCCATTGCACCGGCCGCTCTTCCGGCAGCGCAAAGCCCACCCGCACGTTCGGGTACAGATGATGGGCAAAGGAGAATTCCCGCGCGTCGGTGATGGCGTAATCCGCGCCGCCGGAGTCGACGTCCTCGACCGGATCGGCGGAGCTCGGCGCGGTTTCCACCCACTGCAGGGCGGGCGCCACGGTGCTCTTCAGGCGCTGCAGGATCCGCTCCTGCGGACTGCCGGCGCGCACCGCGAGTTTCGCCGCCTCCAGTTGCAGCGTGGCCCGCGGCTGCACACGGCTGCGCTGGTAGACCACCAGCTGCGGGATGCGCGCGTAGGGCTGGGCGGCGTCAGCGGCGCGGCTCCACTCGGGCGTGACGGTGAGCGATGCCGCGGCGATATCGGCGCGGCCGGCGGCGAATTCCGCCTGCATCGCCTCCTCGTTGTCGAGCGCATAGATGGTGAGTGTCACGCCCAGCCGTGCCGCATAGGCGCGCGCCAGATTGAACTCCAGCCCCTCGCTGCCGTGCGCGCCCAGGTAGTAACAGGTCGGCAGATTGAGCGTGACGACGCGCAGCTCGCCGCGCGCGCGGATCTCATCGAGGGTGGAGGGCGCATGCCTGCCGCAGCCCGCGAGCCAGGCAAGCAAGGTGACGACGGCGGTGAGCGTGAATGCGCGCACGAACCCTCCCCTCGCCACGCGGCCTTTCGCTAGAATACCAGCCCCGCAACACCCGTGCGGAGCCGGAGAGGTACCGAAGCGGTCATAACGGCGCCGACTCGAAATCGGATGGTCGGGTAAAACCGGCACGTGGGTTCGAATCCCACCCTCTCCGCCATGAGTACCGCGATCCGCTCACGATGGCGGTTTCTTCGACGCCTCGCGGTAGGCCGCGGCGAACGCCTCGACAAACGTATGGGGCAGATGCTCCGCCGGCATCTCGATGAGATTGCGGTAGAACGTCGTGAACAGGTCCCAGTACTGCGCCTTGTCGGCGGAACGCGCTTTGCCGCGGCGTGCGGCGCGCTCGAAGCGCGCCTCGAGCTCCGCCGGGTCAAGCCGGTCGAGGAATTCGACGAACGCGGCGCGCGTCGCTTGCGCGGTGGCCGTCTCGTGCAGCTTGGCCTCAAGGACCGCTTCGCGCAGCCACTGCACCGAGTCGAGCCGGCGGCCTTCGTGCTGCACGAACAACGCGATCAGCAGCTCCTCGACCATGGAGTCGGCCAGCGACGGACGCGGGTCGTCGGGCTCCTGCGGCGGGGATTCGATGCGATAGCGGTTGCGCGTTTCGCTCCTGCTGCGCTCCAGATCCTTGAAGCCGACCAGCGCCTCGCGAAACAGCCGGCCGGCCAGATGCAGCAGCCGCACCTGCGCTTCCGCAGGCAGTCGCTCGGGCTCGATGCCGGCGCCACGGCAGAAGGCGTCGAGTCCGGTACGCACGTCCTCGAGCGCGATCAGGCTGACGCTGGCCTTCGGCTCGCGCCCGACGGCCTCGGCGAGGCGCGCCATGCGCTCCCCGAAGGACCGCCGATCAAGGTCGTCCGGCAGGGGCAACTGGGGTTGCGCCTCCGGCATGTATTCCGGCTCCCGGGTCCTGGCGAGCGCGCGCACCCGTCCGGAGTCGACCGACTGGCCGTAGGCGTTGACCGGCAGCGCCGGGTCCGTATCGTTGGCGGGCAGCAGCAGCTCCTGCAGATCCAGCGGCGCGCCGATGTCATGGTCGGCGGCGCGCCCGAGGGTGCGCAGGCCGTGAATGCTGGTCGGGACGGCGGCTGCGGCGTCTTGCTGCGCCTGGCGCGCCTCGAGCGCTGCGACGATGTGGTACTCGCCCATACGCAGCATGTCGCCATCGGCGAGCCGGTAGCCGCTCGAGCCGCGCTTGGCGAGCGGCTCCATGTCGTCGTTGACGTACACGCCGTTGGTGCTGACGTCCTGCAGGTAGAAGTGGCCTTCGCGGAACTGCACGCGCGCGTGATGCGCGGAGACGTAGCGCGCCGGATCCGGCAGCACCCAGTCGTTATCGGCGGAGCGGCCGATGGTGCCGCCTTCCACGGAAAAAGTCGCGCTGCTGCGCTCCGCGAGCGAACGGCGCTGATCACTGACGATACGCAGCCTGAGCATGGTTCCCCGACTCAAAGAACAATCCGGCACGGCAGCTTCCCCGGCGCGCCCGGACATATAATGCCAGCGTCAAAACTAGCAGCGACCCCCGCATAAGCCATGGCAACCAGTCACATTTTCCGCATTATGTTCGTGAATCAGGGCAAGGTTTACGAGGTCTATGCCCGCAAAGTGAGTCATGGAGAGCTGTTCGGATTCATAGAGGTCGAGGAGCTGCTGTTTGGCGAGCGCTCCTCGGTGGTCCTCGACCCCGCGGAGGAGCGCATCAAGGGCGAATTTTCCGGCGTGAAGCGCACCTTTCTGCCCATGCATTCGATCCTGCGCATCGACGAAGTGAAGAAGCACGGCCCGGCCAAGATCACGGTGCTGGAAAGTGGCGCCAACGTCGCGCAGTTCCCGATGCCGATGTATTCGACGCCGCCGGGCGACAAGAAGTGAGAAGCGGTTAGTCAATGCTGCAGATTCCCGGTCCGCCGGCGCTGTCCGCGTTCCGCATCGCCAAGCTCCTGGATCGTCTTGGCGCGCGCGAGCCGGCCGTCACCGGGCTCGCCGCGCGCTTCATGCACTTCGCCGACCTCGCACAACCCCTGTCCGCGCCCGAGCGCGAGGTCCTGGCTGAGCTGTTGAGCTACGGGCCGCGCATGGAGCTGGAGGCGAGCGCGGGCGAATGCGTGCTGGTGGTGCCGCGCGCCGCCACGATCTCGCCCTGGTCGAGCAAGGCCACCGACATTGCGCGGGTGTGCGGACTGCAGGGCGTGCGCCGTATCGAGCGCGGCATCGAGTACCGCGTGCGCGCCGCCCGGCCCCTGGGGAGCGAGCGGCTCGCGCGCCTCGCGCCGCTGCTGTTCGACCGCATGACCGAGATGGCGCTGCTCGATGCCGCGCAGGCGGCGCGCCTGTTCGCGCATGCGCAGCCGCATCCGCTCGCGCGCGTGTCGCTCAGCGGCGGCCGCGCGGCGCTCGAAGGGGCGGACCGCGCGCTCGGGCTGGCACTGTCGTCGGATGAGATCGACTATCTGCTGGCGAGCTTCGCGCGCATGGGGCGCGATCCGAGCGACGTCGAGCTGATGATGTTCGCGCAGGCCAACTCCGAGCATTGCCGCCACAAGATCTTCAACGCGCGCTGGATCATCGACGGGCAGGCGCGCGAGGAGTCGCTGTTCGCGATGATCCGCTACACACACGCCCGCAATCCCGCGGGCGTGCTGTCCGCCTACCGCGACAACGCCGCGGTCATCGCCGGCACCACCGGCGCGCGCTATTTCCCCGACCCGCACTCCGGTGTCTACCGCGCCAGCACCGAGCCGATCGACATTCTCATGAAGGTGGAGACCCACAACCATCCCACCGCCATCTCGCCCTTCCCGGGCGCCGCGACCGGTGCGGGAGGCGAGATTCGCGACGAGGGCGCCACCGGCCGCGGTGCCAAACCCAAGGCCGGGCTGACCGGCTTCTCGGTGTCGAACCTGCGCATCCCCGGATACGAGCGGCCCTGGGAGCATGAGTTCGGCGCGCCGGCGCGCATTGCCTCCGCGCTCGACATCATGCTCGAAGGTCCGATCGGCGCCGCCTCGTTCAACAACGAATTCGGCCGCCCGGCGGTGTGCGGCTACTTCCGCACCTTCGAGCAGCGCGCTGCCGGCGACCCGCCCGAGCGCGTGCGCGGTTACCACAAGCCGATCATGATCGCCGGAGGCCTGGGCAATGTGCGGCGCGCGCACGTGGACAAAGCCGAAGTGCCCGTGGGCGCGAAGCTCATCGTGCTCGGCGGGCCGGCCATGCTCATCGGTCTGGGGGGCGGTGCCGCCTCCTCGGTCGGCAGCGGCAGCTCGAGCGCGGACCTCGACTTCGCGTCCGTGCAGCGGGGCAATGCCGAGATGCAGCGCCGCGCGCAGGAAGTCATCGATCACTGCTGGTCGCTGGGGCAGGACAATCCGATCGCGCTCATCCATGACGTCGGCGCGGGCGGCCTCTGCAACGCCGTGCCCGAGGCCGTGGCCCACAGCCAGCGCGGCGCGCGCATCGATCTGCGCGCGATTCCGAGCGCTGAGCCTGGCATGTCGCCCATGGAGCTGTGGTGCAACGAGGCGCAGGAGCGCTACGTGCTCGCCATCGCGCCGCAGGCGCTGGCGCAGTTTGCCGCCATCGCCGAGCGCGAGCGCTGCCCGTACGCGGTGATCGGCGAGATCGACGCGAGCGGGCAGCTGACGGTGCGCGATCCGCTGTTTGGCGATCAGCCGGTCGACATGCCGCTCGAGGTGCTGCTCGGCAAGCCGCCGCAGCTGACGCGTGAGGTGAGCAGCGTAGCCGTGCGGCGCCGGCGCTTCGACACTGCCCGCATCGACCTGCGCGAGGCCGCTTACCGGGTGCTGCGCCTGCCGGCGGTGGCCGACAAGACCTTCCTGATCACCATCGGCGATCGCACCGTCGGCGGCCTCATCAGCCGCGATCAGCTGGTCGGGCCGTGGCAGGTGCCGGTGAGCGATGTGGCGGTGAGCATCGCCGACTATCAGGGTACGGCAGGCGAGGCGATGGCGATGGGCGAGCGCACGCCGGTCGCGGTGCTGGATGCGCCGGCCTCCGGACGCCTCGCGGTCGCGGAGGCGATTACCAACATCCTCGCGGCCGATATTGATTCGCTGTCGCACATCCGCCTGTCGGCCAACTGGATGGCCGCCTGCGGTGAAGCCGGCGAGGACGCGGCTCTCTACGACACGGTGCGCGCCGTGGGCAAGGAGTTGTGCCCGCAGCTCGGTATCGCGATTCCCGTCGGCAAGGACTCGTTGTCGATGAAGACCGCCTGGAGCGAGGGCGGCGTCGACAAGAGCGTGGTGGCGCCGCTGTCGCTGATCGTGTCGGCGTTCGCGCCCGTGAAGGACGTGCGCCGCACCCTCACTGCCGCGCTGCAGCTCGACGAGCGCCCGACCTCACTGTGGCTCATCGACCTGGCCGGCGGGCGCAACCGCCTGGGTGCCTCGGCGCTGGCGCAGGTGTACGGGGAGCTGGGCGAGGAACCCGCGGATCTGGACGAGCCGCAGCGGCTCACGCGCTTCGCGGCGGCCCTCGCGGAAGCGCGCGCCGCGGGCATGCTGCGCGCCTATCACGACCGCTCCGACGGCGGGCTGTTCGTGACGCTGCTGGAGATGGCGTTTGCCGGACACTGCGGACTGGACATCGCGTTGCCGGCGGCGCGCGGGACGGCGCTGGCGCAGTTGTTTTCCGAGGAGCCCGGCGTGGTAGTGCAGATTCTGGCCGGGGATGAGCCCGGGTTCGCCGAACTTCTGGCGCGCCATGGGCTCGCCGATGCCGCCTTGTACCTGGGCGCGCCGGTGAGTGAGCTGCGCGTACAGATGAAGATCGGCGCGGCGCAGCTCGATGAGTCCTGGGCGGATCTGAGGCGCGCGTGGTCGGAAACCTCGTGGCGCCTGCGCCGGCTGCGCGATGAGCCGCAATGTGCGGACGAGGAATTCGCCGCGCAGACCGCGGAAGCAGATGCGGGCCTGTCGGTGGCGCTCAGCTTCGATCCCGAGGAGGACATCGCTGCCCCCTACCTGGCGCGCGGCGCGCGCCCGGCGCTCGCCATCCTGCGCGAGCAGGGCGTCAACAGCCACACCGAGACCGCGGCGGTGTGCGAGCGCGCGGGCTTTGCGGCGCACGATGTGCACATGACCGATCTGCTGAGCGGCCGGCGCTCACTGGCGGAATTCAAAGGCCTGGTGGCGTGCGGCGGCTTCTCCTACGGCGACGTGCTGGGAGCGGGCGAGGGCTGGGCCAAGTCGATCCTGTACCACCCGCAGGTGCGCGAGGAGTTCCAGCGCTTCTTCGCGCGCTCCGACAGCTTCGCGCTCGGCATCTGCAACGGCTGCCAGATGTTCGCCGCGCTCGCGAGCATCATCCCGGGGACCGGGCACTGGCCGCGCTTCGTGCGCAACCGCAGCGAGCAGTACGAGGCGCGCTTCTCGCTGGTGCAGGTGCTGCGCTCGCCGTCGGTGCTGCTTGAGGGGATGGCGGGCTCGATTCTGCCCATCGCGGTGGCGCACGGCGAAGGACGTGCGGAGTTCGAGTCAAGCGCCGCGGCCGAGGCGTGCGCCGCGAGCGGCCTGGTGGGTTTTTGCTACGTGAACCACGACGGCGGCGTCGCCAGCACCTATCCCTGCAATCCCAGCGGCACGCCCTTCGGCATCGCGGCGCTGTCGAACCTTGATGGCCGCGTGACCATCACCATGCCGCACCCGGAGCGCTCGTTCCGCTATGTGCAGAATTCCTGGCGACCGCGGGATGCCGGTGAGCACAGCGGCTGGATGCGCCTGTTCCGCAATGCGCGCCGCTTCGTCGACTGATTGAGCCTGCCGGAACTTCAGCCCGCTGAGGCTTCAGCTCGCTGATCCAGAGGCGCGATGTTGGGGTTGGTCTCGTCGAGGAAGAAGCGCCGCACCATGATCGCCTGCTGCAGCTTGCCCTTGCGGACGTAGGCCTCGTACAGCAGGTCCTTGGCCACCTCGAGCATGATCCCGGCCTCGTAGCCGTCGAACAGCGGCAGCTCGGAGCGCGCGTCGAGCTCCGCGCCGAACAGCACGCTCTTCATCTTGGTGAAGATCTCCGGTGCGATGTCGGCGAGCTCGCGCACCGCGTTGAGCTCGTCGAACAGGCGCAGCCTGCCGGCCTCGCCGAGGTCCGCAAACATCGCCTGCGCCGAACGACGGCACATGGAGGCGAACGCGTTGAACGCCCCCTGCGAGAAGCAGGTGAGCGCTTCGCGGAACAGCAACTCCACGTCTTCCGGGATGTAGGCGAAGCTGAACTTCTCCCGCGCCCGCTCGACCTCGGTGAACTGGGGTGACAGCTCGATGCGCGTCGCGCCATACACCCGCACCGTGAAGCGCAGGAAGATCGGCGCGTGGCACGCGTCGCACAGGTACACGATGCCGACCTGGTTCGGCCGGTACAGCTGCAGGTCCTCGAAGCGCGGCACGGCGGTCGGGGTGATGTGGGCAACCGCCTGGCAATGCGGGCACGTCACCACCAGGTTCTTTTCCTGGTCGTGGTGCAGATGGCTCGCGGAATCTATGTACAAGGACATGGCCGTGCGCGGCGGCTCGTGTTGTTGTGTGTGCCGCGTCGAGTCCATGTTACCTCAGCGCGCGCCCGAGTGCGCGTCCGTCGGTGACCTGCATAGAATTGCCCATCCTGGCCGCGTTATGTCACGGGTGAGCGCTCCTCGCAAAGGCGAGGATGCGGTCGGCCAGCAGCGCGTACTCGCCGCTGAAGTGATGTCCCTTGCCGATCTGCTCGCGTGCGATGCCGGCAGCTGACAACTGCGGGCAGATCGAGTCGCTCTCGCCCTCGCCGTCGATGCACAGCACCGGCACGTGAGTGAGCGCCGCCACTTCCGGCCGGGTCGGCGGACCGGCGCTATCGCTTGCCACCCAGTCCGCGATGCGTATCTCGAACGAGGCGTTGGAGTCGATGCCCAACAGGCTGACACTCGCCACCCGCTCACGCAGCTCCGGCGGCAGGCGATTCACCACGAACGGCAACACGTCGGCGCCGAACGAGTAACCGATGAGCAACACGCGCTGCTTGTGCCAGGCCGCGAGGTAGTGGCGCAGCAGGCGTGCCACGTCGCGCGCGGTCGCTTCCGGCGTGCGCTCGCTCCAGAAATACTTCAGCGAGTTCAGTCCCACGGTCGGCACGCCACTCGCCGCCAGGCGCGCGGCGAGTTCCTGATCGAGTCCCGCCCAGCCGCCATCCCCGGTGAGCAACAGCGCGAATTCGTCCGCCACGCCACCGGCGGGCACTTCGGTCACCGGCAGCTCGTCGATGTCCGGCGGCCGCTGCGGCGGCGTTTCCGCGCGCGCCGTGAGGCGCGCGTAGGCGTCGCGAAACTCCCGTATCCAGGCGCGCTCGAGCGCGAAGCCGTGACCGACGAGCGGGAGTTTCACCACCTGTGCGTTCGCCACCTGCGCTGCGAACTCATCGACCGCGCGCGGGCTGCACACCTGGTCCTTCTGCCCCTGCAATGCGATCCACGGCTGCTTGAGGCTCGCCGCGGGCTCGAACACCAGCTCGTGCTGCGGGTTGCGCGTGTAGTGAAGCCCGGCGCCCGGACACAGCGACGCGGCGGCGAAATCCTGGTCGGCGCAGAAGCCGAGACTGAGCGCGCCGGCGAAGGTCCCGGGCGGCGCCTGCACCAGGGTCGCGTACACCACGGTCGCGCCGGAGGAGTACCCGATCAGCACCGGAACATGGTACTCGCTCAGGCCGATTTCTTTCTGCACCTGGTGGCTCAGGGCTTCGAAATCCGCCGCCAGCATCTGGCAGGGCGCGGCGGCGCGCTGCGCCGATCTCTTCAGGCTGCCGAGGTACGGGCGGATATCGGCGCCGACCACCACCGCTCCCATGTCGGTGAGCGCGCGCGCCATGCCGATCACGCCCAGCTGCCAGCCGCCATCGCCGGAGAGGAAAATCGCAACGCTGCGCGGCTGCGCTTCCGGAATGTAGACGGTGACGGTGCCGAAACGCCCGGCCGGCAGGCGCGTGGAGTAGGTGCCGTCGGCGGCGGTCGCGGCGGTCGCGGCGGTCGCGGCGCACGCGGCTCCGCAGGCCAGCAGTGCGAGCGCGAGGATGCCGGCAGACAGCGCGCCCGCGCGGCGCGCCCGCGCGGCGAGCGGCAACGGCACGATCATCTGGCGAACAACTCCTTCATGCCACCGGCGATCAGCAACGACACATCGACCAGCACCCTTGGCAACGCGATGCCGCCACGCGCCACCAGGTAGCGCGGTTCCCAGCTCGGTTCGAACTTCGCCTTGTAGCGCCGCAGCCCTTCGAAGTTATAGAAGTGCTCGCCGTGGCGGAAGATGAAGTTGCCGACCCGGTGCCACGCGGGCGCGAGCGGATGGGCTTCGAGGCCCGACAACGGCGCCATCCCGAGATTGAACCAGCGATAGCCGGCCTGGCGCCCCCACAGCATGAGCTCGACGAACAGGTAATCCATGGCGCCGCGCGGCGCGTCCGAATCGAAGCGCATGAGATCCACCGACAGCTCGGCCCTGGTTCCCGTGGTCCACAGGTTCGCGAACGCGGCGGGAGCTCCGGCGGAGCGCACCACCGCGACCGGGAACTGCCGCAGGTACTGCGGTGAGAACGCCCCCACGGAAAAGCGCTTCTCGCCGGTGGATTTGCTCGCGAGCCACGCAGCAGATATCCGCTGCAGCACCGGCATGAGCGCCTCGAGTCCTTGCGGTGCTACCACCTCGAATGTGGCGCCGTCGCGCTGCGCGCGGCGGTGCGACTGCCGCAGCTCCGCGCGTGCGGCGCCCTCGAGCGAGAACTCGGTGAGCGGCACCCGCGCCTCCTCGCCGATCTTGAGCGCCGCGAGCCCGAGATCCACGTACAGCGCCAGCCGCTCGGCGCACACCTGGTAGAACACGGTCTCACCGCCATGGTGATCGGAGATCTCGCGCAGTCGCCACACCAGCTCTTCGGCGCCGTCCTTCGAGCCCACCGGATCGCCGAGTGCGATCCAGCTGCGGCCGGCGATCTGGTACATCACGAAGGCATCGCCGGCGTCGCTGAACAGCAGGCGCTTATCGCCGGTCAGCGCCGCGTTCGCCAGCGTGGCATCGGAGCTCGCGATCAATGCGCGCGCCCGCGCCAGTTCCTCGGGTCCGGCGACCGCCGGCTCGGGCCGTGCCGGCCGCAGCATGTTGTGCAGCACATAGGCACTGCCCAGCACGACCACCGCGAGCGAGGCGCGCAGCATGCGCGGCGCGTTGCCGTGCAGGGCGAAGGTCCACCACAGCTGGTCGGAGTAGCTGACGTGGCGGTGCGAGACGATGCCGATCCACACCGCCATGACGATCACGCCGGCGATGCTCACCACCCACACCGGCGTGAAGCGCTCCGAGAGAATCGCGGTAGGGCGGTAGAAGGCGCGGCGGCCGAGCATGAGCACGCCGAGCACCAGCGCGAGCAGGATCGCTTCCTCGAAATCGAGCCCCTTCAGGAGCGAAGCGAACATGCCCGCGAGCAGCAACCACACCGCGATGTGATAGGCCGCCTGCACGCGGCGGAACAGCGCGCGCGCCAGCACCAGCAGCCCCAGGCCCACCAGGCTGCCGCCGAGGTGCGACACCTCCAGCACCGCGAGCGGCAGGAACTGGTCGAGGAACGCGAGCCGCTCGGCCACCGCCGGCGTCGCACCGGAGAACAGCAGCAGCGCCCCGGCGAGGAACGTGAGGGCGCCGGCGATCTGCGGCACCACCGGTGCGATGTACAGGCTCGCCAGCTCCTGCGCCCGGGCCAGCGCTGAGCGCTGCGCCGCCAGTTCCTTGGCGCCGAACAGCAGCGTGCCGCACACCAGCGGCACCAGGTAATACACGCAGCGGTAGGCGAGCAGCGAGCCGAGCAGCGCCTCCGCGGGCACGCCCGGCAGGGCGAACAGCATGACCGCCTCGAAAACGCCCACCCCGCCGGGCACGTGGCTCACGATGCCGGCGATCACCGCGGCGGCGTACACCCCGAGGAAAGTGACGAAGTCGATGTGCGTGTGCGGCGGCAGCAGCCACCACAGCACCGCCGAGGACAGCGACAGGTCCATGACCGAGAGCCCGATCTGCGCAAGTCCGATCGCCGCGCCCGGGGCGCGTAGCGCCCAGCCGCGGATCTCGAGCCTGCCGCGCGCCAGACACGCCCACAGCGCATAGGCGCTCACCGCGCCCAGCAGCAGTGTGCCCACCAGCACCGACCAGTGGTGATGCAGGTGCAGCACCCTGGCGGCGTGCGCGGGCTCGAAGAACAGCGACAGTCCCGCGACCGTCGCCAGCCCGATCCCCAGCGACAGACTGCAGAATGCGGAGATGGTCGCCACCTCGATGGCGGTAATGCCCGCGGTCGCGTACAGCCGGAAGCGGATCGCCGCTCCGGTGAAGACGGCGAAGCCGAGCGTGTGCCCGAAGGAGTAGGCGATGAACGAGGTGAACAGGATGCGTGAGTACGGGATCGCCCGCCGCAGGTAGCGCAGCGCCAGCACTTCGTAAGTGGTCAGCAGCCAGTAGCTGAGCGCCGTGAACCCGAGCGCGGCCAGCACCTGCGTGCGCGGGATGGCGTGCAGGTTCTCGAATACGCGCCTGACGTGCAGCTGCGCCAGCTGGTGGTGCAGCACCAGCACCACGCCGGCAAACACCAGCAGCGCCGCGAGCGGCCCCACCCAGCGCCACAGCGGTCGCTCTTCGCGCGCTTGCCCCGGCGGCGCTGCGGTCGTTGCAGACAAGGCTCAGGCGTCCCTTCAGCGTGTCAGCGGCTTGTACCTGATGCGATGCGGTTGCACGGCGTCTTCGCCCTTGCGCCGCCGGTAATCCTCGACGTACTCCTGGTAATTGCCTTCGAACCACACCACCTGCGAGTCGCCCTCGAAAGCCAGGATGTGGGTGGCGATGCGGT
>Ga0307469_10000670_pt1 | contig 12457 bp, 20 predicted proteins | sample atmos_gasesAM2C__FD_203084 | JGI IMG/M metagenome (GOLD analysis project Ga0307469, IMG submission 203084) | Hardwood forest soil microbial communities from Morgan-Monroe State Forest, Indiana, United States - atmos_gasesAM2C_515 | ecosystem: Environmental > Terrestrial > Soil > Temperate...
CCGGGAAGCCGGGCAGGTTGAACCGCGCCGAGGACGAGAACTGCGTCGGCAGATCGCACTGCTTCCAGGTGGTGCTCGCCGACGTCGCGTCCTTGGCGTAGACCGTGATGCCGGGGCGCGGGCCGTAGGGCGTGACGATCGCATCGGTCGGGTAGGCGCCGATGTTGTTGTTACCCGAGCCGCCGGCCATCGACCACTCGCTCTCGAAGTCGCCGTCGAGCCCGAAGAGCACCGTGCGGTTCGCCCCGCTCGTGCCGATCATCCCATCGCGGAACCAGAACGAGATCTTGTCGAGCGCCGGCACCGGGCAGACGAAGGCCGCCGCGACGTCGGCCGTGCTCATTAGGAAACCGTTGGCGCTGTAGTCGCCGAACAGACCCTCCGTCTCCGGCCACAGCGCCTCCAGCGGGCCACCGATCGCCAGGCGGTAGGGGTGCGCCGTCTCGTCGATGAACCAGATGTGCTCGCGGTAGTAGCAGACGCCCTTGGGGCTCGTGGTGCCGTGCTCCAGGCTGACGTCGTCGTGGACGCCCGCCGCGCGGAAGTCGGGCGTGACCGCACCGCGCACCACGCCGATCGACGTGCGCCGGAAGTAGTAGAGCCCGTCGTTCAGCCCGAGGATCGCGTAGAGGCCGCCCTGCCCCATCTGCACGAGCGGCCAGCTGTTGTTGAAGCCGCCGGCTTCATAGCCGGTGTTCGGCTGATTCTCCTCGGACCAGACGAACGTGTTGCGATCGGCGCCGGCCGCCGCGACGTCCTTGATGAAGAACAGCTTCGCGTAGTAGACGGTCGGCTTCCCGAAGCACTTGGACGGCGCATTCGTCAGGCTCGTGAGGCCGCCGGCGCCGGTCGTGCCGTCCCAGACGAACGGCCGATTGATCCCGTCGTTGAACACCAGCTTGTTGCCGAACTGGCACCCGTACACCGTGGCGGTCGCATCGAGCGTGATCCCGGCGGTCGTGAGATTCGCGGTCGTGACGCGCAGCGTCGGCGCCCCGCTGCCGTCGGTCGCGTAGATCTGGCCGCCGACGACGATGACCACGAGCCCGCCGGCCACCAGGTTGAAGGCGAGCAGCGCCTGCAGCGACGTCGCCGACCACGGGGCGCTGACGATGGCCTGCCAGCTGGGCCGCCGGTAGTAGGTCCCATCGTCGAGCACCATCATGTCGCGCGCCCAGAGCGCGTGGCTCTTCTCGCCCGGGAGCTGCGTCGTGTAGCGCGCGCCCTTCCAGGGCCCGAACTCGAACGGCTGCGGGCGGCGCGGCATCAGTCCGAGATCCGGCAGACGTGAGCGAGGTAGGCCGCATTCTGCTTCAGCTCCTCGGGATTGAGCGCCACCGCGTAGAAGAGGACCGCGCGGTGATTCGCCTGGCCGCCGCCGCGGCCCAGCTCCATGAGGTACTGGCTCATTTGCGTCTTGACGAACGTGCTGTAGGGCGGCCGGCGGTAGAACGCCGATTCGCGGATCACCTTCCCGGTCCATGTGAGCAGGATGTCCTCGCCGCCGATCCAGTCGGTGCTGCCGCACTGCACGAACGCCGTGCCGAGCGACGGCGGCGCGGGTCCGGCTTCGCCCGTCGCGCCCGGATCGCCGGCCGCACGAAAGGCGGTCAGCGTCGGCTGGACGATCAGCCCTGCATAGGAGTCCTCGTTCGGGACGCCCCAGCTCGCGACCACGGTGTTGTTCACGGCGAGCGAGCCACACCAGCAGATCGAGGCGCCGGTCAGCCGTGCCATGAACTCGCCGGGATCAGGGCTCTTATACGCGCCCCCGCCGACGGCTTCGCGCACCTCGGCCGGCGGCCCGACGTGATAGGTCGAGACTGGCGCGAGGCCGGCCGGATCGTAGGTGAGATCGTGCGGCGCGCCGGGCGACTTGTCGGGCCACACATTGATCGCGGTGCCCTCGGTGACAACGGGCAGGAGGCGCGCCTCGAAGCGTCCCACGAGGCCGCGCTGCACGGGCTCCAGCGCGAACCGGGCCAGGTCCTCCGACTTCACGTAGCCCTGGCCGTCGTCGATCATCTCCCACCAGCCGGGCGCGCCCGGGCCGCCAGGCCCGGTCACGAAAGCCCCGCCGCCGCGGAGAGGTACTGGCTATTCTGCAGCAGCTCGGCGATCGTCAGCGGCTCCGTGTAAAAGAGCGCAGCGTAATAGGTGGACGTCTGGCCGACCTGGCGACGCAGCTGCACGCGCCGCCAGCTATAGCCGGTCCTCCCCAGCTGGCCCTGCTGATTAAAGGGAAGCCCCGCGAGATTGCGGTTCACCGCAAGGCGCCCGTCCTGGACGACGTACACCTGCGTCGAACCGAGATCGGCCGACCCACAGAGAACGGTCGCCTTCCCTAGCGGCACGGCGGTCGGACTCGCCATCTGTACGCCGAACCACTCTCCCCAATCCGGCTGCCCGTCCGAGACTTGGAAAAGCGGCCACGTCTGCGCATCGTGCCCGGCGGTCGCGATGCGGAGGCCGGTCCACTCCAACGTATCGCTCCGATCGACGGCGATCAGCGCGCGACCAGCCGCCGTTGCGTAAGCGGAGACCGAGGCGACTACGCACAGGGAGAGTCGCTCTAGGCGATTGGTGAAGTCGGTGACCATCTGATAGATGCCTTGCACGTCGGTCCCCGCGCCTGGCTCCCAACGCGCGGGCGGCCCCACGCGAAACAGCAGCGGAAAGCCGTCCTGGCAGATCAGGTCGTTCCCCAGGCCGCTGAGATCCGCCAGCGTCGGCATCGGAGCCAGATCCGCGACACCTGTAACGCGCCGCGCCTCGAACTGGCCGACCAGTCCGCGAGTCACCGGCTGGAGTGAAAAGCGCGCGAGATCGCGCGCCTTCGAGTAGCCGACGCCGCCCGTGTCGATCGAGTCCCAGGGCTCGCTCACCCGGACCCCAGATCGAAGATCGTCACGCTGCCCTGGGGCATCGCGGCCGAGCCCTGGCCGAAGTACTTTTGGCGCAGCTGGCCCAGGATGCCGATCTGGGTCCCGTCGGGCCGGCCGAACCACGCTTCATTTTCATTGTCCTCGAACGGCCGGGGATCGCGCAGACCGCCGCGACGTGCCCAAAGAATGCACGATCGGTGCACGATGAGGATGCGCGCCCAGGTCGGCGACAGCGTCGGCTGGTGGCTGACGTCGATGATGTCCGGCATCGGCACATAGCGCGCCCACGGCCCGTTCGAGAACAGCTTCGTTTTCTGATTAGGGAAGCGAATCCCGACCTTGTCCATCACGTAGTCGGAGCTGCCGTCCCACTCGGGGCCGGGGAACATCAGGCGCCCGGTGGGCGAGACGCGGATCTCGGTCGAGCCGCCCATCGGCTCTTTCGAGAAGGTGTAGGTGAGGCCGCCGTCGGCCGTGGTCAGCAGCTCCTGGATGTACGCCTCGTCGGGCGCGTAGGCCGCCATCTGCCCGATCCAGTGCATTTGCGCCTCGGTCATCAGCGCGTACCAGTAGGCGTCGTGCGAGGCGTCGCTCGGGCCCTGTTCCTCAGAGACGGCGGGCTCGTCTACCTCCCGCTTGATCCGCGCGAGCAGGTCGGCCGTGTCGAAGAGCGCCACGGCTCACGCTCGGGTGGCGACATCGCCGTATTCCACGAGACCGACCAGCGTGCCCGACGTGAACGCCGAGCAGCGGAGCTGCACGTAGTCGATCGCCGACACATCGAACCGATAGAGCCCGGCCGCGGTCATGTCGCCGTTCGCCGGCGTGTCCGCGCCCGTCGCCAGGTTCTTCCCCATCAGGCCGACGAAGTTGGTGCCGTCGAGCGAGCCTTCGAGCCGCAGTGTCAGCGTGCCGCCCCCGGTGACCTGAACGACGATCGACTGCCCTGGGTTGTTCGCCCCGCCACCCAGGTTGGCGATAAGGTCGCCGGCCTGGGTGAACGTCTTTTGGATCGCCGCCACGGGTCAGCCCTCCGCTGGGGGATCTTCCTGCTCGAACTCCACGTCGGCCATCGGGGTGCGCGCCGGGGCAGCCACGGCAACGGCCGGCTGCTTCTTCTTCCCCTTCAACGACGGGGCCGGCCGCTCGGGCGAGACCATCTTGAGCCCGAGCAGCGTCTTGTCGCCGGCCTGACACTTCCGCACCAGCTCCGTGCTCATCGGCGGCTGCCCGATCACGCTCAGCACCTCGTCCGATGCCGGGCCGTCCGGGTCGGCCTTCACGCCGTAGTAGGCGCGCTCGATCTGGAGTCGGCGTTGGCGATACTCACGGGCCGCGATCTCCAGCTCGTCGATCCACTTCGCGTAGTCGATCGTCACTTTGGCCGGCATGTCCTCGGGGAACACCAGGACGTGCGTGGGCGGGATCAGCGGCGCGTCGAACATCGGCGTCACGTAGCAGGGCGCCATCGGCTTTTTCTCCAGCACGACGAGCCACTTTCGCCCGTGCTGGTCGCGCGCCGTGTAGCTGTGCCGCATCTCGGCCTGGTGATTCCCCGCTTCTCCGAACCAGCTCATCGGTTCTCCTCGGGCAGGGCGAAGTACTCGACGAACTCCTGCTCCGCCTGCTCCATCTGTTGGTCGGTGATCGCGGCGCTGTCCGACGTGGGCAGGTCGCTCGTGCGCCAGAGGTGCTTCGACTCGTCTACGCCCGCGGCGATCTGCCGGTCGAGCCACGCCAACAGCTCGATGCCGGTCTGCTTCGCCAGGGCCGATCGCTTCACGCGGTGATCGAGCGCGGTGCTGACTTCGAGATCCCGATTCCCGAGCGCGTCGAACACTTCCCTCAGCCGGCGCTGCTCGGCGAGCGCCGAGACCGTCCGGTTGTCCCACTCCGCGAAGGGGAGCGCCCCGGGCGGCGGCACGCTCGCGCTGTGGCGATGCAGGCGCAGGACGCGCTGCTCGATGTGATTGAACCACCGCTTGTGGCCGCCCCAGATGCCCTGCACGATCCAGAACGGCATCCCGAAGCAGCCGGTCTCGTGCCAGAGATCCCACTGCAGCTGCGTGACCGGCGACTCCGACACCCAGCGCCACTTCCCCTCCAGCTCTTTCCAGCTGCGCAGGGAGCGCGGGGGTGGCCCTTCCAGGACCTTGAACAGCTCCGACGTGTGGAAGCGGGAGGCGGCCGAGCGGTCCTTCAGGAGCTGCGCGGGCGGCAGCATTTCGTAGATGAACCACCGCTGCACCGGCTCCTCGATCTCGCCCGGCTCCCAGACGAGCTTCAGCCACGGCACGCGCCGGTTGGCGGGCACCGCGGCGATTTCGTCGAGCGCGGCCTGGGCGGCCGGCTCGGGCTGCCAGTCCCAGCGAAACATCAGTAGCCGGGCGTGCCGTGTGCGGCGAGCGACTGGAACTTCGCCTTGCCGTACTTCTTCCGCCCGATCGACGCGGCCACGGCGCCGGGGTCCCGGACTCCAGGCTCTGACGCCAGCTTGCTCTTGAGCGAGGCGAAGCGAGCACCGCTGCCCAGCTTGGCCTTCGCACGTCCCATCGCGCCCATGCGTTTCTCCCCTTGCACCTTCCGGTAGAGGCCGGTGAGCGCCGGCTGCACCGCGTAGCCAGCCGGCGCCGTCACTTGAGCATCCGCTGCTTGGCTCGCTTCATCGGGCCGAGCCCCTTCGTCGCGGCGAAGTCGTGCAGCGTTTGGTGCGGCAGCTGCGCGAGACGCCGATTCTGCGGATACAGCTCGTCGGGGTGATGCTCGGCGATCGCAAACAGCGCCCGCTGCCGCGGGCTGACGGACGGCATCTACCCGCCGATCCCGCCGCCTTCGTACCCGACGCCTTCGTTGCAATCCATCGCCACCGCGGCGCACCCGGCTCCCACCGCACCGGCGGTGTTGACCGTGTACACCAGGTCGATCGCATCGCCGATCGTGTAGTCGGCCGACCCGTCGGTGTTCACGACGAAGTTGGCGCCGCCCAGCGCGCCGAGCCCATTGATCGTGAGCTGCGCGGTCATCAGCACGCCGCGCGTGCCGTTGCGGATCGCCACCGTCTTGGCGCCATCGACCGCGGTTTCCTGACGCCACGACGCCGAGACCAGCCGGCCTGGCCGGATCGCCCGCAGCAGCGGCACCGTGCGCGTCGCCGTGCCGGGAAGGTCGAGCCCTGGATACTCCTGCAGTGACATAGAGATCTCCCGTGAGAGCAGGACCGGCGGGCCCGAGGAGGCGCCCGCCGATCGCAGCGGCTTATTGCCGGGTCAGGTTCTGCCAGAGGGCCAGATTGCCCCGGTTCTTCCAGACGAGGAAGCACGGGTAGTCGAGCGCGAAGATGAACCCGCTCTGGTCGATCAGCGGCTTCGCGTCGTCCCAGGCCGGCACCGCGCCGGGCTTGGGCAGCAGCGTCATCTTGTTGAGCGACGCCTTGTTCAGACCGAAGGCGAAGCCCTCCGGCACGAACCGCGTGCTCATAAACGTGGTGCCCTTCGCCTTCGGCGACCCGTCCATCACCATCCCGTAGGGATCGCTGAAGCGCACCGCGGCCTGGAGGTAGGAAATCAGGTCGCGCTCGACACCCTGGTCGTAGATGATGGTGTCGAGATCCCCGCCGCCGGCGTTGGCGGTGAACTGCCGCCCCTTGATAAGACGCACGCCGGTGAAGCGGCCGCCGGTCGTATCGGACAGCCCGGGCGCCCACTTCGGGAACGAGGCCGAGCTGACGTTGTGCACCGTCGTGCTCGTGAAGGCGTCGAGGAAGCCCACGAGGCCGGCATTGAAGTCCGTGCCGCCCGCCAGCGTGGTGTTCTCCAGCGAGTTGGCGAACACGATCAGGTCGTTCGCCGTCACCGACGTCGGGTCCGCAGCCAGCGTGATGCTGGGCGTCGCCGGCGTGACCGCGGTGATCGTCTGGATGCCGTTCACGCGCAGCGCCGGTCCCGAGGGATTCAGGATCGCGACGGTGTCGCCCTTCGTGAACGGGTTGATGACCGAGAACGGCGACGTGGTCGAACCGAGCCCCGCGATGCCGTAAAGATCTTTGATCGTGATGACCGCGGCGGCATCCGACACCACCTTCGCCATCACCGCCGTGCCGAACCCGTACATATACTGCGCGAGCCGGCGCGCCATCGCCTGCAGCTTCTTCCGCCCCTGGAACGCGAGCTGCCGCTCCAGCATGGCCGCGCGGTTCTGCTGGTCGATCCAGCGGGCGGTCTTGGAGATCGTCCACCGGCCGTTCAGCAAGATCCACGTGAGCGTCGCATCGGTCGGGTTGGGCGAAGCCGGACGGGCCTCGAACCCACCTTCCGGGATCGACGCGATCCCGACGTCGTCGAGCAGGTCGAGCGGCACGGTGATCTCGCGCGCCGACCAGTTGACGTTGAACGTCTGCAGGTCGTCGAGCATGTCCCACTCGTCCACCATGAACTGCGCGGCGGTGAGCAGGGGCCCTTGGACCTTCCGCCAAACACCGTTGACGTCGGTTTTGGCGGTGAGGACTGAATAGGTAGCAGCCACGGGGACGAGGCCCTCCTACCTGGGTGAACCTACCGTTGCGAGAAGCGGGGATTCATCGGACTGAATCGCTTCTCGAACCACGCATCCATTTCTTTCTTCGACGCGAACTTGGGTGGCGTCTCTTCACCGGCCGGACTGGCCGGCGGTGCCCCGGTCCGCGTGGCAGCTTGCGGCGAGCGCCGTCCGGCGGCGAGCGCGGCTGCGTTGGCAGCCGTGGCACCCGCGGGGGTCGCCGCGGGCGCCGGACGAAACTGCGCCTGATATTGAAACTCCTGGGCGACAACCCCCCAATTCATCAGGTAGAGGGTGCCGTCGGCAGCTTGCCCGAGGAGGAACTCGTCCTCGGCTGGGCCACTCGGGCGCTCCCCGGGTTGCACCTCATAGAACACGGCATCGAGGCCACGCGGCGTGCGCAAACGCTGATAGATCGCGTTGGCGTCTACGCCGGCGAACTCGGGGCGGCCAGCCAGATCCTCCACCACGCTGACCAGTGAATTGCTCATCACCGGCTCCAAGCGTGCGGCTTCGCGTTCCTCGCGCAGCTCGTTCAGCTCAGCCGTCTGCGCTTCGTTCCGCTGCAGGAGGATGGCCTGCTCCGCCTCGGCCACGAGCCGGGCGCGGTTGTTGTTGAAGTCCTCGAAGAAGGCCTGCATGGCTTCTGGTCCCTGGGCGAGCAGCCGCATGATGCTGGCGTTGAACGCGCGCGCCTTGACGATATCGGGCGCGTTCTGCAGCTGGCCGCGCAACGTGGTGTTCTCACGCTGCAGGCGCTCACGCAGCTCGCGGGCGGTGCCACGATTGGCGACGCCCTCGGCGATCAGTTGCTGGAGCTGGGGGAGTGCTTCGGCGGGAAACCAGACGCCGTTCGAGCCGATCTTCGATCCCGGCACCTCGAACGCCTCGCCGTCCGCGCGAATCGTCCACGCGGGGAAGTCGTCGAGCACATCGGGAGCGGACTCGTCAGCGGTCGCAGGTGAGGCCGGCGCGGTCCCCTCGGCGGGCGGTTGGCCGCCCTGACCCTCGGGTGTCGCCGACGGCTGCGCTGTAAATCGACCAGACTCGTCGCGCTGGGCCGCTGGACTGCCCGCGGGCTGTGCCGGCGTCGCCGGGGCCTGGGCAGGGGCGGGGGCTGCGGGTGCGCCTTGTCCTTTTCCACCAAGATCGGGAATGCCGGCTTCCTGTGGCTCTTCCTGCAAGTCCCAGGTGAAACCGTCATCCCCACCGGCGGGCGCACCGCCAGTCGGGTCACCAAACATTGGGGCTCCAATCGCGCGGTGTCAAGCAGCAGGCGCTGGGGGCTCACCGCGCTGGGGAGCCGGGCGCCACGGGGACGTCGGTACTACCGCTTCGGCGAGACCAGCGGGAACGTCAGCGGTGGCTGGCCGGTCCCGACGTTGTAGCTCACGAAATGCTCGAAGAACAACCCGACGCCGAGCACGGCCACGGCCGCCACGTGCGCCGGCGTGATCGAGAGCGGCACGCCCGCCAGGACGAGCCACACCACGAGCGTCACCAGCTCGATCGCCGTGAAGATCACGACGCCTACGTTGGGATTCTGCATGGTCTTACCCCTCCTGGGTTTCACGTGAAACTACTCCAGCATCCACATGGCGCCGAGCATCCAGGCCGGCACCTGTTCGAGCCGCTCCAGCTCCGCCTGCGGCATCGAGACGTAGGCAGTCGCGTGGGCCGAGAACATCACCCGCATCGCCGGCATCACCAGCAGCGCCCGCACGAGCGAGAGCGGCCGCTGTCCCGGCTCCAGCCGCTCGACAGGCGGGAACGGCGGGGTCGGCACGTAGGGCGCGACGGCGCTCGGCGGCGTAGGCTCGAAGCGCACCGGCGTCGGCACGCGCCGGCGCACGCTCGTCTGGCGGAAATGCGCGTGCACCTCGACGCCCCGCAACGTCCAGTCGGCGTGCAGCTTGGCTTCGTAGCCGAGCGTGAGGATGTGCTCGACCGGCCGCGCACGTCCGCCACCCCCCGGCGACTGCGGCGGCGGCGTGACGGGCGCGGGCGGCGCACCGGGAAGCGGGAACGGGTCGAGGTGATAGTCGCCGACGATCGCGCGCGCGAGATCCCGCACGAACGGCTGCGGTGGCACCCACCACTGCATCCCCGCTGGATCGTAGACGACAGGCGGCCGCGGGAACGGATCGAGGACGCCCCCCTGGGCGATCCGGCGCTCGACCGGCGCGAGCCACGGCGTGTAGGGCAGCCAGCTGAGCGCCGCGGGATCGAATTGCGGGAACGGCTCGACCGTCTCGGCGCGTCCTGCCAGGAGATCCCGCGCCGGCTGCTGGCCGCGTGGCTGCCACTGGAGGCCGGCGGGATCGTAGACCGGGGGCTGGAACGGCGGCAGGACCGTGTAGTCGCGCGCCGGCGGCCGTGGGAGATCCCGCAGCGGCTGGGGATTGCCCGATGGAAGCCACGCGAGCGTCGCCGCGACGGCCCCGACGAACACGGGGCCGACGAGGGCGGTGTACTGGAAGCGGTTAGGCTGCGCCACTTACCACGGCTCCTCGCCCAGCACCTTCGCCTCGAACGGCACGCACCGCGTCTCGCAGTCCGCCGCGCCGCACGTCGGCCCATTGCAGTTGAGACAGAAGCCGCGGCGCCGGCCCGACCCCGGCTCGACGATCCAGTGCTTCATACAGTGCACGCACTGGAGCGTCTCCCGCTCGAACACGGGACCGTCGGGCTCGTCGATGCGGATGTAGCCGCCCGTGCCGCTCCACTTCGGCAGCAGGGTCAATCGTCGGTGGCCGCGCTCAGGTTGATCGAGATCGCGTTCTGCGCCGAGCCCTTGCCCTCGTGCGCGTGGCCGTTGATCGACGCGAGGAGCGAGCCGGTCGGGTTGCCGTCCTTGTCGCGCTTCGTCACTTCGTGCCACAGCACATCGACCGCGGCGATCGCCGCCCGCATCTGGGTATCGACATCGGCGGACAGCTCCTCGGCCGCGGCCTTCGCATCGTGTGCCTTGCGCAGCTCCGCCACGACGCGCGTGCTCGGCGTGTGCTCCGGGATCTGCAGGCTCCAGCTCATGGCTTACTCGTCCCACGCCATCGTGATGTTCATGTTCGGCGTCGCGCCCGAGGCGATGGAGCGCAAGCCGATCCCGTTCGCGGTGCCGACCGTCGTGCGGAACTCGCGGCCCGGGTTGGCGATCCAGGTGAACGTGGCGCGCTGATTCAGCGCCACTTCGAGCAGGAAGTCGGCCTCGTAGGTCGGCTCCGTCATCGTGCCACCGCGCAGGTTGCAGCTCGCGCCGGGCATCTGCGGATCGTTCGGCTTCTCCAGCGTCGCCGTGCCGCCCACGCCCGCCGTGGTGTGGCGGATCAGGTCGAAGCGCGATGCGATGTCGGCCGGCGCCGCGTCCGAGCCGAGGATCAGCTGGTGAATGCGCCCGACCACCGCGGCCGCGGATTCGAGCGCGAGGATCGTCAGGTTGGTGCCGGCGGGCGTGCGGTGCGCGCCGTAGTAGGAAGCCATGGGTTTCCCCCGGGGTTAGGGAACGAACTGCTCCGGCGGCGTCATCCCGCTCGGGACGATCTCTGCGGGCGCGAACACCAGGTCCGGCCACGGGCGATTCATGGCCGCCATCAGCGACGCATCGAACGGCGCGACGGCCACAGCCGCGACGTCGAAGATCTGCGACTGATTCCACGTGTCGAGCACCACGAGTGGTGCCGAGACGATGTAGCGCCGCTCCTGCCCGTTCGCGTTGTCCGGTCGCACCCCCGCGCCGTAGGCCTGCGAGAGCACGCGCGGCAGCGGCGCGGCGGGAGTCGGGGAGCGAACGACAGATTCTTCACTCATCGACCGCCACGTAAACTTCGTGCGCCGTGGCCGTGCCCACGGTCGAGATCCAGATCACGAAGCTGGCCGACACCGCCATCAAGAGCCCCAGCGGGAACACCCACTGGATGGCGTTGAAGTGGAAATTGCGAAAGATCCGAAAGAAGTTGGCCGGCGCAGTCGGACCAGTGGCCCAGGCCTTCGCCGTCTGCACCGTGCCGACGGGGGCGTTCTCGTCCTCCGCCAACACGGTGAGGGGCGTCGTGGGCGTAATCCCGCGCGCGGCCGGGCGCCCGATCTTGAAGATCTCGGCCGACGGCGTGATGTCCGTCGCGTTGCTCATGCCCAGCTCCACGAGCGCGGCGCGATCCGTGGCCGTGGTGCGGATCTCCCACAGGGCCGCACCGCTGCCGCTCGGCGTCGCTTGATCGGCGATCGAGTAGATCGCCACTCACTCGTCACCCGTGACGTGCGTGTTGACGGCGCCGTCGGTCCCGATGTTCCAGAGCACCACGCTGGCCGACACCGCCATAATCAGACCGCGCGGGAACGCGAGCAGGAAACCGGCGCCGATCGTCGCCGGCAGGCCCACGCGCCGGAAGAAGTTGCCGGGCACCGTCGGGCCGGTACCCCACGCGAGCGCGGTCTGGATCGTGCCGGCGGGCGCATTCTCGTCCTCGGCGAGCCACGTAATCGGCGACGTCGGGGTCACGCCACGCGCGGCCGGCCGGCCGACACCGTACGTCGAGGCCGTCGCGGCATTCAGCCACGCGCCGAACTCCAGCAGCGCCGCGCGATCGGTCGACGTGCTGCGGACTTCGAGCGCCGCGGTCGCGGCCGTGACGCCGGTGGTCAGGTTCGCGAGGGAGTAGATCGCCATTAGGCCGGTTCCTCCCACCGATGCACATCAGGGACCATCACCTCGTTGCCGCAGCTCGGGCAGACGAGCGTGCGTTGGTGGCCGGGGAACGACGCGGTGAAGTCGGGCGACGGACACGTCGGGAACCGACAGCGCACGAAGGCGCCGGTCACGTAGGGAATCACCGGCGGCGTTTTGGTCTTGAGGGTGTCGAGCTGCACCTGCTTCGCCGCGGCTGTGGCGAGGGAGTCGGGATCGCCCTTCAGGGTCAGCGCCGCGATGTCCGTCGTGAGATCGCTCTTCGTTTTCGTGAAGCTCGCGGCCAGGTCGGGCGCCGCGATCGTCACCGTCGGGAGTGCCATCAGTCCCTCCAGAGTCCGCTGGGGACGACGAT
>Ga0307469_10000671_pt1 | contig 12441 bp, 13 predicted proteins | sample atmos_gasesAM2C__FD_203084 | JGI IMG/M metagenome (GOLD analysis project Ga0307469, IMG submission 203084) | Hardwood forest soil microbial communities from Morgan-Monroe State Forest, Indiana, United States - atmos_gasesAM2C_515 | ecosystem: Environmental > Terrestrial > Soil > Temperate...
CATCTGATGCAGCGTTTCGCCTTCGCCGGAGGAGGACGTGAACACCGTCGCAGTGCTCGCGGCATCGCGGCCGGCATTCTGAAACGCCTCCTGCCCCACGGCGAGCGCAAGCTTGACCGGTACGGGAGTGCGGCGCCGCTCGGCGGGAGGCAGCAGCTCGCTCGCGGCGATGATCGTGGAAGCTGAGCGGAAAGGCTCCTCTCCCGCAAGAACGCGGCGGGCGGCCTCCCAGCCCTGCAGCCCGGGACCGAGCAGGCCCACGCCTTCAACAAAGACCCGTGTCACTGGGCGACCCCCAGGACCAGGCTGCAATTGCTCCCGCCGAATCCGAACGAGTTGCTCAGGGCACGGCTGACTTTCGTCCGCTTGTTCTCGAGAAGGTAGTTGCTCTTCAGCCCAGGATCTACGCTGCGAGTATTCGCGCTGCCGGGCACGAAACCGTGCTCGATCGCGAGAATCGAGATGATCGCCTCGGTGATTCCCGCGGCCCCGAGCAGATGCCCGGTCGAGCCCTTGGTCGAGCTGCAAGGCGTCTGCCCACCGAATACCTCGAACACCGCCTTGTCTTCGCTCGCGTCGTTGCTCTTGGTGGCCGTGCCGTGCAGGTTGACGTAGTCGATATCCGAAGGCTCGAGTCCCGCCGATTCCAGAGCCTGCTGCATGGCAGTCCTCGCGCCGAGCCCCTCCGGATGCGGGGTGGACATATGGTAGGCGTCAGAACTTTCGCCCACGCCGAGAAGCAGGATCGCGCCGGATTCGACCCGCTCCGCCTTCTCGAGGAGCGCGAAACCTCCTCCTTCTCCGATCGAGATCCCGTCCCGTTCGGCGTCATAGGGCCGGCAGGGTCCCGGCGAGGTCAATCCGAGCGAATGAAATCCGTAGAGCGTCATAAGGCATAGGCTGTCGACGCCGCCCACCACTGCTGCGTCGCAGATTCCGGCGGCGATCATGCGCGCGGCATTCCCGAGGACTTTGGCCGAGGAAGAACACGCGGAGGACACGACGAATCCCGGTCCGTTCAATCCGAGATAGCGACGCACGAAATCCCCGAGCGAGTAAGCGTTCTGTGTCTTCGCGTAGCGGTAATCGGCGGGCAAGGCGCCGGTCTTCGGGTCCCGGTGACGGTACGCGAGCTCGGTCGCGTGCAGTCCCGAGGTGCTCGTGCCGAGGTACAGGCCGATTCGCCCGGCGCCATATCTGTCGCGCGCCGCGGCGATCTCCCGGGCGAATCCGTCCTGCTCCAGGCACAGCTGCGCCAGGCGGTTGTTGCGGCAGTCATAGTCCCGGAGATCGGGCCTGACGCGGAACTCGTCCAGCTCCGGAACCCGACCGACATAGGTGTCGATGCGTGCCGTCTCGAAGCCGCAGGGCGCGAGTCCGGAGCGCTTCTCGCGCAGGGCACGTAGCGTCGACTCCGATCCCGGGCCGAGGCTGTTCACGAGGGAGAATCGGCTGACGACAAGAGGCTGCATTTCTCGCCCGGTGGACTTCTATTCTCCGGGCTCGCTCGCGCAGGCCGAAACGAGGGTTACCGCCTTGAGGCCGCGCGCGGACAATTGCTCCAGCAATGCGGGCAGCACGGCGAGCACCACCGGAGCGCTGTCGTGCATCAACAGCACGTCACCGGCGGCGAGCCCTTTGATCAGGCGCTTCAGAATGCGTTGCGGATCGGTGCTCACCGCGTCGAAGCCGCGCCGCGTCCACGACACGTAACGCAATCCGCGAGGCGCCAGCACGGAATCGAGGAACGGGCTGCGGAACCCGGCGGGTGCGCGAAAGAAAACCGGCGCGCGGCCCGTGATCGAAGCGACCGTGGACTGCGCGGCATCGACTTCGCGCTTCAATCTGGAAATTCCGAAAAATGCGAACGCGCGGTGATGACGGTAGCTGTGGTTCTCGACGCTGTGGCCGCGACGCGCGATTTCCTTCACGAGCTCGGGCTGAGCGGCCGCGTTTTCGCCGATGCAGAAGAAGCTCGCCTTCGCCTGGTAGCGATCGAGCAGGTCCAGAACACGGGGCGTCACTTCCGGGTCGGGACCGTCGTCGAAAGTGAGCGAAATCTCCCTGCGACGCGCGGCGGATGCCGGCAGGCGCACCAGGTTCGGACCCAACAGCTGTCCGCGCGGCCACAGCACTGCGAGAACGAGCGCGAAGTGATTCGCCCCAATCACGCCCAGCACCCAGGGCCATGCCGGCGGGTGTGCGGCGAGCCAGACCGCCGCTGCAGCGTGCAGAAACACCGAGAGGTGAATCACCGGCGCCGGACGCCAGCGCCGGCCGTTTTCGCTGCTGATTGCGGTGCTGGTATTCAGGATCGTCTCTCCGCGCGGCTCGGCTCATAAACGACTTCCCCCGCAAGCACGGGGGTTACCCCTACCTTGCAGCTGAAGCTTATTCTTTTTTCGTCGCGCCTGGAAAAGTCGATGGACACGCGCTCGCCCGGGCGCACCGGGTGAATGAACTTGGCCGATCGGATCTGATACGGGCAGAGGTCTTTCCCGAGGCTCGCTTCGATCGCGCGCAGCGCCTCGCCCAACAGGAGCGCTCCGGGGACGATTGGATTTCCCGGGAAATGCCCTTGTACGGCGGCGTGATCCGGAGGGAAGGTCCGCTCGACCGTCGCCAACGCCTACCCCGTTTTGGCCGCGAGCCGGGCCACCAGATCGTCGAGCGCCATTCGCGGCAGCTTGCCGGTCTCGTTGCGCGGCAGGGACTCGACGAAACAGAGCGGTCGGGGAAGGAATGCCGCGTCGATACGCTGGCGCAGGGCGGCCATGATGGTTTCGCTCGCGAGCCCGGGAGCGACGACGAAAGCCGTCAGCCGGGTCACCGTCCCGTCGTCTTCCTCGGGCATGACGAACGTCCCGTCGCGCACGCCTTCGATCGAATTCAGGTGAAAGTTGAGATGCGCGAGCGAAGTCCGCTTTCCGGCGATGTTTATGAGATCCGCGGTCCGTCCATGCAGAACGAATTCGTTTCGACCGCACAATTCGATGACGTCGCCGAGCAACACCTCCTTCTCGATGTGTCCGCCTTTCACCCACGTTCCCTCTTCGTTCTCGATAAGAGCCACCCCGGGCAGAGGCCGCCAGAGATGGGACTCGGCCGGGCGCCGCGTCGCGACCTGTCCGGCTTCGGTGCAGCCGTAGATTTCGTAGAGCGGCGCTGCGAAGCGCCTTTCTGCCTCGGCCGCGAGCTGCGGGGAGAGCGGGGCCGTTGCGCAGAGAAGATAGTCGGCCTTGGGGAGGTCGTTTGCCTCGGCAAGCAGCATTCGCAGGTGAACGGGCGTGGTTACGAGACCGCGCGGTCGAGACAGCGCTTCCAGTTCTGCGCAGATGTCCGCGGAAAAAAAGGGCCGTCCGCAATGCATCCTGAGGCCGCCCTGCATCACCATCAGGATGGTCGATTCCAGGCCGTACATGTGCTGGTGGGGTATCGTGCCGAGCACGCTCATGTTCCGATACGCGCCCAGACCGAGCCGCTCGCATCCCGCCCGCCCGGCTCTCGCCAACGCCCCCCATGATTTGGGGTGAGGTCTCGGCCGCCCGGTCGAGCCCGAGGTGAAGCTGATGGCTGCGACCTGTTCTTCCGGAATTTGCAGAGGGGAGGCGATGGACGCGGCTTCGCGCGTAGGCTGAGGATAGTGGAAGTTCTCGAGCTTCGATGTCTGGGCGGTTCCGTCTCCCAGACAGTACGCACCCGGATAGTCGAGACTCAGGCGGTTCAGAAAATCGTCGGTGCTGTTGGGCGGCAACAAGCTGACTTGGCGGCGCAACAGCGCTGCAACGAGGCCTGCGGCAAACCGATAGCGGTCCGAGCACAGATTCACCACGTATTGCCGATCCGGAATCAGACCGGCCAGCCAGTGGGCTTCGGCGAGGAACTCTTCGACGCGGAGGGGCCGCCTGTCCCGGAAAGCGAAAACCGCTCCGGCGTCGAAATTGCGAATCAGCGGAATATCGGCCATGACGCACCCGCCGGCTGGAAGCTGCCGCGCTATTTAGCCCGATGCTGCTGAATGTGCTCGTTCAGACTGCGCAGCGAATTGAAGATCTTGCGATTGAGGTCGTCGTCAGAGCGCAGTTTGACGCCGTAGGCTTTCGAGACCGCCAGGGCGACTTCCAGGATGTCGATCGAGTCCAGCCCCATGCCCTCCCCGTACAACGGGGCGGTCGGATCGATTTCCGCGGCTTGCGTCTCCAGATTGAGCGCAGAGACGATCAACTGGGCGAGCTTGAGCTCTTCGGCTGTGAGCGCCTTGCTCGACAGAGTCTCTTTCATCGCCGGCTCGTTCATATTCCCTGTTTCCTCCCGTGATGCGATCGCCATTATAGCTCCTGGGTCGGCGTCAGCTCAGGTCGAGCTGGAAAAACCGCCGTCGATCACGATCACCTCGCCGGTAACAAAGCGGTTCGACTGGACGAGCGACATCATGGTTTCGGCCACGTCCTCCGCGGTGACACAGCGCTTCAAGGGCGTCTGCTTCGCACGGCGCTCCATGAGCTCCTCGTATTTGTCCTTCAGCATCCGCTGCATCCAGTCGCCTTCCATCCAGCCCGGCGCGACGGCGTTCACTCGGATTTCCGGGCCCAAGTTGTAAGCGAGCGTCCTGGTCAGATTGACTACCGCCGCCTTGCTCGCCGCATAAGGCAGCGGCTGCGGCCCCGGCCGAAGGCCGACGATGCTCGCGGTATTGACGATGCAGCCTTTCGATGCGCGCAGCATCGGCACAGCGGCTCGCGTGACCAGGAACAAGCCCCTGACGTTGACCGCAAACACGCGGTCCCATTCCTCCACCGTCAACGCGTCGAAATCCTTGGGCTTGACCTCGGTGGTCGTGCCCGCATTGTTGATGAGAACGTCGAGGCGGCCGAATTGGTCCCCGACCGTCTTCAGCATTGCGCGCACGCCGGCCTCGTCGGCGACGTCGCAGCGGCAAAGCAGCGTGCGCACCCCGCTGCGGCCGGCTTCCTCTGCGACCGCCTTGGCTTTCTTCTCGCTGCGGCTGTAGTTGATCGCGACGTCGTAGCCGGCGCGCGCGAGGGCGAGCGCCGCCGCGCGGCCGATTCCGCTCGCCGCCCCGGTCACCAGCGCTGCGCGTTTTGTCGAGGGTGTGGGCATGCGTTGGGTCCTACAATGCGAGAACGCGCTCGGCGTTTCCGTGGAAGATCTTCTCCATCACGGCGTCGGGGTAGCCGAGCTCGCGCCACTCCGTGAGGATGCGCGCGTACGGCAGGCTGGGGTAGTCGCTGCCGAACATGATCTTGTCCTGCAGCCTCGCACGCATGTCCACCTTCAGCTGGGCCGGAAAATATTTCGGAGCCCAACCCGACATCTCCCAGTAGACGTTCCCCTTGTGCAGCGCGACCGCCGTGGTCTCGTCGACCCAGGGCCATCCGGGATGCGCCATGATGATCTTCAAGTTCGGAAAATCCGCCGCCAGATCGTCGATGGCGGAAGGGTGCGCATGCCGAATCCTCGCCCGCATTCCGCCGGGCACGCCGGCGCCCATTCCGGTCGTGCCGACGTCGATCATGACCGCGGCCTTGAGTTCGTCGATGAGCTCGAACAAGGGGTAATAGCGCCGGTCGTTTACCGCGAAGTGCTGCATGATCGGATGGAAGTGAAAGCCGATGAGCCCCAGCTCGCGCACCGCCTTCTTCGCCTGGGCGATCGCCACTTCGCCTTTCGCAGGTTCGAGGGCGCCCCAGGCCTGGATGACGCGCTTGGGGTGGCGCTTCCACATCGCGTGGACGTATTCGTTGGTGACGGGCGGCGTCTTGATCGTCGTTTCGAGGTCGAGTGCGACCAGCAGGGCTTCGACCCCGGCGTCCGTGAATTCGCGGATCACCTCGTCCTCGGTCTTCGCGGTCCAGCCGCGGTTCCAGTACTTTGCGAGCGCGTCCACGTAAGGGCCCTGGCACGCGATCCATTCCTGGGTGCCGGGATAGCAGTGCAGATCGATGATTCTCACGCGGCTTTCTCCCGCTTCAGCTTCGCCGTGACCATCTCGACCAGCGCTTTTTTCGACACCTTGCCGAAGGCCGACACCGGGAAGTCCGACAGGATTTCGAGCCGCTCCGGAAGCTTGAACTTGGCGATCTCCCTGTCCTTGAGGAACTCGACCAGCTCCTTCAGGCTCAGGCTACGGCCTTTCTTCGGGATCACGCAAGCGCACATCTTCTCGCCCAAGTGCGGGTCCGGCATCGGCACGCAGGCGATGTTTTGCACCGCGGGGTGCCCGAGAATCAGATTCTCGATCTCCTCGGCGCTGATTTTCTCGCCGCCGCGGTTGATAAGGTCCTTCTTCCTACCTTCGACCACGTAATTGCCCGAAGCGTGCAGGCGCATCAGGTCGCCGGACCGGTAGAAGCCCTCGGGCGTAAACTGCCGGGCGTTGTATTCGGGAACACCGTAGTAGCCGCGCAGGGTGTAGGGCCCGCGGCAGGCGAGCTCGCCGACTTCACCGAGAGCGACCTCCCTGCCCTCGTCGTCCACTAGTTTGACTTCATCGTCGGGCGAAAGCGGCCGGCCGCAAGTATCCATGCGCACGTCCTCCGGGTCGTCGAGGCGCACGAAAAAGAGCATGCCTTCGGACATGCCGAAGTTCTCCTGCACCGTGACGCTCGGAATCAGCGCTTTGGTGCGCGCCCGCACTTCGGGCTGCATGCGCTGGCCACCGCTCTGGATGACGCGGAGCGAAGACAGATCGTATTTACCGATCGCGGGGTCGTTGATGAGGCGGATGAGCAGCGCCGGCACCACCTTCAGGTGCGTCACGCGGTGCTTCTCGATCAGGCGGAACAAGTCTTCTGCCTTCGTGCTCGTCGAAAGGACGATCTTCCCGCCTTCCAGCAGGTAACCCTGAAGACCGGGACAGGCGAGCGGCAGATTGTGCGCGATGGGGAGGGCAAGGAGCAGCACCGAGTCACCCGTAACCCCGCAGACTTTCGCCGCGATCCTGGAGTTGTAGGCGTAGTCGTTATGCGTGCGCGGTATCAGTTTGGGCACGCCGGTCGTTCCGCCCGAGAGCTGGAAAATCGCGGGGTCGGTCGGATCGATCTTGAGCGCGCGCAGGTCTTCCGCCCGTTTCTTCGGCTCGCGGGAGATCAGGTCCGCGAGAGAGAGGAACCCGGCGGGCGCCTCGCCGAGCACGATTCCCACCCTGACCGATGGCGTTTCCTTCCGCACGCGGCGGACCATCTCGGTGAAATCGAAGTCGCCGTGCCGATCAGGGGTCACGCACGCGGCTGCCCCGGAGAGCTTGGCGAACTGGCTCACTTCGAGAAAGCGGTGAGTGACGAGGGCCGCGATCGGGATGCAGCCGATTTTCTGGAGCGCGAAATAGAGGTAGACGAACTCGATGACGTTCGGCAGCTGCACGACCACCCGATCGAGCGGCACGAGGCCGGTCTCGAGCAGGTTCAGAGCGAGGCGGTCGGAGACACGGTCGACTTCGGCGTAGGTGATGTGCGCATCGCGGTCGATGACGGCGACGCGCTTTGCGTGGCGCCTGAAAACCGGGGCGAACTCCCCGGCGAGCGAAAGATCGCGCCAATAGCCCTTCTCCCGGTAGCGCCTCGCGAACTCCGGCGGGAACGGTACGACCCCGTCCAGCACGCTCTCTCTCCTTTTCAGTGGAACGGGTGACGCCGCACGATGGTCTCGTTCCTGTCCGCTCCGGTGGAGATCATGTCTATCGGCACGCCGCAGACCGATTGCAGGCGCTCGAGATAGGTGCGCGCCCGCGCCGGAAGCTCGTCGTATTCGCACACGCCGACGGTGCTGTCCTTCCAGCCCGGAAGGATTTCGTAGACCGGCTCACAAAGCGCCGCGTCCTCGGCGCCGGCCGGCAGCAGTTCGACTAGAGTCCCGGCCATCCGGTAGCCGGTGCAAAGCTTCACTTCCTCCATGCCATCGAGCACGTCGAGCTTGGTGATGCACAGGCCCGAAACGCCGTTGATCTGGATGGAGCGCTTGAGCGCGGCGGCGTCGAACCAGCCGCAGCGCCGCGGCCGGCCCGTGGTGGCGCCGAATTCCTGGCCGCGAGTGCGCAGCAGCTCGCCGAGCGCGTTGTCGAGCTCGGTCGGAAACGGCCCGGAGCCCACGCGCGTGGTATAGGCCTTGGTGATGCCGAGAACGTAATGCAGCATCTGCGGCCCGATACCTGCTCCGGCAGCCGCCGTTCCGGCAACGCAGTTGCTCGAGGTGACGTAAGGATAAGTACCGTGATCGACGTCGAGCAGTGCGCCCTGCGCCCCCTCGAACAGCAGAGCCTTGCCGGCCTTTACCGCCGCATGGAGATCCCGCGATACATCGGCGACGAGCGGCTTGAGGCGCGGCGCGAGAGCCAGCGTTTCGTCACGCGTTTTCGAAAAATCGACCGGTTTTGCGCCCAGATATTTCGTCAGCACGAAATTGTGATAATCGAGCAGGGGTTCGAGCTTCCGGGAAAAGCGCTCGGGGACCAGGAGATCCTGCAGGCGGATCGCGCGGCGTGCGATCTTGTCCTCGTACGCCGGGCCGATGCCGCGCCCGGTGGTGCCGATCTTGGCCACGCCTTTCGCCGATTCCCGCGCCACGTCGAGCGCTGCGTGGAAGGAAAATATCAGTGGACAGGCCTCCGAAATGCGCAGGCGTCCGCCGATTTCCACGCCGGCGGCTTCCAGCTCATCCATCTCCTTGATCAGCGCCTGCGGCGAGAGGACGACGCCGTTGCCGATATAGCAGGTCACGCCCTTCCTGAGGATGCCCGAGGGAACGAGGTGCAGCACGGTCTTCTTGCCGCCGATCACCAGGGTATGCCCCGCGTTGTGCCCGCCCTGAAAGCGCACCACCCCTTGCGCGTGGTCGGTGAGCCAGTCGACGACCTTCCCCTTGCCTTCGTCGCCCCACTGGGTTCCGATGACTACGACGTTCTTGGCCACCGTCTCAGCTCTTGCCCAGTTTGCGCACGGTCCACTCGCCGTCGCGCTTTACGAGCTCCCGGTCGCACTCGGGCTGAGCGCCTTCCGCGGCGTGTCCCGGAAGCCCGACCACGACAACCTCCCCGGCGGTTCGCAGCTTGCGGATCGCGATGGCGAGCCCCGCATCGCTCGAGTACGGCGCTCGAATCGCGGCCGCTTCCGCCTCGTGCGGCGCGGTGCGCGCGAGATCGCGCAGGTCCATGCTGAATCCGGTTGCCGGGCGCGCGCGGCCGAATGCCTTGCCGACCTCGTCGTATCGTCCGCCGAGCGCGACCGCGTTGGCCACGCCCGGCGCATAGGCCGCGAACACCACTCCGCTGTGGTAATGGTATCCGCGAAGGTCCGCCAGATCGACCGACACGGGGATGCTGCCGCTTCGGGAGAGAACCTCGAGGTCCTCGAGCGCCGCGTCGATTTCGGGATACTTGGGCAGCGCGCGCCGGGCGCGCTCGAGCACGGTGCCGTCGCCATAGAGCTCCGGAAGGGCGAGCAACGCCTTGCTCGTCGCTTCCGGCATGGATCGAGTCACCGCGCGCAGCGCCGGCAGATCCTTGCCCTCCAGCGCTTCGTACAGTTCCGACTCGAGCTCGGCACCGACGGCGCCGTGCCGGCAAATCGCGCGGAACACGGCGACGTGGCCGATATCGAGGCGCGCCCCGGAAATGCCGCACGCCGCCAGCGACTCGGCAAGGAGCTGCTGGATTTCGAGATCGCTCTCGATTCCGGGGTGACCGTAGATTTCCGCGCCGACCTGCAGGGGCTCGCGGGTCGAGTCGAGGCCCCGCGGCCGGGTGAGCAGTACGCTCCCGGCGTAGCACAGCCGTGCGACGCCTTTCCTGTTCAGAAGGTGCGCATCGATCCGCGCGACCTGGGGCGCGATGTCGGCGCGCACGCCCATCATCCTGCCGGAGAGCTGGTCCACCAGCTTGAAGGTGCGAAGATCCAGATCGTGCCCGGTGCCCGTCAGCAGCGATTCGAGGTACTCGAGCATGGGGGGAATCACGAGCTCGTACCCGTGCACGCGGAACAGCTCGAGGAGCTTCGCACGCATCCGGTCGATGCGCCGCGCCTGCGGCGGCAGGATGTCCTCGAATTTTTCCGGAAGGAGCCAGTTGCGCATCGGGTTCCTTCGGGGCGAGGCGCGCCTAGCGGATGAAAAACAGGATCAGCAGGCCGACCAGCATCGAGGAGAGCCCGAAAAAACGGATCTGCCCGTCAGTGAACTCCGTGATGCGGCGGAAGGTAGTGCGCCACAGTGTCGGCAGCAGGAACGGAAGCAGGCCCTCGATGATCAGCATGAGGGCAAATGCCATGATAAACGTCGTGCCCATTCACTTGCCGCCCTTTCCAGAGTTTCTGAAATACTTGAAGAACTCGGAATTGGGGTCGAGCACGATCACGTCGCTCTTGTTCTTGAAGCTCGCCCGGTAGGCGTCGAGGCTGCGGTAGAAGGCGTAGAACTCGGGGTTCTCGTTGAACGCGCGCGCGTAGACGGAGGCCGCCTTGGCGTCGCCCTCGCCTTTTACGCGCTGGGCGTCGCGGTAAGCCCCGGCAATGATGATCTCGCGCTCGCGGTCCGCTTCGGCGCGGATTTTCTCCGCCGCGGAGAAGCCCTGCGAGCGAAGCTCGGCCGCGACGCTTTTCCGCTCGGCGTCCATCCTTCGGTAGACCGACTCGCTGACTTCCTGCGGAAGGTCTACTCGCTTCAGGCGCACATCGACAATCTCCATGCCGATCTTCTTCATGTCTTCGTCGACTTTTTCTCGAACGACCTGCATGATCTTGTCGCGTTCACCGGAAATCACGTCGTGAACGGTGCGCTTGCTGAATTCGTCCTGCAGCGCGGCCTTTACCGTTTGGCTCAGCTGTAGCTGGGCGCGCTGTTCGTCCCCTTGGACGCTGATGTAGTACTGCCGCATGTCCTGGATGCGCCACTTGACGAAGGAGTCCACCAGAACGTTTTTCTTCTCCGAGGTGATGAAGCGCTCGGTGTCGGCCGTATCCAGCGTCAGGATTCGCTTGTCGAAATAGCGCACGTTCTGGACCAGCGGGACCTTGAAATACAGGCCCGGCTCATCGATCAGATCCTTGATCTCGCCGAGCTGGAACACGATGGCCCGCTGGCGCTGATCCACGGTGAACGCGGACAGGGCTGCGAGGACGATCGCGCCTGCGAAGATCGCGAGAGCGACTCCGGAGCGGCTGTTCATGGCCGGTCCGCCCGCTCGCGCCCGCGCAGCGCATCGCGCGAGCGGGCCCCGGTATCCGGCGCCGGAGGCGGCTCGGTGACCCGGGAGGGCGCCGACGACGCCTGCCCCTCCGGCTGCACGCTCGCCGCGGTCATCTGGATGATCTTGTCGAGGGGAAGATAGAGAAGATTGCTCCCCGCCTTGGCGTCGATCAGGATCTTGGCGGCGCTCGACAGGACCTGCTGCATGGTATCGATGTAGAGACGCTCGCGTGTCACCTGAGGCGCCTTGTTGTACTCGACGAGGACTTGCCGGAAGCGCGACGCTTCGCCTTCCGCGTTTGCGATGACCCGGCTGCGATAGCCGTTGGCCTCTTCGAAAAGACGCGAAGCGGTTCCTCGCGCCTTCGGCACGACGTCGTTGTAGTACGCCTGGCCCTCGTTCTTCTGACGCTCCAGATCCTGCTTGGCGCGCACCGCATCGTCGAACGCCGCCTGCACCTGCTCGGGCGGCTGGGCGTTCTGCACGGTGACGTTGCTGATCGTAATCCCGGTCTTGTAGCGGTCGAGGATATCCTGCATGAGCTTCTGGGCCTGCACTGCGATCTGTTCACGCCCTTCGTACAGGACGAAGTCCATCTTGCTCTTGCCGACGATCTCGCGGATGGCAGTCTCCGCGGCCTGCAGCACCGTGTCCTCCGGACGCCGGTTGTTGAACAGGTAATCCATCGGGTCCTTCAGGATGTACTGCACCGCGAACTGGATATCGATGATGTTCTCGTCGTCGGTCAGCATCAGCGACTCGCGCAGGACCTTGGTCTTGACGGTGTTGCGGTAGCCCACTTCGACCGTACGTCTGCCCGTGAGATCGACGATCTCGTTGCTCTGAATAGGATACGGCATGCGCCAGCGAAGCCCCGAGTTGGTCACTTCCGAGAACTTTCCGAAGGTGAGCACGACGCCCCGTTGGCCTTCCACGACGATGTAGAGACCGCTCGCGAGCCAGGCGACCAGCACCACCGCGACAATCAGGCCCGCTCCGCCGCCGAGCTGCCGCACGCTCGGCGGTTCGCCGGGACCCTCCCCTCCGCCACGGCGCCGGCCGAGCAGTCCGTTCAGCTTCTGGTTGAACCTGCGCCACATCTCGTCGAGATCGGGCGGCCCCTCGTTGCCTCCGCCTCGCTTGCCCCATTGCGGGTCGTTCAATGACATAAGAATCCTACGTTGTGGCCGGTTGGCCCAGTTTCTGCGTATCTGTCGATTTTGTCGATTTCGGCGGGCTCGCCG
>Ga0307469_10000673_pt1 | contig 12425 bp, 10 predicted proteins | sample atmos_gasesAM2C__FD_203084 | JGI IMG/M metagenome (GOLD analysis project Ga0307469, IMG submission 203084) | Hardwood forest soil microbial communities from Morgan-Monroe State Forest, Indiana, United States - atmos_gasesAM2C_515 | ecosystem: Environmental > Terrestrial > Soil > Temperate...
CAGCCGGCCATTTTTTTCGAGGCGCATCACTACCGCACGTGTGACCTTGGCCTTCTCAATCAGCAGCGCAAGCGGGAGAGGTCCGCGCGTCGTTGTCAGTAGATCGCGAATAGTTTCTTCGGCTGCGTTTTTGGGCGGCTCCGTATTCGCGGGATCCCATGCCACAATTTTCTGAGTCCGCGCGCGCCGCTTGCGCAACACTTCGCGCGCTCCCAGCAGTCCGCGGCGAACGAGCCTCTCGGCCAGTGCTTCTCCGCCGAGGCGGCGGCGAACCCGCGCAGAGGGCTTCGGCTGATCCTGTGCACCCATTCGATGCAGAAATTCGAACTCAGCCTTCTCCTCATGAGTATTCTCTTCGTTTGCTGCAAGCTCCTGTAGATATGAGCGGCCCGCATCTGTGAGCCAGTATTCGCGGTCGTGCCGTAGTTCCACTTCGGGCGGCAGCATGGCGCGAAACGTCTCGCCCACCGGTGCCATGTAATAGTGACTGATCCAGTGCCCCAGCTCGATCAATTTTTCCGGAAGCGCCGGCAGCGAATCCATCAACTCGGCAAGTTCCTTCACGCGGGAAAAATTGGGCGCGCGATCGGAAACTGCAAGACACACACCGACCATGGCGCGATTGCGGAAGGGCACTACTACGCGGCGTCCGACCAACTCCTCGCCATTCAGCGAAGCTGGCACGGCGTAGCTGAACGTCGAGCGCAGCGGAACGGGAAGCGCGACTTCGCAGTATCGTTGTTTCATGGATTCAAGACGCGATGGAATAGTGTACCAGTCCCGAGGAACCATTCTCATCTCGCCGCTGCGCGGGAATCTTTCAGTAGCTGACGAGGACGATGCCCGCGAAGATCAGCACAATGCCGAGCCACTGGCTGCGCTCCAGCCGCTCGCGCAGAAATATCCAGGAGAGCACCACGGTCACAGCTCCGTAGAGTGATGCCAGCACGCTCACCACGGAAACCTGACCGGTGTGCAGCCCGGCATTATTGAAAACGAACGCCGCGGTGTCGAGCAATCCGACGCCCAGCAGCAGCCACCACACGCTGCCGCGCGGCAGCGTGATGGTTTGCCGCGAAGGCGCGGCCGCAAGAACCAGCACCGTGAATGATGTCAGACGTATCATCCACACCGAGATAACGCTGCCGAGCACGGGCACCACATGGAATCCGAGAAACCAAAACAGAAAGCCGAAACCTACAGCCGCGACGATGGCCCACGCCACTCCCTTCGCCAGCCGCGCATGCGGATTGTTGCCGCGTGCCGATGCATCAACCTTATTCGCCGCGAAGGATGTGGAAGCCAGCACGACACCGACCAGCGTGACCGCAAGGCCTATTCCGCGCAAGCTCTGAACGTGCTCCCCGCTCAACAATGCCAGCGCCACAGTGAGCGCCGGATAACTGGACGACACGGGTGCCACAATGCTCATCACACCGATCTGGAAGGAATAGTAAAGCGCCAGCGACGCGACCATGTTCAATAGCCCCGCAATCGCGCCAAAGGCCCACGGCTGCCATCCGTGTGCGGAAATTTGCGCGAACCCGTGCGTCCACCGGATGTACGCGCTCAGTCCCACAAAGCCGAAAACCTGCATGAACAAAAGTGTGCGGTAGGCTCCAACGCGCCGCGAGGCAAACCGCGCGATAAAATCCGCCACGCCCCAACACACCGCGCCTGATAATCCGAGAATGATTCCCAAAATTTTCCCCGTGGTTAGTGCGCTATTTTCTCTTCGCTTGCAGTCCGAGGACGCCCATCACCTTCTGCAAGTCTTTCCAGACCTCGCCCTTGGCGTTCGGATTGCGCAACAGGTAAGCGGGATGGTAGGTGGCAATTAATTTTGAGCCGCGAAAATCGAACCACTCGCCGCGGAAACGGGAAATGCCCTGGTTTGTTCCGAGCATGGTCTGCGCCGCGCAGGCGCCAAGGCAGCAGATCACTTTTGGCTGGATGGCCGCAAGTTGGCGCAGAAGAAACGGGGAGCAGGTGGCGATCTCATCTTTTTCCGGCAGGCGGTTCTCCGGCGGGCGGCACTTCACCACGTTGCAGATGTACACATCCGCGCGGCGCAGGCTCATAGCCTCGATCATCTGCGTCAGCAGCTTGCCCGCGCGGCCCACGAATGGCTCGCCCTGCACATCTTCATCGTGGCCGGGCCCCTCGCCAACGAATACCAACTCCGCTTTCGGATTGCCGACGCCGTAGACGATTTTCGTGCGCCCCTTGTGCAGGCGGCAGCGCGTGCAATCCCCGATGTCTTCCCGGATGCGCTCGAGGCTGTCGCCCTCCACGCGTTCGATCACCTCGAACAGCGACGGCTCCGACGCGGCAACAACAATCGGAAGCGCAGGAGCAGGTGTAGCAGGTGGTGCCGGACGCGCTGGCGCGGATTTTGGTCTGGCAGCAGCCATTTCAATCGAAGGGGTGGACTGTTTGGCTTCGGCCTGTGCGGGCATCGTTGCGGCGCGGTCGCGAAAAAAAGGCGCCACACCCAGCTCCTCGCCGTAACGCAGCCAAGCTTCCACACGTGCGCGCGTCTCAGGATCCATGAAATCCCCCGCACAGAATCTACTTGGATTGTCTCTGAATTTCCAGCACGTGATCGAGGATGTGGTTGGCCACCTCGAGCTTGTTCATTTTCGGAAGGGGAATTTCGCGGCCGTCGCGAACAAAGAGCGTGACGATGTTCGTATCCGTGTCAAAGCCCGCGCCTTCCCGCGTCACGTCGTTCGCGACAATCATGTCCGCGCCCTTGCGCGCCAATTTTTGCCGCGCGTTTTCGGCCACGCGATCGGTTTCCGCTGCGAAGCCCACGAGCACGCGCCTCGCGTTGCTCAGACCACGCTCGCGTCCCAGCTCTGCCAGAATATCCGGCGTGGGCTCGAGCTCGAGTGTGAAGCTTCCCTCGCCGCGTTTGATTTTCTTTTCTTCCACGGCAGCCGGGCGGAAATCAGCGACAGCCGCGGCCAGGATGGCGATATGTGCGTCGCCCGCGCGCTCCAGCACGGCGCGGCGCATTTCTTCGGTGGAGCGCGCGGGAACCCAGTCCACGCCTTCGGGGATTTTTCGCTCCGTGGGCCCGCTGACCAGAATCACATGCGCGCCACGCCGGTGCGCAGCCTCCGCAAGCGCGTAACCCATTTTTCCAGAGGAACGGTTGGTCAAGAAGCGCACAGGGTCAATGTCTTCGCAGGTTGGCCCGGCCGTCACCAGCACGGTCTGCCCTTCCAGATCGCGCCGCAAGCCCAAAACTTCGCAGACTTTTTTCGCAATCGTTTCTGTTGCAGCCAGCCGCCCCGCTCCGGTCATTCCACACGCAAGATAGCCCTCGTCCGGATCCACCACATGGACCCCGCGGGCGCGCAGTGCGGCCACATTTTCCCGAGTCGCGGCATGGTCCCACATGTTGACGTTCATCGCTGGCGCCAGCACCACGGGCGCTTTTGTGGCCAGATATAATGTGCCCAGAAAATCTTCCGCAATTCCGTGCGCAAATTTTCCCAGGATGTCGGCGGTCGCCGGCGCCACCAACAGCAGGTCAATCCGTTGCGCCACGGCGATATGTTCGATCGCGCTCTCCACATTCGCGGGCCCCGCATCAGCGTCGCGGAACATGTCGGTGATTACTTTCTGCCCGGTAATGGCCGCAAACGTCAGCGGCGCGATAAACTCCTGCGCCGCGCGCGTCATCACCACCTGCACGTCCAGCTTTTCCTGCTGCAGACGCCGCACCAGCTCCGCCGCTTTATAGGCTGCTACGCCTCCGGTTACTCCCAGCGCGATTTTCATTTCATGCGCGGCTCGTAGCTACTTCCGCCGCTTTCCGTCCTTGTCCTCGGAGTCATCCACTGGCTCCATCAGATCGTACTCGAGCAGCCCCTGCTGCAATTCTTCTTCGGCAATGCGCGTGGTCTTGCGCATCCGCGAGTTGTCCACCATCGGCCGCCCGCCGATCATCAACTGCCGGGCGCGCCGCGCAACTACCACGACGTAGGCAAACTGGCTTTCCGGTACGGTTCTCACAACGCCCATGTGCAGATCAGCCTCCAAATGACTTCAATATTTCGCGTATCCGCTCTTCATTGCGCGCCACCTGGCAGCGCGAGCCCACCGCGATGGCCTGCGCTTCCTGCCCTGCACGTTCCAGATTATCGTTGATGATGGCAAAATCATAGCTGCTGTAGCTCAGCATTTCCTGCCGCGCGCGCTCGAGGCGCCGCACAATTTCCTCTTCCGAATCCTGGCCGCGGGCGCGAATGCGTTTTTCCAGTTCCGCTCGCGACGGCGGCAGCACGAAGACAGCCATGGCGTCGGGAACCTTGCGCTTCACCTGCAGCGCGCCCTGAACGTCAATTTCAAGCACCAGATCTTTCTTCTGCGCGCGCGCCTGGTCCAGCCATTTCCGCGGCGTCCCGTACCAATGTCTTCCGAACACCTGCGCGTATTCCAAGAATTCGCCGTGCGCCACCATCTGCTGGAAGTCTTCGTCGGTGAGGAAATTGTACCACTTGCCGTTGCTTTCCGTACTGCGCGGCGGCCGCGTGGTGCACGAAACAGAGAGCATCGTTCCCGGAAGCTCCAGAATTTTTTTTACCAGCGTGGATTTCCCCGAACCGGACGGCCCGGAGACGATCAGCACCAGCGGCTCCGATGCGCTCATTCGATGTTTTGCACCTGTTCCCGCAATTTCTCGATCTCGGATTTGATTTCCAGCGCACGCCGTGTGATCTCAAGCCCCTCGGCTTCGCTGCCGGGTGTCTTGGAAAGCAGCGTGTTGGCTTCGCGCTGCATTTCCTGCAGCAGGAAATCGAGTTTCTTCCCGATATCGGAGGCGCCCACCAGCAAAGTTTCGAATTGCTGTACGTGGCTGCGCAGCCGCGCCAGCTCTTCGCTCACGTCGCTGCGCTCTGCCGCGATCGCCGCTTCCTGCGCCAGCCGCGCCGGATCCAGTTGCGCTTCGCTCAGCAGATCTTTCAGCCGCTGTTCCAGGCGCCGCGCGAAGGCAGGCCGCGCGCGTTCGGCTAGCGGCTCCACTTCCGCAGCCAGTTGCGTGATGCTTCGCAGCCGCGCCGACATTTCCTCGCGCAGGTGATTCCCTTCTTGCTCGCGCATGCGGTCAAGCTTGTCGAGTGATTCCACCAGGCAGCGTGTTACCGCAGTTTCTAACAGGCCGAGCTCTTCCTCGATCGACGCTGCAGCCGGACCAATCACGCCCGGTAGCCGCAGAATTGCGGCCAGGTCCGGCTGCGTCTCGATGCCGAATTCCTCGCGCAGCGAATTCACTGCTTTCAAATAGGCGGCAGCCACTTCCCGGTTCACCCCGACGGCGGCAGGCCCCGCCGGATCATAGTGCAGCGTCACATCTAGATGGCCGCGTCGCACGCGCTCGCGAACGATCTGGCGAATCCGCGGCTCCACCGGCTCGAACCCCTCCGGTACGCGCAGATGCAGGTCGAGAAAACGGTGATTCACGCTGCGCACCGATACGCGCAAGCTCCAGCCGTTCTCAATCACCTGTGTGTGCGCGTAGCCGGTCATCGACCGCAGCGACTTCGAGCCGGCAGCCCGCGGCTTCGACGGATTGTCGGGCGCGAATTGGGAGCCAGTCCCTGACATTTTCACATCGGTCCGATTGCGCGCGATGCTGGTTCCACGTCGCGAAATTGCATTTCATATAGCCGCGCATACAAGCCGCCGCGCATCAGGAGTTCCTCGTGCGTCCCGCGCTCGCGAATGGTGCCGCCCTCGAGCACCGCGATCGTATCGGCGCGGCGAATGGTCGAGAGGCGATGAGCGATCACGAACACGGTGCGCCCGGTCATTAGATTGTTCAGCGCGCTCTGCACCAGCATCTCCGATTCGGAGTCGAGCTCCGACGTGGCTTCATCGAGGATCAAAATGGGCGCATCTTTCAGTAGCGCGCGAGCGATGGCCAGCCGCTGCCGCTGCCCGCCCGAAAGGCGCTGCCCCCGGTCGCCGATCAATGTTTGATATCGCGCCGGCATTTCTATGATGAAATCATGCGCCAGCGCTGCCTTTGCGGCGGCATGCACTTTTGCTTCCGGCAAGTCGGGGCGGCCATAGCAGAGATTGTTCCAGATGGTGTCGTTGAACAGGATGGTCTCCTGCGTGACGATGGCCATCTGCTCGCGCAGCGAGCGCAGCGTGACGTCGCGCACATCGTAGCCGTCAATCCGAAGCGAGCCCGACGTGGTGGTGTAAAACCTCGGCAGCAGATTCAGCAGCGTGGTTTTGCCTGCGCCGCTCGACCCCACAATCGCGACCACTGTGCCTGCGCGCACCTTCAAGTTGAGGTTGCGAAGAATCAGCGCGTCGCCATTGTCCTCATAGGCGAAGCTGGCGTTCTCAAACTCAATGGATTGCTCAAATCGCGGCAGCGGCTTCGCCTCCGGCGCTTCCATGACTTCCTGCGGCAGCTCCAGAAAAGAAAATACCTGGGTGGAAATCCCGACCGCCTGCTGAAGAAGCTGGTAGATGTTGCCCAGGCGCTTGACCGGCTCATAAGCCTTGAACAGAGCAAAAACGAATGCGAAAAAGATTCCGGCGGTCATCGCCCCGGAGCGAATCAGGTCGCGAGCGAAAAGCAGGATCATGCAGATGACGGCGGCGCCCAGCAGGTCCATCAGCGGAGAGGTAGCGGCGTAGGCGCGAATCCAATGCATGTTTTCACGCAGCAGCTTCCTCGCGGCCGCGCGGAATTTGCGGATTTCGAACCCCTCCATCCCAAAGGCTTTTACCACGCGATTCCCGCTGATGGTCTCTTGAAGGATCTGGCTCAAGTCCGCAAGCCGCGAGCGGCTTTTTTCAGAGGAACCGCGAATGCGCCGCGCCAGTTTGCCTATCGGCCAAACCACCAGCGGAACCAATAGGACGGAGCCGATGGTCAGCTTCCAATTGATCAGGAGCAATGCCATCAAGAAGACAATCAAGCTGAAAAGTTGCCGGAAGAAATCGGAGAGGTAATCGGAAAACGCGGCGCGCATCTGTTCGATATCGCTGATCACTGCCGACATCACGCGCCCGACGGGATTGTGCTGGAAAAATCCGACTGGCTGCTGCACCACGCGGCTGTACACCTGGTTCCGCAGATCGGTGACCGCCGACAGGCCCACGTGCTGAATCATCGTGCTGCCGAAAAATTCCGCCAGCCCCTTCGCGAGATACAGCAACAAGATCGCAACGGCAAAAACGGACCACACATGGTGGATGCGCGCGGGGACAAAAGAATTGAGGTAAATTGTGGGACCGCCGTAAGGAAACTGAAAGAGTGCCAGACGCTGGTTCACCGATTGTGGATTCAAAACGATATCCACAGCAGGGCGGATGGAGAGAACCACCAGCCCATCGGCCAGCGCCATGAACGCAAGCAGGGTAACCCCGGCAAAAAACCACGCGGAATACGGCCAAACATAGTGCAGCAAGCGCCTGATTTCGCCGCTGTGTTCAACGTGTGGTATCGGTTTCATCCGTTCACTTCGACCGGTCACAAATTCCCAACGCTAGGTTCGCGCCGGGGAAAAGTCAAGTCGTGGACTTATCCAGATCGCGGTGCACGACTTTTGCCGCATAACCTTTTTTCTGGATTGCGCGCCGCAACACCTCTGCAAGCGCCACCGAGCGGTGCCGTCCGCCCGTGCACCCCACCGCTACCGTGAGATAACTCTTCCCTTCCCGGATGTAGTGCGGAATCAGATACGACAGCAGGCTTTCGATGCGCCGCAGGAATTCGTTCGTTTGCGGAAAGGAGCGAATGTAGCGTGCCACGCGTGTATCTTTACCGCTGAAGGGGCGCAGCCGTGGCACGAAATGTGGATTCGGTAGAAAGCGCACGTCGAAAACCAGATCCGCGTCCGGAGGAATTCCATAGCGGAAGCCGAAGCTGACCAGGGATACCAGCAACGGGCGCCGTCCCGGATTCTGGAAGCGGTCAATAATAAACTGTCGCAGCTCGTGCACATTGAATTTCGTCGTGTCAATGATTACGTCCGCCAGGCGACGGATCGGCGCCATCCTGCGCCGCTCTTCGCGGATGCCCTCGGCGATCGACAATTCCTGCCCCAGCGGATGCGGCCGCCGCGTCTCGCTAAAGCGCCGCAGCAGCGCTTCGTCGCTGGCCTCCACGAACACAAGCGTCGCGGGATGATCGCTCGCCAGCGCGCGGTAGAAGATGGGGAGTTTTTCAATCTGCTCGCCTTCGCGCGCGTCCACCAGCAACGCTGCGCGCTCGATTTCGCCGCGGCCTTCGTCATACAACTCGCTGAACACGGGAATCAGCGCGACGGGAAGATTGTCCACGCAATAGAAGCCCAGATCCTCGAAGGTATTTAGCACCGAGCCTTTTCCTGAGCCGGATAGCCCGGTGAGAATTACAAGCTGGCGTGTGTTTCGTGTCCGAATTGGGCGGCTGCGGGCAGTGCGGGTCCTGACGAGGCGCTTCACGGCGGCCGCGCGGCTAAGCCTTCACCCGCCGGCGGTGGGTGCTGGGAATGCGCAAGTCCTCGCGATATTTCGCGACCGTGCGGCGCGTTACGTGGATGCCTTCGTCGCTCAGCATTTTCGTGATTTGCTCGTCCGTCAGCGGGTGCGCCGTGTCTTCATCCTCGATCATTTTCTTCACTCGCCGCTTCAGCGAAAGCAGCGACATTTCGCTTCCCTGCGGCCCATTGACGGATTCGGAGAAAAAGTAGCGCAACTCGATCACACCCTGCGGCGTGTGCACATATTTGTTTGCAACCGCGCGGCTCACCGTGGACGGATGCACGCCCACCTCTTCCGCCACTTCCTTGATCATCATCGGCTTCATGTGATCCGCGCCGTTATCCAGGAATTCGCCCTGGCGGCGCAGTATGGACTGGCAGACGCGCAAAATAGTGTGCTTGCGCTGCTCGATATTCTTCATCAATTGAATAGCCGCGGTGAATCGTTCCTTCACATAGTTCCGGACGTCGCGGTCAGCCGCATCGCGTACCAGCAAACGCCGGTACGTGGCATTCAAGCGCAGTTGCGGCAGATCGTCGTCGTTCATGAACACCTGCCACTCGCCGTCCACTTTTCTGAATTGCACATCGGGCTCGACTAGGCGCGGCTCCGTCTTGTTGTAGCGCAATCCGGGCTTGGGATCGAGCCGCTTGATCACGTCCACCGCGCGCTTCACCAGCTCCACCGGGCGATTCAACGCGCGCGCCACTTCTTTGAGTTGATTGTTCTGTAGCAGCTTCAGATGTTCGGCAATGATTTGCTGCGCCAATGTGTTCTGCGGGTCGATCACCTTCAATTGCATCAGCAGGCATTCTTCCAGGTTGCGCGCAGCAGTTCCCGGCGGGTCGAATTCCTGCACCATGGCCAGCGCTTCTTCCACGTCCTCCATCGAATAATTGCCCGAAGCCGCGATTTCTTCGAGCGTCGCCGTCAAGTAGCCATTTTCATCTAGGTTCCCGATGATGGCTTCGGCAATTCGTAGCACCGTCTCGTTGCAGATGCTGACGCTCAGCTGCCAGCTCAAGTGATCGGCCAGACTTTGCGGCGACGAAAGGAACTTGTCGAAGGAAGGTTTCTCGATGTCTTCGCGCTCGCTGCCGGCGCTGCGCTCCGCGCCTGTGTCCAGGTACTGCGTGAAGAAAGATCCGAAATCGAATTCGTCGAAGGGATTCGCTGCGGCAGTCTCGGGAAGTTTTTCTACCTCTTTCTTTAGGAACGCCTCGTCCGTGTAGCTGTCCGGCGTGACGTTTTCCTCGGCAGCCTCTTCGAGCACGGGATTGGCCATGATCTCCTGATTGATCATTTCCCGCAGCTCCAGGCGGTTCAGCGCCAGCACGCTGACCATCTGCACGAGCCCCGGCGTCAGGATCTGCTTCTGCGCCACGCGGAGGCTGAGTTTGGGCTGGAGCCAGTTCATAGCATCTAGTTCAGTCGGAATCCCTCTCCCAGATAAATTCGGCGTACGTCGGCGTTCGAGGAAAGCTCGGCCGGCGACCCCGTGAACAAAATCTTGCCATCGCTGATGATATACGCTCGGTTCGTCACCGCAAGCGTCTCGCGCACATTGTGGTCAGTCACCAGCACGCCAATTCCCGCCGCGCTCAAATCCGCGATGATCTTCTGAATGTCTACAACCGTCAGCGGGTCAATCCCCGAGAACGGCTCATCCAGCAATACGAACGATGGCGAGAGCACCAGCGACCGCGCGATCTCCAGCCGCCGCCTCTCCCCGCCCGATAGCACATAGGCCTGGCTGTAACGCACCCCTTCGAGTCCCATCTGTGCCAGTAGCTCCTCTACGCGGTCCCGCCGCTGCTCTGGAGTTATCGGCAGCGTTTCCAGTACCGCGAGCAAATTCTCTTCCACCGTCAATTTCCGAAAGACCGAAGGTTCTTGAGGTAGGTAGCTGATCCCGCCGCGGGCCCGCAGATACATCGGAAGGTCGGTGATATCCTCGCCATCCAGCAGGACACGCCCGTAATCCGGACGCGCCAGCCCGACCAGGATATAGAACGTCGTAGTCTTTCCTGCGCCGTTCGGCCCCAGCAGTCCAACCACCTCGCCCTGCTGAATCTCCAGGCTGATATTATCTACAACTTTCCGGCCTCGGTACGACTTGCTCAGGTCGGCAGCTTGGAGTTTCAACATGCCAGTTCATTTCTCAACTCGGTGCTTGGTCAGCGTGCGCGAACCTTCTTGCGAATCAATCAAAATCGTATCATTCGCCACAAAGAAGGTCAACGAATGGCCCGTAGTTGTGTCGCTGGAAGCATCCGTAATCGTCGGCTGACCACCCGAAAGCACGAATTTCCCGTCGGCCGCCAGGTATTCCCCCTGTTCCGCCACCCCCCGCCGGTCGCCTTGGCGCACTACCACGTTGCCTAAGGCCAGCGCCCGGCTCAGTTGCCTGCCACCTCCCGCCGTATCTGGAGCACCATGGGAGGCGCTAGCCTGAGCCGCCAGGGCCCCTGGGGCTCCATTTATGGGCCCGGTGGGGCCCAAAAACAGGTCCAGGGTCCGCGAGGTCATCTCTCCCTGCTGCGAAGCCGCCGTCACCCCCCCCTCCAGGTGTGCCTTCCCCAAGTCGTTCCAGTAAGTCAGGAGGGGTGCGTGGACCTCCCACAGGACCGGGCCTAAATTGGTGCGGGACTGTGCCGCCGAGGGCGGTCCTGCCGCGGGGACGGACGATTTCCGCCGTGCCGGGCCAAATGTTGGCCCGGCCTGACTGGGCGCCTGCGGGAACACAGCCACTACATGCCCCTTCGCCTCCAACTTTTTTTCTTCACGCCACACTTCGATCTGTTCCGCGTTCAGCAGCGACTGGTCCTGCCACAGCCGCGCGTGACCAGAATAAATTGCATGGCCCGTTGCGGTCGAGCCCGCCAGCGAGTCCGCGGAAATATGTGCAGGCCCTGAGCCGAGATTCACGTTGCTGCTCCCGCGCACGGACGGCCGATAAGTGGACACGACAGCGCCCGAAGTCTTCACCTCGCCCGATTTCTGATTGATCGTCACGTTGCCTGCCACGGTCGTCCGGCTGACCGCATCGGAGAGGACCGGTGAGCCGTCGAGCGTGATCATGTCCGTAGCTCGAATCATGCGGCCGTGCGCGGCGTTGGCTTGCTTGTCAGCCTGCTGGAAGTGAACGTTGCCGGTCTCATCGAGCGTGTCCCATTCGCCCTTTGCATCGAATGTCGCGACCAGCTCAGCGGCGGTGATGATCTGCGGCGCGGCAGTTCCGGTCTGTCGCCGCACCTCCGCGCCCGACCGTCCCTGCAATTTTTCCATTCGACCGTTGCTTCCGAATTGCGCAACAAATTTTTTGGAGCGCAAAATGGTCGTGTCGTCGCCGCTTTTCGTTTCAATGGTTCCCGGCGCCAAGGTCTCCGCGCTCTCCACATGCTGCTGCGCGGCTCGCGCGCCGTGACCGAACTTGACCACCAGCGAGTCTGTTTTCAACGAACGCGCATCACCGCCCTGCTGCGAATCGAGCGCCACGCCTCCCGTCGCCGTCATCTCCTTAATCAGATTGCCCTCCGCCTGCATCGTGAATTCCACGCGCGCCGTCAAAAAATGATCCTTTCCAGTAGCTGATTCCCGCGTCCCCTCCACGTGTCCCTGCGCCACCACCCGCTCAACCGCGCGTGCAGGAGTCAGCAAGCTCTCGATCTGGTCGGCCGTCATCGCAATTTGTCCACTGGGCTCTGCCGCGTGAACTGCGGGGTGGTCCTCGGCCACGACACGCTCGACGCGAAATTCTTCATCCAAAACAATCGAGATCTGGCCCGCGGTGAGCTCGCGCCCACCCTGCCGCACCTTGGCCGGCCCATGAAGCACCATTACGTGGTCATCTCGTCGCACTTCGGCACTACTGCAGGTAGCCTGGATCGGCAGCCCCTTTTCTTGCTGATCGGGCCAAAATT
>Ga0307469_10000674_pt1 | contig 12421 bp, 10 predicted proteins | sample atmos_gasesAM2C__FD_203084 | JGI IMG/M metagenome (GOLD analysis project Ga0307469, IMG submission 203084) | Hardwood forest soil microbial communities from Morgan-Monroe State Forest, Indiana, United States - atmos_gasesAM2C_515 | ecosystem: Environmental > Terrestrial > Soil > Temperate...
CGTTCACCGCGGTCGCTCCCTGCGGGTGGAGCCTAGGCCACCCACCCCAGTCGACCACACCGCCCGCCAGCCCCACCACGTGCGGATGGGTTTACAGAAGCTTGGGGGGGCTGTTCAAGGGGTCGCGGCCATTTTTGCTCGCCGGAATCCGTGTGGGGCCTGCGGCGGCAGCCGCGCGGCGCCCCGGGGTCCCGCCTCGCCACCGAGTCGTCGAGCGCTACGCGCTTGCTAGTTTGCGAGAAGACGAACGCACGCCTCGGCGACGCGGTCCGCCGCGTCGGGTCGGCCGAGGGCTCGTGCCCGCGCCGCCATGGCCGCACGCCGCGCCGGATCGTCGATCAGCGTGCGCAGCGTCGCCGCCAGACGCTCGCCGCTCAGCTCGCGGTCGAGGATCATCTCGGCCGCCCCGGCCCGCACCAGCACTTCCGCATTCCGTCGCTGGTGGTCGTCGGCCGCATACGGGTAGGGAACGAGCACCGCCGGCAGGCCCACCGCGGTCAGCTCGGCGCACGTCATCGCGCCCGCACGGGCGACCACCACGTCGGCCGTCGCGTACGCGTCGCCCATGTCGACTATGAAGGGCTCGACCCGACCGACCAGACCGAGGGCGGCGTAGCCGGCGCGCGTCTCCTCGGCGTCCGCCGTTCCGGTCTGATGCGTGATGGCCAGCTTCTGGGCCGACGGTCCGAGCATGCGCAAGGCGTCGAGGGTCGCCTGGTTGATGCGCCGGGCTCCACCGCTGCCACCGAAGACGAGGAGCCCGAGCGGATGGTCGGCGCGCATGCCCCCCGAGCGCAGGACGTCGGTTCGCACCGGATTCCCGGTGTGCACGACTCGACCGGCGGGGAAGAACGCCGCCGACTCGTCGAAGCCGACGCAGATGCAGCGAGCGATCCTGCCCAGCAGCCGGTTGGCGGCTCCCGGCACGACGTTCTGCTCGAGCAGCATGGTGGGGATGCGTCGGAGCCAGGCGGCCACCACCACGGCCACCGAGACGTAGCCACCCACGCCCACGACCAGGTCGGGCTTGAGCTCGCGCAACAGCCCGAGGGCACCCAGCACCCCGCGCAGGGTCGTCGCGACGGCGGCGACCACCCGCCCCATGCCACCACCCCGCAGCTGCCGGGCAGGTGACACGCGAAACGGATAGCCCGCGGCGGGCACCACCCGCGCCTCGATACCCTCCGCCGAGCCGACGAAGGTGACCGACAGGCCGCGCGCGACGAGCGTGTCGGCGAGTGCGAGTCCGGGATAGAGATGCCCGCCCGTCCCGCCACCCGCGATCACCACCAGCGCCATGGTGCCTCGCGGCGCCCCGCCCACCTCATCCCGTCTCGCGCGCCAGCGCCATCAGCACGCCCGCCTGCGCCAGCGCGGCGACCATCGCCGAGCCACCGTAGGAGAGGAAGGGCAGCGCCAGGCCCTTCGTCGGCAGACACCCGAGGACCACCCCCACGTTGACCAGACCCTGGAGGACGAGGGAGAGCGTCACGCCACAAGCGAGAAGGCTGGCGAAGCGATCGGGATGTCGGAGCGCGATGCGGAAACCGCGTGCCGCGAGCACCGCCAGGAGGCCGAGGACGAGAACGGCGCCCGCCAGGCCCAGCTCCTCGCCGACCACCGAGAAGATGAAATCGGTGTGCGCCTCGGGGAGGTAGAACATCTTCTGCCGACTCCCCCCGAGGCCGACACCCCACAGGCCGCCCGAGCCGAACGCGATGAAGGATTGCTTCAGCTGGAAGTTGACGCCGAGCGGATCGCTGTCGGGGTTGACGAAGGCAAGGATGCGCCGCAGGCGGTACCCTTCCCGGAGCAATCCGAAGACGACGGCGGGCAGCGCCGCGAGGACGGGAACGGCGATCAGGCGCGGCGGGACGCCCCCCACGAACAGCATCAGGACGAGAAGGCCACCAGCAAGGGCCGCCGTCCCGAAGTCCGGTTCGAGCAGGACGAGTCCCCCGATGACGGCGACCACCAGGAAATGGGGAACGATGCCGAGCTTGAAGGTCCGCAGGCGCTCGCCCTTCTTGGTGAGAGACGCCGCCAGGTAGAGCACGAGCGCGAACTTGGCGAACTCGGAGGGCTGCAGGGCGAGCGGCCCCAGATGGAGCCAGCGCCGCGCGCCCCCGCGCGCCACCCCGATGCCCGGCACGAGCACGAGGAGGAGTCCCACCAGGGCGGCCAGGAGCAGCGGATACGCCGCCCGACGGTAGGTCTCCGCGGAGACCCGCGAGGCGACCACGGCCATGACGGCACCGAGCGCGATCGAGATCAGGTGCTTGCGGAAGAACAGGAGCCCGTCGCCGAAGCGCTCCTGTCCGTAGAAGTAGCTCACATTGAAGACCATCACGACGCCGAGACCCACCAGCGCGCCCACCGAGAGGACGAGCCACGGATCGCCGCCGAGCGCGTTCCTGACCCGTGGACGCTGGCCGCTCAGCGGACCGCGGAAGGCGGGCTGCGACGCCGGGAGCTGGCGGGTCCGGGGCTCGACCGGTGAGAGACCCTCCACCTCGCTCACGGCAACGCCTCCACCGCCGCACGGAACACCCGGCCCCTGGCGGCGTAGTCGGGGAACATATCGAAGCTCGCGCAGGCGGGCGCGAGGAGGACGGTGTCGCCCGGCCTCGCCACGGCCGCGGCGGTGGACACCGCGACCTCGAGCGTCGTAACCTCCGCGACCGGCACCCCGGCCGCGGTGAGGGCGCTCGCCATCTCGTCGCGCGCCCGGCCGAAGAGCAGCGCGAGACGGACCTTGCCCGCCGCCGCCCGCGCGAGGAGCTCGTAGCCGCCCCCCTTGCCCACCCCCCCCGCGAGGAGAACCACCGGGCCGGCGAACGATGCGAGGCTCTTGGCGGCCGCGCCGACGTTGGTCGCCTTCGAATCGTCGAACCAGCGGACACCACCGCGCTCGCGCACGAAGGCCAGGCGGTGCGGCAGCGGCTCGATCGTGTCGATCGCCGCCTGCACGGCCTCGGGCGGTGCGCCCCCCAGTCGCGCGACCGTGACGGCGGCGAGGACGTTCTCGACGTTGTGACGTCCCACGAGGCGGGTGCGCGCCAGCGAGTAGCGCTCCTCGGGGCGATCGGGCAGGCGAAGAACGATACCGTCCTCAGTGGTAAAGGCGCCACGATCGACGGGCTCCATGCCGAAGGAGACGACCCGGGCGGCGAGGCCGGTCGCCAGGCGCCACGTCTCGGGATCGTCGCGGTTGAGCACGGCGAAGTCGTCGGCGGTCTGCGCCGCGAAGAGCCGCGCCTTCGCGTCCCGGTACCCGGACAGGCTCCCGTGGCGATCGAGATGATCGGGCGACAGATTGAGCAGGCAGGCAACCTGTGGGCGGAAGCCGTCGACCCACTCGAGCTGGAAGCTCGAAACCTCCACGACCGCGACGTCGGGTGGGCGCTCGAGGGCGGCAATGAGCGGCGTCCCCAAGTTACCGCCCGTGAACGTCCGGCGCCCCGCGCGCTCGAAGGCCAGGCCGATGAGGGTCGTCGTCGTGCTCTTGCCGTTGGTCCCCGTCACGGCGAGGATCGGGCACCCGAGCAGCCGGCACGCGACCTCGATCTCGCTGCGGACGGTCAGGCCCCGCGCGCGAGCGGCGGTGAGCAGACGGGCGCTGGAGGGGACACCGGGGCTCGGCACCACCAGGTCGACGCCCGCGAGCAGCGGCTCGCCGTCCTCCCCCAGGCGGAGCTCCACCGCCCACGGCAGCTCCTCGAGCACGAGCGCCTCGCGCGGGCGGACGTCGGCGAGGCGCACGCCCACGCCGCGCGCCGCGAGGGCGCGCGCGACGGCCTGGCCCGTGCGCCCTGCGCCCAGGACGAGGGTCTGGCGTGGCAACGCCATCAACGGAGCTTCAGGGTGGAGAGCGCGAGCAGCGCGCACACCACGGAGACGATCCAGAAGCGGACGATGATCTGGGGCTCCGGCCAGCCCAGGAGCTCGAAGTGATGGTGAATCGGCGCCATCCGAAAGATGCGCTTGCGACGGAGCTTGAAGGAGACGACCTGGCCGATCACCGACAGCGCCTCGACCACGAAGACGCCGCCCACCACCAGGAGCACGAGCTCCTGGCGCGTGATGAGCGCGACGATGCCGAGCGCCGCCCCGAGCGCGAGCGAGCCGACGTCGCCCATGAACATCTGTGCCGGATAGGCGTTGAACCAGAGGAAGCCGAGCCCCGCCGCCGCGAGGGCCCCGCAGAAAATCGCCAGCTCGCCCGCGCCCGGCACGAAGGGAATCTGGAGGTACTCGGCGATGCGCGCATGGCCGGCCGTGTAGGCGAAGACGGCATACGTTCCGCCGGCGATCATCACGGGTCCGATGGCGAGGCCGTCGAGCCCGTCGGTCAGGTTGACGGCGTTGGCAGCGCCGACGACCACCAGGGCCCCGAAGGGAACGTACCACAGCCCCAGGTCGGGGTGGACGTCCTTCAGGAACGGCATGGTGAGCTGCCCACCGTGTTCCGAACAGACGTAGAGCGTCATGGCCGCGGTCCCGGCGAGGGCGAACTCGCCCGCGAGGCGGAGCCATCCCGGGAGTCCCTTCGAGTTGCGGCGGCGCACCTTCGCGTAGTCGTCGAGGAAGCCGATCCCGCCATGGCCGAACGTCACCAGCAATGCGATCCACACGTACCAGTCATTCAGATCGGCGAGGAGAAGGGTCGCCAGGCCGAACGAGAAGAGAATCAGCGTGCCGCCCATGGTGGGCGTGCCCGCCTTGCTCGCATGGGCCGCGGGTCCGTCGTCACGGATCGACTGGCCGATCTGAAGCGCGGCCAGGCGGCGAATGAGCCTCGGTCCGAGCAGGAGGGACACCGTCAGGGCGGTGAGTCCCGCCAGCAGCGTCCGGAAGGTGATGTAGCGGAAGACGTTGAGCGGCGGATAGGCGACGCGCAGGGGGTAGAGGAGCAGATAGAGCATCACGGCGTCGTCTCCACCTGTGCGTCGCCCGCGAGATGGCGCAGCACATCCTCCATCGCCGCGCCCCGCGATCCCTTGAGCAGCAAGAGATCGCCGGGGCGGCAGTAGGCCCGCAGCTGCGCGGCCAGCTCCGCGTGGGTCAGCGCAACCACGATCCGGCCACCATCGAGACCGGCTGCCTCCGCGCCGGCTCGCACCGACGCGGCATGCGGGCCGAGGAGAAAGAGCCCGTCCAGGCCCGCCGCGGCGGCCGCGACGCCCAGCTCGCGGTGAGCGTGCTCGGCTTCGCTCCCGAGCTCCCGCATCTCGCCCAGGACGGCGAGCCGGCGCCGCCCGGAGCTGGCGCGGAGCGTGTGCAGCGCCGCGGCCATCGACGCGGGATTGGCGTTGTAGGCGTCGTTCAGCACGGTGACTCCGTTCGGCAGCTGCGTGACCTCCATCCGCATGCCCGGCGGCTGGAACGACTCGAGGCCGGCACGCACCCGATCCAGGCCGACGTCGAGCGCATGGGCGGCGGCCGCCGCCGCGAGCGCATTGGTGACGTTGTGACGACCGGGCACGGCGAGCCGCACGGGGACGTCGTCGCCGCGGACGACGAGCCGGAACTCCACTCCGTCGAGGCCGTGGTCGACGATCGCCGTCGCCGCGACGTCGGCAGGGGCGGTTGCCCCGAAGGTGATCCGGCGCCCGGGGAACGCCTCCGCCCCCGATGCGACCAGGGGGTCATCCGCATTGACCACCGCGGTCGCGGAGGGACGGAGGCGCCGGTACAGCTCCGCCTTCGCCTGGGCCACACCACGAAGCGAGCGCAGCCCTTCGAGATGTGCCGGGGCCACGCAGGTCACGATGCCGACGTCGGGCTCCGCGATCTCGGCGAGGCGCCAGATCTCGCCGGGCCCGTTCATGCCCATCTCCAGTATCGCCGCCTCCTCGCTCTCGCCCAGCCGGAGAAGGGTGAGCGGCAAGCCGACCAGGTTGTTCTGTGTGCCGGCGGTGCGCAGCACGCGGCCGGCGCCGAGCGCCTGCTCGAGCACGGCGGTCAACATCTCCTTGGTGGTGGTCTTCCCGTTGCTGCCGGTGATGGCGACCACACGCGGTCGGTAGCGTCGGCGATGGAAGGCGGCGAGGTCCCCGAGGGCGGCGAGCGTGTCGCGCACCACGACCACGCCACAGGGGACGGTCGCGGGGAGCCGCCCGCGCTCGACGACGACCGCTCCCGCCCCCTGGCGTGCGGCCTCCGCAACGAACTCGTGCCCGTCGTGCTGCTCGCCCCGGATGGCGACGAACACCTCGCCGGCACCGAGGCTGCGGCTGTCGGTCGTAACCCCGGGAAAGCGCGTGTAGCGGCCGAGCGACAGGAGCTCCCCGCCCGTGGCGGCGAGGACGTCGGCCACTTCGAACGCCGCGGAGGTCGCCCCCACGGTGCCGCTCACGAGAGGTCTCCGATGGCGCGGCGCACTTCCTGGCGGTCGTCGAACGGACGCTTCTCGGTGCCCACGATCTGGTAGTCCTCGTGCCCCTTTCCTGCGATCAGCACGAGGTCGCCAGGTCGCGCCATCCCGAGGCCCAGCGCGATGGCGGCACGCCGATCGGGCTCGACGACGTAGCCGCGCCCATTGCTCGCTCCCGCGGCGACTCGCGGCAGAGCCGCCGCGCGGATCCCCGCTTCGATCTCGACCAGGATGGCGAGCGGGTCTTCGGTGCGCGGGTTGTCGGAGGTGAGCACCACCAGATCCGCGCGCCGGGCGGCGGCATCGCCCATGAGCGGCCGCTTTCCCCGGTCGCGGTCGCCGCCGCACCCGAAGACCACGATCAAACGGCCGGCGGTGAGCGGACGCAAGACGTCGAGCGCCCGGGCGAGCGCGTCGGGGGTGTGCGCGTAGTCGACCATCACCGTGAATCCCGGCCCCGTGATCTGCTCGAGCCGACCGGGCGGCGGCTCGACGGCGGCGAGTCCCGCGGCGATCACCTCCCGGTCGACGCCCAGGGCCCACGCCGTGGCCGCTGCCACCAGCATGTTCTCCACGTGGGGCGCACCGACGAGTCGGCTCGTGAAGGGGAGCCGCGTTCCGCCCACGTCGAGGACACCCCGCGTGCCGGCGAGCGAGATCTCGACCTCGAGCGGGCGCACATCGCACTGCTTCCCCGTCCCGACCGCGATCCCCCGCGTCACGAGGCTCGCCAGCAGCCGAGCGCCGAGCGGGTCGTCGACGTTCACGATGGCGACCGGATCGGGCTTCCCGCTCCCGGGAAGACACTCGAGGAAGAGGCGCGCCTTGGCGGCGTAGTAGCGCTCGAGATCGCCGTGAAAATCCAGGTGATCGCGCGTCAGGTTGGTGAACACAGCCGCGTCGAACCGTGCGCCGGCCACCCGCTCCTGTGCGAGGGCATGCGACGACACCTCCATGGCGACATGGGTCGTCCCCGCGGCAGCCATGGCGGCGAAGAGTCCCTGGAGCGCCGGCGCGTCGGGGGTGGTGAGACTCGCCGACCGGCTGGTGGCGCCGAAGCGGTAGGCGATCGTGCCGACCACGCCGGGGCGGAAGCCGGCGGCGCGCCAGATGGCCTCGAGGATGTAGGTGGTCGTCGTCTTCCCGTTCGTCCCGGTGACGCCGACGAGGGTGAAGCGCGCGCTCGGGTCGCCGGCCAGGCGCGCCGCGGCCTCACCCAGCACCTGACGGGGCCGATCGATGCGCACCACGGGAGTGCCGGGGACGGCAATGTCGTTCGCGGCCACCACCGCCCTCGCCCCGCGGGCGACCGCCTCCGCCACGTGCCGGGCGCCCTCGCCTGCCTGTGCGGCGAGCGCGAAGAACACGTCGCCCGCCCGCACCCGCCGCGAGTCGATCGCGATTCCCGTCACCTCCAAGTCATCCCCCTCCACCAGTGCCCCGGCGTTTCCGAGCAATTCGCGGAGACGCATCTCACGCGTCGTCCGGCCCAATGGCGGTCATCCAGTTCACCCTCTGACCGTTCCCTCCAGCCGACGTGTACGCCATCCCCGGTTGCCTACGGCGTGCCGAGGGTTTCGCCGACCGCGAGCCGCAGTGCCAGTCGGCGGTCGGCCGCCAGGGGTGCGCCCGGCATCGGCTGCTGGGCCGCCACGTAGCCGGTTCCCGTCACCTCCACCTCCCAGCCCGCGGCCTCCGCCAGCGTCACGGCCTCGCGCAGCGAGAGACCGAGAAAGCTCGGCGTCGCGGACGGCGAGGACGCCACAGCGACGTCCGCCGCCACCGGCGCCGGGCGCGGAGCGGGCGTCGCCGCGGCCTCCTGCGCGGCAGACGTCGTCGGCTCGACCGCGAGCCGCTTCAGGACGGCGCTCGCGATCGCCCGGAACACGGGCGCCGCCACGACCCCGCCGTAGCTCGCGGTCCGCGGCTCGTCGATCAGCACCAGGATGACGGCGCGCGGAGCATCGGCCGGCACGAACCCCACGAACGAGCCGATCCGCTTCGAGGAGTACCCGCCGGTGAGCAGATTCACCTTCTGAGCCGTACCCGTTTTCCCTGCCACGGGGAAGTCGTCGAGTTTCGCCTTCGTGCCCGTTCCGCCGCGCTCCTCGACCACACGTCGGAGGAGCGCCGTCACGGTCTCCGCCGTGCGCGCGCTGACGACACGGCGCACGACCACGGGGCCGGTTTCGAGCGCCACCTCGCCACCCGGCATCACGATCCGCCGCACGACGAAGGGCCGCATGAGCACGCCGCCGTTGGCGATCGCCGCGAAGGCCGTCGCCATCTGCAGGGTGGTCACCGAGATGCCCTGTCCGAAGCTGTGGGTGGCGAGGTCGATGCGCGACCAGGTCTCGAGCGGGCGCATGATCCCGGGCGTCTCGCCCGGCAGATCGATCCCCGTCCGCGTCCCGAAGCCGAACGCGAGGAGGTAGCGGTAGAAGCGTTCGCGTCCGAGACGCTCTGCCACCTTGGTCGCCCCGATGTTGCTCGAGTACTGGATCACCTCCGCGAAGCTGAGCCAGCCGTGCGGATGCGTGTCGTGGATCATCCACCTGCCGATGTGCGCCCGCCCGTGCTCGCAGAAGAACATCTCGGACGGGCGGACCGCCTTCTCCTCGATGGCGGCCGCGGCCAGGACGGCCTTGAAGGTGGACCCGGGCTCGTAGGGATCGGTGATGGCGCGGTTCCGGACGCGCTCCCGCCACCGGCCCTCGCGCACGGCGTCCGGCTGGTTCGGGTTGTAGGCGGGAAGATTGGCGAGGGCCAGCACCTCCCCGGTTGTCGGATCGAGCACGATGGCGGAGCCGCCGGCCGCTTGCGCAGCGGCCACGCCCGCCGCCAGCTCGCGCTCGGTTGCGTCCTGGATGCCGGCGTCGAGCGTCAGGACCACCCGGCTCCCTTCCGCCGGGGTGGGCGCCACTCCACGCCGCAGAATCTCCCGTCCCCGCGCATCGCGGTCGACGTCGAGGTACTGCGGCGCTCCCCGCACGAAGTCGTCGAGGTGACGCTCCAGACCCTCGAGCCCCTGGGAGTCGACGCCGACGAAGCCGAGGACGTGCGCCGCGAGCGCGTTGTGCGGATAGAAGCGCCGACCTTCGGCCACGGTGTAGACCCCGCGCAGACCGAGCCGCTCGACCGCCGCCGCTTCGCGCGGCAGGGTCTGTCGATGCAGCCAGACGAACGGCTGTCCGCCCGTGAGCCGCTTCCGAAGATCCCGCGTCGGCACGTGGAGCGCACCAGCCAGCGCCGGCAGCCGTGCCTCCTGACCGGCGAACTCGTGCGGACGGACGTAGATCGAGGGCACCTCGAGCGAGAGTGCCAGCACCTCGCCGTTCCGGTCGACCATGGTGCCGCGCGGCGGGACGAGCGCGATCCGCTGCCGATGCTGCAGCTCGGCCATGCGAGCGAGCGCCGGCCCCCGCAATACCGCGAGGTCGATGGCCCGCGCGAGGACGAGGAGGAGGAGGCCGGCGAGGAACCCGGCCACGACGAGCGTCCGGGCCCGCGGGTGTGCGAGCCACGCCTTCGTGCGCGCGAGCGCCGTCATGGGAGGTAGACGATCTGGCCCTTCTTGGCCTCGGCCAGGCCAAGCTGACGGCGGGCGACTTCGGCGATCCGGTGCGGGTCGCGCAGGGTGGCGAGCTCGACCTCGAGCTCGCGCTGCTCGTGCTCGAGGCGGAGCTCCATCTGGCGCGCCAGCGACAGGTCGTAGCCGAGGTGATCGATCTGGAGGCCGATCCAGACCTGGACCAAGCTGAGGACGACCAGCACGGCACCGAGGAAGAGAACGCGCCGCACCAGCCAGACCCGCATCGCACGGAGGAGCGTCCCCTCCGCCCCGGAGCGGACCAGGGAGCGCCGGACGGTGAGCCGGCGGGCGTCTCCGCTGGCCACGCTCATGCGTCGCGGAGGCGTTCCACGAGGCGCAGGCGCGCGCTACGTGCGCGCGGGTTCCGCGTGGTCTCCGTGGAAGTGGGTCGAAGCGGCCGCCGCGTGAGAACGCGCACCTTCGCCTTCCATCCGCACACGCACACGACGATGCCGGGCGGACAGAGGCAGCTCGCTCCCCAGCGACGGAAGGCCTCCTTGACCAGCCGGTCCTCGAGCGAGTGATAGGCGAGCACCGCGAGACGGCCGCCCGGGCGGAGCACCATCCAGCCGTCGTTGAGGAAGCGCTCCAGGCGATCGAGCTCCTCGTTCACCGCGATCCGGATGGCCTGGAACGTCCGCGTCGCGTTCGTGCGGTAGCCGGGAGGACCGGACCCGCGGCGGGGCTTCCCGGGTCCGAGCACCTTGGCCACCGCCCGGGCGAGTTCCTCGGTCGTGCGCAGGGGACGAGCGCGCACGATCGCGCTGGCCACGGCTCGGGCGCGCGGCTCCTCGCCGTAGCGAGCGATGGCCCGGGCGAGGTCCTGCACCGGCCAGGTGTTGACGATCTCGGCCGCGTCCCGCCCCTCCCCCGGATCCATGCGCATGTCGAGCGGCCCCTCCGCCCGGAAGCTGAAGCCGCGCGACGGATCGTCGAGCTGAAGGGAGCTCACACCGAGATCGAGCAGCACGGCATCCGCTCCGTCGCCCCAGCCCACGTCGAGAAGAATCGCGCGCAGGCGGGCGAAGTCCCCGTGCCGCAGGATGATGCGATCGGCCGCGGCGAGCAGCCGCTCGCGCGCGCGGGCCAGCGCGCGCGGGTCACGATCGACCCCGAGCAGGCGCGAGCCGGGGGCCCCGGCCACCAGCGCGGCAGCGTGTCCGCCAAGACCGACCGTCGCGTCGACGAGACGGGCACCCGGCCGGGGGCGCAGCCACTCCACCACCTCCCCAACCATCACCGGCACGTGGGCAGCGCCCACCGGCCCGATGTCCGTCTCCCTCGTCATTGGCGGCGCCCCGGTTGTCGTGCGCTGGCTGGCCGCGATCGCCGCCCCCACGTTCATTCTATCCTCCGCCCTCCCGGCGGCCGGCTTTCAGGCCCTCTTCACATCACTACGGCTCACAGGTCGAGGTCGCCCCAGCGCTCGGGATACTCGAGGAACGCCCGCTCATCGGTGGCGAAGACCTGCTGCCAAGCGTCCTTCTCCCAGATGCGGAACTTCTCGATATCGCCCGTGAAGACCACGTCCCGCTTGAGGCCGGCGTACTCCCGGAGGTGCTGCGGGATGAGGATCCGTCCCTGCCCGTCGAGCTGATACTCGTGCGCACCCGAGACGTAGTAGTTGCGAAAGCTGACGAGGCGCGGATCGAACCGCTTCTGCGACTGGAGACGCACCTCGAGCTGTCGCCAGGCCGAGAGCGGATAGACGTCGAGACACCGCACGCCTCGGATCGCATACTTGGTGACGACGAGGCGCTCTTCCTGGAGCCCGGAGAGCGCCTCGCGGAAGCGGGCCGGGATGGCCACCCGCCCCTTGTCGTCCACCGTGTGCTCGAAGTGCCCGCGGAACATCCCGTCCACCGTGGGGCGCCAACACCCTCCGCCCTAGAGCCCCACCCAACCACATCTCTCCTCCATCCAACCCCACTCTGCCCCACCGCGCGCGCTTGTAACGAACCCGCCCGGAGCTGTCAAGAACTGGAGCCAATGGAGCTCCAACGCCCTGCAGAAACCGGCCGCCGGAGGAGGTCTGTAAGCCGGATTCTGTTCTCCCGCCCAGAAGGCGGGAGCAGCAACCATTCATCTGGCCCCCCGGTTGCCCGGGGGATCGAGCGACCGACCCGAGGGAACGGACGGGCCGTCCGCGCCCGGCCGAAGCCGGGCCTCCCTCCTACGCGGTCTTGCTCCGGGTGGGGTTTACCGAGCGCCCGCCCTCACGAGCGGGCCTGGCGAGCTCTTACCTCGCCGTTTCACCCTTGCTCCGGACCCGGAGGTCCGGGGCGGACTCCTTTCTGTGGCACTTTCCCCCGATCGCTCGGAGCCGTCGTTAGCGGCCACCCTGCCCTGCGGAGTCCGGACTTTCCTCCCGCCACGCCGTGGCGGGCGGTTGCTCGACCTCCTCCGGCGGACACGTTCTGCTCACCTGCTGGCCTCCTCGCCGTTGGATCGCC
>Ga0307469_10000675_pt1 | contig 12400 bp, 14 predicted proteins | sample atmos_gasesAM2C__FD_203084 | JGI IMG/M metagenome (GOLD analysis project Ga0307469, IMG submission 203084) | Hardwood forest soil microbial communities from Morgan-Monroe State Forest, Indiana, United States - atmos_gasesAM2C_515 | ecosystem: Environmental > Terrestrial > Soil > Temperate...
GACGATGCGCCCATCCCGATAGTGAAGAAGCCTTTGCTCATTACGGGGTTTGTTCGAATCAGGTGACACCCGTAAAGGGAGATCTTCTGGTTGCTTCGCGTCTACAACGGCCCAGATGCCTTTGTTCGTTCGGGCTTGCGTTCGGAGAGGGGGCGATAACAAAATCTCCGTGGGTTTCGGACCAATGGTTACCGGGTCAGAACGCAAGATAGTCGTCGCAGTGCAAGCGCTGAGAATGGTGGCGGCTAATACGGAGACACCGACTCTCATAGATGCCTAACGTTCGCGATGAGCAGCCGCGGAATCGTGAGCGGAAGCTCGCCGAGCAGCGGTCTGTTCAATCGCGCGGTTAGGCCCCAAGTCTTGCGCCGACACCTGATTATAGGGATGAATGCGACGGCTCAAGCCCGAGCACCGCACCGAATGTGCCGCCCGCCCACATAAACCCCATGAACATGATGAGCTCGGATAGCTCTGCGTCTGCAAAGTGATCGCGTGCGCGGGCGAGCACCACTTCATCAATACTGCGGTGATCGCGTGCGAAGTGCTCGGCAAGCTCTACAGCCGCCGCGATACGCGAATCGGCATGCGAGTGATCGGGCGGACCACCCTTCGCCTGGCAGTAGCGACAGCCGTGCGCCAGCGCAAGGGTACGGCGCACCTGCTCCAGAAGCGCAGGAGAGAAAGTCCTGCTCGTAAAGAACGCATCCTCGAGTTTCGTCCAAGGGTCGAGGATGTGGGGCGCGTGGCCCATAAGCCTTTCCATAGGCGTCCGACCGGTGTTCGAAGGGGCAATGCGTGGCATAGCCGAAGTTTCCCTAGTTAATGACGCGGATACTTGGGGCCTAACGTTCGCAGCGAGGCGCGCTGAAGGAGGCGCGATTTAGCGCCGATACGTAGGCGTCGCGCTCGGCTGCGCTGTTATGTGGCAGCACCGCGTGCTCCACAGGTTGGACATGCCTTCTGCTCCAAAAGCCAAGCGAGCCAGCTATTGCTGTGCTTGTTACGCACAGCTTGCCACAGCCACTTGGAACCACACGACGGACACCGAATGGCGATACAAGCGCCGAAGAGGCTGACAAGGGCCATGGCGACACCAGCCAACGTTAAGAAGGTGAACTGCTCGGCCGTGAGCGAAGTGATCTTCAATTGCGCCCAAACCATTAAGACGCCGGCTATCAGTAAGCCTACGAACGCGACCTGAAGCTTCCACGCTTGGCCAGCGCGGCGGAGAACCGACTGCTCGCTAATCAGCTGCCACATAACTTCCATTAGTCAGAAGAAGTGCCGTCTATCATAGCTAACGACCCAAACGCGCAGCTGCTCAAGATGCTTTGAATCAACAGGTTGTGTCACCGGATACTCATTCGGTTGCCATGATAGTCAGAACGCGATTGGTCAACTTCTTGATCCGCCTGCTAATTCGACCGCGGCACCGCGCAAGGAGGAAAGATCTAACGCAGCGGCGGGGCGTACATCAGTCCGCCCTGGTTCCACAGGCGGTTCAGGCCGCGCTCGAAGCCGAGCGGCTTGAGGTTGGCGTCGAAGCTCTCGCCGTAGTTGCCGACCTGCTTCACGATCTGGTAGGCCCACTTGTTGTCCAGGTCGAGCATCTTGCCGAGGTCGCCGCTGGCGCCGACGAAGCGCTGGATCGACGGGTTGGTGCTGCTCGCCTGCTGGTCGATGTTCTTCGAGCTGAGGCCGAGCTCCTCGGCCTCGAGCATGGCGAACAGCGACCACTTGACGATGTCGAACCAGCGGTCGTCGCCGTGGCGCACGGCCGGGCCGAGCGGCTCCTTGGAGATGATCTCGGGAAGGATGACATGCTCGTCGGGCTTCGGCGCGCGCGAGCCGCGCAGCGCGATGAGGCCGGAATGATCGGTCGTGAAGGCGTCGCAGCGCCCCGCGAAGTAGGCGCTCAGCACTTCCTCCAGCTTCTCGATCACCACCGGCTTGAACTTCATGTTGTTGGCACGGAAGTAGTCGGCGAGGTTGAGCTCGGATGTCGTCCCGGGCTGCAGGCAGACGGTGGCGCCGTTCAGTTGCTTCGCGCTCTTGACGTTTGCCTTTTTGGGCACCATGAAGCCCTGGCCGTCATAGTAGTTGACGCCGACGAAGTTGAGCCCGAGGCTGGTGTCGCGGGTGAGCGTCCACGTGGTGTTGCGCGACAGGACGTCCACCTCGCCCGACTGCAGCGCCGTGAAGCGCTGCTGCGTGGTGAGCGGCGTATAGCGCACCTTGTTCGCGTCGCCAAACACCGCCGCGGCGACCGCGCGGCAGACGTCGACGTCGATGCCGTGCCACACGCCCTTGGAGTCGGGCTGCGAGAACCCGGCAATGCCCGTGCTCACGCCGCACTGCAGGTAGCCCTTGGAGCGAACGGATTCGAGCGTGGACTGCCCCAGCGCGGCTTCAAAGAAGAAAATTCCGATGAGGAGGGCGGTGTTTCTCATGGCGTGTCTCCTTCCAGCAGAAAATCGCGCACGATGGCGATCTGGTCCGCGTGCATCAGGGTGGGCGCGTGGCCGACCCCGGCGATCTCGATCACCCTCGCCTGCGGGCCGCGCCGCGCCATCTGCGCCGCGGTCTCGGGGCTGAGCAGGTCGGAGAGCTCGCCGCGCAGCACGAGCGTCGGGCAGCGCACCGCATCGTATATCGGCCAGAGCTGCAGGTCTTTTTCCGGAACCGCGAAAGCCGCCGCGATGCGCGGGTCATAGCGCGGGCGATAAATGCCGTCGTCGCCTTTGCGCACCCAGCTCTCGGTCAGCAGGCGCCACTCGGCATCGCTGTGCCAGCCGAAGGGCGCCGAGATGCGCCGCACGTACTCTTCGGCCTGCGCCATGTCCGGGAACTCGGGCTGCAGGCCGACGTAGGTCGCCATGCGCTCGAGCGCGGCACGGGCGATCACCGGGCCGGCCTCGTTCAGGACCAGTTTGCGCACCGGAGTGGCGGCCTGCGCGGCGAGCGCCATGCCGATCAGCCCGCCCATCGAGGTGCCGACCCAGTGCACCGCCTCGACGTCGAGCCGCGCGATCAGCGTCACCATGTCCGCCACGTACTGCGGCACGGCGTACAGCATCGGATCGGCGAGCCGGTCGGAGTCGCCGCGGCCCGCGACGTCCGGGCAGACGACGCGGAACTGGCCGCACAGCTCGCGCGCGAGGCTGTCGAAGTCCTGCGCCGAGCGCGTCAGGCCGTGCACGCAGACGAGCACGTCGCGGTTGCGCGGGTCGCCCCACTCGAGGTACGCGATGCGGTGCAGGCCTTTCGGCGAAGCGCACTGCACCGAGCGGCGCCGCGGCTCGATGGCTAGCTCGAGGTCTCTACCACGCGGCCGTTCTCGAGCACCGCGCGGCCGCGCACGCCGTCGTGCTCCCATTGCGCTTCCACGCGCAGCTCGGGAAACTCGGCCGACGCCGCGGCGAAGGCCGGAAACGGGATGCCGCGCCTCGGCTCGAAGCGATACTCCAGCACACCGTCGGCGTGGTGCTCGGTGTAGTCCTCGGCGTCGGCGTCCCGCACCATCAGCCAGCGCAGGCGCTCGCGGAAATCCGCGAGCCGCCCCGCGCCGGTGACGCGCACCACCGCTTTGAACAGGCTCAGCCCTCGTACTTGAACGACAGCGCGAGGCGGGCGCGGAACTGCACCACCTTGCCGTCCTCGATCTTGACGTCGAGCTTCGCGATCTCGGCGATGCGCAGGTCGCGCAAGGTGCCCGCCGCCGTCTTGACTGCGTTGCGCACCGCATCCTCCCAGGAGGTGCTGCTGGTGCCGATCACTTCGGTGACGCGATAGACGGTGTCGCCTTCCTTCTTGGCCATGACTCGCCTCTCCTCTGGTGTGGGTTGCGGTAAGGTTGCGGAGGATCCGCGCAATCATTGTAGCCAATACCGCGCGCGGCGACGCCGCTCCGTCTGCACCTCGACGCCGGTCGCCGCGAGGCGCACCAGGACGGCGCCGTCCCGATCGGTGCGCAGGACTTGCGCCCCCGCGGCGCGATAGCGCTCCAGAACCTCCCGGCTCGGGTGGCCAAAGCGGTTGCGGTACCCGACCGGCACCACCGCCCAGCGCGGCGCCATGGCCTGGATGAATTCAGCCGACGAGGATGTGCGGCTGCCATGGTGAGGCACCAGGAGCACATCGGCGCCGAGAACCTTGTTGGCTTGAATGATCTGGCTCTCGGCGAAGCGCTCGATATCGCCGGTGAGCAGCATCGAGCCGCCGCTGCTTGCCACGCGCAGCACGCAGCTTTGATTGTTGCGCCGCGTCGTTTTCTCCAGGGACGCCGGATGCACGAACTCGAAGCGCACCCCATCCCACTGCCAGGAGCCCGCCGCGAGGCAGCGCCGCGGGGCCGCCACCAAAGCGTTCAGCGTGTGCCCCGGGGGAAGCGAAGAAGCCAGGGCATCCGCCTCCAGGCTCTCCAGCACGCTGAGCGCGCCGCCGAGGTGGTCGCTGTCCTCGTGGCTGAGGACCACGAGGTCCAGGCGGCTGAGCCCGGCGGTGCGCAGATACGGCACGATCACCCGGGCGCCGGCGTCGGTCTCGGCGCCGAACGCCGGGCCGGCGTCGTAGAGCAGCGCGCGGCTCGAAGTACGCACCAGCACGGCAAGTCCCTGGCCGACGTCGAGCGTCGTGATCCAGGCTTCGCCGGGCGGCGGTGCCGGCGGCGCGAGCGCGAACGCCGGCGCCATCAGCGCCAGCCCGCCGGTGCGCCACGGCACGCCGCGCGGCGCGAGCAGCCACGCCGCGCCGCCCAAAGCGAGCAGCACGCACCACAGCGGCGGCACGTGCTGCTGCCACAGCGCGCCGGGCAGCGCCGCGCACCACTCGAGAAACTGCAGCAGCAGCTCGACCAGCGCCGCCGAGAACTGGACAAGCGCATCGACGGGAATCAGCGCGGCGACGAGAGCGAGCGGCGTGATGACCGCCGAGACTGCCGGGATCGCGACGGCATTGGCGAGCGGACCGGCGACCGAGACCTGCCCGAACAGCAGCAGCACTGCCGGCGCCAGCCCCACCGTAATCGCCCATTGAACGCGGCCCCACTGCGCAAGGAAGGTCCCGGCCGAAGTCCAGCCGGCGGCGACATAGAAGATCAGCATCACCGCGCCGAACGAAAGCCACAGGCCCGGCGCGAGCGGCGCCCAGGGATCGAAAATCACCACCGCGGCAAGCGCGAGCGCAAGCGTGCGGCCGGGCGAGGCAATGCGCCCCGACCACAGCGCGACGGCGACGACCGTCACCATGTAGAAGGTGCGCTGCGCCGGCACCGCGAAGCCCGCGAGCAGCGTGTAGCCGAGCGCGCCGACAATCGCCGCCGCCGCCGCCGCTTTCCTGGCGGGAAGATGAAGGCTCAGTGCCGGCAGGCGCCGCCATCCCGTCGCCACCAGCCACGCGAAGAGGCCGGAAATCAGCGTCACGTGCAGGCCCGAGATGCTCATCAGGTGAGTGACGCCCGTGCGGTTGAAGAGCTGCCATTCCTGGCCGGAAATGGCGCGCTGGTCGCCGACCGCGAGCGCGGCCAGGATGCCCGCTGCCGGCGTCGCGCCGAGCACGCTCTGGAAGCGCTCGCGCACCGCCTCGCGGGCCTTTTCGATCCAATCCATGAAACTGTTGCGCTCGCCAAGCCTTAGCTGCTCGCCGCGCGAGCGGACGTAGCCGGTGGCGCCGATGCCGCGCTCGAGCAGCCAGGCCTCGTAGTCGAAGCCGTGCGGATTGACGGTGCCGTGCGGCCGCCGCAGCCGTACCGTGAAGCGCCAGCGCTCGCCGGGATGAACCATGCCGGCGAGGAGCGCCGGCTGGTCCTCGTACGCGCTGCTGCGATACCAGGACAGCTGGATCCTCGACGGCAGCTTCTGCTCGGCGGATTCGACGTCGAACTCGAACCGCACACTGCGCTCGCCGAGGGCCGGCAGGGCGGCGACGACGCCGACCACCTGGAGGTCGCGTCCTTCGAGCTCGGGAGAGAGCCAGTCCGCCATGCGCCAGTGCGCGCAAGCTGCAGCCCACAGGAACCCGCCGGCCAGAGCAAACAGCGCGGCGCCTCGCCAGCGCAGCGCCGCCAGGCCGATGCACAGCGGCAGGAACGCGAGCCAGGCGAGCCAGGGCAGCTGCGCCTGCTGCTGGAGCAGCGCCGCGCCAGCCGCGAACGCGAGCGCCGTCAGGGTCATCTAGAATGCAACGCACCCGCTTCCTGCAGGCTGACATCCCGTGCCGCGCAAGTATTTCCGCAAGTACCTGCCCGATCGCGACACCGTGCGCTCGAGCCGGCTCGCCAGGCCGTTCGGCAGCTGGCTGCACCATCCGAATCTCTGGTGCCTGAATCGCCGGTCGGTCTCCGGCGCGGTGGCGATCGGGCTGTTCTGCGGCCTGATTCCCGGGCCGCTGCAGATGCTGGGAGCGCTGCTGCTCGCCATCCCGCTGCGCAAGAACATCCCGGTGGCGCTGATCGTGACGCTCTACACCAATCCGCTGACCATCGTGCCGCTCTACGTGATCGCCTTCGAGTACGGGCGGCTGCTTCTCGGCCTCGACCACGCCGCGGCCGGGATCACGCCGTTCGCGTTCGACTGGTCGGACTGGCTGGGGTCGCTGCGCGCGCTCGGCGACTGGATGCTGGCGCTCGGCAGGCCGCTCGCGCTCGGTCTGGTGGCGCTAGCGCTGACGCTCGCTGCGCTGGGCTACGCCGCGGTGGAGCTCATGTGGCGCGCCCAGGTCCGCGCCGCCTGGCACGCCCGTAAACAACGTCGCAGCAAGCCTTAGAACGCGCGGCAGAGCGTGTAGACGTTGGTTCCCGTTTCCGCGTAGCTGGCCGTTGCCACCTGTCCCGCGCCGATGCTCGGGTTAGGCGCGCCCTGAATCAGGCCGCGCACGGTGCCCTGGTTCGAGGTGCCATCGTCCATTTGGGTGTCGACCGCGATGGCGATCTTGTCGGGCAGGTTCGCCGAGCAGATGATCAGTCCGACGAAGCCGTTGCCGCCCGTGACGTTGAGCAGCGTCGGTCCGGGCGTGGCCGCGCCGTCGCCCGTCTGCACGCCGATCTGGCCGGTGAGCGCATTGAAGGGCTGCTGCGCGCCGTTGCCCGAGACGAAACCGGCCTTGCGCAGGTGATCCCACCAGCTGCACGCCTCCACCGCCGTGGTGCACGTCGCCCCGCCGTTGTTGTAGGTGCCCGCCACGATGCCGTTGCCGTCGCCCGCCACCGGCGCCGGGTTGGTCATCGCGGCCCAGCGCGTCGCCGCGTTCGGGTCGTCGCCGGGAATGGCGCGGTAGCGGTCCTGGTAGCCGTGATAGGCCGCCGAGACGCCGGAGAAATCCGCGATCACGTTCTTGATCTTCGCCTGGGTGATCATCTCCTGTCCTTTCAGGATGCCGCCCAGCAGCAGCCCGATGATCACCAGCACGATCGCGATCTCCACCAGCGTGAAGCCGTGCATCCTCTTGGTCATGGGTCGCTCTGCCTTGTTGTTAGAGCCGAGATTCCTCATAGTCTAACTCTTCCTCAAGATGGTGCAGGACGTCGTCGCTGATCTCGGCGTTGCGCCACATGCGGATCAGCTCGTCGCGCTCGGCGCGCACCGCGGCGAGCCGCAAGCGCTTCGCCAGCGCAGGGGTGCTGTCGGGCTGCTGTGCCAGCGGCGATGCGGCCGCCATGCGGTCGCCGAACTCGGCGCGAACGCGCTCCGCCAAGTCCGAAGATATGCCGTCATCGGCGGCGCGCAGCTCGATCGCGGCGAGCGCGGCGCGGCCCATCGACAGGCGCGCCTTGCGCTGCTCGGCCCGCGCGCCGGGATCGGAGCCCAGCTTGAGGCGTCCGATCAAGGGCGCGAGCGTAAGCCCCTGCACCACGAGCGTGACGGCGATGACCGCGAAGGTCAGGAAGATGATGAGGTCGCGGTAAGGGAACTCGCCGCCCTCGGGTGTCTGCACCGGCAGCGCGAGCGCGGCGGCGAGCGACACGATGCCGCGCATGCCGCACCAGCCGGCGATGAACGCCTCTCCCGGCAGCGGCGGCGCGACCCGGCGATGGAACAGCCGCCCGAGCCAGGCCGGCAGGTACTCGGCGAAATACACCCAGGCAAAGCGCACCAGGATCGCGATCATGCTGATCGCCAGCGCATACGCGGCCAGGTCGCGCCCGGTGTAGCCCTGCAGGCGCGCGACGATGCCCGAAAGCTGCAGCCCGATCAGGATGAAGATCAGGCTGTTCAGCATGAACACCAGAATGTTCCAGACCGAGCGCGCGAGGATGCGCATCTCGGCCGACACCATGGCGGGCGAGTAGCGCCCGCGCAGCAGCCCGGCCGCGACCACCGCCAGCACGCCCGAGGCGCCCACCGATTCCGCGAGCACGTAGGCCATGTAGGGCACCGACAGCGACAGCAGGACCTCGATGAACGGGTCGCCCAGGTAGCGGTGCAGCAGGACGAACAGGCCGCCCAGCAGCACGCCGGTCGCGATGCCGCCGGCGGAAATCAGCGCGAACTCGATGCTCGCGTCGGCGAGCGAGAACGTGCCGGACAGCACCGCCGCGACGGCGAACTTGTAGAGCACCAGGCCCGACGCGTCGTTGACCAGGCTTTCGCCTTCGAGCACCGTGACGATGCGCCGCGGCATGTTGAGCCGGGAAAGAATCGCGGTGGCGGCGACCGCGTCGGGCGGCGACACGATCGCGCCGAAGACGAAGGCCGCGGCCCAGGGAATTTCCGGGATCAGCGCCTTGAGCGCCGCGCCGACGACGAGCGTGGTGGCGAGCACCAGGCCGATGGCGAGCAGCGAGATGGTGCGCAGGTTCGCCTTGAAATCGCGCCACGAGGTCAGCAGCGCCGCCTGGTAGAGGATCGGCGGCAGCACCAGGACCAGCAGGAACTGCGGATCGAAGTCGAGCTGCGGCAGCCGGGGAATGAAGCCGAGCAGGCCGCCGCCGCCGACCAGCGCGATCGGATAGGGCAGGCCGAAGCGGCGCGAAGCCCAGCCGAGCGCCAGGGCGCACAGCAGCAGGAACAGCAGGACTTCCAGGAGATTCATGTCAGCGCACCGCGTGCAGGATGCCGTCCCTCAGCTCGAGCACGCGGCCGGCGCGCGCCGCGAGGTCCGCGTCGTGCGTCACGATGACAAACGCGGTGCCGCGCGACGCGGACAGCCGCAGCATCACGTCGAACACGTCGTCGGCGGTGTGCGCGTCGAGGTTGCCGGTCGGCTCGTCGGCGAGCACGCAGGCCGGCTCGGTCACCAGCGCGCGGGCAAAGGCGCAGCGCTGGCGCTCGCCGCCGGAGAGCTCGCCCGGCTGGTGCTCGAGGCGCGCGCCCAGGCCGACTTCCGACAGGAGCTGTTTTGCCCTTTGCAGCGCGGCTTCCTTCCGCACTCGGCGGATGAAAAGCGGCATGCCGACGTTTTCCGCCGCGGTGAACTCCATCAGCAGGTGATGGAACTGGTAGATGAAGCCCAGGCTGCGGTTGCGCACCTCGCCGCGCTCGGCCTCTCCCATTTCAAACAGGTTTCTGCCTCGGAGCAGAACCGTCCCCCCGGTTGGCGTATCCAGCCCGCCCAGCAGGTGCAGCAGCGTGGACTTGCCCGAGCCCGAGCGCCCCATGATCGCGACCCGCTCGCCCGGATAGACGTCGAGGTCGATACCCAGCAGCACGGGGACCGGCGTGGGTCCCTGATAAGTCTTCTTCAGGTCACGGCAGGCAAGGACCGCCTCACTCATACCGCAGGGCTTCGGCGGGATTCAGGCGCGCGGCGCGCCAGCTCGGGTAGAGGGTGGCGAAGAACGACAGGCCGAGCGCCATCAGCACGATCGAGCCGACGTCGCCCGCCTGCAGGTCCGAAGGCAGCTCGGGAATCAGGTACACGTCCTTGGACAGGAACTTGATGCTGAGCGCGTTTTCGATCGCCGGGACGATGACGTCGATATTGAGCGCGGTAACGATGCCCAGCCCCGCGCCGATCAGCGTGCCGACGATGCCGATCACCATCCCCTGCACGATGAAGACCTGCATCACCGAGCCGGGCGCGGCGCCGAGCGTGCGCAGGATGGCGATGTCGGCCTGCTTGTCGGTCACCGCGACGACCAGGGTGGAGATGATGTTGATCGCCGCCACCAGGATGATCAGCGTGAGGATGATGAACATCATGCGCTTCTCGATCTCGACGGCGCGGAAGAAATTGGCGTGGCTGCGCGTCCAGTCGGAGGCGAACACGTTCTGCGGCAGCCTGGCCATCAGCTCGCGCGCCACGCCGCGTGCGGCGAACAGGTCGTCGAGCCGCAGGCGCACTCCGCTCACCGCGTCGCCCAGCTGGTAGAGCGTCTGCGCGTCGCGCAGGTGCACCAGCGCGAGGCCGGCGTCCGCGTCGACCATGCCGACCTCGAAGGTGCCGGCCACGGTGAACTGCTTGAGGCGCGGGATGACCCCCGCCGGGGTCACTAGGCCCTGCGGCGCCACCAACACCACCTTGTCTCCCGGCAGGACGCCCAGCCCGCGCGCCAGGTCGGCGCCGAGGATGACGCCAAACTCCCCCGGGCGCAGGTCGGCGAGCGAGCCCGCGCGCATGTGCTGGCCGATGTCGGCGACCTTCTCCTCTTCCTCGGGCAGGATGCCGCGCACCAGGGCGCCGCGCACCGCCTGTCCCGCCGCGAGCATCGCCTGCCCCTGCACGAAAGGCGCGGTCGCCCGTACGCGCGGGTGCTGCGCGGCGAGCGCGGCGATGGAGCGCCAGTCGGGCAGCCGGTTGTCGATGCTGCTGATCTGCACGTGCGAGGCGACGCCGAGGATGCGGGTGCGGACCTCCTTTTGGAAGCCGTTCATCACCGAGAGCACCACGATCAGCGCCCAGACGCCGACAAAGATCCCGATCATCGACACGAGAGAGTTGATTCCGATGAAGCGGTTGCGGCGCTTGGCGCGGGTATAGCGCAGGCCGACCAGGAGCTCGTATCGCACGATCGCGCGAGAATACTACAATCGACGACGTGGACGCCGACACCGGACGCTCGCTCGCCGGGCTGATCCGCAAGGAGCGCGTCGCGCATCTGGGCACGCTGCGCGGCGGCGCGCCGCTCGTCTCGATGACCCTTTTCATCGCGCAGCAGGATCTCGCCGCTTTCTACGTGCACGTCAGCCGGCTCGCCTGGCACACCCAGGACATGCTGCAGGACCCGCGCGTCGCGCTGTCGATCGCCGAGACCGACGACGCGCGTCCCGATCCATTCACGTTGATGCGCGTATCGATCCGCGGCGAAGCCTCTCAGCTGCCTGCGCAGCAGCAGGAATTGAAGCGCTTGTGGCTGGCGCGCTTTCCCGAGCAAGCGGTCAACTTCGAGCTCGCCGACTTTTCTTTCTGGAAGATCTCGCCGCGCGACGCGCGCTTCGTCGCCGGCTTCGGGCGCATCCACAACCTGTCGGCAGCGAAGCTGCGTGCAGTCGCCTGAACGATGAGGAGCGCCCGCGCTACGGTGTGGCGGCCGGCGGCTTCGGCGCGGAGGGCTGGATCGTCTCCGCCGGCACCAGCTCGTAGCCCTTCGAGCGCATGCAGAAGCTCTCCAGGCGCGCCTCCTCCATGAGCTGGTCGCTGAAGGGATCGCCCAAAAGCGAGGCAGGCCATACGTAGAAGCGGCGACCCTGCGCGTCCTGCACCAGCGCCGGCCCGATCGGGCGGTAAAGCCAGGTGCGGAAGCGCGCTTCGCGCCACGCTTCCTGCTGGCACCGCGCCGCGTCCTGGTCGAGCTGCTCCGGCGTCGCGTCCGGCTTCACCCACTGCATCGGCGTGCACGCAGCGGCGGCGAGCGCAGCGCAAGCGATCGAATGGACAGCTACAATCGGCCGCATGCTCATAGTGTACGGAATGTCCGACTCGGGCAACTGCTACAAGGTCAAGCTGGCGCTCGAGCAGCTCGCCCTGTCCTACCGCTGGATCGAGGTCGATCCTGCCAAGGGGGAAACGGCAAGCGCCGCGTTTCTCGCCAAGAATCCGAACGGCAAGGTGCCGACGCTCGAGCTCGAAAACGGCGAATTTCTTCCTGAATCCAATGCGATCCTGAACTACCTCGCGGACGGAACGCCGCTGCTGCCCAAGGAGCGGCTCGCTCGCGCCCGCGTGCTGCAGTGGATGTTCTTCGAGCAGTACAGCCATGAGCCTTACGTCGCGGTGGCGCGTTCGATCATGCACTATACGGCGCCAGATTCGCCTGAGCGCGCCCAGCTGCCCCGGCTGCACAGCCGCGGCTACCGCGCGCTTGGCGTCATGGAGCAGCACCTGGAGCGCGAGGCGTTCCTCGCTGCGGGCCGCTACAGCGTCGCCGACATCGCGCTCTACGCCTACACCCATTGCGCCGCCGACGGCGGCTTCGACCTGGGGAAATACCCGGCGCTGCGCGCCTGGCTCGACCGCGTCGCCT
>Ga0307469_10000676_pt1 | contig 12395 bp, 11 predicted proteins | sample atmos_gasesAM2C__FD_203084 | JGI IMG/M metagenome (GOLD analysis project Ga0307469, IMG submission 203084) | Hardwood forest soil microbial communities from Morgan-Monroe State Forest, Indiana, United States - atmos_gasesAM2C_515 | ecosystem: Environmental > Terrestrial > Soil > Temperate...
GGCGGTTTTCTTCGTAGGATATCCGACACTTTCTCCCGACTACGCGCGCGAGTGCAATCGTTCAACGGGAAGCTCCATTTCATCATGCTTGCCTCACTCAATCCGCTGCGGATGCGCTCTTTCCCACGCCCTCATGTTCTTTCGCGATTGATCGAAGATTCGAACATAGTTGTCTCGCGCCACCCGCCGCGTTAGTTCGGGGCCAAGTTCTTTCCAAAGCGGTTCCCAAGCGTCGTAGTTCTTTTTCACTAGCTGCCAGTCACTGGTCGCACCCTGATCGCTGCCGTACAAGAATCTGTCGGGATATTTCCGCACAAGATCAGCAGTCATCTTCAGATGCTCCGGAGTATCGATGATATTCAGCGCAATAACCGGTCCCCACGAAATGTCAATGTTGACGTGCTTGAAGGCTGGATCGGCCAGCATCTGATCGAGATATCTCCAGTGCTCCGGGTAAGGCAACACGCCGCGCCCGTTGCCCATGAAGTGGGCCCAGATCATCGGTACGTTTGGGTGTCGTTTGAGAAATGACTGAAACGCCTCGAGGTATTGCGGCTGCGGCGCCTTGCCATCAAAGATCATCTTCGCGGCTGGATCACTTCGAAGTGCGAGGTTATAGGGCGTATCGTGATCGCAATGGACAACCGCCGCCGCCCCCATCTCGCCGATCACATCAAAGATCGCGTCGATCGAGGGACTATGGAGACTGGGCGGGCCGCCCGCGATTTTCTCCGAGAACTCCTGCTTCTTGAAGTGGATTTCGCCAAAGCCGCTCCACACGCCCGGATATAAGCGGACCATCTTCTTTATGTATTCCCCTGCGTACGAGTCCTTCAGGTTGAAGGCGCTCATTAGCGGATCAACTCGCTCGCGCTCCCCTTCCGGCAATGCCAGGAATTTGTGCGCCACCAGCACATCCTGAATCGCGTTGTAGTACAAGGACTGTGCATCTGTTTGCGTGTAGTAAACCGGAGCAAAGTCACGGTCGATGAGCGGATCGTGCGCCACTGTCACTGCCAGACCCATCATCGTGGTGCGGCATACATGCCGTTCCATCATCTTCACGACGTCCACCATTGGCGGACCATCCGCCTTGAAGTTCTGGATATGAAAGTGCTCGTCGTTATACACGCACTCTGCCGTCTCCTCCGCAGTGGCATTGCCGGGAGACGAAACGATGGCCAGGACCAGAGCAACGAAAGAACTAAAGCCAATTCGCATGTCCGAAACCTCCTCTTCCAAATCGCTTCCCCCTGGCCAGCTAATCGACGGGAGGCGCACGCGAAGCACACTCACCTCTGGTGCCACTTCGCATGCCCTACCCGTTTCGATATTCGATAGACGATCCGCCTTTACTCCTTCACTGCTCGGTAGAAGAAGTAGTCGGCTTGGTAGCCCACGAGCTGAGTCTGCCCCACCGTGCAAGCGCTTGTGGGAACTGCTCCGCCCTTGGTATTCAACCGTTGAATGAAGGTCGTTTTCGCCAGCAGGTTGCCGCCCGTGGGCCCCTTCGCGGTCCCGACCGCCTGCAACAACAGGCATTGAATCGAGCCACTATTTTGGCAGCTCGGTTGATCCGGTCCAGGGTCGACCCCTTGGCTCTTTACCGCCCACACCCGGCTGCTGTCGAGGGAACCCTGCCATGTCGCGTTCCCGCTAAGCGGGACCGTGACACCTGGTTTCGGGTTCGCGTTGATGCTCTGGAAGTGCGTGATGATCTGGATCTGCTGCCCGAACAGATCCGAAAACAGGGTGGCTTCGGGACGGGCGGAGGGGTTCCAGGCAGTGCCACCTGTGGCCGTGGGCAAGCACGTATAGCCCTGGCTACCGAAGGCGTGGCCAACCAAAAAGGGAGCGTTCCCTACCGGTACCGCAATGGTGTCAGAGGTCTCTGGGGTCGCGACCTGCGCCGCCGCGTGAGTGGCCGTGCCGAATGCTGATCCGAGCACGAGAGCGGCAGCGAACAAGTTCCGAATTCGTGTAATCCGACGAACGTTATAGCTCATTATCATTTCTCCAGTTTGTTGTTTACTTCAGCTGCTAACGGTTGAGGTTGTTGACACACACAACCAGCGCGAGGTCTTGTTTGTCACCGCTGGCAAAGCAAAACATCCTTACGTGAGCCTGGTTATTAGTGTCTCTACGAAACAGTTATCTGGGAGGCGCATGGCCTCACTAGACATCACGAGATCTTGGTGGGATTTGCTTTTTCTGGCAGGAAAACTTTTTGGTGGCAGGAGATAAGATGCGACTTAGGCAATTGCACAGAAAGAAGGCAGGACGCCCGAACAACTATTTCCTGCCGTCAATGATGAAGCAGAAATGAATTCCACAAGTTCGACCAACTTAGGATCCTGGCATGCCGGACCGTCGCATCTCATCGAAGGCTGGCACGAGTGTATCCCGGCGAACACGCACGCGCTTAACCACTCTTTAACTTAGGAGCACCTATTGCTCAACCGGCTCAACCTCATTTCCTGCAGTACGGAAAGGAGTCGGTGTTCGGCTTAGATCGCGATCCTTCATCGCGGAATGGCAAACCATGCAAGACTGCTGCGTGCTATTTCCTTCCTGAGAAACCAGGGCATAAGTCAGCCCATGTACCGACCAGGTCACAACCTTGTAGCCAGCGACCCTGGCATAGTGAAAACTCACCCTCGTGAAATCGGCTCTTACTCCCCCGGAGGCGACGGCCACCGAATCGGGCGTCACCATCAGGCTCACAAGATCCGCTTGTGTGCGATACGCAACGTAGGCTGCGGTCTTACCGCCGACTTGCACCAGCCGAGCACCTTCCACACGGTAAGGGCGGTCTTCTCCGGGAAGCATAGGCGACGCCGGCAGGGCCAAAGAAAGTTGGGACTTTGCTTGAAACCATGCATTGACCACTTGCGGAGAGTCCGAGCGAAGCTCGAGTGCAAGATTTCCTTGCGCGTGTCGCCGGTGAGTATTGACGGCAAATTCAGCAAATTCCGGCCCTGAGAGTGCCTTGCGCGATGAGGACCGGCTCACAGCTAACATTCCGACGATCATGCCCAGGGCTAGCACTGGAACAAAAATCTTCCATCGCAGGAACTGTCCCCAGGCCGGTGAAGGTAAACGCTTGGCTGGAACGACGTCTCCCGTTGCCTTCACGGCAGGGCATGACGGCACCCGCAGTTCAGTCAGCAGTCTCTCTTCCTGCGGCGTCGGATCCTGGTCGGCCACGAATGTGGCTTGGCGAAGCAGAGGTCCGCAGTGGTCGCAGAACGCGGCATGCACGATCAACTGTTTTGCCTTCAACTCTGGCCACAGCCCTGCCGCGATTTCGTACCAGTCAACGTCTTGATCGCGTGGACAGTCCGGTCCCGGCGGCGCCGCTTCCGGTGCCGCATCCTTCGAGTACCGGTTCACCAGTTGCCGGTATTTCGACACCTTCTTACGGCACTCGCCGCAAGACTCCACATGACGCTTGGCCTCGTCAACGGCGGGCGGGGAAAACGGGTGCAACTCTTGCCCGCCCTTCGGGGGCACAAGGGCATCAAGTTCCCGGCCATCGAGATGTCTACCGAGCGGACGTCCCATACCCTGAAAACCCATACAAACCTATTACGAGTTCCCGAGGGGATTTGCTTTTTTCTCTATCCTCCCCACCAGCAGAATCCGAACCGGCCCCAAGAATGTGCTCCCGAATGTGGTGTTTTAGCCGTTCAATGACACTTCCCACGCCCTTGGAGCCCAGATCGATGGTTGGCAGAGACGCAATTTCCTTGGTGCTCATTCCTTGCCGGAAGTAAAGCCAGAAAATCATTCGGTCTCGCTCCCCATCCGGCCCAGTCAGGCTAAGCTTCAGATGATGATCGATTTCGTTCAAAAACACTCCGAAAGCGATCCTGTCTTCGCTACCATCAATTTCCTTCCCGGCCTCCGGATCAACGTCGCTTGTGGAGACATGAAGGTTGTCGCCGCCCGACGATTGTGTATGGCCGTGCTTGCAGTAGTCGTGGGTAACATTGGCGGCAATTTTCTTGAGATATCCCAAAATCGCTTCGGGATGCTGGATGGCAAAGTCCCGCAGCAGCCGGCAGCCGTTTTCCCAGAGTTTGACGTAGGTGACTTGGACTAAATCCTCCACCACTGAGCGGGAGCCTTGGCCCCAGAGAGAGGCTGTGCGCATGACGGTGAGGCCGATCGGCTTCCCTACCCGCGCAATAAACTCTTCCCACGCCGCCTCGTCACAAGCTTCGGCGCAGAGACAGACAACCTCTTTGAGAGACAGAGACGAATATCGCGTCAGTCTGGAAATGCTCACCATGCTGTTATTTCCGGTCCCGGCCGCGTACGTATTCGGCGTCGGACTGATAGTCGCGGAAAAAGAGGACACGACTTGACGCGCCGAATGGGCGGGCAAGGATTGTTGTTGACGCTGCGCCTGTGACGTCAGTTGCGGGGAAGGCGCATAGCGCGGCGACAACGGAATCTAGTGTTCTTGCGAATCTCAATTGGAACCCTTGCCTCCCGACCCTTCCCCATTGGATGACAGCGGATACCGGCTCTTGTAAAAGGTTTGTCATTCCCCCACAGCAGTTCCCCTTGAACTCGTGGCCCCACGAAGACTAAGTCGGCGTGCCAGAACTTTCTGACTCTTTGGGTGCAGACCCTGACAGGGAGCATGCGAGGCTTCGTTAGTCCCGTACAGCAATAAGGACGGCTAGTTCACAGCTTGTCCGTACCTTCGATTTGCTCCAATCCGGAAAACCTCCGGCCCTTCTCCGCCCTGCTAGAATCAAAGATTAGCCCCACCGTCATGGACGCAGCCTACATCCGCAACTTCGCGATCATCGCCCACATCGACCATGGGAAATCCACGCTGGCCGACCGCCTGCTGGAGCTCACCGGCTCCCTCGCCATGCGCGAGATGCAGGAGCAGGTGCTTGATTCCATGGACCTTGAGCGCGAGCGCGGCATCACCATCAAGGCCCACGCGGTCCGGATGGTCTACCCCGCGCAGGACGGGAAAACCTACCAGCTCAACCTCATCGACACTCCCGGCCACGTCGATTTTTCCTACGAAGTCTCTCGTTCGCTGGCCGCCTGCGAGGGCGCACTGCTCATCGTCGACGCTTCCCAAGGCGTCGAAGCCCAGACCCTCGCCAACGCGTACCTGGCCATCAATCACGGTCTCGAAATCATTCCGGTGATCAACAAGATCGACCTCCCCAGTGCTGACATCGAACGCACCAAGGAGATGATTGAAGGCGCCGTCGGGCTTGATGCCTCCGATGCCTGCCTCATCAGCGCCAAGACCGGGCAGGGTGTGCCCGACGTACTAGAAGCGATCGTCAAGCGCATCCATTCCCCAAGGGGAGTTCCTGAACGTCACTTACAAGCTCTGCTTTTCGATTCCTGGTTCGATCCTTATCGCGGTGTCGTCGTCCTCACACGCGTATTTGAAGGCACGTTGAAAAAAGGACAGAAGATCCGCCTGTGGTCGAACGGCCACGTCTTCCAGGTGGAAACTCTAGGCGTGCTGACGCCCAAGCCGGTCGAAATCGATGAACTCGTGGCCGGCGAGGTCGGCTTCCTCATCGCCAACATCAAGAATGTCGCCGACACCAAGATCGGCGACACCATCACCGACGACGAACGTCCTTCGATCGAACCCCTGCCGGGCTTCGAAGAAATCAAGCCTATGGTGTTCGCCGGCCTTTACACCGTCGACGCTCACGAGCACACCCAACTCCGCGAAGCCCTCGAAAAACTTCGCCTGAACGACTCGTCTTTCTTCTTCGAGCCGGAAAGCTCCGTTGCCCTCGGCTTCGGCTTTCGCTGCGGCTTTCTCGGCCTGCTGCACATGGAAATCATCCAGGAACGCCTGGAGCGCGAATACAACCTCGACCTCATTACCACCGCGCCCGGCGTCCGCTACAAAATCACGCTCACTGATGGCACACTGATCGAAGTCGACAACCCGTCGCGCTGGCCCGATCAAAGCGAGATCGCCAAAGTGGAAGAGCCTGTAATCCTGGCGGTGATCCTGACCAACGAGGAATACGTCGGCGGGATTCTGAAACTGGTCGAAGAAAAGCGCGGCAAACAGAAGAGCTTCGAGTATGTCAGCGGTTCCCGCGTCATGTTGCAATACGAACTTCCGCTCAACGAAATCGTCCTCGACTTCTACGATCGCCTGAAGTCCGTCTCACGAGGCTATGCGTCGCTGGACTACCACTTAGCGGGTTATTGGGAATCGCCCATGGTCAAGCTCGACATACTGGTCGCCGGTGAACCCGTCGACGCCCTCTCGCTCATCATCCACCGCGATTTTGCCTACGAGCGCGGTCGCGCGCTGGTTTCAAAAATGCGTGAACTGATTCCGCGCCAGATGTTCGAAGTCCCGATCCAGGCCGCGGTCGGCGCCAAGATCATTGCCCGCGAAACGGTCGCCGCCATCCGCAAAAACGTCCTCGCCAAATGCTATGGGGGAGACATCACCCGCAAGCGCAAACTGCTCGAAAAGCAAAAAGAAGGTAAGCGCCGCATGAAACGCATCGGCCGCGTGGACATACCCCAGGAAGCTTTCCTGGCCGTCCTGAAAGTCGGCGAAAACAGCAGCTAGCGAGTGCCCGATTCGCCGTCAAAATCGCGCTTGTTCCAGAGTGTTTTGAAGGTCCTATGCAGCGGGGAATACCACCCATCCCGAAGGTGCCGATACCTCTAGATGTGCAAATCTCAAGGGTTGCTTGAATCTTTTGTTTTTGGAGTGGCGTATTGCAACGCCGACTTAATGGCACTTAAGTCCAATAAATGCTGCTATTTGGGGCTTCGAGAACGCGTTTAGAGAAGCGACCATCTGGTCGCTTTTATCGATTGTCGGAAACACTGTAGATCGATTCCACAAGCTTTTCCACAGGGCGGCGGCACGACAAGGTTGTCATATTCCTTGACCGGAGGCCACAAAGTCCCAGCCCTATTCATCCGGAGCAATCCCGCCCTCGGCCATGGTTTCAAAGCGGGTGGATTGCTTGATAAAGGCGAGGTTCACGCGCCCGATCGGACCATTGCGTTGCTTGGCAATAATGATCTCGGCGCGACCCTGCAGGTCGGGATCGTCCTGCTTGTACACCTCTTCGCGAAAGATGAACATGACCAGATCGGCGTCTTGCTCGATCGATCCCGACTCGCGCAGATCCGCCAGTTGGGGACGGTGATCCCCGCCCCGACTCTCCGGTGCGCGGCTTAACTGCGAGAGCGCAATCACCGGAACGTGCATTTCTTTCGCCAGGGCTTTCAGTCCGCGCGAAATGGCAGACACTTCCTGCGTACGATTTTCAAAACGCTTGCCCCCGCCCGACATCAGCTGCAGGTAATCCACCACGATCAGGTCGAGCGATCCGCACGACTGTTGCAATCTCCGAGCTTTCGCCCGCATCTCACTCAGGGAAATTCCGGGCGTATCGTCGATATAGATTCGAGAAGTCGCCAACTCTTCCATCGCTCGTACTACGCGCTGCATATCGTCGCGCCACAATGATCCGGTCCGCATCTTGTGCGCATCCACCCGCGCGCGCGAACACAAGAGACGAAGCAGCAAAGCCTCGCGCGACATTTCCAGCGAAAAGATTCCCACCACTTTGCCATCCACGATCGCCGCATTTTCCGCAATATTCATCGCGAACGCCGTCTTGCCCATCGAAGGCCGCGCCGCCAGAATCACCAGGTCAGACTTCTGCATGCCGCTGGTCATCTCGTCCAGATCGGTATAGTGCGTGGCCAGCCCGGTGATGCGTTGACCTCTCTGTAACAGCGCATCGACCGACCCGAACGAATCCTTTACGATTTCCTGAATACCCAGAAACCCGCGTCCGATACGCTTTTCCGAAAGCCCAAAAATGGCGGCTTCCGTATCATTCAGCACGTCCTCAACCGCATCCGACTGGTCCGCCGCCCGCGCAATCGCCGCATTGGCTGCATGTATCAGCCCGCGCAATAGCGCCTTGTCGCGCACAATCTTGACGTAGTGCTCGATGCTGGGCCGGTCGGGCACGCCATCCAGCAACGACGAAACGTAGGCCATGTCCCCAATGGCCTGCAGTTCCTTGTTTCGGGAAAGCTCTTCGACCAGCGTGACGATATCGATCGGCCGCGACGACTCCGCCAGATCGATCATGCGCGAGTAGATGCGCCGGTTCGAGTCCAGCGAGAAGTCTTCCGGCCGCAAGTGTTCCGCGGCCTGGTTAAAGGCCAGATTGTCGAGAAGAATCGCTCCAAGAATGGAACGCTCGGCTTCGATGTTCGCCGGAAGCGTACTGATGCTGTAGTCCGTGGTCGCCAATGCTTTCGAGCCCTAGCCCTGATTTCGAAAATTTGTGCGGAAGCGAACTGCAATATACCCGCGACCCTCGCTGTGGATGCAAAGTGTTCGCGGAGGAAAACTGAGCAGCGACTAAATTTTCTGGCCGCTCACTTGCATGCCACCCCTCAGGCCTTGATTATAGGCGAACAAAAAGCGAATCTCAAGAAGAGAGGCTTGAGCCGTGAAACTCGCAGCCAACAGCCGACGACCGACGACCGACGACCGACGGAGTGACTCAAAAACAAATGCGGCCCGGGCCAGCCACCCGGACCGCATTGGTTTTGGCGAATGTCCTGTGACCCTAGTCCACGCACGAGGCATGGGGGAGTTCATCTTTGACTGGCGCTCCGAAGAGCGCCTGTATCGATGCACTCGGCAGATCGCCATCTGCGAAGCAAGCTTCACAAATCGATCTGCAACACCACGGTGGCCGGCGGCCAGTCCTGCCGTGTGTGGAGGACTCTGTTGAGGAGGCCGCAACGCCCGGGCAACCAGTCATGCGCCGAAGCGCCTTTCTGGAGGATCCCTCCCAGCGATTCACCCTCGAGAATCACCGGGCACCGCCGACTCTGCCGTAATGCTCTGGCAGGGCACACAGAACATCTCGCTCGAATGTCGACACTGTGCGCCTCGCACCCGGACCTCTACAAGCAAAAACCCAGCGCTCGTTGTGCAGAAACTGTGGATGCCGGCGATTCCTTGTGGAAGGTCGTGGAAAATTGGGACGATCGTCCGCCACAGCCACTCGACTGGCGTCCGGCCACGAATGAAGTTTCGATCATGCCGCCGATTTCGGATAACGGCGCGTCAGCTTCAAAAAGAATCCGTGCGCACGATGCGGAAACGCGGTGCCGCGAAGGAACATGAATGGACAATGTCCCTCGATCACCCGAATCCCCTTCGCCTCGCAGAACGCGATCGCTTCCGGACTCACCGCGCCTTTGCCGCCCGCGCGGTAGAGCCATACATCCTGAATACCCGCGTCGGCACAATCTTCCACCACCTCCAGTGTCTCGCTGGCCGGGGTCATCACCAGCACACCGTCCACTGGCGTGGGCGCCTTTCGCAGGCTTTGCAGGCACTCCCTGCCTTCGATCTCTTTCGCCCACCGGTTCACGGGCACCATGTCGTAGCCGCGATCGCACATCTCTCGAAACAGATGGCGGCTGAAGTCTTTCGGGTTACGCGATACGCCCACCATTGCGATGCGGTGCAGCGTAAGAAAATCCTTGACGTCCCGGGTTGTCGTCATGGCAATCCTCCAAAGAATTTCCAAGCATTAAACCAATTGCCCGATTTCTGCAGTGACTCGCGTCACTGTGCCCCGATCGCCACACCGGGAAGGCCCCCTCAACAGCCATCATTGTTTCGTAGTACTCTCTGGCGTCATGCGATTCGCCCGCCGCCTCCCACTTCTGCTGATGCTTTTTCTCGTGTCGCTCGCCACCCGTCCAGCCGAGTCTCAACAATTCCCCAACCCATCGGCGATCGTCATCACTCACGTAACCGTGATTAATCCTGGAACAAGTTCTGTTGTGCCCGATCAGACGGTAATCGTCACCCGCGCTCGCATCACCGCGGTGGGGCCGAGTGACAGTTTGCAAACTCCCCGAGGCTCCCGCGTCCTCGACGCCCGCGGTCAGTACCTCATCCCCGGCCTCTGGGACATGCACGTTCACTCCGCCTTCGGCGACTGGTTCCCCGGCGGCCGCGAGGTCATCCTGCCCCTCTTCATCGCAAACGGCGTGACCGGTGTGCGCGACATGGGAGGCGATCTCCCCGTACTCTTCGCGTGGCGCAAACAAATTGCCGCCCGGCAGATTTTCGGTCCGCGCATGATCCTTTCCGGCCCAATGCTGGACAGCTATCTGCCGAGCGGAAAACTGCGCTTCCCCAGTTCCATCCCCGTGACGACTCCGAAGAGCGCCATCGCCGCCGTGGACTCTCTCAAGAAGCAGGGCGCCGACTTCATCAAAGTTCAGTCCGTCATTTCGCATGACGCCTATCTCGCCGCCGCCACCGAGGCTCACAAGCAGAAACTCCCCATCGTCGGCCACGTTCCCGACAAGGTCCGCATTTCCGAGACAATCTCCGCAGGGCAGAAAAGCATCGAGCACCTGATGGGAATCTTCGAAGGCTGCTCCACCGACGAAGACAAGTTCATCCGCGGCGAAGGCAATCTGAAACTACTTCTCAGCACCTCCGACCAGTCCCGTTGCGACGCCATTATCCGGTCGCTCGCGCAACATCAGGTCTGGCAGTGTCCCACCCTCGCCTGGCAGCGCGGCGGCACGTTTCTTGACCAACTCGACTGGCAGCACCAGCCACTCGACAAATACGTCCCCGCCCCCTGGCGAGACATCACCTGGCGCCGTTTCAACGACGAGATGATGCCCGACCTGAAGCGCGATCCGCTGGCCTTGCGTCAGGAATATTTCAAGCGGAACCTGCAGATGGTGGGCGCGATGCACCACGCCGGCGTGCCCTTCCTCGCCGGCACCGACGCCGCGCCCGGCATCTACCTGCTGCCCGGCTTCAGCCTGCACGACGAGCTCGCCAATTTCGTGGAAGCCGGCTTTACCCCCATGGAGGCTCTTCAAACCGCGACCAGCAACCCGGCAAAGTTTCTGGATCAGGAAAATAAGTTCGGCTCGATAGAGCCCGGCAAGCTCGCCGACGTGGTTCTCCTCACCGCAAACCCTCTCACCGACATCCACAACACCACGAAGATCAGCGCCGTTGTGGCGAACGGCCGCCTGTTCGAGCGCGCCGATCTGAACGCCCTGCTCGCGCAAGTGGAAGCTGCCGCCAAGCAGGTGAAATAACGGCCGCTATTTACAAAGGGGACTCTTCCAAAACTTCTGCCGCGATCTTGACAGCAAAGTTCACCGAGCGGGCGATGAAACAGTAGCCGTGCGCCTCTTCATGCAGATCTCTCGCTTTCGCCAGGTCGCCCGTGGCAATCCTCACGACCGGCCTCAGCAGCACCGAAGCAAATTGACCTGCGCCGGCCGCGTCCTCTTCCATCCAACCCTGGGCGCAATCCCGGTACTCCAGCACCGTCACATGATTTACCGAGCACAAGTGCAGATACCACAACATGTGGCATGCCGAGAGGCTCGCCACCAGCAATTCTTCCGGATTGAATCGAGACCGGTCCCCGCTAAAATTCGGATCGCTCGAGCCTGGAATTTCCGGCTTGCCGTCGACAGTGATCGTGTGATCCCGGCGATACTCTCGATAGCTCCTAGTTCCAACTCCATCATTGCCAGTCCAGTCGACCATTACGTCATAAGAATGCACCCTCATCCTCCTGAATTCGGGAGTTTTCCTTCGCGACCTTCACGGCCGTTCTGGCGAAGTTAGCGGTTAAGCTCTTTCTCCGAGCCCATCCAAGCCGCACAAACCGCCCGTCCTCTTGCAAAATCATCCACCACTAGAACCAGCTGTTGCTCATGGTCGCTATACATCACTTCAATATTGACACCCGCGTCCGCCATCCACCGAGCAATCTTGCCCAATTGTCCTGGCTCTTCCTGCCGCAACCGTTGTACAAGCACCTCGCGCTCGTCCAGCACACGAATGCCCGCCCCTTGCAGCGCCCGGCGCGCCGCGGCTCCATCCGCGAACAGGAAGTGTGCCGCACCCGCACCGTCGACCACCCAAGCCCCACCGCCCTCGATGCTCACGCCCGCACGCCCGAGGGCTTCCCCCATTTCCGCCAGAGCGCCGGGACGGTTCTCTAGCACGATAGCCAGATCCTTCATGCTCACTCCTTCACTTCTTCGATTTTCTCCAGCGTAATCGCCTTCGACCCGCCCCGCTCGTAGACCTTCCCCGTCACCTTCACGAGCTTCCCCGCCAGGGGCAGCAGCTTGGAGCGCACATCGACATCCGGCATCTCCGCTGAGAGCGGGTGAAAGACCTCTTCATCCCTGCTCAAAATCACCAACGGAGATCCGGCCCGCACGCACGCTTCCAGGCAGCCGTTGGGCAGCGGCTTCACGACCTCGTGAAAACGATGTACACAGCCACCGTCCCGGATATATCCAACAACTGTCAT
>Ga0307469_10000677_pt1 | contig 12393 bp, 9 predicted proteins | sample atmos_gasesAM2C__FD_203084 | JGI IMG/M metagenome (GOLD analysis project Ga0307469, IMG submission 203084) | Hardwood forest soil microbial communities from Morgan-Monroe State Forest, Indiana, United States - atmos_gasesAM2C_515 | ecosystem: Environmental > Terrestrial > Soil > Temperate forest...
GCAGCGATGAAACCCGCGATGTCCTTCTGCTCGGCGAGCTCGTACACCTTCCGGACGGCCTTCTCGTTCTCGAGTGACACCGCGGATCTCCTTCTCGATGGGCCTTTGTCAGCCGTTCCGATGCTTCTCCGGCGAAGGACATACGCTCCGTACGCCTGCGAACATCTTTGGCTCGACCAGACCAGCTCGCATCCGGGAAACCCCTAGTCGCTCGGGCTGTGGGTTCGATTGCTGTGGCAAATTGTTCATGGAGTCACCCCCGGCCTGGGCCCGCCGTATCGGTCGTGTTCTCGCCACCGATTCGCGAAGGTGCGGGCTCGCTCGCCGGTGCGGGCGGGTGAACGGCTACGAGATCCGAATCTCGTGCGGGGGTCGCGACGCTATCCTCGGCGAACCTGGATGGGCTCGCATCTCGAAATCCCTAGCCGGCCGTTGGCAGTGCCGATCGTGTATTCGTTGGTAGAGAGCGCAGGACGTTCGCTAGTTGTGTCCGCGACCTGATCCCAAGCTTTCTGTACACCTTTGTGAGGTGATACTCCACGGTCGCCGGACTAATGAACAGCTGTTCTGCTATGTCCTGATTGGTCGCACCCTGAGTGGCCAGTTCGGAGATCCGGAGTTCTCGCGGGGTCAGGTCTACTTGCGTGTCGACCTCGCGCTTGCGCGCCCGCTCGCCCGTCGCTAGCAACTCCGCTTCGGCGCGACCGGCGAACGCCGACATATCGAACTCGACAAAGAGCTCGTGGGCTCGGCGGAGTTGATCGCGTGCGTGCCGTTGCCGGCGTTGCCTCCGCAGCCATTCCCCGTAGAGGAGGCGCGTACGTGCCAGGTCCACTTGTAGGCGGGTCGGCAAGAGGCGATCGATCGCCTCTTGGTATAACGCCTCCGCGCCCGCGCCGTCCGTCAGAAGGGCCCGACAACGCGCCTGAACGCCGAGCGCCCACTCAGTACCACTGGCGTCCGTGCTCTCTTGGAAGCGAGCTAGCACAGAACGTGCGCCCTCTGTCCGGTTGGTCCGACTTGCCGCTTCGATGAGTTCGACCGCCGCCCAACCCCAATACCAGAACTCATTCGGGTGCCGCACGGCCTCCTTCGCGCACCGAAACGCCTCCTCGTATTCGCCCCTTCCGTTACAGAGAAGAGCGGTCGCCCAATGCACACGACTTAGGGCCAACCCTTCGCCTTCTGATTGCGCGTCAGACGTAATGGTCTCGCTCAGCTGCTGAAGCTCTGGCTGGTCGCCGCGGAAGGCTGCGAGAAACAGCGCTGAGTTCTGGATCCGCCGGTTGTCCGACGCGTCGGTGACGACTTCAACTTGGTCAGCCAGTGACTGCGCCGCTGCCATCTCCCCAGCGAACAGACACATCATCACTCGTGTACTGAGCGAAATCGGCAGGATCGACAATGCGCCGAGGTCGCGAGCGAGTCGCTGGTGACGGGCTGTGAGGAGATCCCAGGTTTCGTGGTCCCAGATCAATCCGGCGGTACCTCCGGCGACCCACGACCAGCGTAGACGCTCTTCGGTGCTTAGACGATCGCCTCGAAAGGCGCTGAGTGCCCTCTTCAGGACGGCAGTTCCAGGCGTGACTCCATCAGTGACGAGCAGAGACAGACCTTCGAGCAACACATCCGACGCTCGCGGTTGCTGATCTGACGGCGGGACGGCGAGCGCCGCCTTGGCTACCGCTACCACATCCGCCTCGACCGCCAAGTGGCCGGAGAGAATCGCAGCGATCAGCGCATCAAAGTAGGCGTCACGAGCGAGCGTCAGATCAACATGCTCGAGCCGAGACGCCGCCCTCAGCATGAGTGGCGAAACCTCGTTCCCGCGACTCCGCGCAAACGCAATCTGCCCCAAGAGCGCGTCCAACTGCGCCTGGTGCAAGTCGTCCAAGGGCCCACGTTCCGCGATCATCACAAGACCAGAGGCTGCATCCAGTGCCCCACCCATGCACTTCGCCTGTGCCGCTCGTAGAGCTCGCACAGCCCGACTGGCCGGGTCGACGGTGAAGGCCACCGATCGTTCCAAGAACGCGCCCGCCGCGGCGTAGCCACCGCGCGACTGTGCCCGCTCCGCGGATGCCTCTAGTTCATCAGCTACAGCCTCGTTGGGATGAAGCGTTGCTTGCGCTCGGTGCCACGCTTTGCGATCGGGGTCGTATACCGCGTCTGTGGCTTCAGCCAAAGCATTGTGAGCCTCGCGCCGATTCCTCGGGTTCGCCGTTTTGTATACGGCGGAACGAACCAGGGGGTGGCGGAACACCACGCGTTCTCCGAAGTCGACGAGCCCGTCATCTTCGATGGTCTCTGAAGCGCCCTCGTCAATGCCGAGGCTGCTCGCGGCGCGCCAGATGATCCCGGGGTCTCCGGTTGGGTCGGCCGCCACGATCAACAGCAGTGTTCTGGACCCGGGCGACAATCTCGCGAGCCGACGCCGATAGCTCTCTTCGATCTGACCTGTCAGCGTGACCGACACCGGCGGGCCGAACCCACCTGCCAGCTGCGATGGAGTCAGGCCTCGGGGGAGCTCCAGCAGAGCAAGCGGATTGCCGTGAGTTTCTGCGATGAGTCGATCCACCACACCACCATCAAGCCGATCTGGCAGGGCGGTCGCCAAGAGTTCACGGGCGTCCTTGTCTTCCAGGCCGCCGATGTGTAACTCAGCGATACCGCGAACCTCTTCGGTCAATGTTCGTGATCCAAGAAGGAAAGCGACCGGGTCCTTTGAGACGTGGCGAGCGGCGAACCCGATGGCGTGTGCGGACGCGGCATCAAGCCATTGCACATCGTCGACCACGCATAAGACAGGTCGCCTCGTGCTCACGAGCGACATCAGGTTGAGGAGTCCAAGCCCGACGAGCAACCGATCAGGTACCTGCCCATCGCGTCGTCCAAGTGCAACTTCCAGCGCGCAGCGCTGAGGATGCGGCAGCTGTTCAACCTCCTGGATCTCTGGACGAAAGAGGTCCTGGAGGCTTGCGTATGGGAGTTCCATTTCCGCCTCGTTGCCGAGGGTGCGAAGGACGTTGAAGTCTCTGGCCAGGGCCACGGCGCGCTCAAGGATCGCCGTCTTGCCTATTCCCGGCTCACCATGAATGACGATCGCGGCACCGTCACCGTTTCGAGTCCCTTCCAACAACGACGTGATGACTAGGGTCTCGTCGTCCCGGCCGAGAAGCACTTTCGCAAGCCGCGATTCGTTGACCATCACAGACCGCGACGATCAGGCGGAGCAAGGATGCCTACCCGCGTCTTGCCGATCGCTTGCTGCGAGCTCATCCCTTGAGTGGCCACCCGCTAATCCTATGATTCGCACGACGGGACCGGCACGACGCGGCAATCGGGTGAAGGCGCAAGTGGCAACGCACGCTTCTTTCCGGACCGCTGACGCGCGTGCTGTGTGCGTCGATAGGCCGACCAAGTCGCGCTCGCGTCCTTGTTCAGCTGCCAGCCTCGAGAAAGATCAGCCTCTAAAGAGCGGACGAGGAAAAACGATCCAGCGTTATCCCGCTTGCCTTTAGGAGCCGATCACGTGAGGCCTCGGCAACGCCGCGCACACCTTGCAGGTCATTGCCGACAAGAACCCCATCCCATTTGCGCACCTCACCCGCCACAAACACGACGTCCACGTTCGACGTGTTCACAAACGACACCGCCGCGCTAGCAACGGACGCTAGTGGTGTCGTGGTGGCCGCATCCGTGGTAATGACAATCAGGTCAGCCGCCTTGCCGGGTGTTAATGAACCGATGCGCTGGTCGAGGCCAGCATTCACGGCACCGCCCATGGTGGCGAACGTGAGAACGTCGTTCACGCCGATAGGAGGCGGCCCGGCCTCGTCAGCCGCCAGGCGGCGTTGGGCTGCAGCTCGCTGCATATGCAACAGCAACCGCATCTCCGAAAACATGTCGATCGCGTAGCAGATTTCGTTATCCATGCTGAGTCCCGGCGGGACGCCATATTGAAGGGCTTGATCGACCGGCAATGACGGCGGGCCAATGCCAAAGGTGGTGTCGGAACGTGACGCGGTATTGATGGTGACACCGACGTCGCGGATCACTTCCCAAGCCTCAGGCGGCATTCCGGAGCAGTGGTTGAATGTGTGATGCTCGTTGAGCAGCCCGGGGAGGGCGTCGCTCCAGAGCCAGCCGCCCATCTCGGTGCTGATCCAAAAGTCGTTTCGACTAGCGAAGGTCCAGATATCGGGATCAGGGCTTCCCGCAAACATCCGGAGCGTGAGTAGCTGGTCGTCCGAGCTGAAGTACTCGTTGCGCAACCGGTGCAGGTCTTCTGGCCATTGCTGATCCCAGTCGCCCGCTAACGGCGCACCGGACGCGTGCACCGCTCGAATCCCTGCACGTTTCAAGCCTTCAACCGCGGCGTCGGAGTGTTCGGCGCTCCGACTATTGTGCGAATTGTCAATGAAACACGTCACGCCTGCATTTAGGCATTGCAGTGCGGTCACAAGATTCCCGACTTGCATGTCGTCCGCCTCGTAGTGAGGAGCAAGCCGCCGGTGAACAAGAGCGGTGTACTCGTCCAGAGAGAGATCGGGCGCAAGGCCGCGGAGTTGGCCCTCCCATGCGTGAAGATGCGAGTCAACGAACCCTGGCATCACGATCGATTCGGTGACGTCGATGTCGATGGCGTCGGCTCCGGCGGCGGCGTCGCGACCCACCGCGACGAGCGTGTCGCCCTCGATCACGACGTTGCCGACCAGGTTCCCGATCGAAGGGTCCATGCTCATCACGAAGCCGCCACGAAGTACGACTTGGCGGTTTGAGTCCGCAGAAGTTCGTTGAAGCGACTCGAGAAGAGCCTGACCACGCGGTGTCGTCATCAGCGGTACACCAGGGAGAGTCTCTCGCGCGCAAAGGGTCCGACAGCGGGCTTAGTCGAATCCTCGGTGGGTCCCGATGCACTGGCCGCCCCAACCCAGTTACTTCGAAGAGACAGACGGCGAGCGACAGCTATCCCCAGAGTTCGACGGGCTGCGATCAGTAGCCGGTAGCTCTGGTCGACCGTACCAACGCCGCAGGTTCGGTCACGATCGCTGGTAGGTCTGACTGTCATGAAGACTCCTGACTCGATCGAATCGCCTCGTGCATTGAAGGTCGAGATCGCGCAGCCTGGCATCTAGGAATCCCCTAGTCTGAAGTCGCGACTGTCCCGGCCGAACGCTCGATCGCTCGCTCAGGTTCAGGGAGCACCCCAAGTCAAGGGCGGGCCACCTTTACGAAGCGATCGATTGAGTCCCTGCGCCGCGCGACGCCGAAAGCTCGGACGAATCTCGCGTGGTGCGTCGATGCGGTGTGGCGACCTCCTTCGCAACCGGCGTCAATCGTTCGGGAGATTGAGACCCGGAAGGGAGTCGCGACCGGCTCCGTCTGTACCGTCCAGGAGCTATCCCTGCGGAAGCTCGCCGTGGTGGCGTTCTTGTCATGACTTTCCCGCTATTGGTTCGCCCATCGTGGGCTGCAGGAACAGCGGAAGCTGTCGCAGCGGCGGCGGGTCACCGGCACGTCCGCGGTCGCGCCAGACTTGCGTCGTTAGGGCCTGCACGAGGCGGTGATACACGCTGAGGAGGAACACGGCGAAGGGAACCTCGGCTGCGATCGCCGTCACGATTGCGGTTGCCTGCTCCGGGCTGCCCCAGGAGAGCACGACGTCGAACCAGGCGTCGCAGAACAGCAGCATGGCCGTGACCAAGCAAGCCGTGATCACCAACTGTCGACTGCGCCACCCGAACCAGGCGGCGGAGGCAGACGCCAGCATGAGCGCGGCATCGAATCCGACCCACGCCAGGCGCCAGTCGCCCGCTCGTTGACGATCAGGCAACGTGGCCGCGAGATACACCGTCCAAGGCGCGAGTGCCACGGCGGCAGCGGTGGCGGATAGGAGAGCGCGGCGGCGGCGACGTGCTGCCGGCGGGATCTCGGTGAGTGCGCCAGCTTCGGCCAGCCAGCGCGCGAGTAGGCGATGTTCGTCATCGCTCAACGCGAGCACATCCGCGCGGTCGTTAACGGGCCTCCCGAGCCGCACATCGTCGCCGATCGGCATCACGTGTACCCGCCGTCGTACCACCGTCCGAGAGCCTCGCCCGTTGCGGAGTTGATCGACTCGGTAACGACGTCCGACCCGACCCACTTTCCGTCGATCCAGTGTTGCGCAATCGTCGTCATTGAAGCCTCCTCTTCGGGTTGCGGCGGGGCGCTTTGGAGTTGGGACGCCGCGCTTTGGAGTTGGGATTGCGCGCTTTCGAGTCGGGATGGCGCGCTTTCGAGTCGGGATGGCGCGCTCCGCGTATGGGAGCGTGGTCGCCCGCGCCGATCAGTACGGGCGCGCACTGTGCACATCCGACGGCTCGCGCGGCCGCCTCCGGCGGCACCTCGACCGGCGTCGGAGAATGCCTACGGCCGGCCCCCGGCTGCACGGCCACGATGATCCAGGCCGCGCCGAGCAAGACGGCGGCGGCAGTGAACGCGACGTGGAAGCCAGAAACCTGCGCCCGCAAGAGAGAACCAGGTCGTTCGTCCAGGTAACTTGCTGTACGGCTTGCGGCGAGAGTCGCGAGGATCGCCAGACCGATCGACCCGCCGATCTGCTGGGCGGTGTTGAGCAGGCCAGATGCGAGTCCGGCATCTTCACCGCTGACCTGACGTGTGCCAGCCAAGGTGATGGGAACGAAGGTGAGTCCGAGTCCGAGACCGATGGGAAGAAGGCCGGTGAGAAGATCGGACGCGTAGTGCCCGTGGACAGGGAGCTGGGCCAGCACGATCATGCCACCGGACGCGAACGCGAGACCGATCAAGGGCACCGTTCGAACGCCGAGCCGTGGGACGAGCCTGCGGGCGACGGCGGCGCCCGTGGCGGTTCCTACCGAGAATGGGAGGAACGCAGCGCCTGCCTTCAACGGGCTGTAACCGAGAGTCTCCTGTATGTAGAGCGAGACGAAGAAGAACGTCGAAAAGACTGCGGCAGAAGCAAGCAGGATCGTCAGGTCAGCTGCCGCAAGGCTGCCGAGACGGAAGATACTAAGTCGCACGAGCGGCGCGGGGCTGCGCGACTCGATCACGAGGAACGCCGCGAGCAACGCGCCCCCCAGAGCCAACGACCCGACTGTGCGGATGGAGCGCCAGCCGGCTGTGTTCGATTCCACGATGCCGAACACGAGCGCGAGCAACCCACCGGTGACCGCAGCTGCTCCCGGCAGATCGAATGTCCGGTGCGCAAGCTGAGATCGCGATTCAGGGACGTACCGGGCCGTCGCAAGGAGAAGTGCCGCGCCGATCGGCACGTTGACGAAGAAGATCCATCGCCACGACGTGAGATCGGTAAGAAGACCGCCGAGCAGCAGGCCTACGGCACCGCCGCCGGCGGCGATACCGCTCCAGATCGCCAACGCTGTCGCGCGATCCTTCCCGTCGGTGAAGGTCGTTGTGATGATCGCCAGGACTGCCGGTGCGAGCAGCGCACCCCCGAGCCCTTGCAGCCCTCGTCCGGCGATCAACATGCCAGGTGACTGGGCGAGACCGTTGAGTAGCGACGCGACCGAAAACAGGATGATCCCGGTGCTGAACACTCGCTTGCGTCCGATCAGGTCGCCCGCGCGTCCGCCCAACAGAATGAAGCCACCAAACATCAGCGTGTACATGGTGATGACCCATTGCAGCTCGGTCAGGCTCGTACCTAGACCTCGCCGGATCGACGGCAGCGCGACGTTGACGATCGTCGCGTCGAGGACGACCATGAACTGGGCAACACACACGAGGACAACCACCAACCACCGACTGGCGGCCTCAGCCTCGGAACTGCGTGCACTGAGGTTGCTCACCAGACCGCTTCCTCGTCGCGCCGTGCCCTCATCGTCGGTAGACGGTCGCAGCGATTTGCTCGGCGAGCATCAATGAGTCCGTCGCCTCCCAGCCTCATGCAGCCATCGTCGCCCCAAGTTACCCGCCATCGAATCCTTGATTCCCATAGTCAGCTCCGACCTCGTGACTGCCGGGCGACGCAAACTTCAGCGAGTCGAGAGCGGACCGGACTCCGCAGCACGACGTGACGTGCGTCGCTAGTCCGAAGCGACCGTCGCGTGTGAGGCGACCTCAAACCTGGACCGAACTTCGAGTGAGTCTTGACGCGGCGCGGAACCGTCGGACAACAATCAAGGCGTGGAACTCGACGACCGGATGCTTGCCTTCCTCGAAAAGCAGTCGGCCACAGTCATGACGACGCTCAAGTCCGACGGCACGCCGCACTCGGTTCGCGTTGCGTCCGCCTCAGTAGACGGAAAGATCTGGAGCAGCGGGACGGCGACGCGCGTGCGCACGCGCCACCTCCGCCGCGATCCGCGCTGCGCGCTCATCGTGTTGGACCAGGGTGCCGGGCACCTGTCTCTCGAAACCACGGTGACGATCCACGACGGGCCAGACGCTCCAGAATTGAACGTTCGGTACTTCCGGCTCGTCCAGAAGCGGCCAACGGGGCCACTGAGCTGGCTCAATGACGAGCTGGACGAGGCGGCGTTCCGCAAGGCGATGGTGGACGAGCAGCGGCTCATCTACGAGTTCGAGGTGCATCGCGCGTTTGGGATCTACTGATCGCTACGTGGCGAGGCCCGTCGCCTCGCGCCCGCGCTCCCCGAGTTCAGCGTTCAAGACGACGTCGCACTCCGAAATAACTCGGGACGGTTCACGACATCCGCTCATGCGCTCGTACGAGCCCGCGAAGATTGGTGCTGGTGCCACGTGGACGACTTCGCGTTCGAGCTCGCGGACGCACCGCCGGCCCCGTCCCATCCATGAGCTAGAACGGCTTTCAGAGGGTTGCCGACAGTTCTATTAGGGGCGAAAGAACCTCCGAAAACGCGTCAAACAACGCTATGAGATCGCGTTTCTCCTGGTCAGAGCGGTTCAAGTAGTGTCCTCGGAGGTCCACAGATGGGGGCCTAACCATCTTCGTTCAAACCAAATTGGCGTGGCGATCGAGTAGCGCAACGGAGGGCATCTCGCTCAGCTCTGCGCTCGCCGACCGCGCACGGAGGGTGCTGATACGTTGTCGCCATGGCGCCTCCCCTTTGGGTTCTGGAGGGAGAGAGCGCGCGAACGTTCCTCTTCGGTCAAGCGCCGTGGGGTATCCGCGAGAGTGATTCGTGGTTTGAGGGCTCTCCGCTCGACGCATTCGTCGGGAGCGGGGAGTTCTGGTGCGAGTTCCCTGATGACCCGCGATTGACAGATGGCGACCTCATCGCGAAGTTCGGTCTCTCGGCAACCGGTTTGACGGCAAGTCTTGACGCCGCGGCGATGGCTCGAGTGACCGCTGCGGCTGATGCGGTTGGCGTGAAGATCCTCGATCTCGAGGGGTGTCGTCCGTGGCTGGCAGCGCAGTTCCTCGACAGTGCGTTGCGGGGTGGCGCAGCGGACTCACTCATCGACGCCGAGGCTGTGCTGACGAAGCGAGCACGGGAGACGAGGAAGCGCGTTGACTTTGAGTACGCGGATGCCGAAGCGGCGCTGTCGTTCTTCGCAGGGGTCGGTTCCGCAGAGGTCGACTTCCTGTGCTGGACCGCCGACCGGGTGGTCCGGGGAGCCGCCGAAGAACTCGCGCGCTTCCCCGGTCCGTGGCTGCGTGGGGATCTCGGTCCCTTCGAGAATGAGGTGCGATCGGTGCAGGCCGACTGGCCAGTCTTCTTCGATCGAATGTGGCGCGCTCGCAACTATGCGTGGCTGCCGCGGCTTGACGCGGCCAACACGGCCGCGGTGGACACGTTCGTGTTGGTGGGCATGGGTCACCTTGTTGGAGACGAGGGCATCATCGCGCTATTGCGCGACCACGGTCACGCCGTCGAACGCGTTCAGTAATCGGCGGATGACCGGCGCTGCGGCCTAATCAGCTCCGCGTCTTCGTCAGTCGTCCCGACTTCGGTACACCGCCGGGTGTTAACCTCTCGGCTAACCCGTCAACTTGAGCCCAGGGATACGGATGCAACGGACCCTCGCGCTTCGGTACATCACCATCCTGACGTCACTCACGCTGTTCGCCGCGGGATGTGGAGCATCCGGCAAGACCTCCGGCGAGCAGATGAAGACGCCCACGCGTCCGGTCGTCGGTGAGATCACCGCCGGGCAAGGTGTGTCCGGTGCGGACGTCGCCGTCCTCGACACGTCCGGGAAAACACTTGTCCCGAGCACCACGAACGTCCGGACGTACAAGACAGGTACGTTCGAAGTGCGGATCCGCAAGCTGCCGACGTCGATCCGCGTCACCGCATCCGGGGGCACGGCAGGCGGGCACGCGTTCAGTGGGACGCTCAAGGCCGATCTGGAGAACTTCGATGCGGACACCGCCGTCGCTGCGGTCAACCCGGTGACGACCCTCGTCGCCGCGTACCGCGATCGCAACAAGCCGATGTCGCTCATCCGAGCGCAGTCGGCCGTCCGGCGTTTCCTCAAGCTCCCGGACGGCGAGGACCTCGGTCAGGGACTCGACGTCACGCACACAGAGTTCAGCGAGCAGAAGTTCGTCGACGCCGCCGAGCACGAGGGCGGGTTCGACACGTTCATCGCGAAACTTGCGCGCGAGGTCGGGACGAAGCGCACGCGCACGTTCGTCGGAACCGAGCACAACCTCGGCCCCCTGGCGATCGCCGTCGTCGGCGGCATCGTGTCCGGCGTCGCGGGCGCCGCGGCGCAAACGGGCATCGGATTCGTCCTCGACAAGTTCGGGATCGCGATCCCCGGCGGGCCGCCACCGTTCGACCCGGCCGTCCTGGCGCCGATCCAGGCACAGCTCACCGAGATCCAAGGCACGTTGAACACACTCGCGGGACAGGTCCAGGCGATCCAGAACCAGATCGCCGATGCGAACTACGCGCAACTCGTCTCTCAGACGGCGGACTACGTCGGCGCCGTCAAGACGCTGACCGAGCGCCTGGTGTTCCTGTCGAAGACCGATCCGTCGAACCGGACGTTCATCGACTCCGAGGTGAGGTACATCAAGGACTCGATCGAACGCGAGATCGTCAACAAGAGCGAAGGACTCAATCTCAAGCTCGTCGGTCAGGCCGGGGCCGACGGGATCATCAAGGCGTGGGACAAGCGGCTCCAGAACCAGTACGTGTGCTGGAGCGTCGGTCAATGGGCGAAGACGACGAAGAACCTCAACTACTGGGAGACGGTGCAGCTCGCCGCGCTCGTGCTCGAGGTCGAGTTCGAGAACTCGCGGAGCGCACCGGCGTCCAAGATCACGGGACTTGTCGACACCTTCAAGAGCCGCCGCGAGCAACAGGACGCGCAGCTGCGCAAGCCCTCACCGGGCACGGCGTCGATCCTGCGCCGGACCGGACTGATGTGGCTCCTCTATCCGCTCGGCGGCGTCCAGCACTACCTGACGAAACCGGCGAGCGCGACCGACCACCTGCCGACCGTGAAGGATTCGCTCGACGGCGTCACGGCGAACCCGAGCATCCTGGCGAACCCCCCGGTCACCGGATGGCGGCTCCCGACGGAGCAGGAGGTGAAGGACCTGATCCTCGGCTGGAACGGCGCGAACCCGGCCGCGTGGCTCCGTGCGCAGAACTGCGTCATCAGCATCACGACGCCGCCGCAGAACATCCCGATCACGAGCACGTCGGAAGGCGGCAGCTTCAAGAGCATCGACTTCCTCACCGGACAGCCGGTCACGATCCCGAACACCGAACCGCACGCGCTCTTGCTCGTCCGGGGGACGAACCCGAGCGTCGACCAGTACTGGTGGCCGTAGGCCGCACCGGACTTGCGCTCGTCGTTGCGCTGATCGCTTCGCTGTGCGTCGCGTGCTCAGGCACGAACGCGATCCGCATCGGCGTCCTGATGCCGATGACGGGTCCGGACGCGCTGCATTACGACCTGCCGCTCCGCTGGGCGCTCGACAACGCCAACGCCGCGTCCGGACGGAAGATCGAGCTCGTCTACACCGACATCGGGAAAGAGAAGTTGCGCGATGCAGCGCAACGACTGGCGAACGACCCGAAGATCGCGGCGGTTATCGGCCCGGACACCTCGCAACGCGTCTTCGAGGTCGCTCCGTTGTTCATCGAGAAGAAGAAGGTCTTCATCACACCGTCGGCGACGTCGACCGAGCTCTTCCGCGCGTTCGCGACGGAACCATTCTTCTGGCGCACGGTTGAGTCCGACATCGGACAGACGCGCGTCCTCCTGACGCTCGCCGCCCGCGCGGGCGCGAAGACCATCGCGTTCATCGGCGGCGACGACGCGTACGGCAAGACCTTCTTCGATTGGTTCGGTTTCCTCGATTCTGAGATCGGCATCAAGATCACGGACGACGTCCGCTATGACATGTCGAACGGATCGTGCGGTTCGGTGGTCGACGGCGCGCTCGCGAAGCGTCCGGACGTC
>Ga0307469_10000678_pt1 | contig 12387 bp, 9 predicted proteins | sample atmos_gasesAM2C__FD_203084 | JGI IMG/M metagenome (GOLD analysis project Ga0307469, IMG submission 203084) | Hardwood forest soil microbial communities from Morgan-Monroe State Forest, Indiana, United States - atmos_gasesAM2C_515 | ecosystem: Environmental > Terrestrial > Soil > Temperate forest...
TCAGGCCGTCCGCGTAAGAGGTAGAGATGAACTCGCCGTAAGTAGTCAGCCCAAGCCGATGGGACTCGGCAATGATCAGTTTTGTGTTGGCGGAAGTAAGATCGTGGCCCAGCCAAATTGCTCGCGCACCACGCCCGGCCGTCTCCTTAATTTGAGCTTTAGTGTCCTGTGCGCTGAGCTCGGTATAACGGTTGCTCTCCCTGAGCTTGCTGCTCCACTGTGGAAGATTGATCAACAGGCTGTGATCGTCGGTGACGCCCGCGCTGTCGATCGGATAGACATGCGGGCTGGGATGCGCATCCAGTTTCAGCATGCCGCGACGATCGTCCTGACTGCCGACGATCGTGGTCACTCCCATAGAAAGCTCAGCGTTCGCCTGCGCCTGGCTGTTCAAACCGGCAAAGCCGTCCACCAGCCCGGGCAGAATGTAGGTGCCCGAACAGTCAACGGTCGTTGCGTTGTTGGGGATCTTGACGACGCTGGCTGGGCCCACCGCTTCGATTCTTCCCTCGCGGAGGACCACAACAGCATTGGGAACATCGTGCGTGGCGCGGCCGGCGTTGGACAAATCCACTAGCGTCCCGCCCGTGAGCACGATCGCAGGCGGTGGATTATCACTCTGGGCGTGAACCCTTAGTCCAGCGAACGGCAACAGTAGGCCAAGGGCGGCCATGAATGCGGTTTTCATGGGGGCTCGGCCCACCTTTCCACGCGTCGCTGAACTCTGCCCTGGTGCCTACTGCTTTACGCTCTCCAGAAGCTTGCCTTCGGCCGCGTTCGGAGGTTCGAAGCGCCCGCCCAAATATTGAGCCAGGAAGCGCTCCGTGGCCGCATCAAAGGCCAGCCGGTTTTCGGGACGCGCGAATCCGTGGCCTTCGTCCGGAAAGACGTAATATTCCACTGCCTTCTTGTTCTTGCGCATGGCTGCCACGATCTGATCGCTTTCGGCTTTATTGACGCGCGGGTCATTCGCTCCCTGCCCAATCAGCAGTGGCGCCTTGATCTGGTCCGCCTTGAACAGCGGAGACTGCGCCTGCAGCACTTCTTCGGAATCACCCATGCGCTTGTGCAAGGTCGAGAGCAAGGTCGACCAGTAGGGAGGAATCTTCTGCAGTAGCGTGTTCAAATTCGACGGCCCCACGATATCGACGCCGCACGCGAACGCATCGGGAGAGAACGCCACGCCCGCCAGGGTTGCGTAGCCCCCGTAACTTCCACCCATGATGCAGACCTTGGCCGGGTCGGCCACGCCCTGTTTCACGGCCCAGTCTTTGCCGTCCAGTAAGTCGGTATGCATGGTGCCCGCCCATTGCCGGTCTCCCGCATTCACGTACTTCTTGCCGTAACCGGTGGAGCCGCGAAAATTAATCTGCAACACGGCATAGCCGCGATTGGTAAGCCACTGCGCATACCCATTCAGCCCCCATGCATCCCGGGACCAGGGACCACCATGCACCAACACCACCATCGGAAGATTCTTGGCTTCCAGGCCCGCAGGTGTCGACAGGTACCCGTAAAGCTTCATCCTATCGCGCGCGGTAAATTCAATGGGCTTCATCGATGCGAGCTTGAACTTTTCCAGCGGAGGCCGGTTGCTGAACAGGAGCGTCCCCCGCCCACTGCCGCGATCATAGAGATACCAATAGACCGGAGCATCGTCGCTCACGTAAGTCACCACCCACTTGGTGTCATCCAAATTGGCTGAAATGTCGTCGATGTCTCCCTCGTGGAGCTTGTGCAACGTTTCGAAATCCGCTTTTACCGTGGGATCGATGAACTCGTACTCGACGCGCTGCCGGTCGACGCGCACGGCCTGAAGAGCATTGGTTTTGGGATCGTTGATGGTGCTGAACACATCGAACTGCGAATCTGCAGTCACGACTTTTCGCGTCCCCCTCGCGACGTCGATCTCCAACAACTGGGCGGCGTTTGCGTCCAGACTCGTGGTCACCCAAAGCCCTTTGTTGTCGGGCGTAAAGCCGACCACGTTGCCAAACGTTTCGTCCGGTCCCCATTTGATCAACTCGCGCCAGGGCTGCTGGTTGTTGTCGCGCACCCGAACAATCGTGCCGCCGTCCGGTGTTTGCACCTTGGCCGCCCGAATCTGTAATGCGTTGTCGGCTTGCCAGCTCGCCACATCTCCCGGGTTCTCCGTGTCTTTTTCGACCTTCCCAGTTTTCAGATCCAGCCGGTGGACGTCGAAGACTCTCGGGTCGCGCTGGTTCATCTGCAGCAGGATGCTGTCGGGATGATCCGCCTCGTAGGCGACGATATCCACGCGCACCTTCTCGAAGGGCGTGAGGTCCTTGGTCTGCTGGCTGCTGATATCGGTCTGATACAACCGCCAGTTCTCGTCGCCGCCCGCGTCCTGCGTGTAAAGAATGTGCTGGTTATCGAACTGCCAGAGATAATTGCGGATGCCGCGATACTTGTCGGCTGTGACCGCACGGTCATCTTCCTTCCCCAGAGTGCGAATCCAGACGTTCATCACGCCGTTCAGGGGGGCGAGATAGGCGAGTTGCTTGCCGTCAGCAGAAATCTGCGGAGACGAGCGCTCGGGATTTCCGAACAACACCTCACGCGGAATGAGCGGGCTAGCCGTCTTCTGCTGAGCGATCAGCGGGACCGCGAGAACACTCGCCACGACCACAAACCACCAGCGCAGGCGGTTGGAACAAAGCATCGCAAACCTCCGTGAGTTCGCAGCATGATAGTCGTTCCTGTCTTGCATTGGAAAATGCCGCGAATCGAGGCGTCGGCAGGCTACTCTTTCCGGCGTTGCGTGATCTTCTGCTCGATCGACGCGACCAGTTCAAGGGTGACCGGTGCCGGGATCCCGTGGCCAGCGCCTCCGCGCAGCACCGGTCCGCCAATCGCATCGAGTTCCGGCGGATTGCCGCGATCGACATCCTTCTGCATCGAACTGCGCATGTCTTTCGGCACATTGGAGAATGCGGCCAGCACCTTGTCGACATGAACCTGCGCGCCCTCCGCCAGGGCGACTGCGCAGAATTCGCGCACGCATTCTTCGAGTTTCTGGCGCCACTGCGCGTCCGCGAGGACTCCGCCGATCGGAACTCCGGCCGCCGAGGTTATCAAGGCGAACGGACCCAGGAATACCAGCTTCAACCACAAGAGCGCTGCTTCGTCGTCGATGAACCGGCACGACCAGTGCAGCGTGGAGAGCTTGTCTGCGACGCCGCCCAGCAGCTCGCGCCCGCTGCTGGCGATGTTCAGCATCAAGAAAGGCGAAGGATGCACGATGCGTCCCGGCGCGATTCGTTCCATCTCTCCAGCAATGGTGGCTGGGATCACGCGGTCGTGGCTGAAGCGCTCGCGCAACTGCGCTACGTGGTCGATCCCGTTCTGCAGCGGCACAAGGGCGCCGATCGGCGTCGCCTCGGGCACCGAGCGCAGCGCCCACTCCAGTTGCGTTGCTTTGACCGCGATCCAGAGAACATCAGTGGAAGGTACGGTTGCGGATTTTTCCACCGGCACGGTGAACTTGCCGACCAGCCGGCTTTCCAGTTGCAGTTCGCCCGGAAACTCCGCGAGCGCCGTCGCTCGAACCACCATCGTGACCGGCTCGCCACTACGCGCCAGGCACGCGCCCAGCACGCCTCCAACACCTCCAGCACCCAGGATCGCGTGACGCATGATGACATTATGCACGGACGAACGCTCCGCGTGCAGCGCACCCGGAGTGCTAAACTACCCCAGCGTTGAGTGCGAAAATCATCGCCTGTAGAAATCCTCGATTGTAGAAATTTATGACTGAAGAAAAGCGTTCGCGGACATTCTTGTGGATCGTCATCGGCGGGGGAGCGTTCTTTCTGTTCGTACTGGCCGTCTTCGCCCTGGTCTACGTGACACTGCATGCCGGTAAAGACACGGCGCTGGCTTTCGGCGACAAGATCGCGGTCGTGGACCTCGAAGGCGTGATCCTGAGTCCGAACCCGGTCGTGACTCAGCTGAAGAAGTTCGCCGACGACGATTCCATCAAGGCCATCATCCTGCACGTCAACTCCCCCGGCGGCGGGGTGGCCGCATCGGAAGAAATCTACCGCGAAGTGAAGCGCATTCGCGACGACAAGAAGAAGCGCATCGTCGCGTCGATTGAGACGGTGGGCGCCAGCGGCGCCTATTACGTATCGTCCGCCACTAACAAGATCTATGCCGACAATGGCAGCATCGTGGGCTCCATCGGTGTGATTGCCCAGTGGGTCAACTACGCGGAACTGTTGCAGTGGGCGAAGCTCAAAGACATCACCATGAAAGCCGGCGAGTTCAAAGACACCGGCTCCCCCACCCGCGACATGACCCCGGCCGAGCGCGAGTACTTGCAAGGCATGATCGATAATATGCACGGCCAGTTCATCCAGGCGGTGGCCGACGGCCGCAAAATGAAGTTCGATGACGTGAAGTCGATCGCCAATGGCAAGGTCTGGACGGGCCAGCAGGCTCTGCCGATGAAGCTGGTCGATCAGGTCGCCGACTTCCAATCCGCCGTCGAAGACACGGCTAAGTCTGTTGGAATCAAGGGTGAACCGGTTCTCGTCAGGCCCGAGAAGGACCGCAAGACCCTCAGCGACCTGCTGTTTGGCGACGTGTCCGAATTTCTGCCTTCGCGGGAGAAGCTGATGGACCAGCATGTAGGCTTTTATTACATGTGGAAATAGCTCGGCGGGATTTAGGCTCTCGGTTTTAGGCTCTGGCAAGATCCAACGATTGGGCTGGGCAAACGTCGTTCCCTTTCGATTGCCCGTACGCGGGGAAAGGGGCTCCTGGCTAGAGCCTAGAGCCGGTAGCTAGAGCCTGAAGCAACGACTTGCGCGAAGTACCTGAAATTTGAGAGAGTTATGGAGGCCCCGCAGAGGGCCAGGTCGCGGGCCGAGCGATCACTCGTCAAATTCATCATCACGGAGCCTAGAGGCGTATGACAAAAGCGGATCTGATTGATGAGGTCTCGCGTCTGGCGGAGCTGACGCGAAAAGACAGCGAAGTGATTGTAGAGACGATCTTTGACAGCATCGTCCGTTCGCTGCGCGTGGGCGACAAAATCGAGATTCGCGGCTTCGGCAGCTTCCGCACCCGGCAGCGCAAGCCGCGCGTGGGGCGCAATCCGAAAACCGGGGACCGCGTGGAAGTTCCCGCGAAGAAGATTCCTTTCTTCAAGCCCAGCAAGGAGTTGAAAGACCTGGTAAACCACGGCGGTGGCGTGCAAGCGGCCGCAGCCGCGCCGCCTGCACCGCCCGCTCCCGCGCAGTAGCCCACAACGTTTTCGGGGCGCGCGTCCGGCGCGCCCATTTCTCTGCTGGTTGAATCCAATCGCCATGGTGCATCGTGGGTAAGGCCTACTTCGGTCCGGAACTCTTTCAATTTCTTGCCCAAATTAAGCGGAACAACCGGCGGTCGTGGTTCCTCAAGAACCGCGACCGCTATGAGGAAGCCGTTCGCCAACCCGGCCTGCGTTTCGTGGTCGACTTTGGATTTCGGCTGAAAGCGATCAGCCCATGGATCGTGGTCGACCCAAAACCGCATCACGGATCCTTGCAGCGCATTTATCGCGACGTTCGTTTCTCTCCCGACAAGCGTCCTTACAAAAGCTGGGTGGGAATGACCTTTCCCCACGCGGGCCGCAGCGAGGAAGCGCGCGCGGTTGGCTATTACCTGCACCTTGAGCCAGACGGCAGCTTCCTCTATGGCGGCACGTGGCAGCCCGATCGCCGCTCGCTGGCCAAGATTCGCGACGCGGTCGCGTGGAAACCGGAGGAGTGGAAGAAAGCCAAGCGAGGGCTCGTGCTGGAGGGCGCGCGGCTTACGCGCGCACCGCGCGGATATCTCGAGACGCATCCCATGATCGAAGATCTGAAGTGGATGGACTTTGTTGCCAGCGTGGAATTTTCAAAGAAGCAAGTGTACGGACCGAACTTTCTGGCAGACGTTACCACAGCCGCCAGGAAGCTGGCGCCCCTGCTCGGATTTCTTGCGCGGGCACAGGGACTGCAGTTTTGAAGACAGTCGTCGGTCGTCAGTCGTCGGCCTTACGGCCTTTCATTGAGATTGGGGATATTGGGGATATTGGGTCATTGACCTTGCTGAACGGCTCGCCGGCAATTGCGACCGTGCTGGTCGCATTAACTAAATGATAATATTTCGTATAAGAAGCTCGCTGCTGCCCGTTTATGGTGGCGGACGGGCCCAAACCACCGCCCACTCCCCAGATTGCGCCCTGCGGGCTCCTAAACGCTAATACAGGCATTCCACGCGATGTTTGCGGGTTCTTTTTCTCCACAAGCTGACGCCTCACGGCTTTTCAATGACTTAGCTCATAGGAAATCTTTCTCGAACTCGGGAACTGAGTGCCCGAGATTGAAAAGGTTCTTCGAGCCCGCCCAAAAAAGCTCTTAACCGCAAAGATCGCGAAGGAGTCGCCAAGGTCGCAAAGAGAACGGGACTGAGAGCTGACAGCTTAGGAGTTTTTTCACTTCAAATATAAATCCGCCGTCTGCAGGGCCAGATCAATGGCGCTCAGATCCGCCCGGTTGCAGAGCACGATCACCGTCAGGTGATCTTTGGAAAAGCGCTGGATTGACGTGCGGAAGCCAATCGTTTCGCCGTAGTGCCACATGCGCTCGCGGCCGCGATAGGGGTCAACGAACCAACCGAAACCGTAACTCACGGAGTGTCCATTCTCTTCCGCGGGCGTACTCGCCGGGCGCACGGCCATAAGCGCCGGCTGCATTTCTTTTTCGGTGAGCAGCGTGTGATGAGTCAGGGCCGCGTCCCATTTCGCCAGATCGGCGAGCGACGTGTACACTCCGCCGTCGCCCAAGGTCGCGGATGTCGAACTCTGATCAGTTTCGCGAAAGGCTTTCCCGTCGAGCGTATAGCCATAGGCTCGGTTCGGGATGTCGCCTTTGCCTTTTACATAAGCAAGCGTGTTCGTCATCCGGAGCGGCGCGAAGATGCGCTCGAGCAGAAACTCGCTGTAGCTCTGGCCCGAGATCTTTTCGATGACCATGGCCAGCACGCAATAACCCGAGTTGCTGTACTGCCACTTCGCGCCAGCCGAGAAATTGATGGTACTCACCTTTTCGAGGCGCGCGAGGACCCCGGCATCCGAAATCTGGGGAATCTGATCGTCGGGGATGCTCCCGTACTCCTTCGCCATCAGGTCTTCATAGTCGAGCAGGCCGGAGGTGTGGTTCAGCAGATGGCGGATGGTGATGGTCTTTCCGTACGCGGGGAACTCGGGAAAGACTTCCGTCAGGGATTCGTCGTAGCGCAGTTTGCCGTCGTGTACCAGCAGCATGATGGCCATCGCCGTGAATTGCTTGGTAAGAGAGGCCAGGCGAAAGTTCGTGCGCTCGTCAATTTTGTGAAGCGTGCGCAGGTCGGTCACGCCATACCCTTGCTGAAAAACCGTGTGGCCGTCTTTGATCACCATCACCGCAGCGCCCGGCGAGCTGGCAGGGATGGAACGGAACAGGGCGGCGACTTGCGCCGATGGATCCGCACCCATCGCGAACAGCGAGCAGGACAGCAACATCGCCAGCGAAAGCGTCGACCCGGGTGCTACACGGTTCATCTCGATCCTCCTCGAACAACGGTGGATCGAATTCCTGCCACGCCCATCAGCCGGCCCGTATTGCCTCTCTCGGCCCGATGGGAAAACAGCGTATCGGTATTACAGGACGTACAGAGTTCGGCGGCCTGGATCTTTTTGGCGGACAGGCCGGCATCGAGCAGTTGCCGCCGATTTGCCTCGACCAGATCGAGGAAGATCTTTACCGGCAGCGTGCTGTGTCCGGGTGCGCGAGCGGTGAGAAACAGCATGGGATATTTCTCGCGCACCGGGTCCGACTCCTCCACCTGGTAGAAAAGCTTCGCCGCATAGGCAAACTGCGAACGGAAGTTTTCGCGCACTTCCTCCCCGACCGTATAGCAGCAATTACGAACACCGGGACCGATCGCAGCCTCGAGATCGCCGGGACGGCTGCCGAAGTGTAGCTGCATGGCGCCCACACCTTTCTCGACGATGCGCTTCACCGTCCCGCGCCAGCCTGCGTGAAAGACGCCCACCGCACGCTTTTTCGTGTCGACCAGAATCACGGGCAGGCAGTCGGCGGTCTGTATGGCAAGCACCATGCCGGGAACGTTGGTGAGCAGGCCGTCACCCACCAGCGGATCGTTCGGTGGCGCGGTGATGGCGTGAATGACGTCGGAGTGAACCTGCCGCAGGGTGACCAGAGGCCAGGCATGGCGTCCGCCGGCACCAACCTTTGCGAGCAAGGCCGTGCGGTTGCGTTCGACGGCAGCTCTGGAATCAGTCTTCGTGAAGCCCAGGTTGAGGGCATGGCCTCCGTAGGCGCGGGAATAGCCGCCTTGCCGGGTCGAGAAACCGTGGATCAGCCAGGAAAGTTTCTCGAGGTGCGAAGTCTGCAAGATCTTAAGTTGGGAGGTGACGGGGACCCGGGTTGGCACGAATTCATATTAGCGGAAAGAACCCACCCAAGCGGAGCTTGGGTGGGCACCCGGCTAGTCCTTGTCGTACTTCAGGCAGATTTCAAGTTGGCGGATCGCTTCGTCGATGGCCTTGATGGCTTCCACACGGTGGCCGCCGAAGTCATGGGCTGCGTGCTCGAGATCCTCCTTGGAGGCACGCAGCGAGGCCAGCGCCTCGCGAATGTGTGGATGCTTCTCAGGCGGCGCGGGTGCGGTGGGAGCGGATTTGATGGTGGGACTCGCCGCCGGCTTGCCGTTCGCGGCGACCGCCGGAAGGGCCAGTCCGAGCACTAAAGCTAAACCAGGCAGAAAACTGACAATCTTCTTGCTCATCGTTGGGGATCCTCCAAATGAATTGGACGAGCTATGGCTCGTCGATGTGCTACTGCCGGAGTGAAACCCGAGTACTGCCGGAGAGTTTCACTCCCTCGGTTGCAAAAAGAGCACCCCCGCGATGGCGGAAATTCTAGTTTGGAGCGCTTTTTGTGGCTATTGACTGGGAAGGTGCTAGGCGGTGCCGTCCCCTGAAGGGGACTCCGCGTTTTTCTGGCGGCATCTCCTCGCACTTGCATGCGGGGCTAGTAGCTGGCGTCGCTTTGCGACTTCGCTGTGCGCTTTTCTTTGTGGCGTTGCGTCTTCGACTCTGCGACTTTGTGTTCTGCGCTTGGTGGCTTTGTGGTTTTGCGTTTTGCGTTTTGCGTTTTGCGCTGTTGCGCTGTTGCGTGTCGCAACTTTGCGCCTTGTGTTTTGCTTCTATCGACCGCCGTGCACGAGCTGCACACAGGAGTGTGCGTGCCACATTAAACCGTCAGTACTTCCAGCTGGTCACGTCCGCGCCTTTTGGTGCGGTATGCTCCATGTGCCGGACCATCTCGGGCAGGAAGCGTTGGGGCAATGTGGCTCCGGCGGGGCCGGACGAATCGCCTGCTCCGGAATAGCAGTGCGGCTGGCGCACGCCGAAGTCGAAGGTGCCGTGATAGTACGGGTCGGTGGTGGTCTCGAGGTAGTCGTGCAGAAGGTGAACGGCGCGGTCGAGGTACCAGGTGTCGGACTCGCCGACATAGAAATGCAGCTTGCCGGCAAGCTTTGGGCCCAGCGTTTTCCAGTCGCGCTGCATGATCGCGCTCAGGTCGTAGTGTTCTTTCCAGTAGTTCGCAACGTCGTGGTCGATCTCGCCGGTGAGCTTGTTGTAGATCGGTTTGGGATAACCGTCGCTGCCGATCGGACTGAATGTGGCCTGCCAGATGTCGAACTGCTCGCCGGAGCGGCCGCGTGTTCCCATGACCAACTCATAGTGGTTGGCTTGCTCCATGGTGGCGCGGACGAGTCCGTCCGCATCGCGCTTCTCCGGACGTGGCACGCGTCCGAAATGGCCTTCGATGAAGTACGCGTTCTTGTCCTCATACAGGTTGGTCGTCACGTACGCGCGGAAGTCAACCACGTCGGGACACGATACCCACGCGCCGTTGTACGAATCGGGGTAGAAGACCTGCGACGCCAGTGCTTCCCAGCCACCGGTCGATCCTCCGTAGACCGTGCGCGCCCAGCCCTCGCCAATGGCGCGGAATTTCTTTTCGATGTAGGGGATCAGTTCCTTGTTGATGGCGTCGCCGTAAGGGCCCTGGCTCTCGGAGTTCACGGCGTACGAGTCGTCGAAATACGGCGTGGGATGCTGGATGGTCATGATGATCACGCGCGGCAGGCGGCCGGAAGTCCAGTCCTGATAGAACTTGTAGCCGTATTGCGCGTTCTCCAGCGGCGTGCCTTTCAGGCCGGGTGCCGGAGGTTCGGTGCGAAAGGAATTCGGCAGGAACAAGTTGCGGTGGAAGTGATCCTGTTCGACGATGAGCGGGTAGTGCGCTTGAGGATGCTCGTCGTAGCCATCGGGGAGAAGAATGATGGCACCCAGGTAGGTAGGCCGGCCCCAGAACTTCGTTAACAGGTCGCTTTGGAAGCGAATGCGCTTTATCCACTTGTTCTCGGCGACGGGCTGCCCGAGACCGCGACCCCAATCGAGCACGCTGTCGACTTCCGCGAGTTGCTGCTCGATGGGCGGAATCTTCTCGTTGAGCGCGATTCGAATCACCTGGTTCGATTTCGGAGCGATGTGCATCTTCAGCGGCTTGCTGTAGAGATTGCCGGGCTTGGTTTGCCAATGGGATCCTTCGCCCATGTCGGGCGGCAGCTTCACCGTGTGTCCAGTGAAGAGGTGGAAAGTCTCGTAAATGTTGAGCAGGCCTTGCACGTAGTAGTCGCCGGCGGGAATGTTGGCGAGGCTGCGCGTGGGATAGCCGAAGGTGGTCGCATCGACGACTGCCGGCGCGTCAGGCGCCAGCGCATCGACGTCGAGCCCGAACGCTTGCTGCGAGTCGGCAAAGTCTTCGGCAATCTGGAAGCGGGGCTCGTCGTGGTTGTTGGTCGAGATCAGCACGAAAACATGGCCATCGAGGGGCACGGCGCTGGCGGACTTGGGGAAGGAGACTTCAAAACGCAAGCCCGGAGATTGCGCGAGCAACGTGGACGCAGCGGAAACGACAAGGAAGAGGAAGACGTGTAAGGTCAGTGATCGAGTGGACAAGCGGTCCCTCCCGGGAACGATGTTGATAACAGCCGGAGGCCGCGAGGGTCAAGGGCAGCCGGTGGACGGCCTTGGCAACACCTGCAATGGCGTTGCTTCGGAGGCAAAGAGTGCTTTACCGCAGGGAGCCGGAAGCCGCGGCATCGAGAAAAGCTTTTAACCGCAAAGTCCGCGAAGTTCGCAAAGGAAGGCGGCTGAGAGGAACTTTGCGTCCTTGGCGGCCTTTCTTTGCGCACTTTGCGGTTAAAGGCTGTCTGCGGAACCTCCTACGTACTTGCTCGCGCGATCGCAAAAAGGGCACGATGGCACTCCAGGCAGATTCATGGCGAGCATTCTGTATGGCGTAAACGGAGAAGGCTCAGGGCATTCCAGCCGGGCGCGGGAGGTGATCGCGTATCTGGAGGCAGAGGGCCATCGGGTTCACGTGGCTTCGTTTGATCGCGGTTACAAGAATCTCAAGGACGACTTCGATGTTACGGAGATTGATGGGCTGCGGCTGGCCTATGTCCACAACCGGGTGCGCTATCGCAAGACGCTCATTCGGAACCTCCTTCATATGCCCGAGACCGCGCGCAAGGTGCGAACTCTCGGGCGAAAAGCGAAAGCCTGGAATCTTAACCTGGTGATCACGGACTACGAGCCGATCACCTGCCATGTTGGCCACAAGCTCCAGCTGCCAATCATCGCGATCGACAATCAACACCTGCTGACCGACGCGGAGATCACGTATCCGCGGGAATGCCGCAAGGAAGCGGCGGCGGCCAAGCTGGTGACGCGCCTGATGACGCCGCGTGCCGATGCGTACCTTGTGATTTCGTTCTTCACGGCGCGCCTGAAAAAGAAGAGGACTTTCCTGTTTCCGCCCATCTTGCGCGCTGAGGTTTTGCGGGCTCGGCCCACCGAGGGTGACTATGTGCTGGTCTACGCAACGTCCGAAGCGGGAGCTCTGCTCGACGTACTGCGCACGGTGCGGCAGAGATTCGTGTGTTATGGCTTCAATCGCGAAGGCAAGGACGGCAACCTGGAATTCCGCAAGCCGGCGCTCGATGGGTTTCTGCGCGACCTGCGCGGGTGTCGCGCCGTCGTCGCCAACGCGGGCTTCTCGCTGATCAGCGAAGCGCTTTATCTGGGGAAGCCTTACCTGGCGTGGCCGGTGAAGAAGCAGTTTGAGCAGGTGTTCAACGCGTACTACATCGGGCAGACTGGCTACGGCGCCTACTGGGACGATCTGAACAAGGAACGGGTGGAATCGTTTTGTTCAATCTTGAGAGTTATCGGGAAAAGCTTGCGGCCTATCCGCG
>Ga0307469_10000679_pt1 | contig 12371 bp, 10 predicted proteins | sample atmos_gasesAM2C__FD_203084 | JGI IMG/M metagenome (GOLD analysis project Ga0307469, IMG submission 203084) | Hardwood forest soil microbial communities from Morgan-Monroe State Forest, Indiana, United States - atmos_gasesAM2C_515 | ecosystem: Environmental > Terrestrial > Soil > Temperate...
ACTCTTTCGCCAGCCGGATATTCTCGTTGGTATCGACGGTGAACAACTGGAAATTGCTGAACGTGTGGCGGCGATAGTAGCGGTGTCCCTGCCGCTGCACGTAGAGGTCGGCGACTTGGGGAAGCCATAACTGCTGCCCCGCGCGAAACTGGACACGGTGGTACGAGATGGCAATGTGCTGTTCCGTCAAATCAAAATCCTTGAGTGGCTCGACCAGATCGGTTTCGAGGCGTAACACCTGAAACGTGCCGGGATCGATCCACGCGCGCCCTTTGAGCGCCACCGCGCTGGACCTTCCCCCCGCCGAATAAGCCAGCAGCCGGCCGGGCCGATCGGGTCGCTGCGCGAAGTGGATTTGCCACGCGGCACTCCCTCCCGACTCACCAAGTCCCTCACACGTGAACTTGAAGTCAGGAGCCAGGAACGGATGAAAGAGCAATGCCATTCCCGGCAAGCCCTGGGTGGCGATCTGTGCGGGAAACTGTCCGGGGTCGACGCTCCCGTTGCGATACTCCTCCAGCAGAAATCCCCCGGCACGTTCGCGCGACACCATCACCACGTAGTCGAACTTGCGAACTGCGGGAGATTGACGTGCGCCCAGGGCATCCACTACGGAATGCTCCACCTGCTCGGAAGCCGTGAACTTCTCCAGATTGCCGACAAACTGCTTCATGCGCTGTCCGGCGCCGTTGAGCACGTGGGAGAGAGGGCACTCGACGTTGGGATCTACGTAGGGAACCGCCGCATCGATGTCGGGTGGGACCCAGGAAGCCTTTTCCACAGTTGGGGAAGAGGATAGCGAACCCGCCGGCTTCTCAGGCTCGTGGACGGGAAACGGCTTGGGCTTCATGACCACGAAACGAGTCAGAAGGCCGCGATCCGCTTCAATCTCTATTTTTTGGCGAACGGCCAGGAAGCCGGGGGCGCTCGTTTCCAGCGTGTACGTTCCTGGAGGCACATCCTTGAAAACGACCTCGCCGTCAGATTCCATGATGCCGCCAAGCTCGTAGCCCTCGTTCGGCATGACATGAACGCTGGCCGAGCCACTGAAGGGAGACTCATCCGGGAGTCGCAGGCGAATGCGCAGAGAGGGAGATCCGGCATCGGAGCGGGTCGGAACAAGAGAACTCTTGGAAACCTCCTGTTGGGCGCAGAGGTTTCCAATGGCCAGAAGCATTACAGCAAACCGCACAACTAAGCAGCGGAACAGTCGCGCCCCGTACATAGCCACCCCACGGCAATTGCCCGTCATTATAGTGTGAGACGGCTGGTTTTTGTAGCATTTGGCTCGCAAGGACCGGCTCAGGGTTGCGTTCGTGACGGGTTTGCCCGCTGCCCACCCCTCTGCTACTCTAAGAAGTTTTCGCGCATTCTGCCGATTTCACAAGGGGTTAAACGTCATGTCTGCCATCAAATTTCGCGGCGTGGATTTCCTTCAGTTTGACAGCCTGCTTTCCGACGACGAACGCCTCGTCCGCGACACCGCCCGTAAGTTCATTGAAGACAACCTCATCCCCATCATCGAGGAGTGCAACCGCGCCGGCCGCTTCCCGCGCGAACTCGTGAAGCCCATGGCGGACCTCGGCTTCTTCGGAGCGAGCCTGAAGGGCTACGGTTGCGCCGGTATGTCGAACGTGGAATACGGCCTGGTGACCCAGGAACTCGAACGCGGTGATTCGGGCGTGCGCAGTTTTGTCAGCGTGCAGTCGGCGCTGGTGATGTATCCGATCTACACGTTCGGCTCTGACGAGCAGAAGAACACCTGGCTGCCCGCCCTGCAGAAGGGCGAGAAGCTGGGCTGCTTCGGCCTGACCGAGCCCGACTTCGGCTCGAACCCCGGCGGCATGCGCACGCGCGCGAAGAAAGTCGGCAAGGAGTACGTGCTAAACGGCGAGAAGATGTGGATCACGTCGGGCACGATCGCCGACGTCGCCATTATCTGGGCCAAGGTGGAAGACGAAGGCGACAAGGTTCGCGGTTTCCTGGTGGAAACCGACCGGCCCGGTTTCAAGGCCGATGACATCCACGGCAAGTGGTCGCTGCGCGCGTCGGTGACCTCAGGCTTGTCGTTACTGGACGTGCATGTGCCCGAGTCGAACCTGCTGCCGCTTTCCGGCGGCCTGAAGTCCCCCCTGATGTGTTTGAACCAGGCGCGCTACGGCATTGCGTGGGGTGCGATCGGCGCGGCTATGTCTTGCTACGACTGCGCCCTCCAGTATTCCTTGCTGCGCAAGCAGTTCCGCCACCAGCCCATCGCCTCGCACCAGCTGATCCAGGAAAAACTTGCCTGGATGATTAGCGAAATCACCAAGGGACAACTGCTCATACTGCAAGTCGGGCGTCTCAAGGACGCCGGCAAGGTCGAGCACCAACACATATCAATGGCGAAGCGAAACAACGTATGGATGGCGCTGGAATGTGCTCGGCTATCCCGCGACATCCTGGGCGCGAATGGCGTCGCCGACGACTATCCGATCATGCGGCACCTGATGAATCTCGAGTCGGTGAAAACCTACGAAGGCACGCACGATATCCACACGCTGATCATCGGATCGAGTGTGACCGGGATCGACGCTTTCTAGAAGAGACTGTTCATCACGAAGGGCACGAAGAGATCCCGAGGAATGCCTGCGTGCCCTTTTCCTTCTTCGGCTAGAAGCTTTTCTTAGTTCTTCCTGGCCACCACGGTCCCTGTCGCAGGCGATCTGTCTTCGGCGCCTTCCTTACGCGTGCCCACTCCCACGTCCATCGCTGTGTTTTTCGGAAAGACGACTTCGTGGCCGCGGGCGAGGAAGTTCGAATAGATCGACATGCCCGCGCCGTAGGCGCCCATGGTGTATCCCAATGCGCGCGAGCGTACGGCGAGACCCAGGACCATTCCGACGAGTTTGAAGCCGTTGGCTCCGCCGGCGACACGGCCTCCAGTATCGCCGCCCGCATCGCCGCCGCGGTGAGCATCCTCGTCACCGTGCGCCGATGCCGCAGCCAGCGCCAGTGAGATCCCGGTTGCCAGGTAACGTGATTTGGACGTGGTCGCTTCCGCCCCGCCTTCGGAGTCGAGCCTCACGTTAGCGTTCTTGCCAGCTTGCACACCTTCGAGGGTCGCTTCCACTTTCTGCTGAACGCCGTCCGGGGGAAGCAGTTCCCGAAACTCGATGCGCAGCTGCCCATTCTTCTTCATCCGACGCGCGGGCTGCACCTGGCGTACGATGCCTTTGAGTTGGCTACCTTGCGGAAGGATCAGGTGTTTTTCGTTGTCGAGCAGAGGCCTCGAAAGGACGGCTTGCACATCATCGCCTTTGTGCGCGGTCGCTGAGGTCAGGGGCGTCAACAGCCACGCATGCACGACGGCTCCCGGAGGAAGGGGGCCGCCAATCGCCTCGGCCATCTGCGGCGTCATCGGCTCGCTGCCGAAATCCAGTGGCTGATTGAGTTCGGCGAAGTATACCGTTCCGGCAGGAATGAACTGGCGATGCACGGGCAGTTGCGCTTCTGCGTAGCGTTTCACGCGATGCACGCGGCCGGGAGTCTTGAGCTGCCGCATCGCGTTATCCCACTCCTGCCGAGCTTGTTGCTTGGCCCGGCGGGTGCGCTCGCTCGCCTGATCCTTTATTGCATTTTGTTTCTTCTTCTCCGAGGCGGCAACAAACTGGATGACCTGCCCCGAACCGGGGGTCACCGTGGTATCGAGCGGCAGACGGCGGCCGTCCGCGAGCAACAGTTGGTCGAAGGTGATTTCGACTTTTCGTACAGGCGTGAAATCGGCATCGAGCGCCGCCAGGGTGCGCTTGCCACGGGACATCCCTTCGATTCGGCTTACGTGACCGGTCACTTCCGCGCCAACCGGAATAACGACGTGGTCGAACGCATACACGGGTTCCACAATGCGGCCGTGAATCTGCTGGCCCACTTTCTTCAGCCGCACTTCCTGATCGAGCGCAACCTGTAGTGGCGTCCCCTTCGGCACAGCCAACGCTATCGATTGCGGAAGAACAGGTGCGACGGGCTGAACGGCTGCGTGCGGCTTGTGCGCGGTACCGGGCGACAGCTGCGGCATCGGCGCGTCCTGAGCCGCGGACGCTCCCCCCAGCGAGCCGGCAAGTAGTGCCAGAATGAAGGTGCATCGCAACGGCATTAACGGTCTCCCCAGGGGATTGGCTTACCGCTCGTATTCTGCTAACCGGCAGATAACGATGAGAGAAGCAGGCTCTCGAGTGGCCAGATGTGTGTGACGGTAATGATGCGGAACGCGACCGGCGCGTTGTCCTCCACATCGCGTTGCCGTGAGCTATGGTACGCTGCTTTTTATCATCCTGAACACAGCGAAGGACCTATGCATTTCCCTGTCTACTCAACTTGAGCTTATCGATTGACAACCAGAAATGGGGATCACCGAGGGTTTGCATGATCGAAACGACCAACCGGATTTCCACCACCGCAGGAGTTCTTTTCACCGCCGTACTTCTCAGCACCGTTCCGCTCTCGGCTCAGCAGATTTCTTTGCAGGCGCTGGTGACTCCCTCGACCGTCATCAGTAAAGAAGGCCACACGACCACCTTCGATTTGCGCGGATTCATTGAGTTCAGCTCCCTCTCAGAAGTTTTTCCCTATATCGAAAAGCAAGTCAGCCGCTGGCCCACTCTCAGTGTGAACGAACGACAGTCGCTGGCCACGGACCTTCTTCGGCGTGGCGTGGAGAGCCGCGTGATTTCGATGACCGACGAGCGACCGCTGGAGACGCTGGTTACGCATACGACGGAAGAGCTGCGCCAGGCGCTGGCCCGCGTGCAGGAGCCGACGCCTCCCGGCTATGCGGATGCCTTTCTGGCGGTGCAGAAGAAGTGGAATCATTCGCTGAACTGCTGGAGCGCGGCGCCGTCGATTCCGGCACGGGTCCTGTCGAACTGGTATCCAATTGAAGAAGGGATCCAGCTGTACGGCGCGACCTACGATTCCACCGAACATTTCTGGCAGGCGGTGAAATTTCATCCGGACGTAACGGTGGCCGACCTGATGCAGTTGCTCAGCGACTTTGGCAAGCACGACTGGAGCGAGTGGCTGGCCCGGCTCGATGCCGATTCCAAACTTTATCTTCCGAATGCTTACGCGGTCGAATTTCTGCGCCACAACCTGGCCGCCGACCGGCTGCGCTGGTTCAGCACGGAACTGCAGAAGCATCAACTGAATCCTGACGAACACGCGCGCGCCGCCCAGCAGCGCACGTCCACCGCGTTCCGCTTCACGGCTTTGGAAGAGAAAGTTGTGTGGGGCGACCTAGCCGATGTGTTTCACCTGGTGTACTCGTTCTCGCTGCCCGACGACCCGATCCGGGAGACGCTCGCCAAGTATCACTTCGACGGGGTCTATCTCAATGAGAAGAAGATGGCGTTTATCAGCGAAGATTTCCGGTCGCTGATGCTGGAGATTTGGAAAGTTAAGTACTTGCAGATGCCACGATTCCGCGAAGTCATCAGCTCAATTCCGCTGGAGATTCATCTCTCGCATTTCCTGAATGACGGCGACTCTCCCGATATCCCCATCCCAATCTACATCGGATATCTGAACCAGATCCGGCAGCTGGCGGTCACAGGTCGAAAACCCGCACTCTCAAAACGGAAGTGAGGCTTGCTCGTCTCACAACTGCGCATCGTGAAGATTTCTGCGAAGCTGCGTTGCGAGGAAGAGCTCTTCACCGCTAAGTTCGCAAAGGAAGCGATCCTTCTCGGAAGTTAGCGCGCACGAAATGGCGATTCGAGGCCGTCTTCTCAGCGGAACCAAAGTAAAGCAAAGCGTGGGAAAAAAGGCTTTTCGCTTGGATTCTTGCGAACAAATGGCCCAAGCTTCTGTTAACGCCTGATTACATTAGTTATTACCGAATTGCGAAAGATCGCTTTCTGCGAAGTCTGGAAGCTAGCAGACGACCTGTGTAACTGTCACCTGTTGAAATATCGCCGTTTCACCAACGATGCCGATAGTAGATCGCCCAGACGTCAACGCAAAGATCATCATGACGCGGGCACTCCGACATCCTGGCAGATGCCGAGCTCCTGCAGATCGATGACCAGCCGTTGGGGTATTGTAGCGACACTTAACAGTGGGTAAAGCCGCGGCTCAACAGCAATGGACGGAATGTCCTCAGGCCCTCATCTTCTCCCCAAACTCTTTCTCAAACTTCTTCAACTTTGGTGCAATCACAAACTGGCAGTAGGGCTGCGAGCGGTTGTTGTCGAAATACTCCTGGTGATAGCCCTCTGCGGGAAAGAAGGTGGCTGCCTGCTCGACGGCCGTTACCACAGGCTCGGGGAACGCTTTCGCTTCATTCAAAGCCGCGATCGCCTCTTCCGCCTCGCGTTCCTGCTCCTCCGAGGTATAGAAAATCACCGAGCGATATTGTTCGCCCACATCATTCCCCTGCCGGTTCAACGTAGTCGGGTCGTGCATCGCGAAAAATACTTCGAGGAGATCCCGGAAGCTGATCTCGCTGGGATCGAACTTGACCTGCACCACTTCCACATGGCCGGTATCGCCGTTGCAGACTTGCCGGTAGGTGGGCTTGTCGACGTGTCCGCCCATGTAGCCCGAGAGCGCTTCCTTCACGCCGCGCAGCCGGTTGAAGACCGCTTCGATACACCAGAAACAACCGCCACCAAAAATCGCAACTTGTTCATTTGCCATGGTCGTTAGATGTCCAACCCTACATCAAAGTTCCATCTCGCGTGCGTGCAAATACTACTGTGGAAAGCGTCCCCAGGGGGTAAAAACTGCAATTCCCGTTGCGTCAATGCCGACGGGCCTAACCTTCCATCCCCAGCCGCGTCCAATCTCAGACGGTGCACCGCAGATCACTGATCTCCGCCCTGCTGATCCTGGCCTTGTCCGCATCTGCTTCGGCTTGTGTTGCCGGGGCAGGCGACGGCGCGGCTCCCGCGTGCAGGCCGGCCCATTCCCGACCGTTTCACCCGGCGGCTGCGTCTGTCCGCCCTCATAACAACTGCGACCAAGCCATGCGGGTTCCGATGGTTCACTGCGCCTTGCGCGGCTTGCTCCAGTTTCAATTTCTGACGCTGCCCGCATTCGAGATGGCCGCTCCCTCTGAACCAACCATGGAGGACGTCACAACGCCATCCGACTCTACCGCGAAGCTCACCTCCATCGGCTCACCCGAAACCGACCGCGGCCCTCCTCGCTCCTGACGACCAGCCCGATCCCTGCGCATTGAGCCGGACGTGTGTCCGCACTCGTGCGCTCGTCGAATGTCCGATCTGGTTTTTCAAGGAGCGTTTATGCAGAAATTCATGTTGATGTTGCATGCAACACCGTTCTCTCTCTTCCTGCTGGCGTGTATTCCGACGGTGCAAGCACAAGTCACCGAACCCTCGGCCGGGCGAAGCAGTGCGCAAGTGGTCGACTTCATCCTCGACATTCAGGAGCGCCGAGTCGTGGAGATGGCCGAGGTCATGCCCGCCGGGAAGTATGCGTTCGCGCCGAGCGGCGACGGCTTCCAGAGTGTTCGCACGTTCGGCGGTCAACTTCGCCACATTGCCGCAGACAACTATCTGCTGGGTGCGGGCATGCTCGGCGAAAACCCGCCGGCGGATGTAGGCACCGGCGAGAACGGCTCTGACAACGCTCGCACCAAGTCCGAGATTATCGACTATGTGAAAGCCTCATTCACGTATATGCATCGAGCCGTTAGCTCGATCGACGACGAGAACATGCCGATCCCCACCCCGCGGATCTCGCCCTGGCCGAAGGGCACTGCCACTCGGCTGGGCCTGGCACTTGAGGACTGCGTTCATACCTGGGACCACTATGGACAACTGGTGGAGTATCTCCGGATGAACGGCATCGTCCCCCTGGAAAGCCGCAAGTAAAAGTTGCATTGTGTGGCGCGGACACTCCTGTCCGCGCCATCTTGGCGAACACTCCCTGGCAGAACTCCCCAGGCACGATGACACCTTGTTGATGACGGTCGATCAGAAATGGCCGTTGGGTCCCGACCAACAATTTGTGCAACTGGTTCCACGTGTGCGAACGTGAGTCGAACCACAACGGGCTCAGGGCGTCTCCACGTGCTCGACCTTCAGCCCTACAATCAAACTTCCTGCAAGCCAGTACACCACAGCAATAAATCCGAAACTGGCGGCAAGCGATCCGGTCCGGCTGTTCAGAAAACCGATTCCGTAGTTTCCCGCGAATCCGCCCAGCTGTCCGACGGAATTGATCAATCCGAAGGTGGCCGCCGCTGCCGACTCGCTGAGCACCAATGTCGGAATTGCCCAGAACGTCGGGTAGTACGCGTATAAGAATCCGCTGCCCAACAGCAAGAACACGAGTGCCACCGGGACGTTGTGTCGTGCCAACGTCAAGAATGCGAACATCAAGCCCGCCGCAAAGAGTGGGATCGCGGTGTGCCAGCGCCGCTCCAAGGTTTTATCGGAGTGCCAGCCGTTGATCAGCATGCCGGCGATTCCCAGGATGGCGGGAATCACGAGCAGGGTCGTCACCCAGCGGTCTGAAGAGCCGGAGATTCGCTTCACGAATGTGGGAATCCAGTAGATGGTCCCGAGCGATCCGGTCAGCGCCAGGAACCACGCGGCGATCAACGGCAGGATCCTCCGATCGGTGAAGGCCGCACCAATCGTATAGTTCCGAATCCTTTTCTTCGCCTGCAGTTCCTGCTGCAATTTGTTTACGAGCCAGTCCCGTTCGTCCGCGGGCAGCCAGCGCGCGTGTTCTGGCCGATCCGTCATATAAAAGAGCGTAATCACGCCCAGCACAATGGCCGGAATTCCCTCGAGGATGAAGAGCCAGCGCCAACCCGCCAACTGCAACCAGTGAACGCCCAAAAGCCATCCTGCCACCGGCGAACCGACCAAGGATGCAGCCGGCACCGCAGCGTACAAGCACGCAATCGCGCGACTGCGATCGAACGAACAGAACCAGTGGGTCAGGTACACGATCATGCCCGGGAAGAAACTCGACTCCGCGATGCCCAGCACAAATCGTGCCGTATAGAACTGACCGGTGCTGTGGATGAATCCGGTGAGCGCCGTGATGATGCCCCACGAAATCATGATGCGCGCAATCCACTTCCTTGCACTCCAGCGCTCCACGATTATCGCGCCAGGTATCTCGAACAGAACGTATGTGACGTAGAACATGCCCACGCCCAGGCCGTAGACACGGTCGCTGAAGCCTAGTTCCGCGCTCATGCGCAGGTTGGCGAAGGAGACGTTCACGCGGTCAATGTAGTTGACGATGTAGATGAGGAACACGAAGGGGAGCAGGCGATAGGCGATCCGGCGGCGGGCGCGGTGCGCGACCTCGCGCAAGGCAGGTCCTGATACAGCACTCAGTGCGGTCACTCCATCGCCTCCACAATGATCTCAGGACTGGATCATCTTCCTTGCGACGTAAACAAACCGCGAAAGACGTTTCTCACGGGCAAGTCGGGCCGTCACGGTCAGAAATTCCTGCTCCTGTTCGTACGCGTCCCTGCCCTCGATCTCGCAAAGGGCGTCGCTTCTGGCTGCCCGGGCGGCGCGGCGCGCTTCCGCCACTTTGGCCATGTTTGTGGTCACGTCTTCGCAAACCAGCAACTTCAATCCAAAGTCGGCGATCACCTGTTCGTCATAACCGCGCGGAACGACCAGGTAGAAGCCGGCCGAGGTACGCACCGCGATTTCTGCATTCGCCAGCGGGCCCGTCACGACGATGGGATCGGTGAACAAGATTCTTCCGCCCGGTTTCAGCAGCCGCACCCACTCGGCCAGCATGCGCGGGCGGTCGGCGAAATGATTGAGTGCATCAATGCAGGTGACGGCATCGAAGCTGGAATCTGCGAACGGCAGCGGCCCGCTTGCGTCCACGGCGCGGAACTGTGTGCGCTCGCCCAGGCCGCGCTCTTTCGCGAGCGCAGCTGCAGTCTGAACCGCCTGCTCGTGAACATCCACTCCGGCGATCGAGCATCCGGTCGCCGCCGCGATCCGCAGTCCCGGGCCGCCGGCTCCACAGGCAACATCCAGCAACCTGTGTTCAGGAGAGAGTTCCAGCCAGGTTATGAAACGATCCAGTTCGTCAGACGTGAGCCAGCTATTCTGCCCGATGTCCTCGCCAAAAGCGTCTTTCCGAATGGCGGCGTACAGCTCCGCCTGAAAGTTCCCATAGTTCAGGTTGTAGTGCGCCACGCCGGAAGGGGATGGGCTCGTGTTCTTCATTCCGACCTCGGCACTTTCATTTGCCTTTGCGAGGGACGATCCTCAGCGTGCGGCAGGGCTGCTTTTTCGACGGCTTCCACACAAATCCATCGGACGTGGTCACACTCTTGACGGCTACGGTCACGATCGAGCGTGCTCCACCCGGGTAGGGGTAGCGTACGGTGTACTCCATCCCCGGATAAAAGAGTGCATTCGGCTCGCGACAGGGATTCTTCCGCCCGCTGGACGGAGGCGAAGACGATATGCAGTTGAATTCGAGCTGTCGGATGGGTAGTTTCCCAGAGTTCCGGAAGGTTACAACGATGTTGTCGCGCTCGCCGGTTCCGCTGACCATCAGCACGGGGCAAATGCCAAACGCGCACGTCACGGCCGACACAACGACCGCCAGAATCGCGAGCATGCTCGCTCTCCACATGCATCGAGCAAGCTAGCAGATCAAAGGCGTCCCGCCAACCCAATCCGCATGGAGGCTCTGGTGTGTGCGCTAGATCCGGTAACTGGGAGGCCGAATTCCTTTGTCGCGCAGGTAAATCTCGGCCTGTCCGCGATGGTGCGCCACGTGAATGTACATGGCGAGCAGGACTTCGCGCCCGGGCAGCGTTCCGTCGGGCGAGTCGTGCGTATGTTCCATCTGCTCGGTGGTAAGGGTGGGAATGACTTTCGCGCAGTATTCAAACGAATCGCTCAAGAACTTCACATACCCGTCTTTGTCCGTGGGCGCGGGCATCGCGGGTGGATCGGTGTCTTTCAGTCCGGCGCAAAATTGATAATTGGTGCTAGCAATGTGCCCCATGAGTTCCCCGAAAGTCATGGACTCGGGACGGGGACGAAATCCATATTGATCGGGTGGCATCGCCTGGGCCACGGCTACCGACAGTTTGTTGAGGGCGTCGAAGTGCTTGGCGTATTCCCCAGCAGCCGGAGCCGCCACCGCTGAGCTCAGCGAAAACAGAATCAACGTCGCGATGACGAAACTAGCTCTGGGCAATTTCTCCTCCGGATCGGAAGCTTCCACTCGACCCTTTGGACGCCACGGCAGGTTCTCCGTTAGCAGACGGCGCACAGTGGCGACGATATCAACAAACTAGAACGGTGTATGCCCTGCCCTCGCGATGTTGCCAATCGGCATAGGGGGAGTGGTCGCCCACTCTCCCCTGCCACACCACCGTACATGCGGGTCCGCATACGGCGGTTCAGTTCGGTTGAGCTAGACGCCGGCCAGCAATCTCGGAAGACCGAGCGCCTCGAAGTAAGCAATCGGAAGGGCGGACTGCAAAGCCGGGCTGTTGGCGAGACGCCAGGGACCATGCGGACTGCCAGCGGTCTGAGCCGCGCGGGCAGGTCGGATGTTCCGTGGGCGCAGTTTCGCAAACCGCACCTTGCTGCGCTTCCCTTGCTTCCAGACCACGGATCGCAGCCTGCGCCGCGTCCATTCTTCTAGCCGTTGCAGCACCGAGGGCGTCTGGCTGAAACCGAAGTAGCCCTTCCAGCCACGCAGGGAGCTGGCAAGTTCCTTCCTCATCGGTTCCAGACTGATGCCCCGTGTTCGTCGCGTCAGTTCCCGTACTCTTGGCTTGCAGCGGAGCAGAGCCTTGGGCGCGAGGCGCCGCTTCGGCTCCTTCCCGCCGGTAAAGCGGAAGCCCAGAAACTTGCGCTCCTGCGGTCGTGCCACCGCGCTCTTCGTCTCATTCACCTTGAGCTGGAGCCGCCGCGTTATGCAACCAGTGACACTCTGCATCACTCGCTTCCCCGCTCGTTCGCTCGCCACGTAGATATTGCAATCATCCGCGTAGCGCACGCAACGGTGCTGGCGTCGCTCCAGTTCTCGGTCGAGTTCGTCGTGCACGAGATTCGACAGCAGCGGAGACAGTGGCCCTCCTTGCGGAGTGCCTTCCTCCACCGGACTCACCAGCCCATTCTCCATCACGCCCGACTCCGCCAACGACTCGGTCCCTTCCCGCGGAGCCCTCGGAGCTTCACTCCTCCCCTCCTCGGTAATGGCCAGCGCCATCGGTAGCTGGTTCTTCTGCCGCTTGTCGTTCATCGAGTCCTGCGTCCTACTCGCCGCTCCTTACTGTTTGGGCCTTCGACCTTGCGGCCTACTATGCCCGCTGCTGACTCCCGCCCCACGCTCAGAATGGATCGCTCCAT
>Ga0307469_10000680_pt1 | contig 12363 bp, 11 predicted proteins | sample atmos_gasesAM2C__FD_203084 | JGI IMG/M metagenome (GOLD analysis project Ga0307469, IMG submission 203084) | Hardwood forest soil microbial communities from Morgan-Monroe State Forest, Indiana, United States - atmos_gasesAM2C_515 | ecosystem: Environmental > Terrestrial > Soil > Temperate...
GCCGGCGGGCGGCGGCGGTGAAGGCAAAGTCCTATCACTCGGCGCGATCGATGGGCGAAACATCTGGAAGGCCGATTTGGGCGCCGTGCTCCGAGAGCTCGAGGAGGCGATGGAGCGCGCCGGCGCTGCGCAATTGTGGGTCGCCCCGTCGTGCTCGTTGTTGCACGTTCCGATCGATCTCGATCGAGAGTCGCGGCTCGACACCGAGCTCAAGGGATGGCTCGCCTTCGCCAAGCAGAAGCTGGTCGAGGTGGCAACGCTGACCCGCGCGCTGCGGGAAGGCCGGGACAGCGTGGCGGCACAGCTCGATGCGAACGCGCGCGCGCTCGCGGGGCGCCGGACCTCGCGCCGCATTCACAACCCCGCCGTCAAGCAGCGGGCGCGAGGGGTCACGGAGCCCGACATGCGCCGTGCCTCGCCGCACAGCGACCGGCGGAAGAAACAGTTCCGGCTCCCGCTCTTCCCGACGACCACCATCGGGTCGTTTCCGCAGACGGGCGATGTGCGCGCCGCTCGCAAGAAGCTGCACGACGGGGTGCTGACGCCTCAGCAGTATGACGCGTTCATCGCCGAGCAGATCACGCGCACGCTGAAGCTGCAGGAAGAGCTGGGGCTCGACGTGCTGGTCCACGGCGAGTTCGAACGCAACGACATGGTCGAGTACTTCGGCGAGCAGCTCGACGGGTTCGCGTTCACGGAGCACGGCTGGGTGCAGTCCTACGGCAGCCGCTACGTGAAGCCGCCGATCATCTTCGGCGACGTGTCGCGGGCGAAGCCGATGACCGTGCGCTGGAGCACGTTCGCCCAATCCAAGACGTCGCGTCCGGTGAAGGGCATGTTGACCGGCCCGGTCACGATCCTCCAGTGGTCGTTCGTGCGCGACGATCAGCCGCGCGCGGAGACCGCCAAGCAGCTGGCGCTGGCCATCCGGGATGAAGTGCGGGATCTCGAGGCGGCCGGAATCCGGGTGATTCAGATCGACGAGCCGGCGCTGCGAGAAGGTCTCCCGCTGCGGCGGGCCGACTGGCCTGCGTATCTCGAGTGGGCGGTGAATGCGTTCCGGCTCGCGACCGCCGGCGTGTCCGACGCGACGCAGATCCACACGCACATGTGCTACAGCGAGTTCAACGACGTGATCCGGGTGATCGAGAAAATGGACGCGGACGTCATCTCGATCGAGAATGCGCGCTCCGGGTCGGAGCTACTCGACGGGTTCAAGGAATACCGGTATCCCAACGAGATTGGGCCCGGCGTATACGACATCCACTCGCCTCGCGTTCCGAGCACCGCCGAGATCGTGCTGGCGTTGAAGCGCATGCAGGAAGTGCTCGAAGACCGGCAGATCTGGGTGAACCCCGACTGCGGGCTGAAGACCCGCGGGTGGGAGGAAACGCTTTCGGCGCTGCGCAACATGGTTCAGGCGGCCCGGCAGCTACGCCCCGTGCGCGCGGCGAGCGGAGCGCCGAGTTAACTTTGGTGATATGACCCCCGGCGAGATTCGCATCACGGCCGAGCCGATCGACAATGGCCGCTGCAAGTTTCTCGTGAGCGAAGCGCTGCACGCGGGCGGGGTTCGCCGGTTCGCCTCGCGCGATGAGGCGCGGGGCTCCGCACTGGCGGAAGCGATTTTCGCGATCCCCGGCGCGGACGTGGCCGAGGTCATCGTGTCGGGCAACCTCGTCACGGTCGTGAAGCAAGGTGACGCGCCGTGGCCGGTGGTGGGAAAGGCGGTCGGCCAGGCGATCCGGGCAGCGCTCGCGGGGGATCGCCCCGCCGTGGCGGCCAAGCCCGCGCCGGCCGCGGGCGCCGGGAGCGCGCCCGCAGACGATGCGTTGTACGAGCGCGTGGCGAACCTCTTCGACCAGGAGGTCAACCCCATGGTCGCCCGTCACGGCGGGCGGGTGGAGCTGATCGACGTACAGGACGCCGTGGTGATGGTTCGCATGGCCGGAGGTTGTCAGGGGTGCGGCATGGCGGACGTGACGCTGCGCCAGGGGATCGAAGCGATGTTGCAGCAACACGTCCCGGAGGTGCGGGGCGTCGTGGACATCACCGATCACACCGCGGGCTCGAACCCCTACTTCGCCGCCGCTAAGAAGTAAGGGCGCCGTATGCCGCGCCCCCCGCGCCCCCCGCGCCCCCCTGCCGACCCGCGCCGGCTTCTGCTGCTCCTCCCAACGGCGACCTACCGGACCGCCGCGTTCGTCGAGGCCGCGCGCCGGCTGGGCGTGGACCTGACGGTCGCCTCGGAGCGGCCGAGCACGTTCCAGGCGGCGAACCCCACGGGCCTCGTCACGTTGGATTTTTCCCGTCCCGATGTCGCAGCCCAACAGGCCCGCGCCTTCGCACAAGCCCATCCCCTGGCAGGGGTGGTGGGCGTGGACGACGACACGGCAGTGGTGGCGGCCGCGATTGCCGGGGCGCTCGGCACACCGGGGAACACCGTGTCCGCCGCGGAGGCAGCCCGGGACAAACACGAGCAGCGGACCCGTCTCGCCGCGGCCCAGGTCCCGGTGCCGCGATTCGCGCTCCATCAGGTGGATGAGGACCCGCGCCGCTTCGCCGGACGCGTTCCCTACCCTTGCGTGGTCAAGCCGCTCCGTCTGTCGGCCAGTCGCGGCGTGATCCGCGCCGACACGCCGGCGCAATTCGTCGCCGCCTTCGAGCGGGTACGGCGCCTCCTCGCGACCCCCGAGGTCGTGGCGTGCGGCGAGGCGGCTCGCCGAATCCTGGTGGAGGAATTCGTTCCGGGCCGGGAGTACGCACTCGAGGGGCTGCTCATCGACGGCGCGCTGCGGGTGCTGGCGCTATTCGACAAGCCCGACCCGCTCGACGGGCCGTACTTCGAAGAGACGATCTACGTCACCCCGTCGCGGCTCCCCAATGGCGCGCAGCGAGCCCTCGCAGAATGCGTAGAGCGCGCGGCTCGAGCCCTCGGCCTCACGCAGGGTCCCGTGCACGCGGAGCTCCGCCACAACGAGCGTGGGGGAGGGGGGGGCCCATGGTTGATCGAGCTGGCCGCGCGACCGATCGGGGGGCGATGCAGCGCCGTTCTTCGGTTTGAGGCCGACATATCCCTCGAAGAGATCATCATTCGGCATGCGCTCGGGATGCCCATTCCGACGCTCGAGCGGGAGCGGCAGGCAGCGGGTGTCATGATGATCCCGGTACCGCGGGCCGGTGTGCTGCGGGGGATCGAGATCGCGCGGGCCGTTCCCCTGGTCGACGCCATCGAGATCACCGCGCACCCAGGCGAGGTGCTCGTCCCGTGGCCCGAAGGGTCGCGCTACCCGGGATTCATCTTCGCGCGCGGCAAAACGCCCGAGGCCGTGGAACAGGCGCTGCGGGCGGCTCACCTCCAGCTGCAATTTGTGTTTGATCCGACGGATTAGGACGCTACGCGGCGGTCGCGACGCACTCCAGCCAGTTGCGGGGCACGCTCGACACACCGGTCTCTTCCATCGCCCGCTCGAGACCCTTCTCCAGCGCCTTTGAACCCTCCTCGAGCGGCACGCCCGGCAACGCGCCCTCGATGAACAGTGAGAAGCGCCCGATGTCGCGGATGCTCTCGGGCGTCATCTCGATCCGTACCAGGTCGACCGAGGGTGGCGCGAACCCGGCCTGCACGCACAGCTCGGAGTACTCCTGCGGCGTGAGGAACTGCCGGGCGACCGCATGCTCCGAATGGCGAACGTCCAGTCCCCGCTCGCGCACGGCCTGCACCGCCCGCACGATCCAGCGACGCCAGAACGCCCCGGTCCCTTCGACGTACGCACCGTTGAAGAAGGTCGTGTTGAAGGCAAACACGCCATCCTTTTTCAAGGCCTTCCGGATCTCGCCCATCACCTGTGCTTTGTCGGGAACGAGGTGGATCGCGTTGAGAAAGACGACCGCATCAGCCGAAGACACGAGACGCGAGACCCACTCGGCGCTGCCTTCGATGAACTCGACCACTTTGGAATGGATCGCCGCCCGCGCTTTGTCGAGGGCCGACGGCGAGGGGTCGATGCCGATCACTTCGGCGTTGCGTGCGTCGCCTAGGCGCTCGAGAATGAGCTTGGTGACGGCGCCCGGGCCGCAGCCCAGGTCGACGATCTTGCGGCGCCCGGGGCAGATGACGCGCTCCACGATCCACCGATTGACTTCGGTGAAGAACGGGTGACGCGTGAAAGCCTCGAAAGAATACCGCCCGTCGTCAACCATCTCGTGAACCGCCATCCAACCCCCTCGGGTGAACCATAGCGCGCGCCAACCGTTGAAGATACAACGCTGGGGCTGGACTGGCGCGGTTTGGTGGCTACTATGGGAATCTAAGTGACCTCACCGAAACGTCTTAGTCAAGAGGAGGAACGCGCCCTCGAACGGCGCCTCAAGGCGCGGGACGAGCGCGCCCTGGGGGAATTGTTCGACCAGATCGCGCCCTGGGTGCTGGGGCTCACCTTCCGCATTCTGCAAGACGAAGACGAGGCGGAGGAGGTCGTGGGAGATGTGTTCGTGCAGGTCTGGCGCCACATCGATCAGCACGATGCCAAGCGCGGGCCGCTCGTGCCGTGGATTCTGTCGATCGCGCGAAACCGCGCGCTCGACGTGCTGCGACGGCGCCGTCGGTGGTGGCGCAAGACGGAACGTATCACTCAGGCGCAATCGGCGCCCGAGGAGAATGTGGCGCCCACGCCACACGAGGCGGCGGTCCCGGGGTGGCCGGTCCACCGTGAGGTGCACGCGGCGCTGGCCGCACTCCCCGAGGAGCAGCGGCGCGTGGTGCTGCTCTCGTATTTCGAGGGGTTGTCGCACCGCGAGATCGCGCGGCGGCTGAATCAGCCGCTCGGGACCGTGAAGACGCGCATGCGGATGGCGCACCAGCGCCTGACCGAGCGCTTGAAACATCTCAAGGATTGGCTGCAATGACGGATTGGCTGGGCATTCTGGCACCCGCGCGGACGCCGCGTCCCGAGCTCAAGGGGCGGGTGCTCGAGCGCGCGCTCGCTCCACGGCGGCGGTGGCCGCTCGCGGCCGCAGCCGTGGTCGTGCTCGGTGCGGCGGGCGCGGCGTGGTGGGCCTACCGCACCATCGACGCGCTGACGGCGGAACGCGACGGGCTTGCCACGCGGGTGGAGGCGCTCGAGGACACGGTCTCCACGTTCATCCACGGCTCCGCCACCCAGCTGATCCAGATCCCCGTGTCGACGGGCGGCCGTGTGGGGTCGGTCACGATCTTCGCCGACAGCGCCCGGCACCGCTGGCTGGTGCGCTGCGACGGGCTCGCGCCGAACGCGCGCGACCAGGCCTACCAGCTGTGGTTCATCACCGAGACCGGCATGCTCACCGCGGCGGTGATGCCGATGGACCAGGACCGACCGATGGTGATGGCGCTCGACATGCCGAGCGCGGGGGGACGGGTGATGGGGGCGGCGATGAGCATCGAGCCGAGGGCTGGATCAACGAGCCCCAGCGGCCCGATCGTGTTCCACCGGCTGCTCTAGCCGCGCTTCTCGGCCAGGTCGTGCACCGTTTCGACCTCCACGACCTTGAGTCGCCGCTTCCCGGCCGGGAGGGCGATGGTCACCGCATGCCCCACCTTGGCGCCGAGGAGCGCCGTGCCGAGCGGCGACGCCATGGATACCGGCATCTCGTCTTTGTCGTCGTCGCCCTCGATGAACTCGCCCAGGGTCAGGGCGTAGGTCTCCTTTTTCTTCGTATCGAGGTCCTGCACCGTGACGCGCGAGCCGAACCCGACGCGGTCGCGCGGGATGTCGGACTCGCGCACGCTCGACAGCTTGGAGAGCCGCAGTCGGAGGTGGCTCAACCGCGACGTGACGAACTGCTGTCGCTCGAGGGCGGCCTTGTACTCGGAGTTCTCCCGCAAGTCGCCGTGGGCGCGCGCCCGCTCGATCTCCTTGGGGAGCACGAAGTTGATCTCGTGATTCAGGCGCTCGACCTCCGCCTGGAGCTTTTGCTTGAGCTCGTCGAGCATAAGGGCAGGAATCTAGGCGGATAGACGGATAGTCGGATAGACGCCTCCTACGCGCCAAACCGCCTATCCGCCTACCCGCCTATCCGCCATCTTTGCTTCATGCACCTCCGCACCTACCACGAGTTGACCGAACCGGACCGCTCAGGGCTGCCCGAGCAGATTGCGGCGCAGCGCCGCCGCGTCGCTCACCGGATGGCGAGCGTGGGACGCGTGCTGGTCGTGTTGAGCGGGAAAGGCGGCGTCGGGAAAAGCTTCGTGACCGCTGGCCTGGCCCGGGCGCTCGCCGGCGCGGGGCGCACCACCGGGGTTCTCGACGCCGATTTCAACGGGCCCACCGCCCCCCGACTGCTCCGCCTCCCCGTAGCCAGTTGTACGGTGCGCGACGATCTGATCGAGCCCGCGGTGAGCCCGGAGGGTGTCCGATGCTTCTCCATGGGGCTCCTCCTCGAAGACGGCAACCCGCTCGCCTTTCGAGGGCCGCAGGCGGAGGGCCACGTGTGGCGAGGCACGCTCGAGGCGTCCGCCCTGCGCGAATTCCTGGCGGACGTCGCATGGGGCGAACTCGATGACCTGCTCGTGGACCTGCCGCCGGGCGTGCAGCGTTTTCACGAGCTCACCGACCTTCTGCCTACCCCGCCCGCCGTGCTCGCCGTGACCATCCCGACGCCCGAATCACACGACGCCGTGCGCCGGGCCATGCGCGGCGCTGTGGAGCGCGGCGCCCAGCTGCTGGGCGTCGTCGAAAATATGGTAGGGGGAGGGGGAGCGTTCTCAGGCACGGCGGGCGAGGATCTCTCCGCGGAATTCGGGACCCCAGTTCTGGCACGGATCTCCTGGCACCCAGCACCCAGCGCCTGGGTGGAGTTGGCGGGGCGGCTGTGAAGTTCCTCTGCGTCGAATGCGACCGGCAGATGGAGTTCGAAGAACGTCAACTGCCGGGGGATGGCACCCTCGCGGCCGCGTTCAAATGTCCCGCCTGCGGCCGCGTCGTCGCCATGCTCACGAACCCGATGGAGACGCAGCTCGTGGCATCCCTCGGCGTGAAGATCGGCGGTCGTACGCTCGAGGAGCAGCCGATGGAGACGGTGCGAAGCATGGTGGCGACGGGACGGGAGGATGCCTTCGCCGAGCAGGACGGAGAGCGGGGAGCGGGGAGCGGTCCCATCTGGTCGGGAGAAGCGCAAGATCGCCTGTCTCGAGTCCCGAGCTTTGTGCGCGGGATGGTGAAAAGGATTTACGCCGACTATGCCAAGGAGCGCGGCATTGCCGAGATCACGCCTGCCATGATGGACGCTGCCCGGAGCGAGCTCGGGCTCGAGGGGATGTGAGCCGGCTGTCCGAGCGCGTGGTGCATGGCTTGCGCGTGGTGATCGATCGGGACCAGTGCGTCGGGTTCGGCGACTGCGTCAAGGAGGCCCCCGAGGGTTTCACATTGGACGAGGAAACGATCGCCGTCTTCGTCACGCCGGAGAACGTAGAGCGCGAGCGCTTGCTGCGCGCGTGCGACGCATGCCCAGTGGACGCGATCACGGTCTGGGATTCAGAGGGCAGGCAACTGGTTCCAGGATAGTCCGTCTTGACAGCCTGTTTAGTCGCTCACATACTCGCCCCGCACTAATTGGGGAGGTGCCGGTGTATCGCGAGATCTTCGTCCCGGTCGACAACTCAGCGCACTCCGACTGGGCTGTCGACCGCGCCATCGAGCTCTGTCGCCGGTCCGACGGCCGAATCACCGGCAACCACGTCTACGCCGCCCGCCTCCACGATGTCCGTTTTCGCCAGCTCGAGACCGGCCTCCCCGCCCGGTTCCAGACCCCCGAAGAGATCAAGAAACAGCGCAAGATCCACGACAAGCTGATCGAAAAGGGGCTGCAGCTCATCGCCGACAGCTTCCTCGATCAGCTCGGCAAGCGCTGCGAGACGGCGGGCGTGCGGCTCACGCGCCAGCTGCTCGAGGGGATCAATTACGAGGAAATCGTCAACGAGGTGAACCGTGGCGCCGGTCGCCTGCCCGGTTTGATCGGGTTCGATCCCGACCGCGCCTCGGGCTATGATGGCGGCGACAAGGTCCGCTCGGACGTGAAGGTGGGCGAGAACGGCCGGCTCGTCGCCGAAGACGAGGACGCCGCCGGGCGCCTCGCCGGTACGTCCGGCCGCCAGTACGACCTCCTCACGATCGGGGCGCACGGTCTCGGCCGCCAGGCATACTCCCAGCTCGGCGGCGTCGTGTCGCGTGTGCTGCGCGGCATCGAAAAGGACATCCTGCTGGTGCGTGACGACCGGGCGTTCGAGGGCGGGCGGCTCCTCGTGTGCGTGGACGGCTCATCGTACAGCTATCGGGCGATGCGCGCCGCCCTCGAGCTGGCCCAGACGTTCGGCGGCTCCCTGTATGTCTGTAGCGCGTTCGACGTCGAGTATCACCACGTCGTGTTTCACAACATCAAGGATGTTCTCTCGTATCAAGCGTCCAAAGTTTTCAAGTTCGAAGAGCAGGAGGAGCTGCACAACAACATCATCGACAAGGGCCTCCTGAAGCTGTGCCAGGCGAACTTGAAGCGCGCCGAAGTCATGGCCCAGGAATTTCCGGACGTCCCGATCACGACGCAGATCCTCGTCGGCAAACCGTTCCAGGTGATCATGCAGTGGGCGGAGGAGATCAAACCGTCGCTGCTCGTGTTCGCCCGCCATGGCGCACACCGCATCGAAGGAACGGAGCTCGGGAGCCAGGCCGAGAATCTCGTGCGGCTCGCGCCGTGCAGCGTGCTCCTGGCGGGGACGGTCGGCATCCGCCCGGAAGACATTCCCTGGATCGAGGAAGACGGTGTAGCCGGGCTACCCTGGGCGCCCGAGGCCGAGGTACGGATTCTCCGTGTGCCGCCATTCGCGCAAGGGATCGCGCGCCGGGCGGTGGAGGAATACGTGCTCGAGCAGACACACGGTGAAGCCGCCACCGTGACCAACAAATGGCTGGATGAGGCGATCCGGAAGCTGTTGCCGACCCACATGCAGCTGATCATGGGGATTGGAACGGCGGAGGAGATCGCGCTCGCCGAGGTCAAGGCGCAGGAGCAGATGAAAGCGACCAAGGTGCAGGGGCACGATGCCGACCCCCAGCCCCCCGCCCCGGAAGTCGAAGTGAAATGCCCGGTCACCGGCAACGTGAGCCGCCGGGCTCGCACCGCCGCCGACCCGATCGTATGGACCGAAGAGGCCTGGCAGCGGCTGCAGCTCGTGCCGCTCATCGCGCGGCCCCTGGCGCGCAACACCGTCGAGCGATTTGCCCGCGGTCACGAGATCTGGCGCGTGACCACGCCCGTGATGGACGAGAACAGGCAGGCGATGATCGCGGCCGACGAGTTCGACGTCGACACCATGATGGTGATGTTCCAGGAGCTGCGCGCCAAGCAAATCCGCGCGGAGGCCGAGGGGGGCGATTCGCTGAGCCCGGAGATGCGCGCGTTCATCGAGGAGGCGAAGGCGCAGGGGATCACACGCTGTCCGATCAGGGACATCGAGGCCCAAATGGGGAAGTGCCCCGTGGACCTGAAGGCCGTGAAGCCCGAAGATGCCAAAGCGGCGATGGAGCGACTGCTCGCGGAGCAAGCAGGAGACTAGGCGTGGACTACGTGCCGCACGTGGTCGCTTGGAACCTGACCAAGCGCTGCAACCTCGAGTGCGCCCACTGCTACATCGCCGCGGGCCCGGACGAAGACGCCGTCGGTGAGCTCGAGACGCGAGCGTGCCTCGAGATCGTGGACCAATTGCTCGCCGCGAACCCGGCGCCGATGCTCATTCTCTCCGGCGGCGAGCCGCTCTTGCGCCACGACCTGGCCGAAATCGCCCACTACGCGTCCGCCAACGGGGCGACCGTCGTGGTCGGGACGAACGGGACGCTCCTGACGGACGGGCGCATCGCGGCACTTACGCAGGCGGGTGTGCGCGGGGTGGCGGTGAGCGTCGATTCTCTCCGCCCGTCCTACCACGACAACTTCCGACACGGGCGGGGTGCGCTCGCGGACGTGCAGGCAGCCCTGGCGCGGCTCAGCGCCGCGCGGCTCGACTTCATCATCCAGACGACGGTGACGAAGGGCAACCGCCACGAGCTCGAGCGGCTGGTGGCGTGGTCCGCCGAGCAGGGGGCCGTGGCGTTCAACTGTTATTTCCTCGTGCCCACCGGCCGTGGCGCGTCGCTCACCGATCTGTCGCCGGTCGACGCGGAGGGGGTGCTCGCGGACCTGGCGCGGTGGCAGCGGGAGTATCGTGGCCGGATGATGGTGCGCGCGAAATGCGCGCCCCACTTCATGCGGCACGTGCACCAGACCGACCCCGATTCGCCGATCCTGAACTACGAGACACGCTGCCCCTGCGGCACCCAATACTGCCGCATCACGCCGGACGGGAAGCTGACGCCATGTCCGTATCTCCCGGAGGTGGCGGGCGACCTCCGGGCGCAGAGTTTCGCCGAGATCTGGCGAGGGTCGCCGTTGTTCCGCCGGCTGCGCGAGGGCGAGCTTGGCGGAAAGTGCGGCGCGTGCGAGTACCGCGCCCTCTGTGGCGGGTGCCGGGCGCGCGCGTTCGCGCTCGAGGGAGACGTGCTCGCCGCCGATCCGTCGTGTGTGTACGAGCCCGCGGGTGATCTCGCGGTGATCGAGCCCGCGCGCGTCACCTACGGCGACGATTTCACGCCGGCCCTGGTGTGGGCAGATGCGGCACGCGAGCGCATGGAGCGGATCCCCTCCTTCGTGCGTGGCGTGGTAATGCAGCGGGTCGAGGAGTACGCGCGTCGCCAGGGGCGGTGGCAGGTGACACCGGAGCTGCTCGCGGAGGTCCGCGGCGCGATGCCCATCGACTTCTCCAAGCGCAAGCCGTTCTTCGTGGCGGACAACGGATGACCCACGACCTCCTGCTCGCCCTGCAGGCGGCCGCGGACACGAGCCGGGCCTACGGCGAGTTCCCCGTGATCGGCGCGCGGCAGTTCATCTGGATCACGGCCGAAGTCCATCTGATGTTCGCGGCCTTCGTGCTGGGCGTGCCGATGTTCGCCGTGGTCACCGAAGCGATCGGCATCTTCGGGCACGACGAGCGCTATGACCGCCTGAGCAAGGAGTTCACGCGGCTCCTACTCGTGGCCTACAGCGCGACGGCGATCTGGGGCGCCATGCTGGTGTTCGGTCTCTCGACCTTGTACCCCCGGTTCTGGGCGTACCTGACCGCGATCTTCGCGCCGTCGATGTGGGTCTACGCCGGGCTATTCTTCATCGAGTCCTTCACGCTGTACCTCTATTACTACGGCTGGGACCGTTGGAAGAAGGGGCGGGCCAAGCTGTGGCACTGGACGCTGGGTATCCTGCTGAACGTGTGGGGCACGACCGTGATGTTCATCGCGAACTCGTGGCTCACGTACATGATGTCGCCGCCGCGCGACATCACACCCACCACGGATCCCACCACGATCAAGCTGTGGCACGCGATCTCGAACGCGACCTGGATGCCGATCAACGTGCACCGCGTGATCGCGAACGTGGTGTTCGGCGGGGCGATCGTGGGGGCGTACGCGAGCTACCGTTTCCTCGCGGCGCGGACCGACGAGGAGCGGGCCCATTACGACTGGATGGGATACGTCGGGAATTTCATCGCGATGTCCGCCCTCATTGTGCTGCCGTTCGCCGGTTACTGGCTCGGGCGCGAGATCTATCAGTACGACCAGTCGATGGGGATCACGATGATGGGCGGGTTCATGAGCTGGCTGTGGGTGATCCAGGCGTTCCTCATCGCCGTCCTGTTTCTCACCGGGAACTACTATCTCTGGATCGGTATGGGCCGGATTCCCGGCGCCGAGCGGTTCCAGCCCTACACGAAGTACTTGCTGATCGTGCTGGTGCTGGGGGCGATCGTCTGGGGCACGCCGCACACGATGATCGCGGACTCGAAGGAGCTCGCCGCCATGGGGGGCTCGCACCACCCGTTCCTCGGCGCCCTGGGCGTGATGAGCGCTAAGAACACGGCCGTCAACCTGATGATTCTCACCACGTTCCTCTCGTTCCTCCTGTACCGGCGCGCCAACAAGCGCCCGGTGGTCCCGTGGGCGCGGACGGGGACGTTGATCCAGGGGGCGATGTTCGCCATCGCCGCGGCGGTCGTCTTGTTCTACGGGATCCGCGGCTACTTCGTCGAAGCGATCGTGCGGATCGGCTTCAGCGTCTATCAGGTCCTGGCCGTGCTTTCGTGCATCCTGTTCGTGACCGTGATCGACGTGTTGATGGCTCGCGGCGCCCAGTCGCTCGGGACCATCCAGTGGGGCAAGATGCCCCCGCGGTCGCAGTACGCCCTGTTCATCCTCGCGGTGACCTTCACGTGGCTGATGGGCCTGATGGGATTCGCGCGCTCGG
>Ga0307469_10000682_pt1 | contig 12340 bp, 10 predicted proteins | sample atmos_gasesAM2C__FD_203084 | JGI IMG/M metagenome (GOLD analysis project Ga0307469, IMG submission 203084) | Hardwood forest soil microbial communities from Morgan-Monroe State Forest, Indiana, United States - atmos_gasesAM2C_515 | ecosystem: Environmental > Terrestrial > Soil > Temperate...
GCAATCCCACCAAGCAGTTTCTGCGTGGCGCGTTCATTCACCAGGGGATCGAGCACCATGATGACCATGCCGAACACCGAAAGCACGATTTCCGGCAGAATGCGAACGTACTCCGCGCCCTGCGGAAGCGTCTGAGTCATTTCGGCGGGGCTCACTGGCCAGCCACCTTACTGGCCAGCTGCTCAAACGGCGCCAGGGCGGTGTGTACGGCGGGATCAATGGCGTTCAGCCACAGCAGGGGCGCGACTCCCATGACCAGCGCGGCAGCGGCGGCAGGCAACAAGGCAACGCGCTCGCGCACATCCAGATCCGACAAGGTCTGGTTAACCGGGTGCATGATTTTTCCAAAGAACACGCGCTGATACAGCCACAGCAGGTAAGCGGCGCTCCAGATTACCCCGGTAGCGCCGAGAACCCCGTAAACTGCCCGCGCCTGGAACGCTCCGCTCAGCACCAAAAATTCACCCACAAAACCGTTCAGCAGCGGCAACCCTACCGACGCCAGCACCATGAACAGAAAAAATGCCGCGTACACCGGCATGGAACTGGCCAGTCCGCCGAATTCGGAAATCTCGTAGCTATGCCTCCGTTCGTACAGAATGCCCGCCAGCATGAACAGAGCTCCGGTAGAAATGCCGTGAGCCAGCATCACCAATGTGGCGCCGTCCAACCCCGCCGGGGTGAAGCTGAAGACTCCCAGGATGACAAAGCCCAGGTGGCTGACCGAAGAATAAGCAATCAGCTTCTTCATGTTGGGCTGAACCAGGGCCACCAGCGCCCCGTAAATAATGCCGATCAGCGCCAGAATCATCACCCACCAGGCATTGGCGCGCGCCTGCTCGGGAAACAATCCAAGATTGAAGCGCAGCATGCCGTAGGTTCCCATCTTGAGCAGAATGCCGGCCAGCAGGACTGACCCGGCGGTCGGCGCCTCCACATGAGCGTCGGGCAGCCATGTATGAAAAGGGAAGAGCGGAACCTTAACCGCGAAGGCGATGAAGAATCCCAGAAACAGCCACTGCGCCGCGCCCGCAAAATTTGCCACCTGTCCGGCGCGGATGGCGTTTTGAATGGTCACGAAATCGAACGTCCCAATCTTGGCGTAGAGCCAAAGAATCGCCGCCAGCATGAACACCGACGCGATCATGGTGTACATGAAAAATTTTACTGCCGCGTACACTTTGCGCCCATGACCGTACATTCCGATCAGCAGCGCCATCGGAATCAGGGTGGCTTCCCAGAAGAAGTAGAAGAGGAACAGATCCAGGGTCACGAACACGCCCATCATCGCTGTTTCCAGCACCAGCAGCAGGATAAAAAATTCCTTTACCCGCTGCTGAATCGACTTCCACGAGATCAGCACGCACAGCGGCGTCAGGAACGTGGTCAGCACCACCAGCCACATGGAGATTCCGTCCACGCCCAGGTGGTAGTGAATGTCGGGTGTTGGGATCCACGGCGTGTCGATCTGGTATTGAAATCCGGCTTGCGCCCGGTGAAAGTGCACCGGCAGATGTAAGGACAAGACAAAAGTCAGCAGCGAGACCACCAGTGCAAACACCCGGATGTCACGGTCGCGTCGGGGTAGCAAGGTCAGCAATAGTGCGCCCGCCAGCGGAATAAACGTCACCAGCGACAGAATCACTGGACTCCATCTGTCCATATTCATCGCGTGCCCATCCACACCATGTAAGCGATCACCAGCGCCGCTCCCGCCGCCACCCATCCGGCGTAGGAACGCAAATTGCCCGACTGCATGTGACGCACCGCGTCGGAAACTTCATTGGCGCCATGTGCGCTGTTGTCCAGGGTCGCGTCAATCACGTCCCGATCGATCCCGTGCCACAGGATCAGCGCCGAGCCCGCAATCAGCGGTTTCACCAACAGCGTGGCGTACAACTCGTCGATGTAATATTTGTGGACCACCGCCTGATACAGACCGCCCAGGCTCGAAGCGATCTGTTGTGGCCATAGCGGATTGCGCCAGTAAAGCAGCCAGGCCAGGCCGAATCCGATCAGGGCCGCGAGAACTGAAATTCCGCTAAAGACTAGTTCGGTCGCATGCCCGGACTGCGGTTCGGGCGCTTCCGTCTCCTTCTCCGCGGAAGTGACTTCGCCCGCCGCCTGCTGTTGAGGGTCAAGCGCAGGGGTAGTGGAGCGAAACACTGCACCCAGGAATTTGTCGAAGCGATTGCTTCCGCCCAACGACCCCGGCACTCCGATCCACCCGCCCGTAAAGGAGAGCACCGCCAGCACCACCAGCGGAATCACCATGACCATCGGACTCTCATGGATTCCGCGGTGGCCATCTGCATGTCCATGGGGTGGGGAATGTCCGTCTGCAGCTTCCGCCGTCCCGCGATACTCTGCGAAGAAAGTCAAGAACCACAACCGAAACATATAAAACGAAGTCAACAAAGCCGTGAACAATCCAGTCGCCCAGTACACCCGGCTGGCCTGATAGGCTCGCCACAAGATTTCGTCTTTGCTGAAGAACCCGGCCAACGGCGGAATTCCCGCAATCGCGAAGGTGCCGACAGTCATGGTCCAGAATGTCCAGGGTATTTTCGTACGCAGCCCGCCCATCTGCCGCATATCCTGCTCTCCACCGACCGCGTGGATCACCGAGCCCGCAGCCAGGAACAGCAGCCCTTTGAAGAAGGCATGCGTCATCAGATGAAAAATCGCCGCCGAAAACGCTCCCACTCCGCAAGCGATGAACATGTAGCCAAGCTGCGAAACTGTGGAGTAAGCCAAAACCTTCTTGATATCGGTCTGTGTGACTCCGATCGTCGCGGCAAACAGAGCCGTCAGGGTTCCGACAATGGCCACCACCATCAACGCCGTCGGCGCGCGCTCAAAAATCACATGCGATCGCGAAACCATATACACGCCCGCCGTCACCATCGTGGCGGCGTGAATCAGCGCGGAAACCGGCGTCGGCCCCTCCATCGCGTCCGGCAGCCAGACATAGAGGGGAATCTGGGCCGATTTGCCGGCCGCTCCAACCATCAACAACAGGCCGATTGCGGTCAGCAGCCCGGCTCCGCCGGTCTCCGGACTGAGCGGGCTGACGCTCCGCGCCACCACCTCAAAGTTCAACGATCCGAAGTGTTTTATCAAAAGGAAGAGCGCGATCAGGAATCCGAAATCGCCGATGCGATTGACGATGAACGCCTTCTTGCCGGCCGCAGCCGCTGAATCCTTTGTGAACCAGAAGCCGATCAGCAGGTAGGAAGCCAGTCCCACGCCTTCCCAGCCAATAAACATCAGCAGATAGTTGCTGGCTAGCACCAGCGTGAGCATGAAGAACATGAAGAGGTTCAGGTAGGCGAAGAAGCGGTAAAACCCGCCTTCCTCCCACATGTAGCCGACGGAATAAACGTGAATAAGCAAGCCAACGCCGGTTACTACCAGGAGCATGACCAGCGAGAGTTGATCGAGATAAAAAGCGAAGTCCGCCTGAAAACTGCCGGCGCGAATCCACGTTGCCAGCGTCTCCGTGTGAGGTATCGCCAGGGAAGAGAAGCTGAAGGCCACTGCCAGAACTTTAAGGAATGCCGCGCCACTGAATGACAGGGCCACGCCTGCCACCGTCTGCCGCGAGAACTTCTTCCCGAAAATTCCATTGATCGCGGCGCCCACCAGCGGCAGCAGCGGAATCAGCCAGAGATGCAGGTTGGGCGTCATAGTTTGAGCAGGTCCACCTGGTCCACGTTCAGGGTTTCACGCGTGCGGTACACCGAAATAATAATTGCCAGCCCAACCGCCGCCTCGGCAGCCGCCACCACCATCACGAAGAACACGAAAACCTGACCGCTGAGCGCATGCCACTGCGCCGCGAACGCGACGAAAGACAGATTCACCCCGTTCAGCATCAGCTCAATCGACATGAAAATGCTGATGATGTTGCGCTTGATCAGGAATCCGGTCACGCCGCAGGCAAACAGAATTCCGCTTAAAATGAGGTAGTAGGAAATCGGCACCATCAGCGTTCCTTCTTTCCCTGGTCTGTGTCGGGATGGCTGGCTAACACCACAGCGCCCATGATGGCGATTAGCACCAGAATCGAAGTCACTTCAAACGGCAGCAGAAAATCGTGAAATAGAAGCCAGCCAATCAGCTTCGGCGCCCCCGGCAAAGCTCCCGCCGGCACTGCCTTGTCACCGCTGCGCTCAATCAGGACCCATCCCATCAAAATGCTGCCCACCAGCATCCCCGGCACTCCAAACAACAGCGCAACTTTACTTCCCTTGGTCCGCGCTTCTTCCCCGGCGTTCAAAAGCATAATGACAAAAACGAACAGCACCATGATGGCACCGGCGTAGACGATCACTTGTACCGCAGCTACGAACTCGGCCCCCAGCAGCAGGTACTCCACTGCCAGCGACCCCATGACCACCACCAGAGAAAGAGCGCTGTTAATGGGATGCCGTTGCGCCAGCAGGTTTACCGCCCCCGCCACGCAAACCGCTCCAAAGGTCAAAAATAAAATGAGATGAAGCATTCCAGTAATAACTGAGAACTGACAACCGAAAACTGAAAACTGGTTTAAAAACGGTTACTACGACCGAATCGCGACCACCAAAGCAGTAATCACCAAATTCGCAATCGCCGATGGCAAAAGAAATTTCCATCCAAACGCCATCAACTGGTCATAGCGAAACCGCGGCAATGTGCCTCGCACCCATATGTAGACAAACAGAAACAAGAAGATCCGCAGCACCAACCAGAAGACCGGCAAAACGGCCCTGATTAGGGGAGGCCCAAAGGTTGGACCGTGCCAGCCGCCGAGAAACAAGAGCGACGCCACCGCCGCCACGGTAATCATGTTGGCGTATTCCGCCATGAAAAACATGGCAAACTTCATGGCGCTGTATTCAGTGTGATAACCCGCCACCAGTTCGGTTTCCGCCTCGGGCAAATCAAAGGGGATGCGGTTGGTTTCCGCATACGCCGACATCAGATAAATAAAGAATGCAATAAATTGACCGCCGTAAAAAATATTCCATTTCGGAATAAATCCCCAGAACACCCCACTCTGGGCATCCACGATGTCGCGCAGGCTCAGACTGCCCGCCAGCATCAGCACGCCGACCAGCGAAAGCCCCAACGAGATTTCATAACTGACCATCTGTGCGCTAGCCCGCAATCCGCCCAGCAAGGAATACTTGCTGTTGGACGACCAGCCCGCCAGCGCCACGCCGTACACTCCCAGCGACGTAACTCCTAGAATGATCAGCAGCCCGATGTTGACATCCGTAATCTGCAGCGGGATATGCAGACTGCCGATCTTGACCCAGTTACCGATCGGAACCACCGCGATCGATGTCAGCGCGAACACCACCGCAATCATCGGCGCCGCAATGTACAGCGGCTTATTCACGTGCGGCGGCGTCAGGTCTTCCTTGAACAGGAACTTCACGCCATCCGCCAAAGGCTGCAGCAATCCAAATGGTCCCACCCGCGTGGGCCCCCAGCGATTCTGCATGTGCCCCACAACTTTGCGCTCCAGCCAGACGGTATAAGCCACCGCCGTGAGCAGCACAAAAAGTGCGAGGACAGTCTTGATCACGGAAACGATGATAAAGGCGGTGATATTCATCTTTCTGAGTAGCGAGTTCCTGGGTAGCGCCGACGTCGCGCCGGCTGTCGCGAGGGCGCCCCGTCCCGGCCCGCATGGGCGCCGGGAACGAGTGCGTCAGTCCGCGGCAACTTCGGATTCCGCCGACAGATTGCGATTCTCCATCACTGAGTTCAAAGTACGGGAATATCGCCCCAATGTGCCGGAGCTGAAAAGATTGTTATTGGCCGGAGCGATCAGTTCCGGATTCTGCGCTGCACCGGTGGCGATTCCAACCAGGGTTGTGTGCTGATCGTTTCCTGCCAGCAAATTCATTCTTGAAACCTCATATCCCGGCACCAACCGCTGAATCTCGTCCAGGGTTGCCATCGGATCGAAGGGGCTCATTTTCGGTTCCAGGCCGTGAGCTTCCAGCCACACTGAATGACGGTCGGCCTCGCCTGATTGCGCGCCGCGCGATTGCCCCATATCCGCGGTGGTACCGCGCCCGAATGGTACCAGCTTGCGGACATCCGCGCCCATCGCGTCCGCAATGCGCACTATCATTTCGAAGTCAGACTTGCTGCCGCTGACTTCTCCCGCCTTCTTCACTAGTTGCAGGTCGCCGGAGGTACTAGTGAACGTCCCGGATTTTTCATAGGCGTTGGCAGCAGGCAACACCACATCGGCCAGTGCCGCGGTTTCGGTCAAGAACATGTCTTGCACGACCACAAAGCTCTGCGAGAAGGCAAACGGGTCAATCTCAAATCTTCCAACCGGATTCGCGCCCACCACATAGAACGCCTTCAATTTCCCCGACCGCGCACTCTCCACCATCTCCGCTAGGGGCATTCCGGCCGCTTGCGGAAGGCCGCCCCACTCCTCGCGGAATTTTGCCGAATCGGCACTTGCCACGGCGTGATAGCCAGGCAGCAGGTCGGGATACAAACCCATATCGGCAGCGCCCCGCGAATTGGCATAGTCCCCCAGGCATATGAACTTCGCGCCTGGAATTCCGGCGCCGAACTTCACCAGTGAGTCGATCGCGTCGCCGCGAATCTCAGACCCAAAAACAATGACGAGATTGTGCTCGTTGCGAAGCTGGTCGCGAAACGCGGCCAATGTAGCGGTTGTGCTCAGGGTTGCCCGGGTGGTCGCGGGCGACTCGCTCGCCCTGCCCAGACCCGCGCTCAGCCCTTCAGCCAGAGAATCTTCCCCCCGCAAAAACGCAGCAAGCCGGGCCTCGGCGCCGGCAGGAATCTGCAAAAACCCAGCCGCCTGCCGACTGAGTTTAATCTCCCGCGAGTTCACCACATACAACTTCGCCCGGTGCAACCGTACATTGTTCCGAATCTGGTATGCCAGCAAGGGATGCTGCTCGGTCGGATCGTTGCCAATCAGCAAGATCGCCGGCGCCTGGAACACGTCGCGCATGCTGGCCGTGGCGTCCGGTTTTCCCGCCGCAGCTGCGGCGAAAGCAGGGAAGTCGGCGGTGCGATGATGATCGATATTGTTGGTCTCGAGCACGACGCGGGCGAACTTTTGCAGCAGGTAATTCTCTTCGTTGGTAGTGCGGTTGGAGCCGAACACTCCGATCGCCGCTCCGCCATGCTGCTCGCGAACTTCCTTGAACCGCTTCCCGATCAATCCAAACGCCTCTTCCCAAGTCGAGGGGACGAGTTGTCCATGCTTGCGAATCAAGGGCTGGGTAAGACGGTCTTCATGATGAGCGAAGTCAAACGCATAGCGTCCCTTGATGCAGAGAAAATCGCCATTGATGCCACTCTTGTCGCGATTGTCTCCGCGAACGATCTCCATCCCAGTCTCGGATCGCCGCACACCCAGCGTTGTCTTGCATCCATCGCCACAGTGAGTACAGGTCGTGCCCACGTGCGTCATCTCCCAGGGACGGGTCTTGTAGCGATACGCCCCCGAAGTCAGGGCTCCCACCGGGCAGATGTCGATGCACATGCCACACTCTTCGCACTCCAGGTGGTCATTCTGATTCGGAGCGATGATGGAGCCCACGCCGCGGTTCTGCACTCCCAGCGCCCACACATCCATGGCTTCGCCGCACACCCGCACGCAGCGATAGCAAAGGATGCAGCGCGGCCGGTCGAAGTACACCACCGGAGACCATTGCTGCTCTTCCTTGTGATTCTTGGGTTCCATGTACTTCGATTCGGCGGCGCCGTAGGAAAATGTCATGTCTTGCAGTTCGCACTCGCCGCCGGCGTCGCAAACCGGGCAGTCCAGGGGATGGTTGCCCAGCAGCAGTTCCACCATTGCCTTGCGCGCCTGCCGGATCTCGTCACTGTCAGTGGTGACGATCATGCCTTCACCAATCACGGTTGTGCAGGCGGTCTGCAGCTTGGGCATCTTCTCGACTTTTACCAGGCACATGCGGCATGCACCCTGAAGCGAAAGATTCGGGTAGTAGCAAAACGAGGGCACTTCGATAGTCACACGCTTGCAGGCTTCGATCAGCAGAGTCCCTGCTGGCGCGGCCACCTTCTTACCGTCCACCGTGATGTTTACGTCAGCCATAGATTGTCGATATGGTGGTTCGCCGTTGCCGGCAAACTGCCGGCGTCGGCCGTTTTGGCCAACGACCAAAGACGCATGACCGCCGGCCCGGGTTCTAGGCCATCACCGGCTCAACCGCCTTCTCAAACGGACACGGCTTGCCATCCAAATGATCTTCAAACTCCTTCCGGAACTTCTTGATGAAGGCCATGGTCGGCATCGCCGCCGCGTCCCCCAACGGGCAAAACGTCCGGCCCAGCATGTTTTCCGAAAGGTAGTACATGTTGTCGATATCTTTTTTCAGCCCGCCGCCGGCATGAAATCGAATCAGCGTCTTTTTCAGCCAGTCTGTGCCTTCGCGGCACGGAATACACCACCCGCAGCTCTCATGCTGGTAGAACTTCATCGTCCGCAGCGCAAATTTGACGATGCAGGTAGTGTCGTCGAGCACCACCACCCCACCAGAACCTAGCATGGAGCCGGCCTTGGCTACGCTGTCAAAGTCCATGCCTATGTCGATTTCGTCGGACTTCAACACCGGCGTACTCGACCCGCCTGGGACTACCGCTTTGAGTGCACGGCGGTTCGGAATTCCGCCGCCAACCTCGAAAATCATCTTTCGCAGGTTGTATCCCATCGGCAGTTCATAAACGCCGGGGCGCTTCAGATGCCCGCTCAGACAAAACAACCGCGTTCCGCCATTCTTCGGCGGCCCCAGGTTGGCATACCACTCCGCCCCGCCAAGAATAATGTGCGGAACGCTGGCTAGGGTTTCAGCATTATTAATCACCGTAGGCCCGCCCCACAGCCCGACCACAGCAGGAAAGGGGGGCCGGATGCGAGGAATGCCGCGCTTGCATTCAAGCGACTCCATCAGCGCCGATTCTTCTCCCACTTCGTAAGCGCCCGCTCCCCCATGCCAATAAATGTCAAAATCCTGTCCGCTGCCAAAGATATTTTTCCCCAGAAAGCCTCGCGCGTAAGCGTCCGCGATTGCCCTCTGCACAATTTCCAGAAGGTAGCGATACTCGCCGCGAACGTAGATGTATCCGGTCTTCGAGCCCACGGCCAGTCCGGCGATCATCACGCCTTCAATCACCGCATGCGGATCGTGCTCGAAAATCAGCCGGTCTTTGCAGGTGCCAGGCTCGCTCTCATCCCCGTTGCACAATACATATTTCGGCTTGGGCGCCTGCTTGGGTACGAACGACCACTTCAGGCCAGTGCTGAAGCCCGCCCCACCTCGCCCGCGTAGCCCAGAATTCTTCACCTCATTGACGATGCCATCCGCCCCCATGCTCAAGGCCTTCTGCACCGCCTTGTAGCCGTCCAGTTCCAGGTAGCGATCAATATTGGTCGCACCCAGGCCGAATCGTCTGGAGACGACCTTTACCTCGTCGGGATGTGAGACCAGGTCAGCCATGATTGAGATTGCCGATTGACGATTTTAGATTGCAGATTCATCGTGCCTTGGTTTTTCAATCTGAAATCTGAAATCCTCAATCTGAAATTCCTAGGCCGCTCCTTTCTTTGCGTACCCTTCCAACACTCTATCCATCTTCTCTACCGTCAGGTTCTCGTGAAAGTCGTAGTTCACCTGCACCGCAGGTGCCCAGCTGCAGGCACCGATACACTCCACTTCTTCCAAACTGAACAGACCGTTGGGCGTGGTTCCCTTGTGGCCAATGCCCAGCTTTTTCTCGCAATGCTCCAGCAGCTCCTCTCCCCCGCGCAGCATGCAGGCAATGTTGGTGCAAACCTGCACGTTGTACTTGCCCCGCGGCTTGGTGGTCAGCATGGAGTAATAGCTGATCACGTTGCGCACGTCGAGTTCGGTCAAATCCAGCCGCCGGGCAAGTTCCGCGATAACCTCGTCCGACAGATAGCCAGCTTCGTCCTGGGCATAGAGCAAGGTCGGTACCAGCACTGACCGTTTTGTCGGGTAGTGCGTCAGCATCTGCGCGAAGCGTGATTCGAATTGGTCGGAAAATCTCATCGCGATATTGAGTAATTAGAAACCAATGCAGTCAACCGCTCAGCCACAAAATGGCCCCGTCCGCCGCTTCGCCATTCCCCCTCCCGGCCACGAATTCCGCTTTGGAGCTCGAACCGCCATCCGCCGCCCGGCAATTCGCTGCCAGCGAAGTGCCGCAAACCGCGACAGTTGCCCCGTAACCGTTGCTTACCCAAACCTGTGCATCAGGCTTGCAGGCGAGCGAGCGAAAGGGTCGAATCCATGTAGCGCAAACGCCTTGGTCCAATCGCTGAATTGCTCGGGCTGCGTTTTCACTGCAACCCCGGAACGATCAATTTCCAAATCACTCAATTCCTAGCGGTCGATCTCCCCCAACACAATGTCAATGCTGCCAATCGCTGCCACCACATCCGCCAGCAGCCGGCCTTCACACATCGTAGGCAACAGCTGCAAATTTGCCAAACATGCCGCTCGCATGTGTACGCGATAAGGTTTCGCAGTCCCATCGCTGACGATGTAGTAGCCCATCTCTCCGCGCGGCGACTCGACAGCCTGATAAACCTCGCCCGCAGGCACCGCGAAGCCTTCCGTAATAATCTTGAAATGATAGATGAGGGCTTCCATCTGCGTCTTCATCATCTCGCGGTCGGGCAGAATCACCTTCGGTGCCACCGCCTTAATCGGTCCTTGCGGCATTCCGTCGAGCGCCTGCTGCACCATAGCAATCGATTCCCGCATCTCCGCTACCCGGCATGCGTAGCGGGCGAACACATCGCCATCCTGCGACACCGGCACCTTGAACTTGAAATTCTGGTAACCGGAGTAGGGCATATCGCGCCGCAAATCGAAGTCAACGCCGCTGCCCCGCAGCGTCGGCCCGCTGGCTCCCAGTGCCACCGCGTCGTCCGCGGTAATCCGCGCCACCCCCTTGGTACGCATTGCCCAGATTGGATTTCCAGTCAGCAGGTTCTCATACTCGTCCACATTCGCCGGAAAATGCCGGGCGAAATCACGGACTCTCTCGAAGAATCCCAGCGGCGGTTCCAGCGCCAGCCCGCCGACTCGGAAGTACGACGTCATCATGCGCTGTCCGCTCACCATCTCGAACAGCCGCAGGATGTCCTCGCGCTCACGGAAGCAATAGAGGAACACGGTCATGGCGCCGATATCGAGCGCGTGCGTGCCGAGCCACACCAGGTGCGAATTGATTCGTGTCAACTCATTCAGCAGCACCCGCATCCACTGCGCTTTCGGAGGAATCTCCAGGCCCAGCAGCCTCTCCACCGCCAGCACGTAGCAAAGATTGTTGGTCAGCGGGCACAGATAATCGATGCGGTCGGTCAGCGGCACCACCTGCTGGTAAAACTTTGCCTCGCAGGTCTTTTCGATTCCGGTGTGCAAATACCCGATGTCAGGCATGATGCGCACAATGTTTTCGCCGTCAATTTCGAGGATCAGGCGCAGAACCCCGTGGGTCGAGGGATGATGCGGGCCCATATTCAGGATCATGGTGCGATCCTGTCCGGGTTCGAGCGCGGGGACTGGGGAAAGGTGGGCCATGGCGGATGCTAGCGGTAGCCCTCCACCGGATAGTCTTTGCGCAAGGGATAGCCTTCCCAATCCTCCGGCATCAGCAGCCGCCGCAGGTAGGGATGGCCGGCGAATCGCACCCCAAAGAGATCGAATACTTCCCGTTCGAAATAATTGGCTGAAGGCCAAACCGACGTGACCGAATCGAGCGCCGGACTGTCACCCTCCAGCCGCACTTTCAACCGCACGCGCTCTTTTTTCGGAATGGACAGCAAGTGGTAAACCACTTCAAAGCGCGGTTCCGAGGGAAACCAATCCACACAGGTGACGTCAGCCAGATAATTAAAAGGACAATCCTCGTCGTCGCGCAGCAGCATGCAGGTTTCGCGGATCAGCGACCGCTCCAGGTAAATACTGATCTCATCGCGATCGAACTTTGCTCCCTTAACCGCAGCCCGATTCCACGCCACCAGCCTCGCGACCGAGGGATGGGTCTTGAGCTGTTCCAGATCGGTAATGGCTGGTTCGAGCGCCATTAGACCTCGCCTCGCCGGGCCGAAGGTTTGCCCCAATCGAGCGCGCCTTTTTTCCACGCATAAAAGAAGCCCACCAGCATGATCCCGATATAGACCAGCATCTCCCAGAAGCCGAACATCTTTAGATCGCGCAGAATCACTGCCCAGGGATAAAGAAATACGGCTTCTATGTCGAAGAGAATGAAGAGCATGGCTACCAGGTAGAATTTC
>Ga0307469_10000683_pt1 | contig 12339 bp, 8 predicted proteins | sample atmos_gasesAM2C__FD_203084 | JGI IMG/M metagenome (GOLD analysis project Ga0307469, IMG submission 203084) | Hardwood forest soil microbial communities from Morgan-Monroe State Forest, Indiana, United States - atmos_gasesAM2C_515 | ecosystem: Environmental > Terrestrial > Soil > Temperate forest...
CCCGCGAGCAGCCCTGCTACAAGGGCGAGCAGGGCTGCTCGTTCAGAACGGCAGATCGTCGTCCTCCTCATCCAGGGCCTCCGGGAACGCGTCGAGCGACTCCGCCTTGCCCGCCCCGCTCCCTTCGGGCGCTACCTTGGCGGCCGCCTTTGCCCGCACGAAATCGCCTGACCCTTCACCACCTCCCCGAGACGAGAGGAGCAGCACTTCCCGGGCGATGATCTCGGTGGTGTACCGCGTCTGCTTCTCGCGATCTTCCCAGGTTCGGTACTCGACGCGCCCCTCGACGTAGATCCGGTCGCCCTTCTTCATGTACTTCTCGGCCAGATCCGCCAGCTGCGCGCCCTTGTTGTTCCAGCAGATCACACGATGCCACTCCGTCTTCTCCTGCTTCTCCCCCCCCTGCCCCGTCCACTGGCGACTGGTCGCTAACGACAGCGTGGCGACGCGGGAACCGTTGTTGGTGCTCCGCACCTCGGGATCGGCCCCCAAGTTCCCGATTAGCATGACCTTATTGAGGCTCCGGCTCACAACAAACCTCCAGACTCTGGGCGGGTCTGGGACCAAGGGCGACAACAGTATATGACCCGCAAGTTATTCTGTCAATCAAAGATACGCCACTTGGGCTAAAGTTTTGCAGACACCCCGGCTGCTGGAATGGCAGCCCGGAGAACCACTGCGTCCTCCACCGGCCGTCGGTAGTACCGCGCTCGACGCGCCACCTCTCCGAACCCCAGGGACTGATACAGCCGACGCGCCCCGGCGTTCGATTCGCGCACCTCGAGATACACGGCGCGGACGCCCCGCTCGGTCAGCAACGCCACCACACCCTGCACCAGAGCCCGGCCGAGGCCCCGGCGGCGATGGGCCGTCGCGACGCCAAGATTCAGAATCTCCCCTTCATCGGCGGCGAAATGCGCGACAACGTACCCGGCGATGGCCCCGTGCTCCTCGGCGACGAGGAACGGGACCCGCGATGATAGACACTCGGCGAAGTCGTTGGCCGACCACGGATCCGAGAACACCGCTTTCTCGATCGCGCTCACGTCGCCGACGTCAGCGACCTGGGCGGGACGGATCGCGTAGCGGCCGGCCATGACGGGCCTCCCATTTGACCTGTGCTTCCGCGAGCCGGCCGTACACCGGCTCGGCGGTGGCCAGAACCGGGATTCGGTACGCCGCGCCCGCGTAGCGCAGGAGCGCGAGCAGCCCGTGAGCGACGGTCGCGCGTCCGTCGTGCTCGGGCAGGTCCTGCAACGGCGCCCGTCCGGTCCACGTTTGGACCTCCTCCGCAAACCGGCGAGCACCGTCGCCGATCACGGCATCGGGGACCGACGGAGCCAGCTGCCGGAGCTCGCCGATGGTCATCGCGGCGGGCGGGACGATGGTGTCGACCTGGTCGCCGGTGAGTCGATAGATCGCACCGTACACCTGCCCGCGGAGGGCATCGTAACAGGCCGCGACGGTCGCGGCCTTCGCGAGGCCCACCTCGCGCCATCCCACCCAGGCCAGCCCCATTAACGACGGCACGGCGTGCACGGGAATGTCCCGTTCTTGGGCCAGTCCTTTCGCGACGGCCCACCCGATGCGCAGCCCCGTAAAACTGCCAGGGCCATCGCCCACGACGATGCCCGCCAGGTCGTCGAGCGTTGTCTCCGCCTGCCGCAGGGTGCTGTCGACCAGTCCCAGCATGCCGCTGGCCTGTCGTCGCGACCCGCGGAGGATGTCCGACCTGTCGAGCGGGCGCGCGCCGTCTCGCGGGCGCCAGACCGCTACACTCGCGAGGTCGGTGGCGGTATCGATCGCCAGCCACGCGTGCTTCATTCGTCGTCCACCACGCGGAATTGCGGATCGGTATCGTACGCGAGGCGCACGTGACGGGTCAGGGCCGGGGCCCACGGGCCCGCGCGCTCCGGCCATTCGATCAACACCACGGCCCCTTCTCGTATCATGTCGTCGAACCCGAGATCCCGTGCCTCTCCGGGGGAGCGAAGGCGGTAGCAGTCGACGTGATAGACAGAGCGGCCGCCGGGGATCTCGTAGCGATGTACGAGGGCGTACGTCGGGCTCGTCGCCGGCGCTTGGGCCCCAAGGCCGCGGCAGATCGCCTGGACGAGCGTCGTCTTCCCGGTCCCGAGATCACCGGACAGCCCGACCACCGCCGGCGCGGCCAGCCCGCGCCCGAGCGCTTCACCGAACCGGCTGAGTTCGTCCGCGGACAGGCGCATGGCGGACCGCGTCCCCTTCGGCTCGGAGCTCGAGGATCTGATCGCGCAATACCGCCGCGAGCTCGAAGTCGAGGTCCTCGGCGGCGGCTTGCATCTGGCTCTCGAGCAGCTTGACGAGGGCGTCCCGCTCCTTGGCATCGGCGGGTCGGTGCACGCGTCCATCGCTCGGCTTGGCCATCTTGACGTCCGCGAAGCGCGTCGCGAACCGCACCTGATCCACCGACTTGACGATCGAGCGCGGTGTTATCCCGTGCTCGGCATTGTACGCGAGCTGCACCTGCCGCCGTCGGGCCATCTCGTCGAGCGCACGCTGCATCGATCCGGTCATACGATCGGCGTACAAGATGGCCAGTCCGTGGAGATTGCGCGCCGCCCGCCCGACCGTCTGGATCAACGCGCGGTCCGAGCGCAGAAACCCCTCCTGGTCGGCGTCGAGAATCGCCACGAGCGAGACCTCGGGCAGGTCGAGCCCCTCACGCAGCAGGTTGATCCCGACGATCACATCGAATTCGCCCAGCCGGAGGCCGCGGATGATCTCGACCCGTTCGATGGCGTCGATCTCCGAGTGCAGGTACCGCACGCGCACGCCGTGCTGCTGCAGGTAGTCCGTGAGGTCCTCCGCCATCCGCTTCGTCAACGTCGTGACCAGCACGCGCTCGCCCTTCTTCTCGCGTAGCCGGATCTCGTGCAACAGGTCGTCCACCTGACCCTTCACCGGCCGCACCTGGACGTCGGGGTCGATGAGCCCGGTGGGACGGATGATCTGCTCCACCACCACGCCCCCGGATAGCCGCAGCTCTTCCTCCCCTGGCGTCGCCGACACGAAGAGGATCCGGGGCACGAGGCCCATGAACTCGTCGATCCGGAGCGGACGGTTGTCGAGAGCCGATGGGAGCCGGAAGCCATAGTCCACAAGGGTCTGCTTGCGGGAACGGTCCCCTTCGTACATCCCGCCGAGCTGCGGGAGGGTCTGGTGCGACTCGTCGATGATGCAGAGGTAATCGTCGGGGAGGTAGTCGAGGAGGCATGCCGGGCGCTCGCCCGGTGCCCGGCCGGTCAACGGCCGCGAATAGTTCTCGATACCCGTGCAGCGCCCCACTTCGAGCAGCATGTCGATATCGAAGTTGGTCCGGGACTCGAGCCGCTGCGCCTCGAGCAGCTTGTTCTGCGCCCGGAGCTCGGCCAGCCGTCCTGTGAGCTCCTCCCGGATCGTCCGGACGGCGCGCTCGATGGTGGGGCGCTCGGTGACGAAGTGCGTCGCCGGATAGATGGCCGCCCTGGTGAGGTCGGCGATCGTGTCCCCGGTGACGGGGTCGATCTTGGCGATCCGCTCCACGGTATCGCCCCAGAATTCCACCCGCACCGCCTGCTCATCGTACGCCGGGAACACCTCGACCGTGTCTCCCCGCACGCGGAACGCTCCGCGCTCGAAGGCCACATCGTTGCGCTGGTATTGCACGGCGACCAGCTCCTCGAGCAGGGCGTCCCGCCCTCGGGCCTCGCCGACGGCAGCCGTCACGAGCCGCCGCCGGTACAGCTCGGGATCGCCCAGGCCGTAGATCGCCGAGACGCTCGCCACGATCACGACGTCGTCGCGCTCCATGAGGCTCGACGTGGCCCGCAGCCGCAGCCGGTCGATGTCGTCGTTGATCGAGGAGTCCTTGGCGATGTACGTATCGGTCTGGGGAACGTACGCCTCGGGCTGATAGTAGTCGTAGTACGAGATGAAGAATTCGACCGCGCTTCTCGGGAAGAACCCCTTGAGCTCGCCGTACAGCTGTGCGGCCAGGGTCTTGTTGTGCGAGAGCACAAGCGTGGGGCGATTGAAGGCGGCGACCAGATGGGCCATGGTCATCGTCTTGCCGGAGCCGGTGACGCCGAGCAGCGTCTGGTAGCGGTCGCCGCGCTCGAGGCCCGCGACGAGCTCCTTGATGGCGCGCGGCTGATCCCCCGCCGGCGCGAACGGGGACACGAGATCGAACGGCATCGAAGAAAGTTAACTCGTCGGGGCTTGCGTCTGGGGGCCCGATTCGCGCCGCGAGACTTCCATCACGCCCTTCACGCGTCGAATCGCCCGGATCACCTTGTTCAGATGGGTCTGATTCTCGACCTCGACGAGCACCGAGCCGAAGACGGCGCCGTCGCGGGTGAGGAGCTCCGCCGAGCGGATATTCGTCCCCGATTCACTGATCGCCGTGCAGATGTCGGCGTACAGGCCACGGCGGTCCTCGCCGCCGACGGCCAGCCGCACGACGAACGTCTCGCCGTCCGACTCCTGCCAGTCGATCTCGAGGCGCCGCTCCGCCTCGGCCGAGAGGACGAGCAGGTTGGGGCAATCGGAGCGGTGGATCGAGATGCCACGGCCCTGGGTGACGTAGCCCACCACGGGGTCGCCCGGCACCGGCTGGCAGCACTGCGCGTAGCGGACCATGAGGCCGTCCACGCCCTGGATTTTGATGCCGCGACCGAGCCGCAGCCGCTCGATGACGCGGCCGAACGCCGTCGGCTTGGGCGCCTGCAGCTCGTCGGCGGGCAGCTCGGGGTACAGCGCCCGCATCACGGTCCCGAGCGCGATGTCGCCGCGCCCTACCGCCGCCTGGAGCTGCTCCGCCGTCCCGACCGAGAGCGCTGCCGCCGCCGCGCGTAGCTGCGCATCGTCCGGGAGCTCGAGGCGTCGCCGCCGGACTTCGCGCGCGAGGATCTCCTGGCCGAGCTCGAGGCTCTTCTCGTGCTCTTCCTGGCGAATCCATTGGCGGATCTTGTGGCGGGCCCGCGCGGTCTGGACGTGCGCGAGCCAGTCGCGGGACGGCTTGGCCTGCGGGCTCGTCATCACCTCCACCGTGTCGCCGTTCTTGAGGGGTCGGTGCAGCGGCGCGATCCGGCCGTTGATCCGGGCACCCTGGCAGTGCTGGCCGACCTCCGTGTGTACGGCGAAGGCGAGGTCGATCGGCGTGGCGCCTTTGGGCAGGCGCTTGACGTCGCCCCGCGGCGTGAAGACGAAGATCTCGTCCTGATAGAGGTCGACCTTCAGGAACTCGAGGAATTCCTCTGGCGTATGCGCGTCCTGCTGCAGCTCGAGCAGCTGCCGAAACCACGCCAGATGGCGGTCGAGCTCGTCGGGACTCTTGCCGCCTTCCTTGAAGAGCCAGTGCGCCGCGATGCCGTACTCCGCGGTGTGATGCATCTCGCGCGTGCGGATCTGGATCTCGTAGAGCTGCCCACTCGGACCGAAGATCGTCGTGTGGAGGGACTGATAGCCGTTCGACTTCGGACTCGCGATGTAGTCCTTGATGCGCTCCTGGAGCGGCGTCCACTTGTGGTGGATGACGCCCAGCACGTGGTAGCACTCGGGGATGTTGTTCACGAGCACGCGGACCGCGAGGAGATCGTAGATCTCCTCGAACGGCTTGTCCCGTTTCTTCATCTTCTTGTAGATCGACCACAGATTCTTCGGCCGGCCGGTGATCTCCGCCTCGGTGAGCCCCGCGCCCTTCAACTCATCCGCGAGGGGCTCCCGCAGGCGCTCGATGGTCTGCTCCCGCTCGACCTTCCGTGCCCGCACCTTACGGGCCAGCGCGCGGTAGTCCTCGGGCTCGAGGAATTTGAACGCCAGGTCCTCGAGCTCCGCCTTCACGCCCGCCATGCCGAAGCGATGGGCCAGCGGCGCGTAGATCTCGCGCGTCTCGAGCGCGATCCGGCGACGCTTTTCCGGGTCCAGGTGCTCGAGGGTGCGCATGTTGTGGAGGCGGTCGGCGAGCTTGATGATGATCACCCGCGCATCCTTCGCGACCGACAAGAGCAGCTTGCGGTAGTTCTCCGCCTGCTCCTCCGCCGTCGACCGGAACGTCAGGGTCGACAGCTTCGTCAGCCCATCCACCAGCTCCGCGACCTCGGGACCGAAGGTGCCACGGATGTCCTCGATCGAGACGTTCGAGTCCTCCACCACGTCGTGGAGGAGCGCGGCCGCGATCGTGACGGAGTCCATCTGCTGCTCGGCCAGAATCGTCGCCACAGCCACCGAATGCGATACGTAGTCGTCGCCCGACTGCCGCTTTTGGCCCCGATGCGCCTGGGCGCTCATCCGGTAGGCCCGCGCCAGCAGATCGAGGTCGAGACGGTCGCGCTGCTGCGCGACCGCCCGGGCGAGCTCGGGCGCGAGGAGGGGGGCGGTGCTGGTCACCAGTGGAGGATGGCGAGACCAGCCGGCCCAGTCAACGCGGGGTGCTAGCCGGTTGCTGCGCCTACCGTTACAGAAGCCCGGCCTCTGCGAAGCTCAAGTACCGCTCCCCGCCGACGATCACATGATCGTAGACCGGCACGTCGAGGAGCCGTCCCGCGTCCACGAGCTGCCGCGTCACGGACCGATCGTCCGCGGAGGGGCTGGGGTCACCGCTCGGATGGTTGTGCACGACGATGATCCCCGCCGCCGCCTCGGCGATCGCCGCGCGGAACACCTCCCGTGGGTGCACCAGAGAGCTGTTCAGGATCCCCCGCGTGATCAGCAGGTCGCCGAGCACTTGGCTTTGGCTGCCCAGGGCGAGGACGTGGAATTCCTCGACGGTCAGGTCGCGGAACCGGGGCGCGTAGAAACGCCGCACGTCGGCCGGACCGCGGATCCGCTCGGGCGCCGGCTCCTGCTCGGCGCTCACCCGGCGCCCGAGCTCGAGCGCCGCCGCCACTCGGGCGGCCTTGCCGCGGCCCACGCCCGGCACGAGCGCCAACTCCGCCGACGGGCGGCCGGCCAGCCGCCGCAACGAGCCGTCCACCCGGGCCAGCACGGCACCCGCGACCGCCAGGGCGTCCTGCCCCGCGCACCCCGTGCCCAGCAGCACCGCGAGGAGCTCCTGCCCCGTCAACGCCGAGGGACCCACGCTCCACAAGCGCTCCCGGGGGCGGTCACGCTCGGGACGCTCGGACAGACGCAACGCCATGCGGCAACCTAGCGCCGGCGGGCGTGGCCGGCGGTACCCGAGGAGCGCGCGGGGTGGTCGGAAAAATCCGGGGAGCCCTGCCTACGTCGCGAGCTCCGCAAGATTGCGGTACAGCTCGAGCGCCTGCGGATTGGCGAGGGCGTCGAGGTTCTCCACCTCGAGTCCGTGGATCACCGCGCGCACCGCGAGCTCGCTGATCTTCCCGCTGATGGTCCGGGGGATGTCCGCGACCGCGAGGATCTTACTCGGGACGTGGCGGGGGCTGGCCCGCGCTCTGAGACGCGCGCGGATGCGCTCGCGTAGCCCCTCGTCGAGCGTGACGCCGGGTCGTAGCCGGACGAACAACACGATGCGCTCGTCGTCCGCGATCCGCTGGCCGACGGCGAGACTCTCGAGGATCTCCGGCAACGCGTCGACCTGCCGATAGATCTCGGCGGTGCCGATCCGCACGCCGCCGGGATTGAGCGTCGCGTCGCTGCGGCCGTGAATGACGAGCCCGTCGTGCTCGGTGAACTCCGCCCAGTCGCCGTGGCGCCACACGCCCGGGAACCGTTCGAAATACGCGGCGCGGTACTTGTCTCCACCCGGATCGTTCCAGAAGGCCACCGGCATACTCGGGAACGGTTTCGTGCAGACGAGCTCCCCGGCGCCATGGGCGAGCGGCGCGCCGGCTCGATCGAAGACGTCCACCGCCATCCCGAGGCCGCGCGCCTGGAGCTCACCCCGCCACACCGGCCCGGTCGGGTCGCCGATCGCGAAACAGGAGATGATCTCCGTGCCGCCGCTGATATTGCATAGGTGCACGTCGCGCTTGATGGCGCCGTACACGTAGTCGTAACTGTGGCCCGCCAGCGGACTCCCGGTGGAGAGCACGGTGCGCAACGTCGAGAGGTCATGTGTCCCGGCAGGCGTGAGGCCTTCCTTCTCGGCGAGGGCCAGGTATTTCGCGCTCGCGCCGAACACGCTCACGCGCTCCGCTTGGGCCAGGTCCCACAGCATGGTCGGCCGGGGGCTGAACGGCGCGCCGTCGTACAGCACGAGCGTCGCACCCGTCGCCAGGCCGCTCACGAGCCAGTTCCACATCATCCAGCCGCAGGTGGTGAAATAGAAGAACCGGTCCTCGCGCTTCAGGTCCACGTGCAGGGCGTGCTCCTTCAAGTGCTGCAGGAGGGTGCCGCCCGCGCCGTGTACCATGCACTTGGGGAGTCCGGTCGTGCCCGACGAATAGAGGATGTACAGCGGCGCGTCGAACGGCAGGCGCGGGAACGAGAACGCCTCGTCGTCCGGCCGTGCCGAACCGACCCAGGACTCCCACAGTGTCGCGTTCCGGACGCCCCCGATCCCGGGCTGGTTGTCGAGGTACGGCACGACCACCGTGCGCTCGATCGCGGGGATCCGTTCGGTGAGCGCGGCGACGCGCTCCAAGCAGTCGATCCTCTGCCCGGCGTAGCGATATCCGTCGACGGTGAAGAGGACGCGTGGCTCGATTTGGCCGAAGCGGTCTACGGCGCCCGCGACACCGAAGTCCGGGGAGCAGGACGACCAGATGGCCCCGAGGCTCGCCGTCGCGAGCATCGTGATCACGGTTTCGGCCATGTTCGGCATGAACGCGGCCACGCGGTCGCCGGACCGCACGCCGTGCGCTTGCAGCGCCGCGGCCACGCGGGCGACTTCCCCGCGCAACTCGCCGTAACTGAGCTCCCGCTGGCGACCCGTTTCGTTCCAGGAGACGAGCGCGGCTCGCGCGTCGTGATACCTGAGCAGGTTCTCGGTGAAGTTCAACCGCGCGCCCGGAAACCATCGGGGGCCGCGGCGCGGATCGGGCGGTGCCATGCGATCCAATCCGACGCCGACGTGATCCCAGGGCTCGCGTCCGTCACGCTCCGCGGCGATCACGCCGCAGAAGCGCCATACGGCGGGCCAGAACTCTTCAGGAGACGCGACGGACCACTCGTAGAGCGATCGATAGTCGCTCACGTCCCGCCGAGCGCCGTGGACGTCGTCGATGAAAGCGGTGAGGTTGGCTCGGGCGATCCGGGCCGGTGGTGGGGTCCAGAGCGGCGCTACGCCGCCGCCCCGTGGCACTTTTTGAACTTCTTGCCGCTTCCGCACGGGCACGGGTCGTTGCGGCCCACGCCGGCATACGGGCTCGACGTCTTGGCCGGCGGGAGGCTGCCGGGGGGCACCGGACCAACGGTCGGACCGTTGCTGATGAGATCGGCGGTCGCCTTGCTCGCCACGGTCGGGGTGGTCTTCTTCCTGGCGGGTGGCAGTGGTCCGGTGAAGGTGCCGCCCCGCGGCGGCCCGACCTCGATCTGCAGCTTGAGCCAGCGCTCCGCGAACGTCCCATGGAGGTCGTGCATCAAGCCGACGAACATGTCGTAGGCTTCATGCTTGTATTCGATCAGCGGGTCCTTCTGCCCCCAGGCCCGGTACTGAATCGCCGCCCGCAGCTGGTCGAGATCGTAGAGGTGATCCTTCCACTTCTCGTCGATCACCGCCGACATGATCTGCGACAGCAGCTGGCCCCCGATGTTCACGGCTCCGACCTTCGCTTCCACCTCGTGGAAGTACTCGAGCTTTGCCTCGAACGCCGCGCGCCCGGCCTGCTGCGCCGCCTGCACCAGCTCGTTGCGACTCCCGATCTTCGCGGGGTCGGTGACCCCCGGCACGGAGATCAGAAACTTGAGCAGGAACTCGGTCTCCATCAGCGCCCGATCCCACTGGTGCGCATCCTTCGCGGTGCCGATCAGCTCGTCGGCCAGCTCCTCCACGGCCTGCTCCACCATCCGCAGCGCTTCGGCCTTGAGCTCCTCGCCCCCTTCGAGGGCGAACAGCCGGAGGGAGTAGATCACCTCGCGCTGCTGGTTCATCACATCGTCGTACTCGAGCAGGCGTTTGCGGGCCTGGAAATTCTGGAGCTCGACGCGCTTCTGGGCCTGCCCGATGGCCCCGGTGACCCACGGATGCGTGATGACCTCGTTCTCTTCGGCGCCGGTCCGGTCCATCCAGCGCGCGATCCGGTCTGAGCCGAACAAACGCATCAGATCGTCTTCGAGGGACAGGAAGAACACGCTCTGCCCCGGATCGCCTTGGCGCCCGGACCGGCCTCGGAGCTGGCGGTCGATGCGGCGCGATTCGTGCCGCTCCGTCCCCACGATGACCAGGCCGCACGGCGGATCGTCGTTGCAGGCCAGGCGCTTGATCTCGTCCGCGGAGAGGTCGGGGCGCTCGATCTGCTGGCCGAACGGCGCCTGATGCGCGGTAATGCCGCAGACCTGACACTTCTTCACGCCGGGGCCGAGTTTGATGTCGGTTCCCCGGCCGGCCATGTTGGTCGCGATCGTGATGGCGCCCGGCTGTCCCGCCTGCGCCACGATTTCCGCCTCGCGCTGGTGGTACTTCGCGTTGAGGACCTCGTGGCGGAACCCACGTCGCTTGAGCATGCGGGACAACGTCTCGGACACATCCACGTTCACCGTGCCCACGAGCACCGGCAGGCCCCGCTTGTGTTGCCGCTCGACCTCGTCCAGGATGGCGTTGTACTTCTCCCGTCGCGTCTTGTAGATCAGGTCGTGCTTGTCGACGCGCCGCACCGGACGGTTCGTCGGGATGACGACGACCTCGAGGCCGTAGATCTGGAAGAACTCGGTCTCTTCCGTCTCCGCCGTGCCGGTCATCCCCGCGAGCTTGTCATACATCCGGAAGTAGTTCTGGATGGTGATAGTCGCGAGTGTCTGGGTCTCTTCCTGAACGGCGACGTTTTCCTTCGCCTCGACGGCCTGATGCAGCCCCTCCGACCAGCGACGGCCATGCATGAGCCGTCCAGTAAACTCGTCGACGATCAAGACCTTGCCCTCCTGCACCACGTAGTCCACGTCTTTCTCGTACAGGGCGTGGGCGCGCAATAGGGCGTGGATGATGTGGAGGGTCTCACTCTTCAGGGCGTATTCACTCTCGACCTGGCGCCGGCGCTCCACCTTTTCCTTCGGCGAGAGCTGGTCGTCGTGCTCGATCTCGTGCACCGCGTGGGAGATGTCGGGGACCACGAACAGATTGGGGTCCTGGGGCGACATGGTCTCCACACCCTGCTCGGTGAGGTGCACCGAGTGGCCGCGCTCGTCCAGGACGAAGTACAACTCGTCCTCGATGTGGCGCATCTTCTGCTCGCGCGCGGGCAGCTTCCGATCGGCGAGCACGTCGAGCTCCACCCGCTGGACCAGCGACTTGACGCCGGGCTCCTGCAGGAGCTTCAGCAACTTCTTGTTCTTCGGCGACCCCAGCTGCGCCTGGTACAGGAGCATCGCGCCATCGTAGGCGGTCTTGTCGTCTCCGACGAGCGGCTCGGCCTTGGCGATGAGATCGTTCACGACCGCGGTCTGGCGGCGCACGAGCTGCACCACCTGCGCATTGAACTGCGCGTACTTCTCGTCCGACTCGGTGCCGACGGGGCCGGAGATGATGAGCGGCGTGCGTGCCTCGTCGATCAGAATCGAATCCACCTCGTCGATGATCGCGAACGCGTGGCTCCGCTGCACGCGCAGATCCATCGAGGGGACCATGTTGTCGCGCAGGTAGTCGAAGCCGAACTCGTTGTTCGTGCCGTACGTGATGTCGCAGAGATAGGCGGCCCGACGCTCGGGGGTCGAGGGCTCGGTATCGTCGATGCAGCCGACGGTGAGGCCCAGCCAGGTGAACAGATGGCCCATCCACTGGGAGTCGCGTCGGGCAAGGTAGTTGTTGACCGTGACCAGATGCGCGCCTCGACCCGCCAGCGCGTTCAGATACAACGGCAGCGTGGCGACGAGCGTTTTCCCTTCGCCAGTCGCCATTTCCGCGATCTTCCCCTGGTGGAGCACGATGCCGCCGATGAGCTGGACGTCGTACGGCACCATGTCCCACTTGAGCGCATGGCCCGTCACGACCACTTCGCTGCCCATGAGGCGACGGCACGCCTCCCGCACGGTGGCGAATGCTTCGGGCAGCACGTCACTGAGCGCGGCCTGCAGCGCCTTGACGTACGCCGCCTCCGCGTGCGAGAGCTTGGTGCTCAACTCCTTGCGCTGCTCGGCGTCCGGGCAGTCGTGCTTCTCTTTCTTGAGACGCTCGACCTCCGCCGCCAGCTCTCCCGTGCGCTCCGCGATGAGCCCGCGAAGTTTGGGCGTCTGACCTCGGAGTTC
>Ga0307469_10000684_pt1 | contig 12324 bp, 11 predicted proteins | sample atmos_gasesAM2C__FD_203084 | JGI IMG/M metagenome (GOLD analysis project Ga0307469, IMG submission 203084) | Hardwood forest soil microbial communities from Morgan-Monroe State Forest, Indiana, United States - atmos_gasesAM2C_515 | ecosystem: Environmental > Terrestrial > Soil > Temperate...
AGCATCAGAAGGCCGACGCGGATGCAGGCCGCGAGGGCGGTGCGTGAGTTGTGCAGCACGCGACGCCGCGGCTTGTGCGCGGGTAGATCGCACAATCTCTCCCGCTTGGATCCCACCGACTCATGTGCATCATTACAACTCTTCACGCAGCTAGGCTAGAAGGCCGACATCCAGCGCGGAAGCCTATCTCTCTAGATGGGAACTATCTGCGTGCACGATATTTCCCTCGCACGGATAGCCAGTGCGAATCTGCTCGACGGCGGACGCGAGTTGGAGCTGTGACATCGAACGGACGCGGCGTGCGCAGATCCTCGCAATGCCGTCCGAGGGTCACTGACACCGGCGCGACGGCGCTTAGGGGTGCCAATCAGCGGAGAGTTTCAACGCGAACGCGAAGCCGACGTGGATTAGTGCGCGGATCTGTTAGGCGACAATCAATAAGTCATGCACTGCGCTCACGCCGGGTGCCATCCACGCCGCATCTTTGGCTCGTTCCCGGGCGTACCACGACCCCACCGCGCCCTCCAGGGTCACCAAACCGTCGACGACCTTGACGCGGACAAAGCGCGCGTCAAGATCGGCGCTGCGCCTGAGCGCCCGCTCGATGTGTGACTTTAGGTTCGTGGCTTGCGGCCGCACCCGGAGCGTGATTTCGTTTGAGACTCCGGCGACGCCCGCCAGGTCCCTGACTATGGTTTCGGCGGCGGCTCGCTGGAAATGCCACTCGAGTTGACCGGATAGCGTGACCCAGCGGCTTGCGACGCTCACCTGCACCTGACCGCTGGGGACCAGAGCCGCCCAGCCGAGCGAGGTACGCGCACGCATGGCGATTTCCTCGTCCGCATCCGCGATTCCGTCCGTCACTCTCACTTCAAGGCTCTCAACGACTGCAGCACGGACGCCGACCACGCGCTTCACGGCTTGCTCGGCCGCAACCTTTTCGGCGTACGTCGAAACGTAGCCCGACAGGCGGACGACACCCTGATCGGCTGTGACGGCAATTTGTGCTGAGGGAATATGTGGCTGCCAGTCGAGCTCATCGAGTACGTCCTGCCGCAGCTTTGAATCATCCATTGTCATCACTCCCGCAGATCCTATTGAGGGATGTCGTTCGACACTCGCCCGCCAGGTTGGCACCGACGAATGTCGGAACAGTAGTACGCAGACTTCTGAGTTGGTAGCCCATATCTGTCGATAGGAGTCATCGTTCGAGCAGATTCAGGCTTGATTGCCTGGGGACCGGGTTGCGTGGTGGTTCAGGTTCATCACACATTTCTCATCTCCCGCGCTCGTCCTTCGAACACGCGGTGGTGCGGGAAGAGGGCGGTGTTCCTAGGGGCAGGCTCGGCGATCCCGGCCGCAGATGGGGACGCGTTCTGTTCCAGCCGCTGGGCGTCTTGTAGCCTGAGGTGGTCGATGAACCAACGCCGCGCGGGCCCCGGGGGGTTGTCGGTCCGGTAGATGGCCGACATGGCTATGACGTGGCCCTCGGGCGGTGTGTCCTCGGCCGAGATCTGAACGAGCTCCCCGCTGGCCAGGTCCGCCTCGACCACGTGCAGCGGCATGAAGCCGAACCCGAACCCTGCGCGCAGGAAGGCCAGTTTGGCGCCGAGATGGGCCAGGAGCCACGTTCTCGGGGACAGGTGCGCGAATTCGCGGCCCGGCGGGAGATCCGAGCGATCGGTATGTACGAGCTGCAGGTGCTCAGCCAGGACGGTGGTCGGAATCGGCGCGCCGTGGATTGCCAGCGGGTGCTGTGGCGAAACGACCAGGGTCATCCTGACCGTCAGCAGCCGTTCGGAAGTGATCAGCGGCGGCGCGAGCGACAAGGACGCCACGATGCCGACGGGGCTGCGCCGCTCGAGCACCTGCTGGACCACCGTGTGCCGCCCCTCGATGTAGAGCTTCAACGCAGTCGCGGGGAATTTCTCCTGGAAGGCGGCCACCGCAGCGGTGATCGGCGCGATCGGAAACATGACGTCGGCGACCACGCTCAGTTCCGGTTCAAGCCCACGGGCCAGGCCCCTTGCCCGAGCCTTGAAGAGGTCTATGTCACCCGCTACGGCGCGTGCATCGACAAGAAGTGCGCGGCCTTGATCTGTTAGCAGCGGCAGGCGAGCGCTGCGATCGAAGAGCTTCACGCCGAGTTGCCCTTCCAGATTCGCGAGGGTCTGGCTGACAACGGACTGGGCACGCCTCAGGTGGCGGCCGGCGGCCGAGAAGCTGCCTTTGTCCGCGGCCGCGATGAAGGTGCGCAGTTGATCCAGTGAAACGCCATCTAACATGTGCCTGCTCCAATCTCTATGAAGCGCGCGCCCTTCGCCGATTGCCCGTTGCTGGACTTGACTTGCGACCTTAGCCATCCCATGCTACGCACCGTGTGTTACCAGTCAGTCACATAGGCATAAGTTAGTGACCGGTAAGTAACCTGTCAAGTGGAGATTTGTCATGAATGGACCGGGAAACGTTCAAGCGACTGTAAAACAAGAGCTTGTGCGTGCCACGCCGAAGGAACGCGTGCGCGATCGCATCATGCGAACCGCGAACGATCTGTTCTATTCCCGTGGCATCCACGCTGTCGGCGTGGATGCCATCGCCTCTGGGGCCGGCACCAACAAAATGAGCTTCTACCGCAACTTCGTCTCCAAGGACGAGCTCGTGGCGCAGTACTTGCGTGAGGCGGAGGCCGAAGCGTGGGGGTGGTGGGACTCGACGGTCGCGGCCCACGCCGGGGACCCGCGGGCGCAGGTCGAGACGCTGTTCGGATTGCTGGTGAAGAAGACCTGTACCGAGCAATCGCGTGGCTGCGCGCTCGCTAATGCCGCGGTGGAGATCACCGAACCGGACCATCCGGCGCGTCCGGTCATCCAAAGATACAAGGCCCAGATGCGCCGACGCTTCCGGAATTTGGCGCGTGAGATGCGCGCCCGTGACGCCGACGTCCTCGGGGACTCGCTGACGCTGCTCTGGGAAGGTAGCCACTTGAGCCGCCTGACGTTCGGCAGCCTGCACGGCCCCTCGGAAAGTGCCGCGAAAGCAGCCAGGACCTTGGTTAACGCGCACACGTCCTCACGAGCAGCGAAGCGCTGACACCGAGGCGCTGGCGGAGGGTAGCAGGTCGCGCTGCCAGAACATCGTTTGCGGTTGATCGGGGGCCGAAAGGGATTGATCGGACCATGTATACGAGTGTATACTTACCACTGAGGTAAGTCAACAAGTGTATACATGGTCGACAGACAAAGACTGCCCATCGATCAACCCAAGCGGCGGCGAAACGCGGTGGCCACACGCGAGGCGATCCTGCAGTCGGCCCTGGTCGCGTTCTCGCGCTACGGTTACGACGGCATAGGTGTTCGGGAAATCGCGCAGACGGCCGGGGTAACCGCCGTTCTTGTGAATCGGTATTTCGGCTCGAAGGAAGAACTGTTCGCCGCCGCGGTCGAGATCGCGTTTGCCGACCGCACCTTGTTCGAAGGCGATCCCTCAGTGCTCGCACAGGGTTTAACGGCGGCGGTCATGACAAAAACCGACAAGGACGCCGAGCCCATAAATCCATTCTTTCTGCTGCTGCGCTCCGCGCCCAATCCTCGAGCAGCGGAAATATTGCGGGATAGTATCGCTCGCAATTTCGAGCGACCGTTGAAATCCTTGCTGCGGGGTCCAAGGGCGGGTGAGCGAGCCGCGATGATACTCGCCGTGGTCATGGGTCTATCGCTCTCTCGCAGAGTCATTGGCAGCAAGGCGCTAGCCGACGCAAACCCCGCGAGCCTTTCCGGGGACCTCGAGACCATGTTTCAACGACTGATCGACAGCGCTTCCGGTCGTGAGTCGCCGAGCGAGCGCAGCCCTCGGTATGGAATTCACTCGCGGCCGTCGCGACCGAGGTCGAAGGTAAACACGCCGCCGCGCCCCTCCGGTCGCTCCAATACCTCTGGGTGACGCAGCGTGCGCACGGTGTCGTGATAACCGGCACGCCAGTGATCCTGCATGCTCAGACCGGAGAAATCGTAGTCTTTCGAGGCGCCTTCGTAGCGCTTTGAGCGGTAGATCAGCTGAATGAGATTGTAGACCTTGCTGCTTGCCACGTCCCTTAGCAACTCGACCTCGCGACTCTGCTTCAGGTCATTGGGTAGCTCGTCAAGCAGGTGCCTGAGCGCCGCTCTTAACCGCTGTTCTTGCCTAAAGCGGTCTGAGTTGGCGCGAGTACGGCTCGAGTACTGAATCTCTTTCTGTCGCGTCGTGACTTCAGCAAGGGTCCGTGGGAGGTCGCCGCGTGCGCTCCACAGGTCCACCTGGAAGGCTAACGTGTCGCGCTGCGGCTCCGATTCCAGAACCCATTGCAATGGTGTGTTGGACACCATGCCGCCGTCCCAATAGTGCTCGCCGTCGATTTCGACCGCGGGAAACCCCGGGGGCAGGGCGCCGCTACTCATGACGTGTGCCGGTCCGATCGTGTGCGTCATGGTGTCGAAGTAGGTGAAATTACCCGTCCGGACATTGACAGCGCCGACACTGAGCCGCATGTCGCCCGCGTTGACCCGATCGAAGTCCACGAGCTCCTCGAGCTTCGCTCTCAGCGGCGCGGTGTCGTACCAGCTTGTGGCCTCCGGAGCGCCCGAGGGCGCGAGCCACGGTGGTGAGGCGCGTGGTGCAAAGAAACCCCAGGCGCCGGCCGCAAGTGCGAACGCGGCGCTTGCCTGGTTGGTGAGCTCGCGCGCCAGATCGCCCCGTCCCACCAACTGTCCCAAGGCATTGCCGACGAGTGACCAGGGGTGGGAGGTCACACCCTCCCAGAAAGCGCGTAGCCTCTCGACCCGCGTCTCGGGGGGGTTGCCGGCGATGAGCGCTGCATTGATGGCGCCGATTGAGATCCCCGCCACCCAATCGGGATGAACACCGGCCTCCGCAAGGGCCTCGTAGACGCCGGCCTGATAAGCGCCGAGCGCCCCGCCACCCTGCAACAGCAGGGCGATTTGCTCGAACGGCGGCCGGGCCAGCCCCTGGTGGTGCTTCAGATGCCCCGGATTCGTGTGCGCTGGCATTCTAGGGATCCTTGAGGACTGCCACAGTAGTGGCTCACGACGGCCGGCGCGGAAGTGGAAGCTCGCCGGGGGGTGACGAGCGCTTATGCAGTTCCGGCGCCGGCCGTGGTGAGGAGGGTGAGTTCGAGACCGACGACACGGTCGAGATACCGGTAACGGATTCCCAGGTCCCAGAACAGATTGGTCGTCACGTAGTCCTTGGTCCCGATTCCCAGATTGGCAGTGACGCCGCTGCCGTACGCGAGGGCCCAGGCGTAGCCGGCGCCAGCGACTGGCATGCGGCCCGGCAATCGCTCACCGCCGTAGACCTGGATCGCCTGCGCGCCTGCCTGTTCCTGAGCCATTGCTGGCGCGCCGTAGAGCGCCGCCGCTCCGAGCGCTGCCAGACTGAAGCTACTCACTGCATGCTTCATAAGCGTTTCTGCTGCCGGTCGCGCCGGGCATGAGTCCTCCGTGGGTTGGCGTGAGCAGTTAGCAGAGGGTAAAAGGGCCACCTCTCCCTCGGAAGCCTATATCTCTCGATAGGATCCATCTTCGACGGCGATACCGGCTCGATGACGTTGTGCTGGAGAAGAGTCACGAGGAGGAGGACCAGCGTCCCTGTCACTTTATTCCATGAACCAACCGTGACTGACCACCAGCGACTGACCCGTCAACGCGCCGGTCGTGGCGCCGGCAAAATAGAGCACGGCCTCGGCGACCTCCTCCTGGGTGGTGAATTGCCCGTCGACGGTGCCCCTCAGCATCACGTTTTTGACGACGTCGGCTTCGCTGATGCCGAGTTCCTTGGCCTGTTGGGGGATCTGCCTTTCGACCAGTGGCGTTCGTACGAAGCCCGGGCATACCACGTTGGCGCGGACATTGTGCGGCGCGCCTTCCTTCGCCACCACCCGCGCCAGCCCAAGGATGCCGTGCTTGGCGGTCACGTACGCGGCCTTCAGCGGCGATGCCTCCTTCGAGTGCACCGAACCCATATAGACGATCGAGCCCGATGCGGCGGCGTACATATACTTGAGGCACGCCTTGGTGGTCAGAAATGCGCCATCGAGGTGGACAGCAAGGATCTTCTTCCACTCAGGGAACGGGAACGATTCAACGGGGTGGACAGACTGGATGCCGGCGTTACTCACCAGGACGTCGACGCCCCCGAATGCCTCCACGACGGCCGCGACCCCCGCGTCGACCGCCCGCTCATCGGTCACATCCATCGCCACACCGAGCGCCTGCCCGCCGGCAGCCTCGATCTCGGCGGCAACCGCATCTGCCGCGACCGGGTTCAGATCCGCGACGGCCACCGCGGCACCCTCGCGTGCGAACGCCAGCGCCAGGTGCCTGCCGATGCCGCTGGCGGCGCCCGTCACAATCGCCGACTTGCCATTGAATCTCATGAAACTCTCCAGTCAACCAAGATAGTCATAGGCGACCGTGCCGCAGGCTTACATGGACCTGCCGGCCGCTGTTATCAGCGCGAGGCAAAATGTCCGATGAACGCATCGTCGGCGGGACACGGGATCCTGTGCGTCTCCGTCATGTCAAGCGCGGTCTCGCTATCGTCGCCGATGTTGCGGAACGCGGTCCAGAGCCGTCCCGCCTGCGCGCACTCATCGGCGTAGCTGAAGAGTGGCCGCATCGTCGCGGCGCGAAAGTCAAAGGCATCCACGTGTGGGTAGGCAGCCGGAACCGCCGCATACTGAAGTGTCGCTCCCTGAAGCTGTGCGGTCGCGGCCGTCAATTCAAGCGTTGTTCGCAGCAGATGATTCAATCCAGCATGAATACTTCGCGACAGAATCGCGCGCATCGTCAATCGGGTCGCTCCCGATGCTTCGCCGAGCGGGCCGTCGATAATGACGTACACGGCTGTACGGGGTGGGGCGTCGCGTGCCCCGGGCGCAGTCTGCACAAACGCCGGAGGTACGAAGAACGGTGCCGTGGCGCCGCCGTCGACGTGCGCCTGATCACGGGGCGCACCATCCTCGCGGACGCGGATGATGACCGGCGGGAATATTCCAGGCACGCTAGCGGAGGCGACCAGGACGTCGCGAAACAGTGTTCTCGCGTTTGGGCCGCCGTAGCGAGCGATCGCGCCCAGGTCCCACACGACCGGCTCTGCCGTAGCCACGTCTGTTGTGGCCACGAGCAGTAAGCGACCCTTACCCGCCTCCTGCGCGATGGCTTGAATCATTTCATCGGTGGCGTAAGTGTCAACGAGCTGCTGCAGTGGCTTGCCACTATATAAGCTGGAGCTGAAGATTACGCCAAGACCTCGTGATCGCAGCAGGTGGCCTGCAGCTCCGCTGGTGTAAGCATCGCGAAGGCGTGCGTCCCACGTCGGCCCGAGAAACGCATAGGGAGCTAGCAGCGCACCGGCGCTGACGCCCGTCACGACCGCGAACTCCGGGCGCGAGCCCGAGCGCGTGAGGCCGACCATCGCGCCGGCGCCGAAGGCGCCGAAGGCGCCGCCACCAGACAGCGCGAGGATATTGAGAGGTTCGCCCACGTGCAGGGCACGAAGTCGCGCCGCCACGGTCGCCGAGGACAACTGTGAAAATCGCTGGTCACTACCGAGCGTGCGAATCGTCACCGGCCGCTCTACGGGCGGTTGCCCGTGAGCGGAGGGCGTCGATTCGCTCGTGACGAAACCGGCACATCCGTGCAGGGCGAACACGCTCACGAGACACGTGAGCAGGATCTTCGGCGGAAGTCCGGCGACGGCGCCTAACGCAGAGACGAGGTCGCCGATCCTCATGGTGATACGCCCGCTACCCCAACGACCCCGCGCGACGGGGACCGGCCGAAGGGAAAGGATCAGGCAACCGCTGAGTCGTGGCCAGGCCGCGCTGCATCGTCGCCCATTCCCAACGCAGCCCACGTTCGGCGGCCCGAGTGGTCCGGGCGCCGATGGCGTTGCTCTCGGGTGCACGGGGTAACGTGATGGTTTGCAACTTGCGCCCTCCAAAGGTGGCCGCGGGCCGTTGGAGGACAGGTTAGGATTCACCCACCTCGCTGCCTAGCCTATATCTCTCGATAGGATGCATCGCCATAGGCGATCCAGGAGGGGGGCAGGGCGATATCGACTCCCGCGATGGATTGTATCCAGAGATATGGGCTACCGAGCGGGACACGTCGGCGCTAGCCTTTCAACACGCATTCACCCAACCGCCCGTGGAGGGCAAGAGTCGAACGCCTGGTCCGACCGGCCGGAATTCAATTTATGACCGACCCTCGCCCTCAGACTCAGACTCACTCGCGTTGGTGCATCGTGGTGGCCGACGCTGCGGCGCCGGACTGGATGGTCTGTGAGGACACCGACGCGCAATCGGCGCCGATTCAGTATTGTGGTCTCGGAGAGCCCACGACCATGCTCCAGAAGGCGCTGCATCGCGCGCGCCGCATCGCACATGCGACCCGCATCCTGGTTACGGCGGCCGAGGTGCATCGATCGCACTGGGAATCGGCGCTCTGGTTCATACCAACCGAGCACCGCTTCCTGAGCGAGTCCCCGGGCTGGTCCTCTCTCACGACCGCCGCCGCCGTGCTTTCGATAGCCGCGCGGGCGCCGTCCGCCTCCGTAACCATCCTGCCCGCTCGATGTTTCGTGGCCGATGAATGGACCCTGACGGTTGCCCTGCATACTGCACTCTCCAAACTGGCTTTCGTCACTGACGGCGTCGTGACGCTCGGGATGGCCGGCGGGGCGTCCGAGGTCGATGAGGACTATCTGATGCTTGACGACCAGACCGATGGCCGCCCGACCGTCCCAGTGTCCGTCACCGCGAGGCGTCCGATGGATTGGGTCGCCCACCACCTTGTGAGACGGGGAGCACTGCTGGCCTCCGGCATCTATGTCGGCCACGCGGATACCCTGGCCGCGCTGCTTTACAAATACTGGCCAAAGCTCACCCACCAGCTCCTGCGGCATGTGGCGCGCTCGTTCGCCCCTGGTGCTGAAAACCGCCTCCCACCGACCCTGGTGGAGGAGGCACTACAGGCGGCACCGCAATCGTTTTGGACGCATCTGCCGTGGATGCCTTTGCGCGCCTTGCGTGTCGCGCATTGCGGGTGGAACAGCCTTCGCTCGGTGCGTGCCATCGGGCAAATCGTGGCCCCGCAGCCGAGCTCTGAGCGTCAGCTCTCAGCGCACTTCAGCAGCCATTCGGCAGTGGCGAGATCGGCGAGACCGTGACCTACAGACTTGAACACAGTGACACCCTCGCGGACGGGGCCGGTGTGCTCGTTGATTATGCGGCTCAATGGGATAACTTTTGTGGTGCTAAGCGCGCCGCTCGCGATGGGATCAATCAGGTCGCCGGCCTCTTTGAGCGCATCCAGCGTGTCAACAGCAACGGCGGAGGCGCGGCGAAAGCATTCGTCATCGGCCTCCCGCATCGTAGGCTTGAAGCCACCAACCAGATCCAAATGCGCGACAGTCTTCAGCCAGCTGCCCCGGACGAGTGGTTGCTGAGCCATCGTTGCGCAGCTGATTACGTCTGCCTCGGACACCGCGCGCGTCAGATCTTCAGCGACGTCAACTACCGGGGCCAGCGTGCTTGCGCGCTCAGCGACAGCGGCCGCCTTGGTGCTATCGCGTCCCCAGATCAAGACTCGCTGGTAGTCTCGAACCGCCGCATGACCTTCGACCAGATGGCGCGCCAGGGCTCCAGTCCCGATCATCAAAAGCACTTTTGGGCGGCTGGGCGCCAACAGGTCGGCGGCCAAAGCTGAGACCGCGGCCGTTCTCAGAAGCGTCAAGGCCGAGCCGTCTATCAGAGCGACCGCTTCGCCCGATTTGCCATCGAAGAGCAGGTACTCGCCTGCGACGGTTGGACGTCCCTGCCTGGCGTTTTGCGGAAACACCGTGACCAGTTTGACGCCAATCGGCCCGCCATGACGCCACGCGGGCATCATCAGCAGCGTTTCCGGATTCACACTCTTCGTCAGCTCGTGCTGGGTGCGGGGTGGCGCATGGGCCCCGCGGCGAAACGCTTCGCGCAACGGCTCAATGAGATCGCGGATCCTGCCCAAGCGCTGCACGGCCGCGAAATCCAGTCGTCTCACAGTTCGTACCTCGTCAGTGCTCGCGCGTTTCAGCGTACCGAGGGCTCCGCTTGCAGGTACGTTATGAAAGTCGGATATTGGCAGCTTGCTCCGGTCAACCAGGGTTTCAAACCGATTTCTGCCGATCGCGCCACAGAATCACCGAGAGTCCCCTGCGACGCTGCCCGGGAAAGGTCCTCACAAGGCCACCGGTCGGGTATTCCAGTATGTTGCCGTAGGGTGCCCACGAATCGCGGGTGCATTTCGGACCAGATAGACTCCTCGCACCAAGGCACCAGCCCCTCCGGACATGCGCTCGACTCTGTTCAATCGACGTAGGCGCGAGCTCGTTACCAGCATTCTGCTGGTCGCCCTGGCGTTGCGCGCGCTGATTCCCGTCGGCTTCATGCCCGCGAGCGGCGAGGGATTTTCCCTAACGATTTGCCGGGCCGATATTCCAGCTCCCTCTGCGCCGCAAGACACGGGCCGACACCCGGGAAATCCGCCTCACATCGAGCACTGCGCGTTCGGCAACGCTCCGGCTGCCGGGCCCGCTATGGAAGTGGCTCGGGTGTTGCCGACTCCAGTCACCGTTGTCGAGCCGATCCTCCTCTCTGAGCCGCTGCTCATCAACGTAGGGCTCGTTCGCGTCCAACAGCCTCGCGGTCCACCCCGCTTCGCCTGAGCAGACCTTCGTCGGCGTCGTGCGCCCATTTCGGGCGCCCAGCTGCGCCGTTTCACACGTCTTGCACAAGGGTTCGCCACGGCGAACGGGAAGAAATCCACATGTCTTGCCAACTCAATCGCCTGCCGCTTTGGACGCTGGCAGGTCTTCTATCGTCCGGTGCCCCGGGGGGGGCGTGGGCTTGCGCCACCTGCGGCTGTACTCTCAGCGCCGACGCGGCGGCTGGTTACTCGGCCATTCCCGGGTTGCGCTTCAGTTTCGAATACGACTACGTCAACCAGGATCGCCTGCGCGCGGGCACTGGCGGAGCAACTCCGGTACAAGTCGTCAACAATCCGTCGGACCCCACGCTTGGCGGCGGTGAAATTGAAAAGCAGACGATCAGCCGCTACCTCACGATAGGGATGAGTTACAGTCCCAATTCCGAATGGAACGTGAATGTCCTGGTTCCGTACGTAATGCGCACGCACACCACCTTCGGCGAGCAGCAGACTCCCTACACAACCTCCCAAACGGCGCCGGATCAGATCAGCGGCGCCCGTCTCTCCGATCTGGGGGACATCAAAGTCATTGGTAGCTATCAGGGGTTGCTACCGACCCACAACCTGGGTGTGCAACTGGGTGTGAAGCTTCCCACGGGCCACTACGGTACTGCGACGAACTTCGACTCCGGCCCCAACGCCGGATCTCCCCTGGACGCGAGCCTGCAGGCCGGCACGGGCAGTACCGATCTGATCGTGGGTGCCTACTACTACCAGGCCGTAAGCCAGAATTTCGATGCGTTCGTCAACGGTCAGTTCCAGAGCGCGGTCAGGCACAAGCAGGACGAGCCCGGTAACGATTTCCGACCGGGCAATTCGGCATCGATGAGCTTCGGGCTGCGCTACGAAGCTCATCCGCAATGGGTCCCGCAATTGCAGGTGAACCTGTTGCACAAGAGTGCCGATCAGGGTGCCCTGGCAGACAGGCCGGATACCGCGGGCACGGTGGCCTATCTCAGCCCTGGCGTGACGCTGCACCTGTTTGGGAACCTGCACGTCTTCGCCTTTGCGCAGGTGCCCGTCTACAGCAACCTCGATGGCTATCAGCTCTTTCCGCATTGGACGGCAACCGTCGGCGGAAGCTACGCATTTGCGCCGTGAACCGTGAGCACTCGATCTGAAGTCTGCCAGCGAGCGAGCTGCACGCGGCGCAGCGTGCTGCAGGGCGCCGGCGCGTGGGGGCTGCTGGGTTTCTGGGGCCTGCATGCGCCCCGGGCACAGGCGAACGAGGTGCGTGTCGGACAGCCGGCCCCCGCAGCGACCCTGATGACATTGGACGGCAAGCGCTTGTCTACGTCCGAGCTGATAGGCCAGGTCGTAATCCTCACCTTCTGGGCCACCTGGTGTGTGCCGTGCCGCGACGAGCTCCCCCTGCTTTCGACGTACGCGGCAGAGCATGCCGCTCAGGGACTCTCCGTGCTCGGATTCACTCTGAATACGCCTGATGAGCTCGACCCGGTGCGCGCGGTGGCACGGACGCTGAGTTTCCCCGTGGGGTTCCTGGAGCGCTCCAGCGCGCCGG
>Ga0307469_10000685_pt1 | contig 12292 bp, 8 predicted proteins | sample atmos_gasesAM2C__FD_203084 | JGI IMG/M metagenome (GOLD analysis project Ga0307469, IMG submission 203084) | Hardwood forest soil microbial communities from Morgan-Monroe State Forest, Indiana, United States - atmos_gasesAM2C_515 | ecosystem: Environmental > Terrestrial > Soil > Temperate forest...
GCGAGCGCCGGCAGCGATAGCAGCAGAGCGGGCAGCAGGCCGGACGCCAGGGCTGCGCGCCGTAACGGATGGGGCATGGCGAAAATCCTCACGAGTGGTGAGCGCGGCCTGCGGTCAGGCTGCGCCTAGCGGTGCCGGCGCCGGCGGACCGAAGCCGCCGCGCGGCGCGTTTCCTCGGCGCGCGGCCGGCCGGCGCTCGCGGCGATCAGCTGCGTCTCCGGCGCCGAGCACAGCGACAGGACCCGGCAGGGGCCCTCGCCCGCGGCGATGTAGGCGTGCCCCATGCCGCTGTCGAAATAGATCGAGTCTCCCGCCCTGAGGCGCACGGGTGCGTACGCGCTCGTGTAGAGGTCGACCTCGCCCTCCAGCACGTACGCGTACTCCTCGCCCGGATGGCGGATCAGCTCGCCGAACTCCTCGAGGCTGCGCGCGTGCAGCTCGGCCACGATGGGAATGATGCGCTTGTTGAGCAGGTCCCACGCCGGGTACAGGTGCGAGTAGTTCTTCGTCTCGATCGCCTTGCCCTCGCCCGCGCGCACGATGCAGCGGCGGGCGGAGGCGGCCGGCTGCACGTCCGCCCCGGCGTCGCCACCACCGAACAGCGTCGCGATGTCGATCTGCAGCCCGGTGCTGATGCGCGCCAGCTTGTCGAACGTCGGTGACATCCGGTCGTTCTCGATCTTCGACAGCGTGGAAGCCGGCAGTCCCGTGCGCTTGCTGACGTCGGCGAGCGTCCAGCCGCGCTTGCGGCGCAGCGCCTTGAGCGCAGCGCCCGGGTGCGCGACGCCCTTGCCCGCGGCGGGCTGAGTGCTCGGCACCGCCTCGGTTCGATCGGGAGTGGACCTGGAAGGCATCGCGGCAATACTAACCGTGCTGGCCGATCCTGAAAATAATTTGCCAAATCAGAAATAATGTTGTCATATTGGACAAAATTTGCACAGGGGGGATAACACCCATGCTCCGCTCGCCACGCCTCTCAGCGCTCGTTCCGTTCGTGCTCGCGCCCCTCGCCGCGGTGCCGGCCGCGCAGGCCGACCAGGCCGCGGAGACCCAGGCTCAGCCCTCGGCCGCCGCCCTCCAGGAGATCGTGGTCACGGCGCAGAAGCGCTCGGAAAAACTCCACGACGTGCCGATGGGCGTGACCGCGGTCAGCAACGAGCAGATGGACAAGCTGCGCATGGTCGACTTCCAGGACCTGCAGGCGATGGTGCCCGCGCTCTCGGTCCAGCAGATTCAGCCCGGGCTGAGCCGTCTCACACTGCGCGGCGAGAACGTCGGCGGCGTCGGCTCGACCGTGACCACCTACATCGACGACACGCCGGTCGGCTCGAGCAATGCGCTCGCCAACGGGTCGATCATCACCGGGGACTTCGACACCTGGGACCTGCGGCGGGTGGAAGTGCTGCGTGGTCCCCAGGGCACCCTCTACGGCGCCGGCAGCGAAGGGGGACTCCTGAAGTACGTCACCATTGCGCCCGATCCGACGCGCGAGGCCGCAGCCTTTCAGGTCGGCGCCGAGGACGTCTCGCACGGCGACTGGGGCCCGCTGGCGAAGGGCATGATCAACCAGCCGATCGGCACCAGCGCCGCCCTGCGCATCAGCGGGTTCTATACGCAGATCCCGGGTTACATCAACGACGCGCAGCTGAACGAGAGCAACGTCAATCGCGGCTACCGCGAAGGCATGCGCGCATCGCTCCTCATCAACGCGACCGATAACTTCTCGATCCGCCTGACCGGTTTCGGCCAGAACCTGCGCACCGACGGCACTAACAGCGTCGACGTAGTCGGCGCCGCCGGCACGCCGCTCACGCCTCCGGCCAACCAGTTGCAGCCCGACAGCGGCGACTACAACCAGACCCGCTTCATCAACGAGCCGAGCACGTTCCGTTATCGGGTCTTCAGCGCCACGCTCGACTGGAACCTGGGCTGGGGGGACCTGACCTCGATCTCGAGCTACAGCAAGAACTATCAGAACCTGTTCATCGACGCGAGCTTCGATACGCTCCAACCCGGAGTCACCTTCGGCGATCTTGCGAATCTGGTCGTTACGGGGACCTTCCCGGGACCCGGCAACCCGGAGACTGTCGGTCTTGCCGAGACCAATGTGATCACTATGGGCAAGCTCACTCAGGAGGTTCGCCTCGCCTCGAGCGGTGCGCGAACGCTGGACTGGCAGGTGGGCGCATTCTTCACCCGCGAAGCCTCGATCATCGAACAGTCGCTGCCGAGCTTCCTGATCCCGAGCCAGGCCCTCACCGGGCTGCCGTCGTTCGAGAGCCCGCATCTCGGGGCGGCGTACCGCGAATGGTCCGGCTTCGGGCAGGTCACCTGGCACTTCAACCCACAGTTCGACGTCGGGCTCGGCGTGCGCTGGTCGGAGAACAAGCAGTCTGAGGATGAGAGCATCGGTGGACTGCTGGTGAACCCGGTGCAGCTCAGCGGCGGCACCTCGACCGGCACCGACTGGACCTATTCGGTCGCGCCGCGCTGGCACGTGAACGACAGCACCCTGGTCTACGCGCGCGTCGCGACCGGCTATCGTCCGGGCGGCCCGAACGCGCTGCCACCGATCCAGCCGGCCGGTGTGGCCCCCCAGTACCAGGCCGACACGACCACGAACTACGAGCTCGGCACTCGCACCGCCTTCCTCGACAACCGCCTGTCGATCGACGTCGCCGCCTTCCTCATCAACTGGCAGAAGATCCAGCTGTTCGAGTTCGTCGACAACTTCGGCATCAACGCCAACGGCGGCTCGGCGCAGAGCAAGGGCCTCGAGTGGACCCTCGGGGCGACGCCGGCGCAGGGTCTCAACCTCCTTCTCACCGGCGCCTACATCGACGCCAACCTGACCTCGAATGCACCCGCTGCCGGCGGCAGCGACGGCGACAGGCTGCCCTATGCCCCGAAGTGGAGCTATTCGCTCGATGGCTCATACACCTGGCATGCGGTCGGCGACTTCGACGGCTTCGCCGGCGCGACCTGGAGCTACACCGGTGAGCGCATCACCGATTTCGCCGCCAGCGTTACCGTGGTAGGCGGCGCCATCGTCTTCGTCCCCGATCCGCGCGCCACGCTGCCGAGCTACAACACCGTGAACCTGCGCGCCGGCCTGGAGAATCCCCGCTGGTCCTTCGAGCTCTATGTCAAGAACGCCGGCGATACGCGCGGGATCACCTCGTACGGCAACGCCGGCACCCCGAACTTCGGCGGCTCGATCGGACTGATCCAGCCGCGCACCATCGGCGCGACCGCGACGATTCACTTCTGACGGCGCGCTCGCAAGTCGCAAGGAGCCAGGGTGGCTGAGCGCGCCTCGAGCCCGGTTCGGGAGGCCGCCGCGGTAGCATCCGCGCGGCTGCCGTCGCCGTACCTGCTGTTCCTCGGCGATGCGACCGAGCCGGCCTTCGCCAAGACGGCGTTCGGGTTGCGGGACTGGATCCCCGAGCGCTGTGTCGGCGAGTGGACGTGCGCCGAGGCTACGGTCTCGACCGGGCTGCAGCGCCTCACACCGGCCGCGGCGTACGCGCGCGGCGCGCGCGGGCTCGTCATCGGCGTCGCGCCCATCGGCGGGATGATCGGCGATCGCTGGGTGCCGCTGCTCATCGAGGCGCTCGAGGCAGGGCTCGATATCGTGAGCGGCCTGCACGCCAGACTCACCGACGTGCCGCGTCTCGCGTCCGCCGCGGCGCGCACCGGCCGCAGGCTCATCGACGTGCGCATTCCTCCGCCGAACATTCCGGTCGCCACGGGCCGCAAGCGCCCGGGCAAGCGCCTCCTCACCGTCGGCACCGACTGCGCGCTCGGGAAGAAATACTCGGCGCTCGCCATCACGCGCGCCTTTGCCGCGCGCGGCCGGGCGGTCGACTTCCGCGCGACCGGCCAGACCGGCATCCTGATCGCCGGCGGCGGTATGCCGATGGACGCGGTGGTAGCGGATTTCGAGGCCGGGGCCGCGGAGCTCCTCACCCCCGATGCCGCGCCCGATCACTGGGACGTCATCGAAGGGCAGGGCTCGCTGTCCCATCCCGGCTATGCGGGCGTCGCACTCGGCCTCCTGCACGGCAGCCAGCCCGACGTGTTCGTCGTCTGCCACGATCCCGGGCGCGAGCGTGTGCTCGGCTACCCGGACTATGCGCTGCCGAGCATCGCCGAGACGATCGATCTCAACGTGCGGCTCGGGCGGCGTACCAACCCGGCGATCCGCTGCGCCGGAATCTGTCTCAACACTTCGCAACTCGACCATCGGGCGGCCCACGATCTGCTGGCGCGCGAGAGCGCCCGGCTCGGCCTCCCGGCGGCGGACCCGATGCGTCCCGGACCTGAATTTGAAAGGCTCGTCGACTCATGCCTGAAGTAGCACTCGATCTCGACCGGAAGGATCTCGTCATGAACATCCACCTCCCGCGCGCCTCGGCACGCATCAGGATGGCTCTGCTCCCCGCGGCCGCTGCGGCGCTGCTCACCGTGGCGCTGGTTCTCTTCACCGCGGGACTCGCCTGGGGGGCGCCCGCGGCTCCTGCGGCCGGCGCGCCGCAGAGCGCCGCGCCCGCACCCCCGACGCCGGCCACGGCCGCACCCGCCGCGGCTCCCCTGACCGCCGAGGATGCCAACACCTGGCTCGACGGCTACCTGCCGTACGCGCTCGCGACCGGCGACATCGCCGGCGCGCAAGTCGCGATCGTCAGGGACGGCGCGGTGGTGACCGAGCGCGGTTACGGCTTCGCGGACGTCGAGAAGCGCACGGCGGTGGATCCGAAGGTGACGATGTTCCGTCCCGGCTCGGTGTCGAAGCTCATCGTCTGGACGGCGGTCATGCAGCTGGTCGAAGCCGGCAGGATCGATCTCGATGCCGACATCAACAAGTACCTCGACTACAACGTGACCGGCCTCGGCGGCAAGCCGATCACCATGCGTGATCTCCTGCAGCACACGGCCGGATTCGAGGAGCACGCAAAGGGCGTCATCTCGACGGTCAACAACCTGCCGACGTTCGAGGAGATGCTGAAGGCGAAGGTGCCGGCGCGCATCTTTGCGCCCGGCTCGACGCCCGCTTACTCCAACTACGGCGCCTCGCTCGCGGGCTACATCGTCGAGCGCGTCTCCGGGGAGCCGTTCGACGCCTACCTCGAGAAGCACATCTTCCAGCCGCTCGACATGACGCACTCGAGCTTCCGCCAGCCGCTGCCGGCGGCACTCGAGCCGTTCATGGCCAAGGGCTATCGCCTCGGCTCGGCTGAATCCGAGCCCTTCGAATACGTCGGTCCGCGGCCGGCGGGCTCGATGTCCTCATCCGCCGACGACATGGCGCACTTCATGATCGCGCACCTGCAGGACGGCGAATATCACGGCAACCGGATCCTGAGCGCCGCGACCGCGGAGCTGATGCACAACAGCCCCTACGCCGATGCGATCGGGCCGCTCAACCGCATGGAGCTCGGCTTCTTCGAGACCAACATCAACGGCCGCGAGGTGATCGCGCACCTCGGCGACACCGAGTTCTTCCACACCTCGCTCCACCTGTTCCTCAAGGACAAGACGGGCCTCTACGCCTCCTTCAGCAGCCCCGGCAAGGAAGGCGCGGTGCAGACGGTGCGCAACCAGCTGTTCCAGGACTTTGCCGACCGCTATCTGCCGGCGGCAGTGCCGCACCCGGTGACGGCGCAGGTCGACGCCGCGACCCAGACCGCGCACTCGGCGCTCATGAGCGGCGCCTGGGATGTCTCGCGCCGGGCCGATACCAACTTCCTGGCCGCGCTCGGATTCATCGGGCAGACGAAGCTCGGAGCCAACAAGAAGGGCGAGCTGGTGATCCCCTTCCCGGGACCGAACGGCAAGCCGCGGCGCTGGGTAGAGGTCGCGCCCTTCGTGTGGCAGGACGTCAACGGTCACGACCGGGCCGCCGCCAGGGTCGTCGACGGCAGGCCGGTGCGCTTCAGCTTCGACTTCCTCTCGCCCTTCGAAGTGTTCGACCGGACGCCCTGGTACTCGAGCAGCACCTGGCTGATGCCGCTGTTCCTGGTGAGCTTCGTGGCCCTGCTGCTCACGGCGCTCGTCTGGCCGGTCGCCGCAATTGTCCGCCGGCGCTACCATGCGCCGCTCGCGCTCGATCCGAAGTCGCTGCGCGCCTACCGCTGGAGCCGCATCGCCGCCGTCGCGATCGTCGCGGCGCTCGCGGTCTGGGGGCTGTTCATGATGCTCATCCTCAAGGACACAGGGACCCTCGGCGGGCGCCTCGATCCGCTGCTGGTGCTGGCGCAGCTGCTCTCCATCGTCGCCTTCATCGGCGGCCTGGTCCTGATGCTGTGGAACCTGGCGGTCGTGTGGCGCGGACAGCGCCGCTGGCCGGCGAAGACCTGGAGCATCGTGCTCGCGCTCTCCTCGGTGCTGGTGCTGTGGGTCGCGCTGATCTGCAAGCTCATGGTCGTCGGGACCGATTATTGATGGGCGCGATGCGCCTCACGGTCGCGGTCGAGAAGCTGGGTTTCTCGGCGCCGTTCCGCATCGCCGGCCGGGTGTTCGAGCACCAGGACGCGGTGGTCGTCACGCTCGAGGACGGCGTACACCGGGGCCGCGGCGAGGCCTCCGGCGTCTTCTATCTCGAGGACGGCGCGCCGCAGATGCTGGCGGCGATCGAGGCGCAGCGTGCAACCATCGAGCGCGGCATCGACCGCGGAGCGCTGCAACGCCTGCTGCCGCCGGGTGGGGCGCGCAATGCGCTCGACTGCGCGCTCTGGGAGCTCGAGGCGCAGCGCAGCGGTGAGCCGGTGTGGGCGCTCGCGGGGCTGAAGAACCCGAAGGAGCTGACGACCACCTTCACCCTCGGCGCCGATGAGCCCGAGGCCATGGCCGCGGGCGCGCGCCGCTACGCCGAGGCGCGGGCGCTGAAGCTGAAACTGACCGGCGACCTCGAGCTCGACGCCCTGCGCGTCGCCGCGGTGCGGGCCGCACGGCCGGACGTGTGGCTGGCGGTCGACGCCAACCAGGCCTACGCGATCGGCCAGCTCGCGCGGCTGATCGAGATCCTCGGGGAGGCGCGGGTGGAGCTGCTCGAGCAGCCGCTGGCGCGCGGACGGGAGGCGGATCTCGATGACTTCTCTTCGCCCATCCCGATCGCGGCCGACGAGAGCGTGCTCGTCCTCAACGACATCGCCGGACTGGTCGGGCGCTTCGATACCGTCAACATCAAGCTCGACAAGTGCGGCGGGCTCACCGAAGGCCTCGCGATGGCGCACGAGGCGCGCCGCGCCGGGCTCGACGTCATGGTGGGCAACATGATGGGCTCGAGCCTCGCCATGGCGCCGGCGTTCGTCCTCGGTCAGCTGTGCGACGTCGTCGATCTCGACGGACCGACCTTCCTCGCGCACGACCGCACGCCCGCGGTGCGCTACGCCGGCGGGAAGATCTGGTGCGACGACGCCGTCTGGGGCGGCGCGAGGCGCTGCGCGGCGTGAATCAGGCCGCGCCCTGAGCTCGAGCGGGCTATCCCGGTGTCCACGTGGTTTCAGCGGCGGCTGCTTCCCGGCCTCGCTTATAAGGCGGTGGTGATCGGCGGCGGCTACGCCACCGGGCGCGAGCTCGCCGAGTTCTTTCTGCCGAGCGGCCCGTGGGGCGGGATCGCGGCGATGGCGCTCGCGATGGTGATCTGGAGCGCGATCTGCGTGACGACGTTCCTGTTCTCGCGCGCGACCGGCGCGCTCGACTATCGCACCTTCATCCGCGCGCTGCTTGGCCCGGCCTGGATCGGGTTCGAGGTGGTGTATGTGCTGTTCGTCGTGCTGGTGCTCGCGGTGTTCGGCGCCGCGGCCGGCGCCATCGGCGCCGCGACCTTGGGGCTCCCGACGATCGTCGGCACGATCGCGCTGATGGCGGCCATCGCGCTCGTCACCGCCTACGGCAACACCTCGGTGGAGCGGCTGTTCGCCTACGTGTCGTTCCTGCTCTACGGCGTGTACGTGCTGTTCGTGGTGTTCTCCTTCACCCGTTTCGGCGGGCGGATCGTCGCGGGGTTCGGCAGCTCCGCGCCGATGCAGGGGTGGGTGTCGGGAGGCGTGCAATACGCGAGCTACAACGTCATCGGCGCCGTGGTGATCCTGCCGGTGCTGCGGCATCTCACCAGCAAACGCGACGCGGTGATCGCCGGCATCATCGCGGGACCGCTCGCGATGCTGCCGGCGCTCATGTTCTTCAGCTGCATGATGGCCTACTACCCGCAGATCGCGGCCGCGACGCTGCCGTCCGACTACCTGCTGCAGAGGCTCGATCTCCCCGTCTTTCGCTACCTCTTTCAGCTCATGATCTTCGCAGCGCTGCTCGAGAGCGGCACCGGCTTCGTGCACGCCATCAACGAGCGGATCGGGCTTGCCTGGCGGCGCAGCCGCAACGCCGAGCTCGGGCGCGCGCCGCGACTGGCGATTGGGCTCGTGACGCTCGGCTTCTGCATGCTGCTCGCCGAGCGCTTTGGCCTCGTGACGCTCATCGCGCGGGGCTACCGGCTGATGGCCTACGTGGTGCTGGTGGTCTTCGTCCTGCCGCTCTTCACCATCGGAATCTACCGCCTCGCGAGCCGCAAGGCGCTGTTGCAGGGGGTTGCATGAACGCCATGAGATCCATCGTCGCTGTGGCGCTCGCCGGCGCCCTGGCAGTCGCGCACGCGGCTCCTCCGAAGGACTTCGCGCGCCGCGTCGAAGCGGCGCGCTCGGACGTCGGGGTGCCGGGGATGGCGATCGCCATCGTCGAGAACGATAAGGTGACGTTCGCGCAGGGTTTCGGCGTGCGCGCGCTCGGCAGCCCCGAGCGCGTCGATGCCGACACGATCTTCCCCACCGGCTCGACCGGCAAGGCCGTCACGGTGGCTGACCTGGGCGTCCTGGTCGATCAGGGGAAGATCGGCTGGGACGACCGCGTCAGCGAGCGACTGCCCGGATTCGAGATGTATGACCCCTGGGTCACGCGCGAGATCACGATCCGCGACCTGCTGGTTCACAGGAGCGGCCTCGGGCTCGGCGAAGGCGACCTGCTGTTCGTGCCGCGGACGAACCTCACGCGCGCGGAGTCGGTGCGGCGCCTGAGGTACTTGAAGCCCGCGACCAGCTTTCGTTACGGCTTCGCCTACGACAACGTGCTCTACATGGTGGCGGGCCAGCTCATCGAAGCGGTGACGGGGGAGACCTGGGAGGAATTCACCGCCGCGCACGTGTTGAAGCCGGCCGGCATGCTGCATTCGACCTCGGACGAGCCGGCGCGCTTCGCTACCGCCAATCGCGCCTTCCCGCACGCGCGCATGGACGGCGGGCTGCGCGGCGCCGGCACCCAGGAGCGGCTCGACGAGCGCGACGAGCTCGGGCGCAACGGCGCCCCCGCGGGGGGGCTCACGGTGAGCGCCAACGACATGGCGCGCTGGCTCATGATCCAGCTCGATCGCGGCGAGCTGCCGGGACACTCGGGCCGCCTGTTCTCGGAGGACGCGCACCGGCAGATGTGGAAGCCCATGGTTCTGCAGCCGGTGCCCGAGCAGCCCGAGGCGCTCAAGGCGACCCAGCCGATGTTCAACACCTACGCTCTCGGCTGGGATATCACCGATTACGGCGGGACCAAAATCGTGTGGCATGGCGGCGCGGTGCTCGGGTTCCTGACGGCCGTGGTGCTGATTCCCGACAGGCACGTCGGCTTCTCGATCGAGATCAACAGCGAGGACGGCGAGATAATCAGGGGGCTCATGTACGAGCTGCTCGACCATTACCTCGGCCGGCCGCACGTCGACTGGGTGGCGCGCTATCGGGCGTTCAAGCAGGAACGGATTTCGGAGGCGCTCGCCGCGCTCAAGACCGCGGCGGCGAAGCCGGCCGCCGTCGGGCCTTCGCTGCCGCCCCCGGCCTACGCCGGTACCTACGCCGACCCTTGGTACGGCAACATCGAGATCCTTCCCAGGGATGGCAAGCTGACGATCGACTTCAAGTCGACGCCGCGCATGAGCGGCACGCTCGAGCACTACCAGTACGACACCTTCATCGCCCGTCTCGAAGACAAGACCATCGAGCCGCCGTATGTGACGTTCAGCCTCGATGCGGACGGACACGTCGACCGTGTCACGATGAAGGCGGTCTCGCCGATCGCGGATTTCAGCTACGACTATCAGGACCTGTTGTTCACGCCTGCGAAGGAGCATCGGCCATGAATCACGGCGCAAGGGCACGGCTGGCGGCCATCGTTGCTGCCGGGGCTGCTCCATGGATGGCGGGCGGCCCGGCCCTCGGGGCGGACGCACGGCTCCACGACGTCGTCATCCGCCACGCGATGATCTACGACGGATCCGGCGGGGCTCCGTATGCCGGCGAGCTCGCGATCGATGGCGATCGCATCGCTTACGTCGGGCCGAAATCCGCGGGCAAGGGTCGCCTCGAGGTCGATGCCGGAAGTGAGGCCGTGTCGCCCGGATTCATCGACATGATGGGACACTCGGAGGAGTCGCTCCTCATCGACGGCCGCGGCGTCAGCGCCCTCAAGCAGGGCGTCACGCTCGACATCTTCACCGAGGGGTCGATGGGGCCGCTCACCCCCGGGATGGCGAAGCTCATGAAGGCCCGCCAGGGCGACGTCAAGTTCGACGTCACCTGGGCGACGCTCGGGGAGTACCTGGATCATCTCGGCAAGCTCGGCATCTCGCCCAACGTCGCGAGCTTCGTCGGCGAGGGCGAGGTGCGCGTCAACGTGCTCGGCGAGGGCGACGTGCAGCCGACCCCGGCGCAGCTCGAAGAGATGCGCGCGCTCGTCCACCATGCAATGGAGGAGGGGGCGCTCGGGCTCACCACCGCGCTGATCTACGCGCCGAACAACTACGCGAAGACGCCCGAGCTCATGGCGCTGGCGCGCGAATCGGCCCGCTGCGGCGGGATGTACACCGCGCACATGAGGAGCGAAGGCGATCACATCGAGGAGGCCGTGCAGGAGACCATCGACATCGCGCGCGACAGCGGCGCGCCGGCCGAGATCCATCACTTCAAGTTCATCGGCCGCGACAACTGGGGCAAGCGCGACAAGGTGGTGGCGATGGTCACCGCGGCGCGCGCCGCCGGCATCCGCATCACGGCCGACATGTACACCTACACGGCCGGTGGCACGGCGCTCGCGGCCTCACTCCCGCCCTGGGCGCACGCCGGCGGCCCCGAGGCCCTGGTGAAGCGACTCAAGGATCCCGCCGAGCGCGCCAAGGTCATCGCCGCGATGAAGGAGCCGCATCCCAGGGACTGGGAGAACCTCTACCAGCAGTCGGGCGCCGGCGGCATGCTGGTGCTCGCCGCGAAAACGCCCGCGGTCAAGCAGCTCATCGGCAAGACCATCGCGCAGATCGCGGAGGCGCGCCACGTCAGTCCCGAGGATGCAATCGTCGATCTCGTGATCGAGGACGATGCCGGGGTGGGCGCCGCCTACACCATCATCAGCGAAGAGAACATCGGCAAGCAGATCGTGCTGCCCTGGGTGAGCTCAGGCTCGGACGCCGAGTCGAGCGCGCCCGAGGGCGCATTCCTCCTCTCCTCCACCCACCCGCGCGCCTACGGGAACTTCGCCCGCCTGTTCGCGAAGTATGTGCGCGAGGAGCAGCTGCTCACCGTGCAGGAAGCGGTCCGCAAGCTCACGTCGCTTCCGGCGGACGTGCTGTCGCTGAGGCACCGTGGGCGGCTCGAGGCCGGGAATTTCGCCGACGTCGTCATCTTCGACCCGGCAAAAATCCAGGACCATTCGACGTACCAGAAGGCGATGCAGTACGCGACCGGGGTGACGGACGTTTTCATCAACGGCCAGCTCGCGTTGAAGGACGGCGAGCCGACCGGCGCGCACAGCGGGCGGATCCTCCGCGGCCGCGCCTGGACCGGAGCGCCCGGGGGCGGGTGCCGGAAATCGAGCCAGGAGTGGACCTGGATCGATCAGCCGCCGCGCGCGCCCTAGTCTAGGGCTGGATCCCCGCGCGGCTGGTGAGGTACACGGCGAACGTCCCGAGCCAGTGCCCGCCCTCGTAGTATTGGCCCGTCACCGCGGGCAAGGCGGTGTCGGCGTGACGCGTCGCCGCCGCGCGCAGCGCCGCAAGCCGCGCATCCCCGGGCGGCAGACCGTGCGCGATCCCCTCGAGCATCCAGGCACGGCTCAGATTCAGCCCGTCGATGTGCGCGAGCTTGGGATCCGAGCGGTCGCTGACCACACCGGGCTCGAGCCAGGCGTGTGCCGGGCGCGCCGCGGCCGGCGCGGCGCCGCGCGGGATCTGCGGCAGGAACGCCGATAGCCAGCGCGCAAACGC
>Ga0307469_10000686_pt1 | contig 12292 bp, 6 predicted proteins | sample atmos_gasesAM2C__FD_203084 | JGI IMG/M metagenome (GOLD analysis project Ga0307469, IMG submission 203084) | Hardwood forest soil microbial communities from Morgan-Monroe State Forest, Indiana, United States - atmos_gasesAM2C_515 | ecosystem: Environmental > Terrestrial > Soil > Temperate forest...
GCCTTGGCGTAGAGATCAGCGGCCTGCAGCTGCGCCTCGCGCCGAACGGCCGGCTGCTCGGTCGGGGTCGCGGCGATGCGCTCAAATTCCCCGGCCGCCTGGCCCGGGCGGCCGGCCTCGCCGTAAGCGACGGCGAGCTTGCGGGTCACTTCGGCCGAGAGCGGGCTCGACGGGAAGTCCCGCCGGAAGCCTTCCAGGACACCGATGGCGCGATCCCAGCTCTTCAGCAGGATGAGCTGCGCGGCGGCGTCGTACTCGGCGTTCGAGCGGATTTTGGAATCAGGCGCCACGCGCGCGACGCGCAGAAAGTCCTCGACTGCGCCTGCGCCATCGCCGGCCTTCTGCTTCGCCTCGCCCTGCTTGTAGACCGATGCCGCGAGGCGCTCGGTGAGGTCGGCGCGCATCTTTTCATCAGCGCCGGCGAGCGAGCGCGCCTGTACGTAGGCGGGCTCGGCCTGGGCGTAGTCGCCCTGGTCGAAGTGCGACTGCGCGATGATGGTCCAGGCGATGCGCTGCCTGGCGCTGTCGACCGGTGGCTGCCGCGCGAGCAGCAGCTGGGCGACGCTGATGGCGCGCGGCCGGTCGCCGGCGGCGAAGATATCCTCGGCGGCGCGCGTCAGGACACCGGCGCTGTCGGGATGCTCGGGGAAGGTCTGAGCGAACTTCACTCCGGCGTCGGTGGCGCGCCGGTGCCAGGCGTCCTTCTCGGCACTGGAGAGACTCTCCTCGCCCTTCTGATAGGACACGAGCCCGGCGTAGGCCGCGGTGGCCGACTTGTCGTTCCGCGGATAGTCGTAGGCGGTGTGCGCGTACTCGGTGGCCGCCTCATCGTAGTGGCGGCCCGCGAACAGCGCCTCGGCCAGGAGGTAGTTGGTCGCCGCCGAGTCGGCGTCCCCGGGGAAGGACTTGAGGTAGGAGCGATACCAGCGCGCCGCCTCCTCGTAATCCGAGCCGCGCCCGCTCTTCTGCGCAGTGGAATGGAAATAGGTCGCCACGTCCTTGAGATTCGTCTTGAGCTCCGCTACCACCCTGGGGTTGGCCGCCTTGGTGCGGGTCTTCCAGTAGGGCGAATCGAAGTTATAGCGCTCGACGAACTCGTGCTTGCCGTCGAGCACGAGCTGGCTGAACCCGCCCTTGCCGTAGGCCTCGATGGCCGACATGGCGAGATTGGGCGCCTGGTCGCTGTAGGGATCGAGCGCGACGTACGCGCGGTAGGTGGTCGCGGCATCCTGGTAGCGCTGCTTGTCGACGTACAGATCGCCGAGCCGCTGGTAGAGCAGATAGGTATAGGGGCGCTCGCCGTTGCGGCTCACGTACCGCTCGAGGGTCTGCGAGCCCTCGTTGTAGGAGAAGGTGATGCTCATGACGCGCAGCGTGTCTTCGACCAGCTCGCGGTCGGCGCGCTTCAGGCTCTCGAGCGAGCGACCCTTGCCGGTCGTACCGAGCTCGTGGTCGAGGACCTTGCCGAACGACGGCAGGCTCTCCTCGGTGCGCGACTCCTTGAAGAGCGACCAGCCGTGTTTGTAGAGACTCTGCTGATAGAAGCCGGACGAAGGGCCGCGGGCAATCGCGGCCGCATAGGCGCGCTCCGCCTCGGGGTAGCGCTTGGCGGAGAACAGCAGCTCGCCGCGGCGGAACTGCACCTCGGCGAGCTGCGGGGTGTTGGGGTAGCGCTGCACGATCCGGTCGAGCGCATTGAGCGCCGGATCGGCCTGGCCGGTCACCTCGTAGGCGCGCGCCAGCTGATAGAGCACCTGATCGTTGCGCGGATAGTCCGGATAGGCCTTGAGGAGCGTGGTGTAGAGCCGGATCGCCTCGGCCCCCTGCAGGTCCTGGGCGGTCACCTCCTGCTCCATGCGCGTCAGCTCGCCCGCATCCAGGTTCAGGTCTCCCAGGCGGCGCATGGCCTCCGCGCGCAGCTTGGGGTCGGTGTTCTGCAGCTGCAGGAAGCGGCGGTAGTTCTCCATCGCCTTCTCGACGCTCGGGGTCGCGGCGGAGTCCTTGTGCACCTCGACGGAACGCGATTTGAGATCGCCGATCGTGCCCCCCGGGGGCGGAGACTGCGCCGCGAGCGGCAGCGACAGCGCCCCCGCCGTCAGCGCCAGCAGCGTGGACCGCGCGCGCCGTCTCACCGCGGCGGCTCCGGAGGTGTGGCGGGCGGCCCCTCGGCCGGCGGCGGCTGGGTCTGGGGCGGCGGGGGCGGCGGCGGTTCGGCCGGCGAGGCCTCCGTCGACGGAGTCTCAGCCGGCGGAGTCGCCTCCTCCGCGCCCTTCTGCCGGGCCTCCGGAGCCTTGGCGGGAGCCGCGGCGGCGTTGGCCGCGCGATCGTACATGTCACCGAGCGCAAAGCGCGCCTGTACCTGGTAAGTCGCAAGTCGCGTCTTCTGGTCCTCGAGCTCCTCTACAGCGACGCGCGCCAGGTAGTCGGCCTGTTGCTGCTCGGTAGCGGCGAGACGCGCCGCGAGCGCATCGATGCGCGCCCGCAGCGCGGTGATGCGTGTCGCGAACTCGCCGGTGTTGGTCGGTACCGCGCGCCGCGCCTGCTCCACCCGGATCCAGCGGCTCTGTGCCTCGTGCAGGGCGAGGTTCAGGTCCTTGAGCGAGCGGTGCTCCTCCCAGAGGCGCGCGCTGTAGGCGTCGTTCAGATGGAAGATCAGCACTCCCTTCACCAGCGCGAGCCGCTCGCGCAGCTCGCCGTTCTCGGGAGTGTCGGGCGCGCCGGTGAGCGCCGCTTCGATGCGCTGGACGCGTGCCCACTGCTCGCGCTCGGTGTCGGTGCCGAGCGCGGCGACGTCGCGCCGCGCCTCGATCGTCTGCAGTTGCCCGGCGACGTCGACGTTGCGCTGTTGCAGCCGCGTGACCGCGCCCGAGCCGAGCAGCGCGTCGACTTTCGGCAGCCGCTGCGCGTAGGCACGCTCGCGGGTCTCTATCATGTCCTCGAAGGCCTCCATGTCGTAGCCGCCGCGCTCCATCAGGTCGCTCATGTGCGCCAGGTCGCGGTAGTTCTTCAGTCCCTCCTGGAAATCGTTGCCGGCGAGCACGGCGTACAGGTAGCGCGACTCGGGAGCATCCGGCAGATTCTTCAGCTGCCAGAACCAGCCGTAGGTCTCGGTGCCCTTGCGGCCGCTCTGCAGCACGCTCTTGAGCATGTCGCCCTGCCCGATGCGGGCGATGGCGGCATCGAGCCGGCCGTTCTCGGCCTGGAAGGATTCCACCGCGCTTTCGTAGTACTCGGCGGACTGTGCGTTGGCGTTGAGCTTGCCGAAGGCGTAGGGCACGGCGAGGAAGGACTCCTGCACCGCCGCGTCCAGCAGGTTGCGGCTGCGCAGCTCCATCCACGGCCCGAGCGCGCCCTGGTAGTCGCCGAGCGCGGCCTCGGCCCAGCCGGTGCCGAGCAGCGCCCTGTTCGAGTACGGGCCGTTGAGGCGCACACGCTCGAGGGCCGGCAGCGCTTTGGCAGGCTGATTCGCCTGCAGGTAGGCGAAACCGAGCGCGAGGTTGGCGCGGTCCTTCAAGGCCAACTGCTCCTCGGTGCCGGCGACCATCGTGCCGACTCCGGTGAGGAACGGGTCGGCATCGCTCAGGCGGTTGCTGCGCGCCAGCGCCACTCCAAGATTGAAACGCGCGTAAGCCGACCAGCTGAAGGTGCCGCGCCAGGTGGTGAGCAGGCGAATCGCCTCGTCGTAGTTGCCCTGGTGGATGAGCACGTTGCCGAGCAGCAGCTCCTTCTGGGACTCGAGCTCCGGCGACATGCGTCCGTTGACGCGCGCGAGCGCCATCCCCGCCTGGTCGAGATAGCCGCGCGCGTACCACACCTGCGCCAGGTAGAACCAGGCGACGTTGCGCACACCGCTCGGCACCGGGTCCTTCAGCAGCGCCTCGAACCGCCGGCCCGCCTCGTTGTGCATGCCGAGCGCGAGATACAGGCCGCCCATGAGCAGCTGCGCGTCCTGCGCGTGGTGCGGCATGCGATTCCAGGCGTCGTACGCGGCGAGGCGCGTCAGCGCCTCGAAGTCGTCGTGCTGGTAGTAATAGAAGAGTGCGTCGCCGTAGTGCAGGTCGCGGACGCGGATCTCGGGAAGCTTCTCCGGGTCGTGGCGCCGCGCAAGCGCCGGCCCTGCCGGCAGCGCCAGCGCCAGGACCAGTGCCGCGAGCAGCGCGCGCGCGAACCGGCGAGCCATGGTGCGCGCTATTCCCAATCCTTGATCTCGAACTCCGGCTGGAGCTTTCTCTGCCGGTCGTTGATCTTGAGCTCGAGGTATTTTGCCCCGATACCCTTCTCGAACTTGATCGAGGCGCCGCGCCTGTAGGGCCGGTCGTTCGGGCCCTTGCCGCTGAAAAAGGCGACCAGCTCGTGCTGGCCGACCTTGAGGTTGCCGAGGTAGAGCCGCTGCACGCCGCCCTTGAGCAGCGCCTCGACCTCCCGCGGCGTGTACAGGTAGTCGATGACTTCCTTGTTGTCGATCTTCAGCTGCACCGAGTCGAGCGCGAAGAAATTGCCCACGTCGACCCCGAGAAACACCGCCACCTGGGTGTTGGCCGGAAACAGCAGCTCCTCTTCGAGGATGAAGAGATCGCGGTTGAGATCGACTACGTCTTTCTTCAGTCCCTGCACCCGCTCATCGAGCGCGCGCGTGTCGGTCGCAGTCTCGGCGGCGGCCGGCGCAGCAGCGGCCGGCTTCGGGGCCGGTGGCGGCGCGGCGCCGGCGAGCTGCGGGGCGGTGAGCAGCGCCAGAGCGAGCGCTGCGGCGGCCGCGGCTCTCAAGCCGCGTACCGCACGGCCTGACTCGCAGGGAGTGAAAGCATCGGGCATGTTCGTTCCGATCATTCGTTCAGCAGAACCCGCAACTGCTGCAGGTACATATCGTCGCTCTTGGCGCTGAAGTCGCGCAGCACGTTGCGGACGGTGCCGCTGCGATCGATCAGCACGGTCATCGGCAGATTGTCCACCTGATAGGCGCGCCCCACCGCCTTGTCCGGGTCGAGCAGCATCGGAAAGGTGACCGCGGTGCCGCGCGCGAACTCGGCCGCGCGTGCCGGCACGTCGTCCACGCCCACGCCGTAGACCTCGAGCCCCGCGGAGCGGTAAGTGGCGAGACTCCGGTTCAGCGCGTCGAGCTGGCGGCGGCAGGTGCCGCAACCGCTGCTCCAGAAGGAGAGGACCACGACCTCGCCGCGATGCTCCGAGAGACGCACGTTGCCGCCGGCGACCGCGTGCAGGGTGAAATCCGGGGCCGCGCGCTCGATCAGGCCGTAGCTGCGCTGCGCGAGCGCGGCCGTGCCGGCGCCGAGCAGCGCCACCGCCGCACACTTCAGAACTACCCGCACGCGTGACCGGCGGTCACGCGCCGCCGGGCCGTCGGGTCGTTGCAAGCTCAAAAGAAGATCCTTCGGGCTGTGAAGCCGAGCTGCGCGCCAAGCGCGGGAACCCTCGCACAGCGCGGTCGAGACTGTCAACGAAGCATCCCACGCCGGCGGCCGGGGAGCGCGGCGGCGCAGGCGGCCGCACAGTCGTCGCCCGGCGACAGGCCTGCTAGATGATCGGCTCGAACACCGTCATGGCCGCGAGCGCCGAGGCGGACCCGAGCCCCTGCATCGGGAAGAGCGTAGCGAACTGCGCGTCCGTGCCCGCCAGGCCCATGTAGTTGAGCATGATGAGCTCGGGGATCTGGTTGATCGAGTTGGCCGCGGGGCTCGAGCTGCTGACCACCGAGCCGTCGGAGCTGAAGAAGCCGATCTGCTGGCCGGCGACGCCGTTGCGCAGCACCGGGCGGCCCTTGGGGCTGAACACCAGGAACAGCGTGGCCGCCACCGAGGAGTTGTCGCCCTGCCAGCCGAGCTTGTTGCGGCCGGCGGCGCTGGTATCCACCATGTTGTTGGAGGCGAGCGAGCCGTCGCTCATGATCTGGATCATGATCGGCGTGCCCTTGCGCGAGGCATACTCGAGCACGGCGCCGATCATCTGCCCGGCGTTGAAATTGCGCGTCTCGCCAGTGGCGCGCGAGCCGTCGTGGTAGTCGAAGCCGCCCATGGAGATGGTGCCGGCGCCGGCGTAGCCGTCGATCACGAGCTTCATGATCGAGGCGGTCATCTGCACGTCCTGGTTCTGGAAGTCGGTCGCGGTAAAGATCGGCGTCGTGCCGCCGACGATGAGCGGATCCTGGGTGGGATCGAGCCCCGCGGGGCCGGCCGCGAAGATGTTGGCCGTGTTGGCAGACTGCACGTAGGCGCAGCGCACCTGGTTCTTGAGCGCCGCATCCGCGCTGCCGCCGCCGGGGACGAGCTGCACGCCCGGCGTGCCGGCGCCCGGGCCGCTGAGCGCGCCGGTGAACTCGCTGCCGCTCGAGCCGGCGCCCGTGTAGGGGGCGGTGCCGGTGCTGATGCGGGTCTCCGACTCGAGCTCCGCGAGCGCGAGCGGATCGGGCGGGCCGCCTCCCGGCGTGACCGGCGCGAGTGCGACGGCGTCCGAGGGCTGCTGAATGGTGGCGGGCTGGAGCGAGGGCTGGATGGTGTACATGAGTGCCATCGAGTTCCCGCCCGAGACCGAGGAGTCCGTGCCTACCAGGTTGACCACGGTGCCCTTGGCGCCGGCCTCGGCGATGCCGTAGATCGGGTTGGTGGTGTTCGACTGCGTGTCGTTCTGCGACATCGCCGGGATTACCGCGCCGTTGGTGCCGGCCTGGGTCGCCGCGGATGCCTTGCTGAGAATACCGCGCAGGATCGCCCCGTCCGAGTGCCACAGGAGCCCGAGCGCGCTCGAGACGAAGGTGCTGGAGGTCGGCACCATGTTGCCGGGCACGCCGAGCTTGCCGTAGCCCGCGGTCGAGAGGAAGTTGGCCTGGCCGCCCTGCACGCCTACCAGCGCCTCGGAGCCGACCAGATTCGCGCCGCCCGCCAGGTCGAACACGATGAACGGCAGCGAGCCGGAGCCGGACGGGATGTTGCACTGCCCGCTGCCGAGCAGCGCCTGGATGTCGGCGTCCAGTCCACCGGCCCGCGCGCTCTGCGCCCGCAGCAGTGAGCCGAGCCAGGCGGATCCGATCACCATGCCCTGGGCGCCGAGAACACCGGCCGCGAGGAAGTCGCGGCGCGTCACCGGGCGCGGATGGTTCTCGTGCCGGAAGGGGGTGCCGGGCGGGGTGGGCCGGGGAGGACGCTTGCGGATCAGCATCTTGAGTTACCTCTCAAATCCTTTTACTGCAGCGTCACGGCGGCACTCGCCAGCGAGGCGGTGCAGGCCGCGACGGTCGCCTGCGTCACGGTCGCCGCGGAATTGACCTGCGGCACGCGCGTGATCAGGGCATCCACCTCGGCCCCGACGGCGCTCGCCATCTGCGGCGCCGCGGTCGTCCCGACGGCAGTGGTGAGCCCGTTGACGACGATGGCGCGCTGCGGGCTGCCGCTCGCGCCGAAGAAGCCAGACGCGCTGGCGGTGAGGCTGGCATCGAGCCCGGTGCCGAAGAAGGCATCGCGCAGGCTCGAGCTCGCCAGCATCTCGCCGCAGTACGCGTTGGCGAGACCCTGGATGGCCGTCTGCTGCGAGGCGATGAAGGCGGAGATCAGCGGTGTCGCCGGCATCGCCTGCTGCGAGCTCATGTAGAGCGTCTGCACCAGCGGGTCGGTGACCGGCACACCGGTGAGGCGCGAGAGCGTGTTGTTGATGCGCTCGTAGGTCGCGATACCGTAGTCCGGCACCGGCGTGTTGTTCGGCACCGGCGGCGTCGGGATGCCCGGCGGATCGACGAACGTATGGGTGCTGGTGCCGAGCCGGTCGAACGACAGGAAGAACAGGTCGTTGGCCGGGCCGAGCGACACTGGAATGACCGTCCCGAGCCGCGAGAGCTGCTGGCCGGTGGTGGCGTTGTAGCTCGAGCCGCCGATGCTGGTGTTGAGCGTGGTGAAGGACTGCGCCGCGGGCGCCAGCGTCCCGTTCACACCGATACGCAGGCCCGCGACGGGCAGGCTCGCCGGGATCGTGGCCTTGGGATCCAGGCTGATGAAGGTCGGGTCGTAGAACAGGTAGGTGTAGCTGTCGTACTGGCTGGCCGTGAACATGATGTACGCCTGGTTCACGCCGGTGAGCGAGCTCACGCCGAACAGCAGGTAGTACTTCTGGCCGACACCGGCGTTGAAGTTCTCCGTGATCTGCGCCTGGTTGAGGGCGGTGTTATAGATGGTGACCATCTTGATGACGCCCTGCCACTGACGCTGCCCGCTGGTTTCGTTGCCGAGCACCAGCGCGAAGCTGCTGTCCCAGTTGGCGAACGATCCGCCCTTGGAGGCATCCGCGTCGCCGGTGAAGACGCCGTTGACATAGATCTTCTGGCCGTTGACCGGATCGTAGGTGAGCACGACGTGTTGCAGCGCCGCCTGGGCTGCGCCGTTGGTCGTCGTCGTCACGAGCGCCGGCATGCCGTTGGTATCGGTGACGCTCGAGCGGGTCATGCCGTCGTACTGATCGACGGCCTGGCCGAGAGTCACGTTGCGCGTCGTGTTGCTGCCGGAGTAGCTCACGATCCAGGCGTTGGTCTGGGCGACGTTGTTCGGCGCCACCCACGCCTCGATCGAGTACTCACCCGATGCCTGGATCATGGTCGCAAGCTTGGAGCTCGAGCTGGTCGAGGCCTGCGCCGAGCTGCCCATGCCGAACATGAGGCCCCAGCCGCCGACCCAGCTGACGTTGCCGGACAGAGTCAGGTCGGCCTCGGGAGTGACGCCGCTCGTGTCGTAGGCGGTGCTGCCCTGGCCGGTCTCGAACATGTACTGGGCGATCATCGAGCCCTGGAAGCGGCTGCCGCTCGAGGCGATCGTGCCCTGGGTGAGGGAGACCGCGTTCGACACCACCAGGGTCGGGTCGATCGGCGTGATCGGGATGCCGTTCGCGAAGGCGGTGATCTGCGCCAGCATCGCCGCGGAGCTGCCCGGGCAGTCGGGCGCGCCGTTCGAGCTCGCCGTCGGCCAGCAATGATGGAACTCGTTCGCCAGGCGCACGTAGAAGCGCGACAGGTTGGGCTGGGCGAGGTCGATCTTCGGCTGCGCCGCGACATAGGCGGCGTCGATGTTGTTGGGATCGGCGAAGTACGGCTGCTGCGGGCTCGCCGAGGATGGGTTGTGGCAGCCCGAGCAGAACCTGGTGAGCAGCGGGTAGACCGTGCTCGCGTAGCTCGGATTGCCGACGGTCGGATCGGCCGGGAACTGCTTGCCGCCGCCTGCGGCCTGCACCGGCGGAGCGGTCAGCACCACCGCGGCGGTGGATGAGGCGCCGGCGCCGAGCCAGTTCTGGATCCACTGCTGCATGGTGGCAGCGCACGCCGAGGGGTCGGCCACCCAGCAGTTGTGTCCGCCGCCGACCTTCAGCACCAGCTCAGACTGGCTGGGGTTGGTGAGGCTCACCAGCGGCAGCGCCGCCTGGTACGCCTGGTTCACGTCGTCCGAGCGCGCGAACATCGGCGACTGCCCGCCCTGGTGGTGGCAGCCGCCGCAGCGGTTCGAGGGAATGATGTTCTGCCAAAGGTTGACCTGGAACGCCTGGATATCGGCGTTCTGCGGCGGCGGACCGGTGTACGACTGCGTGGTCGTGGTCGTCGTCTGCTGGTTCACCGTGGTCGGGGCCCCCCCGGAGGAGCTGCAGGCGGCGAGGACCGCGAGCATAGCGGCCGCGGCGCAGATGCGCAGCGCGCGGCAGGCGAGAAACTGGTCCATGGCGTTGCTCGAACGGCTGTGCATGTTGGGCGCTCCCTTACGACCCCGGACAGGCGGCAGCGGCCTGCTGGAACACCTGCTTGAGGTTGTAGCCGCCGGAGGTGAAGCTCGAGGTGATCGAGGAGACTGCCGCCAGATCGGTGCTGCTCACCGGCGCGCGGAAACACACTGCCTGGAACACCTTGGTGACCTGACACTGCGCAAACGTGGCGCTCGAGGCGAGCTCGAGTCCGAGCGACGCAGCGCCGTTGCCGCTGCCGGAGAGCGCCGAGGACCAGCCGAGCACCGTGTTGGGGCCGGTACGCCAGCGGTTCGACCAGCTGTCATCCGGGGTGATGAAGCCGAACGGGAAGTTGGTGGCGTTGATGAAGTACTTCGCCTGCACCTGCCCCGGGGTGTAGATCATCTGCCCGGAGGTCGCATCGAAGTTGTAGTAGGCGAAGGCCTGGACCATCGGGTCCATGCCGCTGTGACAGCCGACGCAGTTGTTGAGGAAGATGCGGCTGTCGCCGCCCGGCGAGCGGGCCACGTCCTGGCGGATGCGGTCCGAGGGGCGCGTCGTATCCATCAGTGTCTGCATGTCGTTGCAGAAGTGATTGATCATCGTGAAGCGGAACATCGCCCGGTTGGTGCCGTTCACGAAGAAGGCCGAGGCCGCGCCGCGCGTGGTGATCAGCCCGGCGACCGCGGCGCCCGGGGTGCCGTAGACGCCGGTCTGCGTGCCCTTGACCAGGGTCGACATCAGGTTGACCCCGTTCTGCTCCGCGGCTGCATAGTGGTTGTTGTTCGCGGGCGACGGCGCCGGCAGTCCCGAAGCGTTGCTGGTGTAGAGGATGTCGGCGGACAGCGCGGTGTTGAAGGCCACGTTGTCGCGCACCATGCCGATCACGGTCGCCACGTAGTCGTTGAGGGGCGAGAACACCGTCGCGTCCCGGTTGGTCCACGGCATCGAGAAATTCTTGAGGGTCACGTTGTAGAAGGTCGGCGCGCTCACGGCGACCGCCGCCGCCTGCACCAGGCCGGCGCTCCCCGGAGCCGCGCCGGCCGCGCCCGCGCCGCACGGCCCGCCGCAGATCGCGTTGGTCATCTGGGTCAGCTCGGCCGCGGAGGGCGGCACGCCGGCGATTCGCTCGTAGATGCGCTTGGCCTGCTCGTTGGGGCCCGCGAAAGCGGGTGCGAGGGGCAGCGCGAACAGCAACAGTGCGCACGCCGTGAGCGTGGCGCGTGGCGCGCGGCCCGGACCTGTGCCTGTAGTCATGAGATTCATGGCGCTGGTCGTCTCCCTGCAAGTGCCTCAAAAGCGCGCGCCGACTATACGGCCCGCTCCTCCCGCTCAGAATGTCTCAACCGGCTGACGTCGCTGCACGCCGACAGTTTTGTGCCCAGCCGGTACGCGCGGATGATTGCGCCGCAAACTGCGAGACAGGTCACGGCGGGCACGCCGCCGAATGACTACCAGTAGCGGCTTGGGCGGCAGTGCTGCGCTCGAGCCCAGCAGAACATGCGGCGCGAGCCGGTACCGTGACGTAATGCCGCCAGGGCGAAAGTAATGGCAGGACCGTGAATTACGTTACATTCGGAGCGCGCGAGCGCATGCGACAACGGTGGTGCAGGGTGCGGACGATTCCAAGGCCCGTTCGGAGTGTCTGGCGGCGGCAGGGCGCGCCGCTGGCGGCGGCCGTGCTCGCCGGCGCCCTCGCCGCCTGCGCCGGCAACGGCTCCGGCGGCAGTGGCAGCGTCAACATCGCCAACAGCCAGGGGGGCGACCACGGCACGGCCGACTACCCGATTTTCTACGTGAAGCGCCCGGTGCCGACCAACGCCGCCGGCGTGCTGGTGCAGGACGACCTGCGGACGCTGCGCGACCTGGTGCCGGGCTCCGATCTCTACATGCGCGCGAGCGCCTCGCCGAGCGCCGTCGAGACCAACATCACCTCGCGCGTTACGGCCGGCGCGCGCTACGACGTGAAGGACGTCGACGTCTCCCCGGACGGCACCAGGGTGGTATTCGCGATGCGCGGCCCGCTCGCCATGAATCAGCAGGCCAAGAACCCGCCGTGCTGGCGCATCTGGCAATACGTCATCACCACCGACACGCTCTTGCCGGTCATCAATCCCGCCATCGATCCCGACCCGCCGACCGTCAACGACGTCTCGCCGCACTATCTGGCCGACGGGCGCATCGTGTTCTCGACCACGCGGCAGGACACCTCCCAGGGCGTGCTGCTCGATGAGCACAAGCCCGGATTCATTGCGCTCGATGAGGACTCGGCGGCCAACCAGGGAGGCAACCAGCCGGACTTCGTGCTCGAGGTGATGAATGCCGACGGCACCCACGTCCATCAGATCACCTTCAACCCGAGCCACGACCAGCAGGCGACGGTGCTGCAAAGCGGGCGCGTGCTCTACAGCCGCTGGGACCATGCTCCGGGTCACGACGCGATGTCGCTCTACACCGTCAATCCCGATGGCACCGACGTCGAGCTCTACTACGGCGCCAACAGCCACCTGACCGGCACCCCGGCGCCGGGCACCAGCACGCCGACGGTGGTCGAGTTCATGCAGCCGCACGAGATCCAGGGCGGCGGCAT